>Ga0123335_1003718_pt1 | contig 20778 bp, 15 predicted proteins | sample BiotimSIPDNA_2_FD_89707 | JGI IMG/M metagenome (GOLD analysis project Ga0123335, IMG submission 89707) | Anaerobic biogas reactor microbial communites from Washington, USA - Biogas_R2 time_0 SIP DNA | ecosystem: Engineered > Bioreactor > Anaerobic > Unclassified | place: Washington, USA...
GCGGCGCGTTGGATGTGCGTGCGCGTGATATCACCGAGGGTATGAAGCTTGCTGCGTCGAAGGCATTGGCCGAGGTTGCTACGTCATCTGTGCCGGATGATGTGAAGCGGCTTTTGGCGAAGGCTTATCCCAACGACTATGCATCGGGGATGTTCGATGGTGCGAATCCATTGAGTCCTCGCTATGTGATACCTAAGCCTTTTGATCCCCGCGTTGTTCCGCACGTTGCCCGTCGCGTTGCGGAGGCTGCGGTTGCCGAAGGCGTCGCCGCGGTGTCCATAGACGATTTTGACGGATACGAGCAGGGCTTGTTGAAGCGTTTGTCCCGAAATTGGCAGTAAGATAAAATGGTATTGACCTAAGAGCATAAGGAGTTTACGGATGAGATTGCTGCGGATTTTGAGTGTTGTTGGCTTGCTGCTTGGTTATGTGAGCTTTGGTCAGGGTACGGCAGATGCCCAGCCAGCGATTCCCCAGCCTGCCGCGAAAGAGGTGGCGGCTACCGAAGCCCCCGCAACTTCCGCGGCAAATCTTGGCATAGTACCTGGGGAATCCAAGGCAACGGAAGCGGACGAGGAGTTTGGCAAGATCACGTTGCGTGACATTATGGTGAAAGGCGGTTGGCTGATGAATGTGATTGCCTTTCTGTCATTCCTGGCGATTGCGTTGGTAATTTTCTACTTGCTGACGATGCGTGCCGAGGTATTGTATCCCCGTGCGTTTGTGATTGAGGCTCAAGATGCCGCGGAGGCTGGTGACATCGAGTCGTTGCGTGAGCTTTGCCAAAACAACAGCTCGAATGCGGCTCAGATCCTTTCGGTTGCATTGGAGCAATGCGAGGAAGGCAAGCTCGTTGAGTACTCATATTTGCGTGATGCGGTTGAGGACGAAGGTGTTCGTCAAGCTGGTTTGTTGTGGCAGCGTTTGCAGTACTTGATGGACATTGCTGTGATTGCTCCGATGGTTGGTTTGCTCGGGACTGTTTGGGGCATGATGGTTTCGTTCTCCGGCTTGGAGAGCGGAGTCAGCTTCGTCAACAAGGCCGACGCCTTGGCGAACGGTGTTGCTCAGGCGATGTACACCACGTTTGGAGGCCTGATCGTTGGTATTTTCGCGATGTCGATGTACGACTTTATGCGAGGTCGCCTGAGCAAGCTGATCAGCGGAATGGAAGGCGCGTGCGATTCGGTTCTGAGGCGCCTGTCCCCGAAGATCAGGAAATGACAAACCTAGAATTTGGAGTCAACTATGAACTTCAAGAAGCGAATCAACGACCCTGCGGTGGGATTCCAGATGGGCCCGATGGTGGACATCATGTTCATCCTGCTGATTCATTTTATGGCGGCGACGATCTTCGCCCAATGGGAAAACAAGCTGGGCATCAAGGTGCCCACTGCGGATTCCCGAACCGAAAGCTACCGTGAGCGCGGCGAGGTGATCATCAACATTGACGAGGCGGGGGTTGTGACCATCAATAGTCAAGAGATGAGCATGGAGCGTTTGGCCGGCATCCTGAAACAAGTCCAGGAAGTGTTTGTCGACCAGCCCGTCATCATCAGGGCTGACGAACGGACAAGGCATAAGGACGTGATCAAGGTGCTTGACTTGTGCGCACGGGTTGACGTGACAAATGTGGCGTTCGCCGTCATCAAGCCCGAAGACCGTGCGGACTAGGCTTGCCAGCAGTCCTCCACACAGCCATCTCATTCAACCAATCGAAAACCGATTCGAGGAGCATGCCGTGACCATATTGTTCATACTGTTGCTTTTGCTTGCCGTGCAGACTGGCCTGAGCCAGGGCGTCGTCGAGGATCTGAAGGATCCGCAAGACCAATTCATGTACGCGCACGGGCTGCAAAGCAGAAAGCTCTATGATCGTGCCGAGGAAATCTACAGGGATTTCCTCGCGAAGCACGGTGAGCATAAGCTGGCTTCCGATGCGCAGCTCAACCTGATCCTTTGCCTGCGTGAGCAGAAGAAGGAAGACCTGATGCTCCAGGAAATCGCGGCATTGCGCCAGCGAGATCCCAAGTATTCGAAGCTGAGCGCCTTGACGGGATGGGAGGCGGAAGCGTACTATCAGCGCCGCGACTATGCCAAGGCGGCTGAAAGCTATCGCCTATTGTGCGGCTATAAGGACGTGGATGAGTCGCTGAAAGAGCATGCATCGTATTTGCTTGCCTTGTGCTTGCGCAACATGGCCGGCAAGGACACGGATGAAGTATTGGCGTTGCTTGGTGCTTTGGCGAAGGGTGACTTGAGCGCTGAACGTCCTTGGCGTGCGTACGCCTTGTACCAGATGAGCTGGCGTGCGTTGGTGGCAGGGCGTTTGGCTGAAGCCCGTGACGGCTTCAAGCGATTGGGGGACGACGAAAGTGTGAATGCTGCGATTCGCGAGGCGTCATTGTATCGTCTTGGGGAATGCAACTATGCGTTGCGTGACTTGGATGCGGCATTGGCTGCATACGAACGGTGTTTGGGTTACAGTCCTGATGGTGCAAGCAGCCGCGAGGTACGCAAGCGCCGCACATTGCTTTTGGTTGAATTGGGGCGATATGCCGATGCCCTGGGCACTGCCGAGGATTGGCGGAAGCGTTATCCCGATGCGACGGATTACGAGATGGATTTTGTTCACGGTGTATGCTTGTACCAGGCTCGTCGCTATTCTGAGGCCCGCCCATTTTTCAGCAGGGTCGTTTCTGTTGCTGACGTTCCTGCCGAGACCCATCGCTTGGCTCGTGCGAACGTGATATTCTGCCTTATGGAGGAGAAGCAATATGATCAGGCAGGCAGGTTGATTGACGAGTTCTTGGGTTTGTATCCGAAGAGTTCCGAAAAGGGTTTGATGCTTCAGCAGCGCGGTAGGATTTACGAATTGGACGGCAAGTTTGTCGAGGCGGAATCTGCGTATCGGCAGTCATTGGAGTTGTTCAAGGGCGACCGAGCTGGTTTTGTTCGTGGTTGCGAGCTGTTGATCACGATGTTGGTTGGTCGCGAGGAATGGAAGAAGGCTGCCGAGGAGTGGCGTCGTTTGGGTAGCATGCCTGACAATCCCGACGCTGCTCAGCAATGGTTCAAGGCAGGCGATTGCGAGCGTCAGGCCGGAGACCGCGATCGAGCGAAGGAGGATTTCAAGAAGGTCGTCATGGATTGGCCGAAGTCGGGCGACTTGGTCTTGGACAGCCGCGAGCGCTTGTTGCACTTGCATTTGGAGGACGGCGAGTTTGCCCAGGCCGAGATACAGGCACGTGCGTTGTTGCAGGTCACTGGCGGGGTTCGTCGCGAGCGCGTGACGATGGGCTTGGCGTTGATATTGCACCGTCGCGGCGAGCGTAACTCGTCCTTGAAGGTTTTGCGTGACGCATTGGCTGCCCCGTTGGCAGGCGGCGCTGAGATGGAATGCGCGATGAAGGTATTTTTGTGCCAGATTTTGCTTGCCGAGGAGACCGTTGCCGGCGTTTCTGACGAAGCCCGTGTGCTTGAGCGTCTCGAGGCGGTTCGTTTGGTTGACGACATGTTTGCTCGTCATGGTGGCGGTGGCGTGTCTGCGAACTTGTTGTTCTTGGCAGGGAAGTCCTGCCATGACTTGCGTGTTGCGGGTGTCGAGGCGCCTGGGTTTGACGCCTTGGGTTGCGAAGGGCGCCTGTGGCGTGCCTTGTGGAATCGGAAGGACGACCCGGCGATGTCGTTCCGGGGTGGTTTGGAGTTGGTGAAGCTGTTGTCCCAGTCAGGTGAATCTGGCCAGGCTGAGGCTGGGACTGTATTGGAGGCCTTGCAGGCTCGGCTTGACGAGGTCGAGCCATCGTTGGCGGAGGCGGATCGTCGTCCCTATCGGAGTTACATTACTGCCTTGTTGAGCGACAGCTTGTACTGGCAGGGGCGCTACACCCAATCCCTGGATTTGGCGGAGAAGGTTTTGAAGGATGCCGCCGCGAATTCGCGTTCGGAAAGCACATCGCTGGCATGGCTGGTAAAGGCCAGGATTTTGCTTGATGTTGACAAGAATCCGGCTGAATCGTTGAAATATGCGACGATGTGCTACATTTTGGGTGGTCACGAGTTGTACAATTCGGAGGCGTACATGCTGGCGATCCGCTCCAATTTGGCGTCCAACGAGAAGGTCAAGGCGAAGGAGACGTGGGATGAGTTCGCGAAGCGGTATCCACTTCGTGCCGAGGAGCGCCGAAATACGGAGTCTATCCAGGAATTGTTCAAGTGACGTTTGGAAAACAGAGTGTTTTTTAGTGGAAAGGGTTGGAAAATTCAGTTTCGTCACAAAAAAGTAACAAAAGCGGTTGGCAAAGGTGGCGGGACGGAATACATTACTAGGATATGGATAATAGTGTCCAAGAAGCAATGGCTTAACAAAGGGACAAGTCGATGGCAACAGCTAAGATACAGATTCTCTCAGATGGACCGATGCGTGGGATGTCGTTTAGTCTGCCGAATGAAAGCTATACGATAGGTCGAACTGAGAATTGCGACATTAGCATGCCTGACTCGACCATTAGCGGTCACCATTGCACGTTGTTCCAGTCAGATGCCGGCGTATTTTACCTTCGTGACGAGGGCAGTACGAACGGCACTCGAGTCAACGGCGTGAAGCTTGAGGCGGGTCAGGAAGTCCCCTTGCAGCATGGGGACATATTTCAGGTAGGTGCAATCGAAGTGATGTATGACACAGGCGAGTTTGCTGCCCGTTCTGAGAGTCGTACGATGACGGTGATCAACCTGGAGGAGACGAACACAGGCGAAGTCGATTCCACGTCGATGAAAAACATGGCTGGTGCGACTGCGACGAAGCATGCTGTCATCCTTCGTGACAACAAGGTTCACAATGCGGTCATGTTGACGATTATCGTGTTGCTTGGGCTGACGGCACTTGGTGTAATGGCGATGGTGGCAATGAAGATTTTTGGCAAGTCATAAATATTTTGACGCGACCAGTTCGTAGACTAGGGAAATGAATTGGCTTTATTTGATTGATGAATCGAAGGGGTTTCGTCCGCGCGAGGTCGAAACCTCTGTTTTGTTATGCGACTAATGAATTGGGTATGATCGATGAGAAAGGAAGATAAAGACAGGGGCATTGGCGAGGATGAAGGCATGAACCGTGATGAACGCGGCAGTGGCGGTCCCGGCTCTCGCTCACCGATGCGAATGATGTTGTTGTGGTTGTTGCTCCTGTGCATCTTGCCCTTGGGCTTGATGTTCTTCAGCGGTCGCGACTTGTCACCGATCCGGGAATTGCGTCAGAGCGATTTCGAGGAATTGCTGAAGCGTCATTTGATTCAGCAGGTTGTGTTGGAGGAGCAATCTTCTGGCAGCATGGTGTTGATTGAGGGGATGTATTGGGCGACCGAGGCTGACCGCGACGCTTGGTTGAAGCTTGAGCGTGGGACGACCAGCTCTGACGTGTCCAGCAAGGGCGAGGACAAAAAAAGCGATGAGCCTGCGTCTTTGAAGCCTCAATTGCTTCGCTTCAAGGTTCGTGTTGTCTACAGCGACCAGTTGGACATCATGATTCGCGACTACTGCCAGGTGCGTGAGACAAAGTTTTCGAGCGGGTTGTGGTCCAGTTTGCTGATCAGCGTCTTGCCGATTTTGCTGATGGTTTTGCTGTTCTACTTCATGTTTGCCCGTCAGGTACGCAGTGCTAGCGGGAACGCCTTGCAGTTTGGCAAGAGTCGCGCTCGGATGTTGAATCCTGGCAAGGATCGTTTGACGTTGGATGACGTTGCTGGGATCGACGAAGCGAAGGAGGAGATGAAGGAGATCGTTGATTTCCTGAAAGACCCGGCCAGTTTCCGTCGCCTTGGCGGCAAGATACCCCGTGGTGTCTTGATGGTTGGACCTCCTGGAACCGGCAAGACGTTGCTGGCGAAGGCCATTGCTGGCGAGGCTGATGTTCCGTTCTACTCGATCAGCGGCTCGGATTTCGTCGAGATGTTCGTTGGTGTTGGCGCGAGTCGTGTCCGTGACATGTTTGAGGAAGGCAAGCGCAATGCTCCTTGCCTGATATTCATTGACGAGATTGACGCGGTTGGCCGTTCTCGCTTCAGCGGGATTGGCGGCGGCCATGACGAGCGCGAGCAGACATTGAACGCATTGCTTGTCGAAATGGATGGATTCGAGCCGAATTCCGGTGTGATCGTGATTGCCGCCACGAACCGTCCCGACGTGTTGGACCCGGCCTTGTTGCGTCCTGGGCGTTTTGACCGTCAAGTTGTCATTGACCTCCCTGACTTGCGAGGCCGCCTTGGAATCTTGAAGATTCATGCGAAGAAGGTGAAGTTGGATCCCACGGTTGACCTGAGTATCATTGCTCGCGGGACGACTGGATTCAGCGGAGCCGACTTGGCGAATTTGATCAACGAGGCGGCGTTGCTTGCGACCCGTACCGGGAAGGATATGGTTGGCTTGGAGGAGCTGGAGGAGTCTCGCGACAAGGTTTGCTGGGGCAAGGAACGTCGCAGTCGGAAGGTTACTGAGGCGGAGCGTCGATTGACGACCTATCATGAAAGTGGTCATGCGTTGGTAAACATTTTGTGCGAATATACGATGCCTTTGCACAAGGTGACGATTATTCCACGCGGCCAGGCAGGTGGGATGACGATGTTCCTTCCCGAGGAAGACCAGTATCATTTGACTTACAACGAGTTGTGTGATGCTATCGCGGTTGCTTTGGGCGGACGGGCCGCCGAAGAATTGGTGCTGGATGACATTTCGACGGGTGCGTCGGCCGATATCCGTTCTGCGACCCAGACGGCGAAGAAGATGGTCTGCCAGTACGGAATGAGCCGCAAGATGGGACCGATCAACTATATCGGGCGCGAAGAGCATATCTTCCTGGGGCGCGACATTACTCGGAGCGAGGATTTCAGTCCCGAGACGGCACGTGAAATCGATCTTGAGATCAGGCAGTTGGTGGAGGAGGGGGCACAGCGCGCCCGCAAGATGCTGGAAGCAAATCTGGACAAGCTGCACAAGCTGGCCGATGCGCTTCTGGAGCAGGAAACCATGTCCGCCGAGGAAGTGTACGAGTTGCTTGAAATTCCGATGCCCGAGAAGAAGCCTATTGACGACGAACTGAAGGATGAAGCTCCGCAGGAAGAGGTTCCTCTTTGCGAGCCGCCTGTGACTGTGGATCCAGACCTTGACAATCCGCATCCTGGTCGTGAGTGACGATGGGGAAGTATGATGTCATTATCATCGGAGCGGGCTTGTCAGGTTTGGCTGCTGGCATTCGCCTGAGCCAGTTTGGCAGTCGCGTCCGGATATTTGACATGCAGCGATATGCTGGCGGGATGAACTCGTACTATCGTCGCGGGGAACGCGCCTACGATGTCGGTTTGCATGCGATGACCAACTACTCTCTGGAGAGGTCGTCTCCCTTGAGCTTGATGTTGCGCCAGTTGCGGATACGTCGTGACGAATTGGAGTTGGTTCCGCAGCGCAGTTCCAGGATTTCGTTTCTTGATACAGATCTCGAGTTTGACAATGATTTCGGGACGTTTCGTGACTCTGTTGCGCGTTCGTTTCCTGGCGATCAAGTCGCGTTTGACCGTTTTGTAGCTCGGATACGCGAGGACGACTCGTTCAATCCTTCGCTTGGCTTTGAGTCAACACGTGCTGTGATGCGCGAGGTTGGCTTGTCTGTCGAGTTGTCGGAAATGCTTTTATGTCCAGTGATGTACTATGGTAGTTCCTGGTCTCTCGACATGGATTTTCACCAGTATTGCGTTTTGTTTTCGAGCATGTTTCTCGAGGGGTTATGCCGTCCTGCTGGTGGCATGGAGTCATTGGTTGGCGTTTTGACGAAGCGTTTTTTGGAGAATGGGGGTGAATTGAGCCTTGGGAGCGCTATACGATCGATTGAATTGTCAGGCGGTCGTGTTTCTGGGGTCGTTGATTCTGCTGGTCATTTTCATGGTTGCGATGCTGTTCTTTCTTGCGCCGGGTATCCCGAGACCTTGGATTTGGTGCATGGTCAGCATGCTCCGGAAATGATTGGCGAGCTTGGTTTTACCGAGTCGTTGTTTGAGATATCCCGTCCTGCGCGCGACTTTGGGTTGGCTGACAGCGTTGTTTTTTTCAATAGTTCATCTGCTTTCTCATATGGCGTTCCCACAGAGGGCTTTGAATTGTCGAGTTTTGTCTTGTGCGTTCCCGGGAATTTTCCCGGTGTGCGCGAGAGCGGCAGGGGACCTGCAATACGAATGACGGCATTGGCAAGTCCCAAATACTGGAAGGGGTTGTCTAAAGGGGACTATGAATTGGCGAAGGCGGCCTTGCTTCGTGACGAGTTGGACATTCTGGAAAGCATGTATCCTGGGATTTCGAAAGCGGTGATATATAGCGAGGCATTCACGCCGAAGACGATAGAGCGCTATACAGGACGGCTGAACGGCGCAGTCTATGGGAGTCCGATAAAGATAAAGAACGGCTTGACGGATGTCCCGGGATTGCTGATTTGCGGAACCGACCAGGGGTTTCTGGGCATTGTTGGTTCGATGCTCAGCGGAATCGTGGTGGTCAACAGGCATTTGATGACATAGTCGTGGCGGATATCCACGGCAAAAACAAACAAGGGGTAAGAAAATGGAAGGATTGCGTACGAAAAAGGCGTTCATTTGCGATATGGACGGTGTGATTTACCATGGGAACAACCTGCTTCCCGGTGCGCTGGATTTCGTCGAATGGCTTAAGGAAAAAGGCAAGAAATTCTTGTTTTTGACGAATAGCAGCGAGCGTTCCCCCAGGGAATTGAGTCAGAAGCTGGCGCGTCTCGGGATGGATGTTGACGAGAGCCACTTCTACACCAGCGCGTTGTCGACTGCGGCATTCCTGTCTCAGCAACGCCCCGGCGGAAGTGCATTCGTCATCGGTGAAGCCGGCTTGATCCAGGCTCTGTACCAGGCTGGCCTGACCATGAACAACGTGGATCCGGACTATGTGGTCGTCGGCGAAACGCGCACCTATAGCTACGAGAAGATCGAACATGCCGTGGTGTTGGTAAGGGCAGGGGCACTGCTTATCGGTACAAATCCTGATTTGACTGGACCGACGGAGCATGGTATTGTACCTGCTACAGGCGCATTAGTGAAGCCCATTGAACTGGCGACTGGAAAGACGGCTTACTTCCTGGGCAAGCCCAATCCACTGATGATGAGGCATGCCCTGAAACTTCTGGGAACCACGCCCGAGGAAACCGTGATCGTGGGAGACCGGATGGATACGGATATAATCGCGGGAATTGAATCCGAACTTGAAACTGTTTTGGTGCTTAGCGGCGTGACCAACCAAACCAACCTTAAGACGTTCGGATATCGTCCAAACATAGTGCTGAACGGAGTGGGAGATATCCTCGCTGCTCCTTGATGCCGAAGCAGGGCAGGGTCAACCGATGAACGAACGCGAATCGCTGATGAGATTTTTGACTGAACTCGAGGATTTGAATCCCGATGTCAGCCTCCAACGCTTGCGCGAAGCGGAGTCGCATGCCCGCTTGGTTGGGTCGGCCGGGTTTGACGAGGTTGCGGATCGTGTTGAGCATTTGATTGGCTTGTACTTGAGCAGTCCGCCAAAGAAGCTGGGCGCCGAGACCTTGGAGGAGTACTTTGGGTACTTGAATCGCGATGCGGAGCGTTTGTTGGCGTCGGGCGAGCTTCAGGCTGGCCCGGTAGTCAGCGAGGGTGGTGGGAGCACGGCGTTGGTTCCTCGGCAGCTATATGGTGCGATGGATCGGTGTATTGTGCTGAACCGCTGCACGGTGCCCCAGCTGCTGTCAAAGGCGGCGGATGCGTTTAGGCGTCGGAACCAGGTTGTTAGCACGGTTGTTGAGATAGGCTTTAGGCTTTTGTGGTGCCTTGACCGCAAGCTTGCCGATGCTTGGTTTGTGGGCTATTTCCGTCGCAGCGAAGGTCATTTGGATCCTGATGTGTTGCGCGATGCGATAAGCGTTGCTTTGGAACAGCCTGGGGTCAGCAGGGAGTTTTTGGAGTGGGGGATGCGATGGTGCGGCGACTTCGGGCTGCTTGAGATGTGGCCCAACGTGGTCCACAAGGGCGACCGGCTGCTGTGCCGCCATGCCGTGAAGTCGTGGTTTGCCAAGCACAAGCCCAGGACGACAAGCTTGGCGCACTTGAAGGTGATGTTCGATTTGGGAAAGTACGGCGACGAAGCGCTCCTCGACTGGATCCGTGCGGCACTCGGCACCTTGGGCGAGTGCGTGTTGCGAATTATGAGTTTGGGCGATCAAGCGGAAAGTGGCGACGAGCTGGAAGTCGAGGGATATCGCGGTGCGTTGATGTCGGAGTTGCGTCGTTTGTCTCAGTTATTCCCTGTTGTTTTGTTCGTTTCGGATCAGCTGCTGAGTTTGCCTGATGGTTGTGTTCAATTGGCGATGGCTGTGATGGGTTTGGCCGGCGAGGGCTTGGTTCAATGGGACGATGGGGTTTTGGAGTTTTGCCGTCGTGTTATCCGTCGGACATTCGTATATGACATGCGTGCTGGTCGTTCTCCGTTGGAGACGATTGATCGGCTGACGTTTGGTGACAGCCATGCGTATTTTCGTGCCTATGCCGAGCTTGATTTAGTTAGCGAGCGTTTTGATTCTCTCGACCAACGCGAAAAGGTGATCGAGTTGCTGGCTCCCTACTATGCCAGCTACCGCCAACCAGCATTGCTTGCGGCGGAGACGACGCGTCGGTATCGCAAGTTGCGCTGGTTGTTGCACGAGGATTATCTGACGCGTGTATTGGACAGCGAGCAGATGGCACAGGTTCGCGAGATGGAGTGGGTTTGGGAACTGGGTGCTGTCGCCGGCGAGGCGCGCAGGTTCTTGGGGCGTCAGCGGGACTTGTCGTTATCGGTTGAATCGATGATAGCCTCGAAGATTGAGTTTGAGGAGTCGATGCGGAGTCGTCGTTTGCGTGCGATTCGTCGCATGCTGGGTTCTTGAAGTAATCAGGTTTGGGTATTAACTTAAGTAGTTTTCCTGGTTTTATGCTTTTGGACAGGGCTGTTTCTAGTACAAGATCACAACAAATGAGCTTTGCATTTGTGAACAAGGGTTGCAAATAAGGCGGAAGCGGAGGCTTTTGGATGGCGAAGACCTATTATGTGTATTCAGGCGAGATATTTACGACTGATGAGGTATTGGTACAGCTTGATGCGATCCATGTGTACTCAGGCGGGACTGTGCGCGATGTTGTGTTTTCGGGCGGAGATTGCACGGTCTATGCTGGTGGACTAATCGAAGGGGGGGATGTTCAGCAATGATAGCGACCTGCGGTTGACAACGGGGGCACGTGCCTCGAATGTGACCTTTGGAGTCAATGGTCGCTTGCGCATTGAGAGCGGCTCGATTGCCGAAGGACTCGTGCTGTCGGAGTCGGCCCGTGTCAATTTTTTAGTTGACGGTCTAACGACGCTGGAAGGCGTGATGAGTACTGCTGGTGGCGATTTTTCCTTTGAGATCACCGGGAATCAGTGCATGGGGCTGGTGGTGAATGCAGGAAGCAGCTTGACGGTCGGGGATGGATGCGTCGCGGATGAAATCATCGTTGAAACAAACGGAACCTTGAACTTGTTGTCGGGTTCGACTGCGACAAATGTCGTTCTTGGCGCTGGCGCGAAGCTGTATCTGCCTCCAGATGGGAAAACTACGCTAAGTGGCAAGGACAGCGACGGGAACGATTTTTCCATCGATGGGAAGGATGTTAAGGGGTTGACGATTTTGCCTAAACGCGCATTCACGTTGGGTGATGAGACGGCGACTGAGTCGGATCACTGGAAAGGGATTGGGATGACGGTTCGTGAAGAAGGGTTCTTGACTGTTCATGCGTGGTCCCTTCTGGAGGATCTGAGGGTTGAATCCTTGGGCTATCGTCTTGGAAGTGTGATATTGTAAGGCGATGGGATTGAGATGAAGGATGCCGTTGTGGCGGGGCGGATCTTGATGAGCAAGGCAGACGGCGGCGGATACTATGCCGTCGATTGCGCGGGCACAGACTTTACGTTCTCGGTTATTGGTCGTAGAAATGACGAAGCCGTGTATGGCCAAGCGTTTGCTGATGAGCTGGCTGGTCCGATTGTGGAGTCTTTAGCTCATATGAATAATGCTGATTTCTTCGTATTGGCGGCTGCATCCCAGAAATTCGGGAGATATACGCTGGCTGGAAATGCCGGCGTGATTGCGGATTTGGATGACAAGGTTCAGTTGAAGGTCGGAGACCGCGAGTTTGAATACGTGGTGACAGGGGGTGCACTTGGGCAACGGAGTGACGTGGTAGGGATTTCAGTGTATGAACTGAAGCAGGACAATGGTGCATTTGTGCTCGATGTAACCAAGGATCTGACGTATGTGCTGACGCTGAATGACGGGCAGGTCTGCGAGGTGGCACGAGGATTCGCAGGCGCAGATGCGACAAGCTTTACGGTGCAAGTGTTTAGCCGGGACGACCTTGCTGATGCCATGACTATCGAGAGCAATGTCGCTGCGTGCGATATTTATTCCGGTCGGGCATGGTCTGGTGTTCGTGCCCATTTGATTGCCGGCGAGGCGTCGTCTGATTCGATGTCTTTCGGCAATTGGCACGAGTATGGGCAGGCGACCAAGGTTGAATCCGATGGCGATGGGATTGGAGATGTGTTTCTCGCATCGTCGAACTTGACATGGGGAAACGGGCATGTTGCGTTTCATAGCGTACTTGGCGAGACCCTGTGCGCTGTGACATTGGATGGCAAGCTCCGTTACGAAGATACATTCGCAGGAAGCACCGATGCGTCCGTGCTCTGCTTGACGGACGATGCCCGTGGAGATGCCTTGTTCCTGGATGATATCTTCACCATACTTGGCGATGAAGCAAGAGTGACTGGAATTGATGAAATCCGTCTCGGTGCAGGAGACGATGTTCTGGATTTGACAAGCAACCGCTATTTCGATGCCTCAGGCAAGTCGATGTTGATACGAGGCGGCGATGGCAATGATGTGATTTATGCGGGAAATATCGAAACAACCTTAATAAATGGTGGTAGTGGAGACGATATTCTGGTGGGTGGTGGCGTGGGGAATGACGTGTTTTTGTTCGCGGACGATTTTGGCTCTGATCGCGTATATCAGTTTGGGGAAGGTGGTATCACGTTGGTCTTTGCGGAGAATCTGGTCGTCCCTCAGTCGATTGTTGATGGCGAAGATCTCGTGTATGAGTTTTCCAATAATCAGTCGGTGCGTTTGGTTGGTTGGGCAGGGAAGGACGTGACGATTGGAAAGCCAGAGGATTATGCGTACGGCTTGGCGGTTGACCCTGGAATACGATTGCAGTAAAATTGCCTCTACAAGATCCAAACAAAATCAAAGCAGAATATTTGTCGCAACGACATCACTGTCCATCAGCCATTAATTTTAGCATTTGGTCTGATCGGGCATTGAAGTCGTTTTTTGTGGCGTAGTTGCGCGTGGTTTGTGTAAATTGCGGGAGGTTGTCCAATGCAGTTCGTGTCAACTGGACGAATTGTTCTTGGCTGAATGGCTCGGACGTGACGAGGTTCGAGGTGCTGAGGACGTGATCCTTGAAGCCGCAAACATCAGAACAAATGACGGGGATGCCTGATGCGATGGCTTCGATCAGGACTGAGCCTGCGGCTTCCTGTCGAGCGGGGTGGAGCATAATGTCTGCAGCAAGTAGAAGATCGGGTATGTCCTGCCTCAATCCCAGGGCGTGTATTTCGTGGGATTGCGCTGCTAGTTGCTGTAGGTCTGCAGGGAGCTTGCCCACCAAGAGGAGGTGAAGTTTTGAAGTCGCTCGTTCTTGGTTGAGCGTGTTGATTGCCTGGATGACGCGGTCGGCGCCCTTTAGTTTGAGGTTGGCTCCGACCGTGATTGCGACGATTGCGTCCTGTGGGATGTCGAGTTGGCGTCTTGCGCTGTTGCGTCGTTCCTGAGCTAAGTTTTCGTCAGGTCGAATGCAATTTGGATTCATTCCTGGCGGAAGGAGATGGAATCGTTGAGGTTGTGTGTTGTAGGCACTGATGAAATCTTTTTGCTGGTGTTGTGCGACGATGAATATGCTTGTCTTTGAATCGGGGTTGAAGATTTGTTCTTCGAGATTGATAAAGGTTTTGTATCGCGGATGAAACTTGAGTATGAATTTCGAGTGTTTCAGTGGGAATTGGGTTGCATAGCAATCATCGCCGGCGAAATACCAGTCGAATCCCGGGATTCTGACGAAAGTTATTGTTTTGTCGAAGTTCGGGATAAGTTTTTGTACGTCGCCAGCGAAGTTTTTTAGTTTTGCGTGGTTTGCGAAACCTCTTTTTGGGATGATGGTGACGTTAATATTTTGGGGTGGTGTTGGTGCGTCCCATTGTGTGGTTGCGATGGTCACCTGGTGGTTGCAATCTGCGGCATGTTGGGCGAACCTGAGCATGTCGCATTGGAGACCTCCGAAAGGAAAGTACTTGTGTATGGCAATCAGTATGTTCATGGCAGGATTGATTTCGGGGCATATGGATATTTTCCATAATGTGGCTTTGGGAATGGGTAATTCAACTTGTTGATGATGAAAATGCTGTTCTTGCCACGCTGTGGTTCAGGGGTTACATTATTTGTTTTCAAGCCTGGTTGGCACGGGACGTATTTACGGGTTATCTCGCAGGCCTACCGGGGAAAGCATCCTATGATTGACTTAAGAGTATATTGGACTATGGAACTTTTGGCGCCTGCGGGCAATTTGGAGTCGGCAATAGCGGCATTTACCTACGGGGCTGATGCGGTGTACTTGGGTTTGCGTCAATTTTCCGCTCGTGGTGATGCGGAGAATTTTTCGTATGACGACTTGAGTACTTTGTTGGGTCATGCGCATGAGGGGTGTGGTCGTCGCCGTTCTGTTTATGTTGCTGTCAACACCTTGGTTCGTCAAGGCGAGCTGGGTGGGCTGGTGGACACGTTGTCTGCCTTGCGCGACATGTGTCCTGACGGTTTGATTGTTCAGGATTGGGCTTTGCTGGAGCTGGTGAAGTCTCGGTATCCTGAGTTTGTGTTGCATGCGTCGACGCAGTTGGCGATTCACAATGTCGAGGGCGCTCGTCGCGCGAAGGAATTGGGTTTCAAGCGTATTGTTGTAGCTCGCGAGTTGACGATTCAGGAGATTGCTGAGATTGCCTCGATTCCTGGTTTGGAGGTTGAGGTTTTTGTGCATGGCGCGTTATGCTATTCATACAGCGGCCTATGCCAATTGTCCGGTGTTTTGCGTGATTCGTCAGGCAATCGCGGCGAGTGCGCCTATGTATGTCGCAAGAAGTGCAACTTGTCTGGGCCAGAGGGTGTTTATCCTGCTTGCAATCCGATGTCGATGAAGGATTTGGCAACTCCGGATTTGTTGGGTTCCTTTGCACGATTGGGCGTGGCGTCCTTGAAGATTGAGGGTCGCAAGAAGTCCCCGTTGTACGTAGCTGCCGTGACTCGATATTACCGTGGCTTGTTGGACGGGAGCTTGCGTGGCGACGACCAGGTTCAATGCGAATCGGAGATCAAGTCGATTTTTTCCCGTCCATGGACGACGTTTCATTTGAAGAATCGCCGTCAGGCGGGCGTTACGGATACGAAGATCGTTGGTCATCGTGGCGTACCTGTTGGTGTGGTGACTGAGATTGTGAAGGGCACTCCCGACCGGTTGCGATTTACGTTGAAGGGGCACGCTTTGGAGAAGTACGACGGGTTGCAGATTGACTTGCCCACTCGTGACAGGCCATATGGTTTTTCTGTTTCCGAGCTTCGATTGTATGCCCAAAAGAACGTGGAGTCCTGGACGTCGGTATTTGTTGCCGAGGCCGGCTCGACGATTGAGGTTCCGTTGCCCGAGGATCATCCTCCGATTCCGGTTGGCGCTGTGATTTCATGTTCTTCGTCCCAGCACGTGAAGCAATCGTACTCGTGGGAGTTGCCCCGTTCGGCTCAATGCCGTCATCGAGATCCGTTGGATTTCACCCTGGAAATCGATTCTGATAGCCTGGAATTGCGTGCGCTTTCGAGGATTGGCGATCGTCAATTTGGTCCGGAGACGACCAGGATGGCGATGGAGTCGCCCCTCGAAGTGGCCAAGCAACCCGAGAAATTGATGAAGACGATAGGGGATTGCCTTGGTCGGCTTGGGGACAGTCGTTTTTCGCTTGGCAATCTCGATGTCGTCAATCCGGGGGGGTACTTTGTGCCGAGTTCTCTGCTGAACGAGCTGCGTCGCCAGGCGGTCGAGGGGATGGAGGCGGTCATGGACCGTGATTTGCGGAGGCATTCCGACCAGGTCAAGGGAGCATTGGACAAGTATGTTGTTCCCGAGGCTTCTGGCGGGGTTCGCTGTTCGATGAAGATCGATCGTCCATTTTATCTGAACATGTTTACTGCCGAGGAGTTGGGGGATTTTGAGGAGATCGTGTATTCCCTTGATAGGATCGACGTTGACGAGGTGGAGGAGGCATTGGACGAGTTGATTGGCAAGGTTGGAGCCAAGTCGCGGATCCGTTTGGCGCTGCCGACGATTGTGCGCGGCGATTCTGGTCCGCTTCGTTCCTTGATTCGCACATTGTACGGTCAGGGTTGGCGTCGCTGGATGGTTACGAACATCGGCTCATTGAGTTTTCTTGGTCAATCCGGGATTCCCCTAAACAACTTACACATTACGTCTGATTGGCAGTTGTATGTGACGAATGTGGCGGCTGCGAAGCAGTTGCTGGATCAGGGTTTCCGCGAGGTGACGCTGTCGCCGGAGGACACGTCGGAGAATTGGCGTTCTTTGCTTGGGAAGATCGGACCTCGTGCCCAAGTCGTGCTTTACCAGGATACTCCGCTTGCGATTTCGGACGTGTGCATCAAGGCGTCGATCAAGGGGTTTTGCCAAGGCAAAACCACCTGTGGGTTCCAGTACGTAAAGCTAAATACTTTTGATAATGACAACCTGATTGCCATCAACAACAACTGCCAGTCCGTTATTATAAATGGGGAGCCGTTCAATAGGATCCAGGATGCCGGCGAGTTGATCGGCGAAGGCGCCAGGCATTTCAGGGTCGATTTCATTTGGAAGGACTACAATCCAACAGATGTAAGGCGAATCGCACGCCAGGCAGTGGCTGAACTGAATCATTTTCGAGTCTAGGTTGAATGTTGCTCCGTCCGCGTCATTTGATTGCGTTGGTCTTGACGGATGCGCTTGCGTTGTCAGGCGTGTTGTGGTTTTTTGTGTTCGGATACCGGCATGCAGTCGCTAACCTGGATATATCCACGTACCTGAAACTATGGCCATTGGTGCCGATATTCATCTTTTACGAGGCGCACTTCGGGCTGTATCGTGGCACGCGGCCCCGGATCCGACACGCCTTGGATTCAGTCCAGGCGCTGAAAGGGCAGACATCCGCCATCACGATGACGTTCCTTACATTGGCGCTGGCGCTGGTATTCACTCGGAATTACTATCGATACTCGCGGGCTGTCCTGACGCTGTCCTGGCTGTTTTTGATACCGTTGCTGCCCGCGTTGCGCCAGACAGTTGGCAAGTTGGTTGGAATTCCTTATACGCCAATTGACACGAGCCTGCCGACGACGCTGAACTTGGAGGAGGTTCCCGACGGGTTGCTGCTGCCGGTTCCCAGGCTGGTGAAGGCGTGTGTGGAAAAGCTCCTTGCATTGGTGGCGATCATCATCTTGTTTCCGTTGCTTGTGGCATTGGCGATTTTGGTGAAGTGCACGAGTCCGGGACCGATATTCTACATGGCTCGTCGCAAGGGTCTAGGGGATCGTGATTTCAACTTGTACAAGTTCAGGACGATGCGCGCCGATGCCGATGAGATTTTGGAGCAAGTCTTATCCGAGCATCCCGATCGTGCTGCGGAATGGCAAAGCCATTTCAAGTTGCAGGACGATCCTCGGATTACGCGTGTCGGGCGTTTTCTGCGCAAGACGAGTTTGGACGAATTGCCCCAGCTGGTGAATATCCTGAAGGGTGACATGGCATTGGTTGGACCTCGTCCAATCGTTGCTGAAGAGGTTGTCAAGTATGGGGAATACTACAAGATATTGGTTTCTGTCAAGCCAGGTTTGACGGGTTTGTGGCAGGTATCCGGTCGTTCCGAAGTCAGTTATCCGAAGCGTGTTGAGCTTGACGTGTATTACATCACCCATTGGTCGTTGTGGCTTGACGCGTACATATTATTGAAGACTCCTCGCGAGATATTGCTGGGGCGTGGTCGTTGAGATTAACATTGGGCGAAAAGGAGGTTGGCATGACACGTCATTGTATGATTTCAAGTTTGGGTGGACCGCGTGGGCGGAGTCACGATTCCAGCAAGAGCCATCAGGAAAACGTTGAGGGGATGAAGTCGTTTTGGCATGGTCAATTGAAGCAGGTCCTGGCTGATCGTCCTGACTTGGTCGTTGTGCCTGAGGCCAGCGACCGCTACTCATCGATGTCGTTGGAAGAGCGTCACGCGTACTATTTGGTTCGTGGCGAGCAGTTGCTTGAGTTTTGGCGTGGCATTGCGACTGAGCACCGGACATGCGTTGCGTATTCTGCGGCGCGTCAGCTGGAGGATGGAACGTGGCGGAACTCAACTCAAATCATCGGGCGTGACGGAACCATCCTTGGAATCTACAACAAAAACCATTTGGTGATCGAGGAGACGACGAAGAGCGGCATCCTTTGCGGAAAGGACGCAATGGTGGCAACGACTGATTTCGGGACGGTAGGATGCGCGATCTGCTTCGACCTGAACTTCGAGGAAATTCGAAAGCGATACGAGTCGCTGCAACCCGATGTGCTGGCATTTTGCTCGATGTACCATGGCGGCCTGATGCAAGGTTACTGGGCATACGCTTGCAGGACGCATTTCGTGGGATGCATCTGCGGCGATGAAAACACGATCATCAACCCGGTTGGGGAAGTGATCGCGCGAAGCACCAACTACTTTAACTTTGTAAGTGCAAGGGTGAATCTTGATTGCAAGGTCTGCCATTTGGACTATAATTGGGGCAAGATGAAGGCAATGAAGGACAAGTACGGACGAGGCGTGACCATCTTTGATCCGGGACACTTGGGGGCCGTGCTCATTACATGCGAAAAGGACGATATGACCATCGACCAAATGCTGGATGAATTTGAAATCGAACGATGGGACGACTATATCGCAAGGGCAATGAAGCATCGAGCCGAAAATACGGAGGCATGACACGGTGCCCAACGATGACGAACATTTCAACCCAACCCTGAAATTGCCCCTGTTCGCCAATGCAGGCGAAGCAAATGACGAAGGGCAGGGAGCTGAGGAAGAGCAACCGTATACCACGGCAGCCTCCCATCGATTGAGGGGTGAAATCAAGCGACTCGTGTATGCCAACCCCGATGGAAATTATTACGTGTATCGATTGACCGACAGCAAGGGGAACCAGCAGACTGTGGTCGGTAATATGCCAGGGTTGTTCGAAGGGCAGGAAATCGAGGCGGAAGGGCGTTGGGAGCAGCATCAGGATCACGGGCGGCAGTTTTACGTGACGAATCACAAGGCGGTGTTGCCGACCAGCGAGATGGGGATTCGCAAATATTTGGCGAGCGGCGTGTTGCCTGGCATCGGCGAGGTGTTTGCCGATCGTATCGTCGACATGTTCGGGGTCAAGACTCTTGAGATCCTTGATCACTACACGGAGCGTTTGCGCGAGGTTCCGGGGATAGGCGCTAAGCGGATTCAAGAGATTCGCGAGGCTTGGCGTGGTCAGGTCGAGGATCGTGAGACTCGTGTGTTCTTGCAGGGATTGGGGATATCGAGCGCATATTGCGGGCGTTTGATTGCGAAGTATGGGTTTGGTTCGGCGGCCGAGGTGGTTCGTCGCAATCCGTACCGTTTGGCTGATGAGGTTGATGGGTTTGGTTTTTTGACCTCAGACAGGATTGCTTCGAAGCTTGGGATATCGAAGGAGGAACCGTTGCGTTTGTGTTCGGGGATCTTGTACGTTCTTGACATGATGTCCCAGGATGGTCATGTATGCGTTTCGCGTGGGAGATTGCTTGAGTCGGCTTCTGAGATTTTGGATGTTTCGTTGCCTTTAGCCGAGAACGGCTTGGCGATTGCGTTGTCAGAGGGGAAGGCGATTCAGGCTCCTTGGGTTGATGGTCGCGGCCAGGCTTGCGAGCCGCGGGTTTATTTGCGTTGGCTCTATGCTTCCGAGACCGGCCTGGCTGAGGCGATAAGGGTTTTGCTAAGGACTGGTTCGAGCCAGTTTGGGGTGCCGTTGCAATACGATCGTTTGGGAGCAGGGGATGCCCGGCTGAATGCTGTTCAGCGCGAGGCCGTCGAGCGTGCATTTCGTTTTGGATTCAGCATTGTGACGGGTGGTCCCGGTGTTGGAAAGACGACTGTTGTTGGTCAGATTGTCGCTTGTGCCCAGTTGTTGGGACGCACGTTGCTGCTTGCGGCGCCTACTGGACGAGCTGCAAAGCGCTTGAGCGAAGCGACTGGATTGAAGGCTTCGACGATCCACCGGTTGCTGAAGTGGGATTTCAAGACGCGCCAGTTCCAGCATGATGCGGGCAATCCGTTGGATTGCGACATGCTGATTGTCGACGAGGCATCGATGCTTGACACGTCGTTGGCCTGCAGTTTGTTCCAAGCGGTTCGGGTAGGAACCAGCGTTGTGTTGATTGGAGACAAGGATCAGTTGCCCAGCGTTGGACCTGGTGCGGTGCTACAGGATCTTATCCAGTCGAGGCGCATTCCGGTGACCGAGTTGACTGA
>Ga0123335_1003721_pt1 | contig 20763 bp, 19 predicted proteins | sample BiotimSIPDNA_2_FD_89707 | JGI IMG/M metagenome (GOLD analysis project Ga0123335, IMG submission 89707) | Anaerobic biogas reactor microbial communites from Washington, USA - Biogas_R2 time_0 SIP DNA | ecosystem: Engineered > Bioreactor > Anaerobic > Unclassified | place: Washington, USA...
GAAACCTGGGAAATTGTCGATCGTCCCGACGACCAAAGCATTGTCGTGTTCGGCCCTCTTGCGGGCGCGGCGCTGGGCCGGCTGGTTTCCGAACGGGGGCGGGAGCTGCTCGGCCGCCACGCTTCGCAACAGCGATTTCCCTTGTTGTTTAAGTTTCTCGATGCCGCGGCAACGCTTTCCGTGCAGGTACATCCGGACGATGCCCAAGCGGCGAAGCTGGTCCCGCCCGACGCCGGAAAAACCGAAGCGTGGTTCGTCCTTGAGGCCGAGCCGGGGAGTAAAATATATTCCGGCCTGAAGCGCGGTATCGATCGCGCCGCCCTCGAAGAAGCAATCCCCGCGGGGAAATGCGAGGAGTGCCTACACTGGTTCGAGCCTTCGCCGGGCGATTGCGTGTTGCTGCCCGCCGGAACCGTCCATGCCCTGGGCGGGGGGCTGCTGGTCGTCGAAATCCAGCAATCCAGCGACGTTACCTACCGGTTGTTCGATTGGAACCGCATCGGCCCTGATGGCCACACCCGCCCGCTGCACGTCGAGCAGGGGCTGGAGGCGATTGATTTCGACCGCGGGCCGGTCGATCCGCTGCCGCCCCGGCCGACCGAGCGGGCGGAGGTTTCCCGACTGGTAGAGTGCGACAAGTTCGTTCTGGACCGTTGGGAGTTCGACCAAGGGACGTTGATCGGCGGCGACGACCGTTTTCATATAATCGCCGTCTTAGAGGGGGGGGTGCGAATTGAAGGCGATGCGGCCGAATTGCCGCTTTCGCGCGGCGGCACCGCCCTGCTGCCCGCCGCTTTGGGCAAGACGCGGTTGGAGTCGCCGGGTAAAACCGTGCTTTTGGACGCCTATTTGCCGTAATTCCCAGTTGCATCCGCTTGACAATGTACAGCCGTATATTTTATTATTACCGTAAAGTGCGTAATCCGCGAAAACAATCACCCGCTTTCACGAGGGCGACATGGTAAGTTACGAAAATCTGACTAAGCGACAATTAGAGGTCTACAAATTCATCCGCGACAAGATTCGCGGCCGGGGCTACGGCCCGACGGTCCGCGAAATCGCCGCCGAGTTCGATATCAACTCGCCCAACGGAGTAGTCTGCCACCTGAAGGCCCTGGTGAAAAAAGGGCTTATCACCCGTGAGCCGAACATGTCCAGGGCCATCCAGTTGGCCGCCGAGCCGATCGAGGAACACGGCCTGCCGCTGAACGGCACCATCGCCGCCGGCGTGCTGCACGAGGCCATCGAACAGGACGAGCGAATCGATTTCCAAGACCTGCTAGATCCCGGCAAGAAGAAGCGGTTCGTCCTGCAAGTCAAGGGCGAATCGATGATCGAGGACCAGATCGCCGACGGCGATTACGTCGTAATCAACAAGCAGCGGACCGCGCGCAAGGGCCAGATCGTCGTCGCGCTGACCGACGACGGCGAAGCCACGCTGAAACGCTGGTTCCCCGAAAAGAACCGCATCCGTCTCGAACCGGCCAACTCGACGATGAAACCGATCTACGTCAAAAACGCCAAAGTTCTCGGCGTGGTCGTCGGCGTGGTGCGGAAAGTGGGGTAAGCAAGATTCTTTTGGAGCTGACAATGAGCCATACATTTACCGCTTACATAGAGTTTGACCCGGACACGTCCATGTACGTAGGTACGATACCGGGTCTTACCGGAGCACACAGCCAGGGAGCGACACTCGACGAACTTCGCACGAACCTCCAGGAAGTAATCGAACTGATTCTCGAAGAAAAACGCAGTCTTGGCGAATCTGTCTATGTTGAACCGTTCGTGGGCATTCAACAAATCGCGGTGGAAGCATGACACGTTTGCCTATCGTAGACGCCCGCACGATGGAAAAAGTCCTTTTCAGCCTCGGATTTTCCAAAACTCGACAACGGGGAAGCCACGCCTTTTATCGCCACTCAGACGGTCGCACCACTACGCTTCCTCATCACCCCGGGCGTGATCTCGCCCGACCATTGATTCGTGCGATACTCCGGGAAATTGACTGCTCAGCGGAAGATTTTGAGAATCATTTGCGGAACTTATAATAGAGTAGTTACTTCAGCCAGTGGGATGAAACGTAGCGCCGCGATATATCACCAGGAGCTTGAATGAAAAAGATCATTAGCGTCGCCGTGTTGGAAAACTATCGACTTGCTCTTGTCTTCGACGATGGAGTGCAAGGAACGGTGGATTTGCACAAGCTGACAGGCAGCGGCGTATTTGCCCTATGGAACGACTATGACTCGTTTAAGAACGTGAAAATCGGCGACTCCGGCGAGCTTGTCTGGTCCGATCAGGTCGATCTTTGCCCCGATTCGCTCTACTTGCAGGTTACTGGTAAAAAGGCCGAAGACGTATTTCCCGGTTTAAACAAAGAGTGCGCAAATGCCTGAAGCAGAAATTGTTCGACGATTGGCGTCGAGCACAAGGACACGACCCTCTAATGAAGATTAAACCTCTTCAATAACGAGGACTACTCTTGACACTTCACGGCGTTGAAATCCCGACTGAGCGAATCGGCGAGTTCTGCCGGCGGAACCAAATCCGGCGGCTTTCGCTGTTCGGCTCGATTCTTCGGGACGATTTCGGCGACGGCAGCGACATCGACGTGCTTGTCGAGTTCGCCTGTGATGCTAAAATCGGTCTGCGGTTCTTCGCCCTCGAACGGGAATTGTCGCAAATCTTCGGCAGAAAAGTCGATCTGCACACCCCCGGGTTTCTCGACCGATACTATCGAGAGGAAGTGCTGCGCGAGGCGGAGGTGATTTTCGAGGACGCGCGACGGCCGCGCCCGGCGGGAGGTGATCTATGACGATGCGCGACGACCACACCCGGCTGCTGCATATCCGCGACCATCTGGCCGAGGCCGTCGCGCTGATCGAAGGCAAAACCCGTTCGGACATTGAAACCGACCGGCTGCTGAATCTCTCGCTGGTGCGTCTGTTGGAGATCGCCGCCCAATCGGCCGATCGCGTTTCGGATGAAACCAAAGCAGCCATGCCGGAAATCCCCTGGGCCGACATCGCCGGGCTGCGCGACCGGTTGCTGCACGGATACGACACCGTCGATCTGGACATTCTCTGGCACATCGTCCACGACGACCTTCCCCCGCTGGTTGAGCGAATACCAACCGTCGCGACGGATCGGTAGCGAAGCGCGGCAAAGGGAATAGTCGCGTTTTCCGAACCTGAAGGACCGAAACATGAGCCGATCCCCGGCCCGTGAACGGTAACTTCTTTTTCTCGGAAAAGCCCGGGTAGGCACATTTTTTCCTCCGCTCGACTCTTGGATAATCGACGGCTCTGCCCAGCCGCGGCCTTGGCGGTTACAATGGCGGAATGAGCCAAAAACATCCATCAAGACGCATCGCAATCGTCGGCGGCGGCATCGCCGGGCTGGCCGCCGCGCACCGTCTGGCGGAACTCGATTCCGGCTGCGCGGCAACGCTGTACGAGGCCGGCCGGCGACCGGGCGGAGTCCTTTCCACCCTGCACGACGACGGATTTCAAGTCGAGCAGAGCGCCGACAACTTCATTACGACCATACCCTGGGGCCTGGAACTCTGCCGCCGGGTCGGTCTCGCGGATCAACTGGTGCGGACCAATCCGGCGTATCGCCGTACATACGTCGTACATCGCGGTCGTTTGCACTTGCTGCCGGACGGTTTTCTGATGATGGCTCCCACGCGGCTGTGGCCGCTGGCCGTCACGAACATCCTCACTCCGCTGGGAAAAATTCGCGCGGCGGCCGAGTATTTCATTCCTCCCCGCCGCGACGAAGCGGACGAGAGCATGGCCGGTTTCGTGCGGCGCAGGCTGGGTCGCGAGGCCTATCAACGGCTTGTCGAACCGCTGGTCGGAGCGGTCTACGCCGCCGACATGGAGAAGCTCAGCGTGCTGGCCACGTTACCCCGCTTCCGCGAAATGGAACGGGAACACGGCAGTCTGGTCCGCGCCATGCGCCGGCAGATGAAAAGCCGCCGCGCAAACCGCGCAACCGAGGAAAGCGGCGCACGCTACAGCATGTTTGTAACTCTCCGCGACGGGCTGTCGAGTTTGATCGACACCGTTGTCTCGCGGCTGCCGGCCGGTGCAATTCGAATCAACGCGCCGGTCGGCCGGATCGAACGCCGCGGCGACGGGTGGATCGTACACGTCGAGGGAGCGGGGCCGGCGGATTCAACGGCCGAAGGGCCATACCAGGCGTTGATCCTCGCCACGCCCTCGTCGGAGTCGGCACGGTTGCTGCGGCCGATCGATTCCGCGCTTGCCGACCGTCTGGCATCGATCACCCATTCCGGCACGGCCATCGTCTCGCTCGGCTACGATTGCGGGCAAATCGGGCATCGGCTAAACGGAATGGGCGCAGTCGTGCCGGCGGTCGAGCGGAGTCCGATTCTGGCCGTCAGCTTCAGCAGTCGGAAATATCCGCATCGCACGCCGGAGGGGAAAGAATTGTTTCGGGTGTTCGTCGGCGGCGCACGCCAGCCCGAATTGGCCGAAATGGACGACGGCCGCCTGTTGCCCTTGGTACGGGACGAGCTGGCTCGGCTGTTGCGGATTCGCGGAGGGCCGTGTTTCGAACGACTCGCCCGATGGCCGGCGACCATGCCGCAATATCACGTCGGCCACCGCGAGTTGGTCGGAGAAATCGAGGCTCGAGCGGGTTCGTTGCCCAATCTGCAATTGGCCGGCAATGCCTATCACGGCGTCGGCATACCCGATTGCATCCACGGCGGCGAACTGGCGGCGGAGCGGGCGGTCGCCAAATTACCCAAAGCGCCGTAAACCGCACTTGATCTCTTCGGGCGAAATCCGTACCCTTTCCCCCGCCATGCTTGCCAATATCATGCATTTAGCTCTGGTTGCGATCGTTTGGCTGGCGCCGCTCGCCGCCGCGCCGGCCGACGCCGGCGCGCAGCCGCGATTGCTCCTGCTGCACAACGGCGAGGTCGTCGAAGGGAACATATCCCGCGCCGACGATTATTACATCGTCGAGCTTAGCTACGGACAAATCCGGGTAAAAATCTCCGACGTCGAGTTGATCTGCATCGACATCGAAGACGGCTACCGTCAAAAACGGGCGGCGATTCGCGTTGGAAACGCGCAACACCATCTCGAACTGGCGCGGTGGTGCCTGCGGCACGATCTGTTCGGCCCGGCGGCCGTGGAGTTGGCCGACGCAACCATCGCCGATCCCGACAATCCGCTGATCGTCGCTATGCGTTATCGGCTGAAGATGGCGATGGCGCCGCCGTCACCCTCCGCGGATGGCGAAACTGCGCCGCCGGGCCCCTCGAATGCCGAACTCGACCGCCTGGTCCGCAACCTGCCCTATAAGGCGGTCGAGTATTTCACACAATCGGTTCAGCCGGTGCTGATGAACAATTGCATGGGTTCGGGTTGCCACGGTCCGTTCACCGAAACGCCGATGCGGCTGTTTCGCGTCTCGAAGGACAAGTCGCCGTCGCGGCGAATGACCCAGCGGAATTTGCATTCGCTGCTGCAATTTATCGATCGCGAGAATCCGGCCGAAAGTCCGCTGGTCAAGGCGTGCAGCGGCCCGCACGGCGATAAACAAAAATCCGTTTTTGCCGAAGGTCAAGAGGAACAGCAGAGGCGGATCGTAATTTGGGCGTTGCTGCTGGCCCATCAGCCGGCGGCCGACCAGCCGGCCACGGTCTCGCGTCCGCCGCAAGCGCCGGGCGACGCCGCGGCACAAGCCGACGACCCTTCACAGACGGAAGACCCCTTCGATCCCGAGGTCTTCAACCGCCGCCACGCGCCGCCAGCGGACGCCGATATCCGCGATTGACCTCGACGCCGGAGCGTTAACCCGGCGCCGAACGGGATTGCGCCAATAATCTTCTACATCGGAAACATTTTGGGCGTGTAATCTACTTACCTCTTCGTGAAGAATGTAATATATTTATCGTGCAACTTATATTAAGGGGGCGACGCTGATGGACAAATCCACGCCGCGGGACGACGCCGAGCGGCAATCGCAGCCGCGCATCGCTCCAGTGGACAAAATGGCGTTCGCCCAACTGATGAACTCGATCCGTCAATCCGGCCTGATGATCAGCGCCGACGCGGTCGCGGCGGTGCGCGACAACGAATTCCGCGCCGAGAATTTTCAGAAGGCATTCGACGTGATCGAGGGGCTGTACATGCGGTTCGGCGCCGAGGCCGCCCGGCGGCAGGCGGAACTGATGCGTCAGGAAATGCAATACAAGTCGGGCGCGCTGAAGATGACGCCGAAGGAATGGCTGTTGCGTCAGCGGCGCGAGACCGAAAAAACGCAACGGATCGAACTCGCCCGCCGTCAGTTCACTCGGATGTTAGACGCATTAGCGGTGATGCGCTCGGAATCGGGTGAAGACGAACAGCTCGATGATCGTTGACGGGCCGACTTTTTCAGCTTTTTGGCAATGCCGTCGGGGGGGGGGGGCGAAATAAGCAAGAAAATTCCGGCAAATTGTAGCTTTGCCCCGGTTTATCCCCCATCCGTCAACGACCATGTCGCTGTTTGCTTGGCGGCATCGCAGCCAAAATCCACCCTAAGGTGTTGTGCTACCGTACCATAAACAGATGGGGGAGATAAACTTTCGGCAATTCGCGCCTTCCCCGAACACGTAGGGTAGCTAAATCGGGAAAGCGTAGTTAAAATAAGGGCTATTACAGTCGGTTGAGGTGCCCCGGCTGAAAAGTAATTTCTTCATTTTTCCAACATATTCGACTATAATGGGTTTAGCGCATATTCCGCTGGACCTCGCGTTGCGGTTTCGCGCAATTCGGCGTAGTCCGCTCGAATTGCGATAATCTACATGTAGTATTAATCGGGTTCTTTTCGGAGTGCCGGGCCGTGTCGAATGTGCCTCTGGCCGAAAGAAAGCTGAAAGTTGCCACGCCGCTCGAGCCGGGCGGTTGGCCGAGCGACCGGGGCGCGTCTCCGGCCGGCGCAGCTTTTGCGCCCCGTCTTAAGGAAGACCCGCCCGTCGCAAAAAACGGCGAACCGCTCGACATCTCCATCCACGTCGACGATTTATACACATCGAGAGCTTGGCTCGGGAGACATGGGCTGACGGCATCAATCGCTTGTTTCGCGCAGTTGGCCGTCGAGGAAGCCCCCGCGTGGTTGATCAGCATGGTCGTGCACATGGTCACGCTGGTGACGATGGCGATGATCACCGTTTCCGAACCGGTCCCCTATAAACCGCAGCATTTAATCGTCACTCCGCCCGAGAAGAAGAAGGTAGAGAAACCGCTGGAAGTCGAAGACGACAAACCGAAGACCTTGGATGATACTTCGATTGCCGAACTAGTGACGATGGACACGCACGCGGATCAATCGGAGAAGTACGTCGAGCCGAGCCGCCATTTGGAGGCGGCGGCGTCTGCGTCGCCGGTTCCAGACGCCGGTCTAAAGCACATACCGCAGGGAGAAGACATTCTCGCCCTCAGCAACGGTTACGGGAACAATCCCATCGGCATCCGTAATGAGGTAGCCATGGACCCGAAGAAGGCATTAGACCTGGGAGCGACCACGTCCAGCGAGATTGCCGTTTCCAAGGCGTTGAAATGGCTGGCGACCCACCAACTTACGGACGGCAGTTGGAGCTTCGACACTTCCCTTGCGCCGTCGTGCAAGGGAAAATGCCGCAATTCCGGCTCGTTGAGCCAAGCCCGCAACGCGGCCACCGGCCTTGCGCTGATGGCCTTTCTCGGCACCGGTCAAACGCATCAAAGAAGCGAAAATTACCAAGTCACCATCCATCGCGGCCTGCAATTCCTGATCAACAACATGCGGGTTGGCGGAAACGGCGGGGCGCTGGACGAATCGGGCGGAATGATGTATTCGCACGGCATCGCCGCGATCGCCATCAGCGAGGCTTACGCCCTGACTAACGATCCCAACTTGTTGACTCCCACCCGCGCCGTGCTGGGCTACATCTGTTATGCCCAGGATCCGATCGGCGGAGGCTGGCGTTATCGGCCGCGTCAGAAGGGAGACACCTCGGTCGTCGGCTGGCAGATAATGGCGTTGAAGAGCGGCCACATGGCCGGTTTCGAGATTCCGCCGTTGGTGGTCGAGCGGGCCTCGCAGTTTCTCGACGAAGTTCAACAATCCGGCGGCTCGGCCTATGGCTACACCACGCCGGGCCAAGGCGAAGCGACCACGGCCATCGGCCTGCTCTGCCGCATGTATCTCGGCTGGCAGCACGACAATCCGGCGCTGGAGCGCGGGGTGCGGATGCTCAGCAAGCGCGGCCCATCGCCCAGCAATATGTATTACAACTACTACGCCACTCAAGTGATGCGGCACTGGGAAGGCGAACCGTGGGAAAACTGGAACCGCCAAATGCGCGATCAGTTGGTCCACAGCCAAGCCAAGCAAGGCCACGAAGAAGGAAGCTGGTTTACCGGCAGCGGAGACCTCGGCGCGCCGACCGGCGGCCGGCTCTATTGCACCGCCATGGCCACGATGATCCTGGAAGTATACTACAGGCACCTGCCGATTTACCGCTCGGACAGCATCGAGCAAGAGTTCCCGGATTAAAGCCGCCGGGTAATCTCGCACCCGAGGTAGACGCTATTTCTCTTGCTCTTCCTCGTCGTACTCCGAGGATTTCGATTTGCCGTAGACTTCGGGTCGGGCGCGATCGCGGCGGTTGCTCGAGCGGCAGACGAACAACATTCCCAGCGTGATCGAAAGAACGAGCAGCAAATAGGACATGACGTATGCCCCGCTGCCGGTGGTTGCACTACCGGCCGCGCCTTGATTGGGCGGCGGCGCCGCCAAGGCCGCCCCATGGAGCGAAAGCCAACATAATAAAGGGTACAAAACGCTTTTTATGCGTTGCACGGTAGATAGTGAAACATTCTCCCCGGATAGGCAAGTTTGTTGCACTTCCAAGCGTTCCTGATATAAGGCTTTCCGGCAAGTACGCGGGAATTTCATGACATCACTCCTTTTCCAAGCAATTATTATAACCTCGTGCGATTCGGCTGGCAACTTGGGGATTTTCGGATTATCGGGCCGTTGGACGACGGAGGGAAACAGTCCTATTTTCGCGGTAAAACGCGAAAATCGGGACAGTCCCCCGCGAACGCTTACCTTGTTCTCAACCGCATCGCTCCGTGGTCCAACGGGCGATGGCGGCGGCCAATTCCAGGGCTTGTTCTTTGTTCAAGCGGGGATCGATGTCGCTCAGATAAGCCCTGCCCAGATCGGCCTCGCTCAGACCGCCCGGCCCGCCGAGGCATTCGGTGACGTTCTCGCCGGTCAGTTCGAAATGGACCCCGCCGAGTATCGAGCCTTCCCGGGCGTGAATTTCGAAGGCCGCCTGCAACTCGCCCAGCACGTGGTCGAAATGGCGAGTCTTTCGGTTGTCCCGCGTAAGCCGGGTGTTGCCATGCATCGGATCGCAGCACCAAAGAACGGTCTTGCCGTGTCTCCGCACGGCCTCGACCAGCGGCGGCAAACAAGACTCGATCCGCTCGACGCCGAAGCGATGGATCACGCAAAGCCGCCCCGGTTCGTTGCAGGGATCGAGCGCGCCGATCAAAGCGATCAACTCGTCGGGCGTCATCGTCGGGCCGACCTTCAGGCCGATCGGATTGGCGATGCCCCGGAAGAACTCGACGTGCGCGCCGTCGATCGCGCCGGTGCGATGGCCCAGCCACGGCAAGTGCGTGGATGTGTCGTACCACGCCGAACCGTCCGATCCAAGGCGAGTCAGCGACTCCTCGTAGTCGAGATGCAGCCCTTCGTGGCTGGTGAAAAACTCGGCGCGGCCGCCGGGCGATTTACCATAAACCGATTGCAAATATTCCCCATCGCGCAATGCGCGAATGTAGTGCAAAGTCCGCGATGCAATTTGGTAGCCGCTCGACAGGCGGCGCGGATCGGGCCGCCGGGCCTCGGCCGTGAACTCGGGAAGGTTTATCATGTCGCCGCGATAGCTGGGCAACGACGCGCCGCCGCGAACCTCGATCTCCGCCGAACGGGGTTTAGCATACTGACCGGCGATGCGCCCCACGTGGACCACCGGGCGATTGTATCCGGCGGCAATGGTTTGCCCCATTTTCAGCAGGATATCCAGCTTGCCGGCGATAATCTCCGGCCGGCAATCGTCGAACCGCTCGCAGCAATCGCCGCCTTGAAGCAGGAACCGCCGACCGGATTGTGCTTCCGCCAGCCGGCGTTTCAAATCCTCGATTTCAGATACCGCGACCAGCGGCGGCTGCTTCGAAAGCTCCGCCAACGTCTTCCGCAGCAGCGCGCAGTCGTCGTATTCCACGCCCTGCGTGCGCCGCTTTGTTCGCCAGGAAGCGGGAGTCCAACTGTTGCTCATCAATTATATTCCACATCTACACCACAATGTAGGACAGGTTGTTAACCTGTCCATGTCGGGATTGTATCCAGTCCAGACCAGGATATCATTCCGTCCTGGACAGGATATCATCCTGTCCTACGCAATAACACGTTATTCCAATATTTGTTTGTTTGATCCACCCGGTGTTTCTCGGACGTATCGCGGGACGGCATAGCCAGGCAGACGCGAACGCAAATCGGCCAGCAACTTGCGGCCGACCGGCTCGGGCACTTCAAAATGGGCCGTGCCGGCCACTCGGTCGAGCTGATGTAAATAATAAGGCATTACCCGAAAATCGACCAGCCGCTCGCACAATTCGGCCAGCACGTCGGCCCGATCGTTCACGCCGCGCAGCAACACGGTTTGGCCGAGCAGCGGCACGCCCGCCTCGACTAACCGACCGAGCGACTCGGCTACGTCTCCGTCGATTTCGTTAGGATGGTTCACGTGAACCGCCACGATAGCGGTCAGCCGCGTGCCGCGGATCGAGCGGATCAAGCCGTCGGTTATTCGGCTGGGGATCACGATCGGCAGCCGGGTGTGTATCCGCATCCGGCGGAGGTGGGCGATTTCCGCCAGCCGATCGGTCAGCTCGCCCAACGCCTCGTCGGAAAGCATCAGCGGATCGCCGCCGCTGAGAATGATTTCATGGATCGATCGATCGGCGGCGAGCGTTTGAAGGGCGAAGTGTATATTGTCGCGGAAAGCCTTTTCGTTGCAATGGGGGGGCTGGCTCCCAGCGGTTGGCGCCGTTGCGGGGCCAATGTTGGCTCCCAACTCGTCGAATGGAAAATGACGCCGAAAACAAAACCGGCAATGGACGGCGCAAGCGACACTTGCTACCATCAATAGTCGGCCTTTGTACTTCTGAAGAAGACCGGGGCCAAGCCGGGCCGAACGCTCGCCGAGCGGATCGGCCGAGAACCCGGGCGAAGACGCCGTTTCCGCCGCCTGTGGAAGCACTTGCAGCAGCAGCGGGTCGGTCGGATCGCCGTGGCGGATGCGGGCGTGATAGGGCTGCGGAACCAGCACGGGCCGACCGTAGCTCGCCGACAGGGCCTTGGCCCCCAACTCGGGGGCTAGCCCCGCCGCGCGGCATAGCTCGACCGGATCACGGATGGCCTCGCTCAAGACTGCCCGCCAATCGGGCCGATGCGATATTTCGTCGCACGCGTCGCAAATCAAAGTTTCATTCGCCATTCAAGCGAATTTACCATAACCAACCAACTTCAGAAAGTGAAACAGGAAGAACTGTCGTGGGAAGCTACAACACCAGCGATTTTCGCAAGGGACTTAAGGTCCAATTGGACGGCGATCCGTACATCATGATCGAGTGCAACTTCGTCAAGCCGGGCAAGGGGCAAGCACTCTACAAATGCAAGCTCCGCAACCTGCTTCGCGGCACCGTGCTCGACCGCACCTACAAAAGCGGCGACTCGATCGAGGCCGCCGAGATCGACGAAATCAAGGCCCAATATCTCTACCGCCAGGGCGACCAGTTCGTCTTCATGGACAACGAGTCATACGAGCAATATGAATTGACCGCCGAACAGGTAGACGACGCCTGGAAGTATCTTAAAGAAGGGATGCCCTGCGACATCGTTTTGCACGACAACCAGCCGATCAGCATGACCCCGCCCAACCATGTCGTGCTACGGGTGGAATACTGCGAGCCGGGCGCGAAGGGCAACACCGCCACCAACGTCACCAAGCCCTGCAAGGTAGACACCGGTGCCGAGTTCCCCTGCCCCGCCTTCGTCAACATGGGCGACCTGATCAAAATCGACACCCGCACGGGGGGGTATATCGAACGGGTAAAGGAGTAGAGATAATATGCTGTCTGTGAAGTAGGAAAAAACAAATTACGCACAATTACGACTTGACGTAATGTTACGCGATGTCATAATGTTATTGGAGTGCGTAATCTGACATAAGACTTACTTCTCACGCAAGCCATACAGATGTCAAATCAAACTTCCAATGAAAATCTTATTGATGACGAAAGCAACACGTTTCAAGAAGCGAATCCATATACGCCAGGAGCAGGTCATTCGCCACCTTACCTTGCGGGCAGAGAGGTAGAGATAAGCTCTTTTCGCAAGCATCTTCACCAGGAGCAAATATTAAACAATGTTGTGCTTACGGGTCTTCGGGGAACAGGCAAGACCGTACTGATGGAGGATAAATACAAACCCATTGCGCAAAATGAAGGTTGGGCATGGGTTGGATCAGACTTTTCCGAGTCTTCGTTTCTTAGCGAGTCGAACTTATGCTTACGTCTGCTCACGGATTTGGCAGTTTTTACTTCCTGCCTTTCAGTGGAATCTCAAGATGGCACGTTTGGATTCAATGTAGAAAAAATCAAACGTTCATTGTCATTTGATTTTCTGCTTACCCATTTTGAAAGCCAACCGGGGTTAACGGTTGATAAACTAAAATCGACACTGGAACTCGTTTGGCCCGTGGCAAAATCTAAGGGCACGCGAGGCATTGTTTTTGCTTATGATGAAGCACAGGTTGTTCAGGACAGACCCGACAAAGAGCAATATCCGCTGGCGGTTTTGTTGGAAACTTTTCAGTCGTTGCAGAGAAAAGGAGCAAAATACTTCCTGTTGCTAACGGGATTGCCAACGCTATTTCCCAGGTTGGTTGAATCTCGCACTTATGCTGAGCGTATGTTTGCAATACAAGAACTGGGGCGCTTATCGCCGAAAGATTCTCGCGAGGCCATCGAAAAACCGCTACGAAAAACCCGTTGGAAGTTCAGCGCCAAGGCAATCGAAAGTATTATCGAGAAATCAGACGGTTATCCTTATTTTATTCAGTTCATCTGCCGGGAGACTCTGGATCATATAATAGCACATCCGCAAGATTGCTCCATACCAATGGAAGCGATAATCCGGAAATTGGATTCCGACTTTTTCGCGGGTCGATGGGAAAATGTCACGGATCGTCAGCGGGAACTGCTTTTTTGCATAGCTTCGCTTTCCTCACACGAAGAGTTTTCGATTGCGGAAATAGTCGAATGTTCAAAAAAAGAAGATTTCACTCGTCTGAAAATCAAACCATTCGCATCTAATGATGTGAGCCAGATGTTGCCGCGGTTAATCGAAAAAGGATTGGTTTACAAAAATCGCCTGGGTAAGTATTGCTTTGCGGTTCCTTTATTTTCTGATTTCATCTGTCGCCGGTTTTTCTTGCAAGAAGGGGTTCTGTCACAAAAAGCGCTTTTTCAGAAGTAGGCAATGTACATTATTGCATGTTTGTAAATAATTTTTTACATTTTTAGCAATAATCTCCTGGCGGTGCGCGCGAAAACTCTAGTACCCAATCTTCTGATATTCTTTAACCGAAACTAGACTATCGCCGATGATTCGGATTCTTCCATGTGTTTTCATAATGACTGCCATCGCTGATTATTATACAGCCAATTATTGGACCATCATGCGTTTGCGTGCTCAGATGCTCCGCCGACTCCGGGAGTTTTTTGATTCGCGCGGGTTTCTCGAAGTCGAAACGCCGATTCTTTCGGCCGATACCGTGGTCGATCGGCATCTCGACCCGTTTTGCACGGTCGTGGGCAATGAATTTTTAGCGACTGTCGGCACGACTGCCCCAATTTCGCCGCGAGCCGACGTGCCGTCGACCGCTAAACGGCTCTGGCTGCAAACTTCGCCCGAATTTCACATGAAGCGGCTGCTGGCCGCCGGCAGCGGACCGATCTATCAAGTCGCCCGGGTGTTTCGACAAGAAGAACTTGGCCCCTTGCACAATCCCGAGTTCACAATGATCGAGTGGTATCAGCCGGGCGATGGCATGAACGAAGGGATGCAACTGACCGCCGATCTGTGCGAGACGTTGCTTAGTATCAGGCACACTCCGTGTGCCGTCAGCGATAGGGGAAATAGCCCGAAAGACTGTTGTACGCATACCTCAGCGAACGGCACACGGAGTGTGCCTGATACTGAAAGAATCAGCTATAGTGGGGCTTTCCAACAATTCGTCGGAATCGACCCGCATACGGCCGACACGTCGGAACTCATCGCGGCGGTCGAACGGTTGAAAATCCAGCCGCCGGAAAGTCTCTCCAGCGAAGACCGCGACGGATGGCTCGACCTGCTGATGGTCGAGCGCGTGCAGCCGCACCTGGGAATCGACCGGCCTACGTTGCTCTACGATTATCCGGCTAGTCAGGCGGCATTAGCCCGAATTCGGCAGGACGAAAACTCTCCGCCGGTGGCCGAGCGGTTCGAGCTGTTCATCGACGGCATCGAACTGGCCAACGGCTATCACGAATTGCTCGACGCCGACGAGCTGCGCGGGCGGAACTCGCGCATCAACGCCCAGCGGATAGCCGACGGAAAACAGCCGCTGCCCGAGGAGAGCAGGTTGTTGGCGGCCATGCGGGCCGGCCTGCCGCCCGCGGTCGGCGTGGCCTTGGGTTTCGACCGACTGGTAATGATAGCCGCCGGGGCGAAAACCGTCGCCGAAGTGATGGCCTTCCCGTTTGATCGGGCGTAAAATGGTCGTAACAAACAGCAACCGTTTAGCCCCGGCGTCCATGCCGGGAGAATTGTCCGCCATTTTTTGATCCCATGCAAACCATTCGCGTCAACCTCGCCGAGCGGAGCTACGACATCGAGATCGGCCGGGGCAATCTCGCCGATCTCGGCCGGTTCCTCGCCGAACGGGCCGAAACGGCGCACGTCGTGCTGATAACCGACGAAAACGTCCACCGGCTGCACGCCATGCGCGCGGCCGAATTTCTCGGCGGGCGGGAAATCGAGACCGACGTGATCGTCGTCCCGCCGGGCGAGGAAAGCAAGTCGCCCGAGGCCGCGCTTAGTCTCTGGCAAGGATTGCTCGATCTGGGCGTCGACCGGCGGAGCGTTGTCGCGGCCGTCGGCGGCGGAGTGGTCGGCGATTTGGCCGGATTCGTCGCGGCCACGTTCGCCCGAGGGCTGCGGCTGCTGCAAGTTCCCACCACGCTTTTGGCGCAGGTCGATAGCTCGGTCGGCGGCAAGGTGGGCATCAATCTGCCGGAGGCGAAAAACATCGTCGGAGCGTTTCATCAGCCCGTCGGCGTGTTGATCGACGTCGCCGCGCTCGCCACGCTGCCCGAGCGGGAATATCGAGCCGGGCTGGCCGAGGTCGTCAAATACGGCGCGGCCCTTGACGCCGAGTTCTTCGGTTTTCTCGAACAAAACGCCGGCGCGATCATCCAGCGAAACGAAGACATATTGATTCAGGTCGTAACTCGCTGCTGCCGGTTGAAGGCCGACATAGTCGAGCGCGACGAACGCGAAGAGTCAGGGCTGCGAGCATCATTGAACTTCGGCCACACATTCGGCCATGCGTATGAGATGATTAGCGGCCAGTTGCCGGTTGTTGCGAAACCGCAGGCGGCAAGGAAAGTTGATTCACATGTCATTTCCGAGTCCCGACTCCCCGACTCCCGAACCCCGAATCTCGAACACTCGCTCTCCAATCCCCAATCCCTAATCCCCGATCCCTTGCTTCACGGCGAAGCGGTATCGATCGGCATGGTCCAATCCGCGCGGCTGGGCGAACGTCTCGGCCGCGTCGATTCCACATACACCGCTCGGCTTCGCTCGCTGCTGGAAACATTCGGCCTTCCGGTGGAGCCGCCGGAGTGCGATGCCCAATCGGTTATCGACGTGATGATGAACGACAAGAAAAACCAAGACGGCCGGATACGTTTCATACTCCCGCATAGCATGGGACTTGTGCAATTGGTCGAAGACGCTCCTTTTTCAGCCGTTCTTGACGTCCTGAGAACTGACCGGGGGGTTGCTTGACGCGGAAATCCGATGTCAAGTACAATTTCTGGCTTCGTTGGCTCTGTTGCAAGAATACCCGTTCGATTCCCGTCTAAAAAACGCATAAACTGACAGGCGATTTGGCCGGATCGTGGGCTTGCAGCTTCGGTTTCGATTCCCGCGCCGTCTTTGAGTTTGTGACGCACGAAGGCGAAGAAGCCATCTTGCTGCAATCAGTCGGCACTCACGACGAAGTGTATTGACGCTTTCCAGAACTCCAACATCGTCATACGGTACTGCATTCATGCCTGTATCCTCATCGGACGACTTGCTCGACACCCTGCGCCTCTCGATGATTCCCGGCGTCGGGCCGCGAATCAGAAAGGCGCTGCTGGACCGCTTTGGCTCGGCCAGGGCGGTGCTGTCCGCCGCGCCGAGCGAATTGCAGCAAGTGCAGGGCGTTGGGCCGAAACTCATGCGGAAAATCGCCGAGGCCGACCACGAAATCGACGTGCAGGCCGAAATCGAGCTCTGCCGGCAACGGAACATCAAAATCCTCGTCGAGGCCGACCCCGACTATCCGCGATCGTTGCGGGAAATCCACGATCCGCCGGGCGTGCTGTTCGTTCGCGGCGAGTTGAAACCGGACGACGCACTGGCCATCGGCATCGTCGGCACACGGCATGGAACGCCATACGGCCTGCGGACGGCCGAGCGGCTGGCCGGCGCGCTTGCCCGGGCGGGGTTGACCATAATCAGCGGCTTGGCACGCGGCATCGACGCCGCCGCGCATCGCGGGGCGCTGGCCGCCGGCGGCCGGACGATCGGCGTGCTGGCCTCGGGCGTGTCGAACATCTACCCGCCGGAACACGTCCGGCTGGCCAATGAGGTCGCCGCCCACGGCGCGCTGGTCAGCGAATCGCCGCCCGACGGCCAGCCGCTGGGCGGCATGTTCCCACAACGCAATCGGATCATCAGCGGCCTATCGCTGGGCGTGCTGGTCGTCGAGGCCGCCGAGCGGAGCGGCGCGCTGATTACCGCCCGGCATGCCATGGAACAAGGACGCGAAGTGTTCGCCATACCGGGCAACATCGACAGCCGCACGTCGCGCGGCTGCCACCGGCTGATCCGCGACGGCGCAAAACTGGTCGAATCGGTCGACGACGTGCTCGAGGAGCTTGGCCCGCTGGTCGAGGCCGCCCCGCGCGACGACGGCCGCGAGATACATCATCCCGCCGAATTGCTGCTGAACGAGCCGGAGCAGCAAGTCCTTGCGGCAATCGGCGGAGAGGTCACGCCGGTCGACCGGATCATCGCCGAAACCGGCCTCACGGCACCGCAGGTGCTGGCCACGCTGAGCGTCCTGGAGATGCGGCATTTGATCCGCCGTTTGAGCGGGACGTCGGTCGTCCGGCTGTAGTATAGCAGCAAGTGAATATCACGGGTGCCATTGCAGGCATGTGATCGGAAAAAAATTGATGCTTTTTGCATTTTTCAGCGTAAACTGTCGCTATTACCAGTATTGCTTGTGATATGACAGCCCAGATGCCGCTTGAGCGGCTTCTCCGATAAGAGGGCTTTTAACAAGCTCTTCGCACGAACAAACACCCTTCGGACTGACAATGCTCGGAGCATACCCGCCAGGCGCGGGGTAGCGGCTACTTGCTCTTGCTACGGGATTGTGAATAGGGTACATTTCAGCGCACCCTGCGGTTGCCATCGCGCGATCGGGGGGGCAGGCAGGACTCTTCCCACGGAAAGGAATCCGCAATATGCAAGCCACTCTAGCCGATCTTGCCGCCCTGGTTGGCGGGCAGACTGTAGGCGACGACCGATTGACGATTACCGGCGCGGCCGTGCTTCGCGACGCGGAACCAGGGCAGATTTCCTTGGTCGATCATGCCGAAAAAACCCGCCTGCTCGAAGGCAGTTCGGCCGCCGCCGTCGTGGCTCCGCGAGGATTCGTGTCCAAGGGCCTATCGGCCATCCAGGTCGACGACGTGCATCAGGCGTTTGCCGCCATCGTGCGATTTTTCCAGCCGCGGCGGCGCATGTCCAGGGTGGGAATCAGCGATCAAGCATCGATCGATCCCACGGCTCGGCTCGGCGAAAACGTGGACGTGCATCCATTCGCAACGATCGGCGCTGATGTAACCATCGGCGACGGCGCGACGATCCATTCCGGGGTGCGGATTATGGCCAGCTCGCAGATCGGCGAGGGAACGACCATTTTCCCCAACGCCGTGCTATATGAAAACACGATTGTCGGCCCGCGCTGCTTGATTCACGCCGGCGCGGTGCTGGGCGCTTACGGCTTCGGTTACGGATTCGTCGAGGGCCGCCACGTTCTATCGGCCCAGTTGGGCAACGTTGTGTTGGGCGCGGACGTGGAGGTCGGCGCCTGCTCGACGATCGACCGCGGCACTTACGGCCCGACAAGCATCGGCGAGGGGACGAAGATCGACGACTTGGTGATGGTCGCCCACAACTGCCGCGTCGGGCGGCATAACATGCTCTGCTCGCAGGTCGGCATCGCCGGCAGCACGACCACCGGCGACTACGTCGTGATGGCCGGGCAGGTCGGCGTCCGGGACCACGTTCACATCGGTTCTCGGGCGGTGCTGGGCGCGATGGCCGGAGTGACCAACGACGTGCCCGACGGCGCCCGGATGATCGGCATTCCCGCCACGCCGGAACGCGATCAGAAAATCAAGCAAGCCGCCTTCAGCAAACTGCCCGAGATGCGCCGCCAACTTAAACAACTGCAACGGGCGTTCGAGGCAATGCAGGCACAAGCTGAGGCCGGCAACAAACTGGCTATCCAGTCCGATGAGGACGATGACGGACAGCGCGCGGTGGCGTGAGAGGAGTGGCTAGTGGCGAGTGGTTAGTGGCCGATGGTTAGTGGTTAGTGGCTAGAATGGACTATCCAAGCCGCTTGCGGTTTCGCACGGAAGCGCGATTAAACGCCCCCATCGTCATTCTCCATTCGACTTTCGTCATTGAATATTCGTCATTCATTCTACATTTGAATTTCGACATTCGACATTTCCTTGCATCCACTACCCACTCATCCCATGCCGTCCGCACCGTCCGAAAAACGCCGCATTGGAATTCTCGCCGGTTGGGGGCAGTATCCCGTGGTGATTGCCGAGGCACTGCGCCGGCAGGGATGCGAAGTCTATTGTCTGGGCGTGATCGGACACGCCGACGCCGCGCTGGCCGACGTGTGCCACGAGTTTCGCTATCTCGGGCTGGCCAAGTTCGGCTGGTGCATCCGCTATTTTCGCCGCCGGGGGATCAAGGAAGTGACGATGGCGGGCAAGATATTCAAGGTCCGGTTGTTGGAACCCTGGGGCTGGGTGCGCCATCTGCCCGACGTGCGGACGATCCGCATGTTTTTACCGCATTTTTTGACGCGAAAGAAGGACTGCCGCGACGACACGCTGTTGACGGCCATTGTCGATGAATTCGCCGCCGAGGGAATTCGTTTCGCCCCGGCCACCGATTACGCCCCGGAGTTGCTTGTGAGAGAAGGCCGCTTGACCCGCCGGGGGCCTAACGCCTGGCAGCAGAAAGACATCGAGTTTGGTTGGAAAATGGCGAAAGAGATGGGGCGGCTCGACATTGGCCAGTCGGTGGCCGTGAAAGATCAGGCCGTTCTGGCGGTCGAGGCCGTCGAAGGGACCGACGAGTGCATTCGCCGCGCCGGCGAGTTGTGCAAGGCCGGCGGCTTCACGGTCGTCAAGGTGGCCAAGCCGCAACAGGACATGCGATTCGACGTACCCACCGTCGGCATGTTGACTCTGGAAACGCTCCGCGCCGCCGGCGGCAAGGTTCTGGCCGTCGAGGCCGGCCGCACCATCTTCCTCGACCAGCAGGCCGTCGTAGACTTCGCCGACCGGTACGGAATGGTGATCGTGGCGATGACCGATCCCGCAAACGCCGCGAAGATTCAATAGAAAACAATCACCAACTAATTTCAACACACGTTCCGACGGCCGAAACGTTACTTCTTATCTGTTTCCTCTTTTGCCGGTTCGGGCTTCTTGTCCAATTTCGGGGTCAGTACGATGGTCACGGGCGTGCCGAGCGGCGGGATGCGTTCGGTAAACGGCCGGAACAACAACTCGGTGTTTTCCGCGCTGCTTTTGACGGGCAGATCGAGCATCGCGCTGGGGAAGTTCGAGACGCAGATGAAATCGCCGCTTTCGGCCTCATACACGCGCTGGCCGGTGACTTCATTGTTCCAGAACCGGCTGCCGGGGAACACCCAGGGATGGGTCATGGCCTGGCCGGTCTTGATGTTGCGGACCCAGTCCTGCGCCCGGGCGGATTGCACTTCGCCCTTCTCGTTTTTCCAACGGACGGAGATTTCGATTTCCGTGCCGCTGGCGGGGACGTATTCCGGATCGAAGCTGACCGGCTTTCCAGGCTTGGCGCCGACTACCAGCAGCCCGGCGTGGACGAGATACGCCTTGGTCGACACGGCCACGATCGATTCGTGCTCCTTCGTGTTGGCCAGACAGGCGAACATCTCGAGCACGCCTTCCCTTAGGCAGACTTGCCCGATCATAACCACCCGCTTGCCGACCGGATCGA
>Ga0123335_1003726_pt1 | contig 20756 bp, 16 predicted proteins | sample BiotimSIPDNA_2_FD_89707 | JGI IMG/M metagenome (GOLD analysis project Ga0123335, IMG submission 89707) | Anaerobic biogas reactor microbial communites from Washington, USA - Biogas_R2 time_0 SIP DNA | ecosystem: Engineered > Bioreactor > Anaerobic > Unclassified | place: Washington, USA...
ATCATCCGCCGCCACACGGGCGCGGCGGTTTTTCCCCCTCATGAAAAGCTTCGAGGCAATTTGGGCCAGCATCGTCGCCGAGACGGCGCGCCTGAAGGTCAAGTCGAGCAGGGGGAAGCACAACGAACGGGCCGTCAAGAAGGAAACGCGCTTCCACAGGAAGCACCCTGATAATGTGACCACCACGCGCAACTGGCATGTCGAGGTTGTAAGGCCCCAACTCTTTGTTAAATGAAGAGTATTGGACCAATGGGACAAATGTAACCCATGGGACTGTGACATGGGGCTATGGGATGTTGACATTGGTTTTTGTGAGTCATTTTTCTTGAGGAGAACGAACGCGGTGGCTTTTGTTTTGCCCCCAAAAACATCCCAGAAACAATCCAAAAAATCATCGTTTCATACTCAAAAACCATGCGACATACCATTTTTTGGCGAAATTTGGAGGAATTCTTGTTTGCACAGAAAACCGCACCAAAACAACTTTGAAATCAAAGCCCCAAAAACGTCAGTTTCGTACTCAGGAGCCATGTGACATGCCCTTTAATGGTGGGACTGTGAGAATTACTGTTTGCCCACGAAACCAAACCCAAAATTCATCCTTCACCCTTTGTGCTTCCTCATTCGTATGTTGTGCTATGGAGGACAGGTCATTCAGAATTCTGCAATTTCGTACTTAAACGGCATGTGACATGCCTTTTTTTAGCGGGATTGAAATAATTGCGGAATTGGAGGAATAGGGGAATAATCTACAACTCCACATCAAAAAAGACAAAGGCAACTGATGGTGGAGATTTTGGGTATCCCGTTGCAGAAATCAGGAAGCCTAGTCACGGACATCACATCCCACGACCAACAGCCAGAAGTATCTTCTCATGAACGGGATTGATGGAACCATCTGCCATGGGTCCTGCATTCAAAAGCAAATTGCAATTTTGCTCATTTGCTGAATCAAGCAGAGCCTTTAGTTCGTCTATGCTCCTGTTCGCAAACTTGGGGCAATATCCCCATGTGCCTTGCTGGACGCTGGAACAAATCTCGTTGTGCTTCAAACGATTTCCCTCGAAACCACGCAAGGCACGATTGGCTCCAGCATCGCCAAATTGACGGCGCACATTCTCGGTCACGCCGTGGAAAAAATGCTCCGGAGACGCAAAATCCTCAGTCCCAGTAGCACCCTGCTTCCAGGATATCAAAACATCTGGATGGTTTCGACGCAATTCTGCATAAATGTCCTCAATCGGAATGTACTCCTCCCCCAAGGCCCACCACGCAGATATCAAATCCAGCCAAATCCCGGTAATCTTGTAGTTCGACAGCAATTCGTCCATGATTTCCCGAATGTAATCCAGATACTTGCCGAAATCTTCCTTCTCCTTGTAAAGATAGCGTGGCTCGGGATCGGGATAATTGGGTCGGGCATTCGGAAATTTGTCGGATCGACTCAGAAAGTACGGATGACGCCAATTCAGCATAAACGTATAATAGGCGAAAAACCCTAGCCCCTTTCGGTCGCAAGCCTCGCTCAATTCACCAACCAAATCCCGCCCGCATGGCGCATTCTTGGCATTGAACGATTCGATTTTCGAGTCCCAAAGGCAGAAGCTCTCGTGATGGCATGTGGTCAAATTCACGTATTTCATCCCGCATGCCAGCGCTAGATCCGTAATATATTCGGCATCGAAGTTATGTGCCGTGAACATATCTGCCAGTTTCGCATATTCATCGACATGGATTTTGTCTTGCATCATCACCCATTCGTGCCGATGCAGCTGGGAATAAAGCCCGTAATGCAGGAACAAGCCAAACCGAGCCTCGCGCCACCATGCCAATATCGCCTTTTTGTGGTCGCGTTCCCATAGTTCACGATATGGCAACAAGTACTTGGGACATTCGGTCGTTTTCATATCACCCCTTGTTGTTTCAGCAACTCAAACACCTTATGATTGGCCTTTGGAAACGCATATTTCCCAAAATCTTTCGCTTCAACCCACGCCCATGGACGCTCGCAGACCACCTCCGAACTACCATGCAACGCACAAACATATGCGTGCATCTCAATCCCAAAATGACTGTACGCATGCTTCACTACCCCGACCTTGCGAACTATATCAACCTCCAAGCCAGTCTCCTCAAGTACCTCGCGGACAACGCACGACTCATGAGTCTCGCCTGGCTCGACCTTCCCCCCGGGAAACTCCCACAAGCCACCGAGCATCTGTTCGGGAGACCGACGCAAGATCAAGTATTTCCCATCATGAAAAATCAACCCTACAGACACATCGTAGCAAGGACGACTCACCTTCGCGGACTTCCTAGGATATTCAAGAGCAGTTCCAGATGAATAGCCCAAACACCATTGACGGACAGGACACTCAACGCATATTGCCTCGCGAGGACGACAGATCAACGCGCCCAATTCCATCATCCCCTGATTGAACGATGAAACGTCCGAAACATCTTGAATCAACTCATTCAACTCCTCGAAATACCGCTTCTTGACCTCGCTCCCCTTGATATCAGAAGGATCGGCAAGCATCCTGGCGCGAACACGAAGCACATTCCCGTCAACAACCGCAACACGTTGGCCAAATCCAAGGCTGGCGATCGCCGCCGCAGTATAGCTCCCGATCCCCGGCAACCTCAACAACGACTCGTAATCTCCAGGCAACTCACCACCAGAAGCAACAACGGTTTTAGCACACTCATGCAAGCGACGTGCGCGAGAATAGTACCCTAAACCTTCCCAAAGCTTCAAAACTTCTGACTCATCCGCACGAGCAAGAGAACCGATATCCGGAAAAACATGCTTCCAACGATGAAAGTATGGAATCACCGTAGCCACTTGCGTCTGCTGAAGCATAAACTCGCTGACGAGAACATCGTATGGATCACCAGTCCAGCGCCACGGCATTTCACGATGGTTCCCAGAAAACCACCTGATCAGAGATTCCTGCCAATTCATACTCGCGTTGTTGTCATTCTTGCTCATAATGAGCATAAATGTCATTCATATTCCCAAAGTGTCAAGCAATGCACGAAAAACTACATGATATTCCATGTTTTGATACCGTGATGTGACTTCCTGTGCATTCCATGAAAATCTTCCGTTAACAATTGAAATAAAGATTCTTAACAATACATTAGGCATTTGTGTTATGATGGATTTGAAAGGGTCAAATCCAAAGTCCCGAAAGAGAACATCAAGTACAGGAACCCTAGTTGAGATCATGAAAAAGCTAAAAGTTGGAATCATCGGCTGTGGACGTATTTCACCGTTCCACGGGATGTCTGCAAAAGCTCAAGAAAATGTCAATCTGGTAGCTTGCTGCGATCTGAAGCTGGAACGAGCAAAAGAAAAAGCCAAGCTCTTCGGCTGCAAGAAAACCTACACCGATTACGAAGAAATGATTACCAAGGAAAAGCTGGATGTGGTTCACATCTGCCTGCCTCATTACCTTCACAGCCCGGTCACCGTACGTGCCCTCGAACTGGGATGCCATGTTCTCACGGAAAAACCAATGGCAATCTCAATGGAGCAAGCCAAGAAAATGGTCGATGCCGCAAAAAAAACAGGCAAAACACTAGGCGTCATCTTCCAAAATAGGTACAACGCAGGATCGCAACTCGTCAAAAAATGCCTCGATTCAGGACTGCTAGGAAAAGTCAAGGCCGCCAAATGCAGCGTCACATGGTGCAGAACGCCTGAATACTATACGAAGAGCGACTGGAAGGGAACATGGGAAATGGAAGGCGGCGGAGCGATCATCGACCAGGCAATCCATACTATCGACCTCATGTGCTGGCTTATCGGATATGGCGAAAACGGAGAAAACCTTGACTACGTTGACGTCTCCATCGCAAACAGAGACCACCACGACCTCCGAAATACAACTGGAGCACTCATCGATGTCGAAGACGCAGCAGATGGACTCATCGTATTCAAAAATGGAATCAAAGCTTCTTTCTGGTGCATGAACTACTATAGCTTTGACGACAAGGTGGAAATCGACCTCAACTGCGAACGCGGCAATGTCAAAATCACTGCCGAAGAAGCACGCGTCACGCTCGATGATGGACGCGAATTCATCGCAAAGCCAGACCCAAGCGATTCGTTCGACTATGGCGGCGGACCTTCATACTGGGGCGCTTCGCATACAAAGCAAATCGACGACTTCTACGCTTCCCTCGACGAAGGAGTACAACCCGAAATCAATGGCGAACTCATCTATGCTACAACACACAAGATGATCATGGCACTCTACAAATCCGGCAAAACCAAGAAGGTCGTCAAGCTCTAAATCCTTTTTCAACCCTTGGGGATTGGCGACTCATCATCGTCAATCCCTGCTTTTTTTTTGCATTGCTAACGGCAACAACGGAGGAACGGCAGAATGGGCATCATCGAAATTCCCGAAGGACTTCAAACAAAACTTTGCGTCCTTGGTGACAACGTCCTCAAGGACGTCCCCAAAAACGTCAAGGCATTGTGGCCAGGTAAAACCGCAATCATCGTCGCTGACGAAAATACCTGGCAGGCGGCAGGAGAACAAGTCGCAAAACTACTTGACGAAGCGGGAATCAAGCAGGCAAAACCGAAAATCTATCCCAACGAACCCGCACTTCATGCCGATTACAAATATATCCCCGAACTCCGCGAAATCGTCCGGGGAAAGGCGCCTATCGCAGTCGGTTCAGGCACGATCAACGATCTTGTCAAGCTCTCCTCTGACGAGGCAAAATGCGGAGGATACCTCTGCGTCGCAACCGCCGCTTCTGTTGACGGATACACTTCTTACGGAGCGGCAGTCGTCGTCGACGGTTTCAAAAAAACACTTCCTTGCGCGGCTCCATTGGCCATTATCGCCGACGTCTCGGTCGTCGCAACCGCCCCCTTTGAAATGACCGCTTCAGGCTATGCCGACCTTGCGGCGAAGATTCCTGGCGGCGCCGACTGGCTTATCGCCGACGCCCTTGGCGAACATCCCAGGGACGAACGGGCATGGGGCATGGTCCAAACCAATCTCAAAGCATGGCTTGACGATCCGCAAGGGCTCAAAGCCGGGAAGCCGGAACCCCTCCAGGATCTCTTCAACGGCTTGGCTGCAACTGGCTTCGCCATGCAGTACTATCACGACTCCAGGCCTGCCTCCGGGGCGGAACACCTTTGCTCCCATGCCTGGGAAATGTTTGACCTCAAGCACAACGGAGTCAATCCGTCACACGGATTCAAAGTTGCGGTTGGCACGCTAATCACCACCGCCTTGATGACAGAAATGTTCAAGTACTCCGCTGCTGAAATACGCAAAAAAACTGAAGCACTTCCGGGATTGACCTCGGAACAGAGGAAACAACAAGTCGCCAGCCAACTCGAAGGAACTGAATTTTACGGCCCGGCATTGGAGATTTCACTCGCCAAGCTGCTGGAAGGTCCCAAGTTGGCCGCACGCAGGCAAGAGGCCTATGAAAAGTGGGATCTGATGGCTCAACGGGTCAAAAATCAACTGATCCCATTCGATGATCTCAAGGCGAGATTCAAGCTCCTCGGATGCCCAGTCAATCCACCAGATATAGGCTCCGATAGAACCGCGACCAAGAACGCCATTCTCGTCGCAGGAATGATCCGCAAGCGCTACACATGCATCGACCTGCTCGCAGAACTGGGTATCCTTGAAGAAACCATCGATACCGTCCTCGAAAAATACTTCCAGTTCTAAGGAGCCGTTCAAAAATAAAGTTTACACTTCCGGTTTCTTTTGGCCGCCTTTCCTCCGTCCTGTCAGTCGCGTATGCGCATACGCTCCTTTCAGGACGGAGGAAAAACAGCTCAAAACAATTCCAGAATTGTTGCCTTAATTTTTGAACGACTCCTAAGGCGCGGTTCCCTGCCCATTCACTCACCGGGAATGATGGAGTAAGTTCCAGTCCCAGAACCTCCAGCCACACAAAACCCATCGCCAACGTCCCATAGTCCCAGTCCCAGTCCCATGTCCCAGTCCCATGGGTCACATGTGTCTCATAGGTCTCATGTGTCCCAGTCCCAGGCAATTCGTTCAATCTCCGCCAAAAATCATTTTCGCCAACACAGCCACGAAGGGGCATGTCACATCCCTTTTGAGTACGAAACCGATGAAAATTTGCTTTTGGGTTCGTATCGGTTTTTGGGTAGTCGTGATGGCTTTTTGGAACAGAACCAAATATCATGTGTCGTAAATAAACCTTTTCCTTTTTTGGTCACAGCAATCCTAATTTGTGGTTGCTGTGACAATTTTAGCCTAGCTTAGGAGTAGCGATGAGTATTGATGTTCGTCAGATCACAGAACAAGTTCAGCAAGAATCCGCCACATTGGATCGGGTAAAACTTGAGATTGGTCGGGTGATTGTTGGTCAAGAGGAGTTGATATCCCGTCTTTTACTGGCGTTATTGTGCAACAATCACGTTTTGATCGAGGGTGTTCCGGGTTTGGCGAAGACATTGACTGTAACAAGTCTTGCCCAATGCCTTCAGGCGAGTTTCCATCGAATCCAGTTTACCCCGGATTTGCTTCCCGCCGATGTAATCGGAACTATGATCTACAATCCTAGGACGGGTGATTTCAGCACGAAGAAAGGCCCGATTTTCGCGAACATCGTTTTGGCAGACGAGATCAACCGCGCCCCTGCCAAGGTCCAAAGCGCCTTGCTGGAAGCGATGCAGGAGCGACAGGTAACGATCGGAGACACGACTTTCAAGCTGGACGACCCATTCATGGTCCTGGCGACACAGAACCCCGTCGAGCAAGAAGGGACCTATCCGCTGCCCGAAGCACAGGTTGACCGCTTCATGTTCAAGCTCAAGGTCGACTACCCCTCCAAGGAAGACGAACTCAAGATTCTCCGCAGGATGGCGTCCGTCTCGCCTAAGACCCAAGTGGAATCCGTGCTCACCACCGACGATGTCAAGAGGCTCCGCGTGCTTGCAGACGAAATCTACATGGAGGAAAAGCTCGAGGAGTACATCGTGGATCTGGTTGACGCCACCAGGAATCCTTCCGATTACGGCCTGGAATCGCTGGAAGAACTCATCCGCTATGGAGCATCCCCCAGAGCCACCGTCTTGATGGCAATGGCTGCCAAGGGGCAGGCACTCCTGGAAGGACGAGGATATGTGACGCCAAACGACATCAAGACCATCGCTCCCGATATCCTCAGGCACAGGGTCGTCGTTACCTACGAAGCTGAAGCGGAGGAAAAGTCATCCGAGGACATCGTCAAGGCAATCCTGGACGAAATCAAGGTTCCGTGAGCAATCGATCATGACTCCGAAAGAGCTAGCAAAAAAGACTCGTTACATCCAGATTCATACGAATCGGAAAGTGAACGATGTTTTGGCCGGCGAGTACCTCAGTGCCTTCAAAGGTTCCGGAATAGAGTTTGAGGAGGTACGCGAATACCAGCCTGGGGACGAAGTCAGGTCCATTGACTGGAACGTGACGGCACGTCAGGGCAAGCCCTACGTCAAGCGTTTCCGCGAAGAGCGTGAATTGACCGTGATGTTCGCCGTGGACCTTTCCGCTTCCGGCCAATTTGGTTCGGTCTCTCAATCGAAGAACGAGCTTTCTGCGGAATTGTGCGCCTTGCTGTCGTTTTCTGCGGTCAAGAGCAATGACAAGGTCGGGATGTTGTTGTTCACGGACAAGGTCGAGCGTTTCATTCCTCCTGCCAAGGGAGTTTCCCATGCCTTGCGTCTCGTGCGCGAGGTACTTGGGTACAAGTCAACGGGTCAGGGGACCGACATTGCGTTGGCACTCGATTACCTCGGTCGCGTCATCCGCAGACGTTGCGTTGTATTTCTGGTATCGGATTTCCAGGGCACAGGGTACGAGAAGCCCATGCGTGTCCTGGGCAAGCGCCACGACTTGATTGCGGTGACCATCGGGGACAAGCTGGAACTCAACCTGCCAAACGTCGGACTGCTTGAACTGGAAGACATGGAGACTGGCGAACTTGCGCTGATTGACACGGGTAGCCTCAGCATCAGAAAAAACTACGAAAGGCTGGGTGACCGACGGGCGCAAAGCCTCAAGTCCATGTTCAAGTCCATGGATGTTGACCAAATCGACCTACTTACAGGCGAAGACTATGCAAAAAAACTTGTCCGATTCTTCAGGCAACGGGAGAAAGGACGCTAGGGAGACAGACACATGCCCGAACTCAACTTCAATATTCCCAAACCGCAAACCGGTGGACAATCCTCGAGCCGCCTGCTGAAGGCAATCGGCTTCTTTGCTGTCTTGGAACTCGTCCTCCTGCTCGGAATCCTCATTAGCCTCAACACCAGGAAGCCAGTTGCGACCTTGAACCAAAAGCCGTACGATTCAGCCAAGGGACGAGATACCGCACAACATCTGGAACGAATCGGATTGTTCAACGCATCGGCCAACGCTTGGCACGAATACCTGGATAAAACACCGCTTGACAACGAAGAGCAAGCACGAATCCTGTTCCGTATCGGAACAATCAGACAGCAAGCAGGCGACTACGAAAACGCCGTGCTCGAATACATTAACTCTTCAAAAACCGCGAAACTCGATGACCTCGACGACGATATCACCAGACGAATTGACGAATGCCTCAGGACAATCGGAAAATTCGTCGGCGCAAACGAAAGCCTGGCAAAGCGGACAAGCATAAACGGTGCGCCAAGCGACGACGTGCTCGCCGAAATCGGTCCATGGAAAATCACCAAGAACGAGATTGATTCGATGTTGGAGGCCTTGGCTGAGCGCCAATTGGGTAGCCAATCTGGAAATTTCTTAGATGAAAACCAGAAAAAACACAGGGAAGCGGTACTGAAGCAAATGACTTCGCCTGAAAACAGGCAGCGTTTCCTGCAGGAATTCATCACAACAGAACTTCTGGTGCGGGAGGCAAGGCAATTGAAACTGCATGAATCGGATGCCGTCAGAAAAGAATTGATGGAAGCCGAGCGCATGATTCTTGCTTCAACGCTGATGAAACAAAAATTCGCCGCCATTCAAATCACGGATAGCGACCTGAAAAACTACTATGCAGGAAATCAAGAGGCTTTCGCCATCCCGGAAGCTGTCAAGCTGGCACACATCCAGTTGAAGGACGAAAAACAAGCCAACGAAATACTCACTGAGGTCACCGCAGGAAAAGACTTCGCAGAACTAGCCAAGGCGAAATCCGGCGACAAGGCGACCGCAAGCCAAGCCGGAACCATTAATCAATGGCTGGAGCCACAACAGGCTAGCGGCTGGCAACAAACGCTCGTTGACGCCGCCAAGGATCTGCCCAAGAACGCCGTCGTGCCCAATGTTCTGAAGTCAGACAAGGGCTTCCATATTGTGAAAGTCATCGACAAACGCGAAAGATCAATCAAGCCCTTTGACGATTCCACGAAGCGCGAGGCACATCAGAAGCTGCTTCAGGAAAAAAGAATGGAAATTCAATCGATGTTATTCAGGGAATTGTTTGACAAGTACCGCGTGGTGTTGCACACCCCGTCTCAGCAATAAGTCATGTTCGCTATGCGATTCCGAGTTTTTCTCTATCCTACACTCATTTGTTTGCTGCTTCTAGCTGGTTGCGGTCGTTCGACCTCGCCATCTGACGTTGCGGAAAAGGACGGCAAGCCGTTTTCAAAGCAATGGGAGCGCGGTCCCTTGTCGATAAGATTGCATCTTGACAAGACGGTATTGGACTTGTCAGACCATCTGATTCTCAGGCTTGAGGCCGAATGTCCCGAGGGGATTGAGGCTCAACTTCCAGAATTGGGGGAGGGGACCGAACAGTTTCTCATCGTGAATTTCCACGCCCTCGAAAAGCATCTGACCGAACGGGGAACCATCGTCTCTGGGTTCGAATACGTACTCGAACCGCTCATTGCTGAAAAGTACATCATTCCTGCCCTAACAGTCAAATTCATCGGGCATATCGCCGGTGGAAGCAAGGATGGCGAGCATGAACTTTCTACGGAGTCACAATCCATCCAGGTCGAACTTCCGCCTCCAGAGATCTGGGACAACCTCAAGGTCGATGACGTCACTGATGCAGAACCTCTCCCGCTCGAAAAGATCCAGGCCCCAAAATCCGCCTGGCTAGGACTCACTGCAATCGCGCTCATCGCCATCGCGGCAATCCTGATCTGGAAGAAACTGCACAAAAAATCCCGGGAGGACATGATCCGAATCCCACCGCATGAAGCCGCACTCGAGGCACTGCAAAGACTCGTTGACGACAACCTGATTGAAGCAGGCAACACCAAGCTCTTCTACATCAGGATTTCGAATATCCTTCGAGAATACCTGGAAGCCCAATTCAACTTCAAAGCGCCTGAGCGAACAACTCAGGAATTCCTCGAGGATCTCAGAAACGACAACTCTAAGCTCTCACAAGACCACAAGTCACTGCTGCAAGAATTCCTAACCCATTGCGACCTGGTCAAATTCGCCCGTCATCAACCCGATAACGCCGAAATCCAGGCCACTTTCGATGCCTGCAGAGACTTCATTCTCGAAACCACCCCGAAACCGAATAGTTCCCAATGATACGCTTCGAAAGCCCATGGTGCCTATTGGCACTCCTCATTCCAGCCGCACTCTGGATCTGGCGATGGTACCGACGACGCCAGCGCGCCGGATTGCGCTTCTCAACCGTCGCGCACGCCCAAAAAGCCGGTCGTTCCTTAAGGCAACGCATCTCCTGGATCCCCGTCGCACTCGGCGACCTAGGATTATCGTTGCTGGTCATTGCCCTGGCGCGCCCGCAAACCGGTCGCGAACGCATCCGCGATGTCTCGGAGGGCATCGCCATTGAAATGATCCTTGACCGGTCAGGATCAATGGCGCAGGAACTCGATTTCGAAGGACAGACGCAAACCAGATTCGATGTGGTCAAGGAAATCTTTAGGCGATTCGTCTTTGGCGATGGCAAGCAGCTCAAGGGACGACCCAACGACCTGATCGGCATGATCGTTTTCGCACGATATGCCGACACCACTTGCCCGCTTACCCTTAGCCACGGAATCCTGCAACCATTCCTAGATACCGTCAATCTGGTTCAGGAACGAAGCGAGGATGGAACCGCAATCGGCGACGCCTTGGCGCTCGCCATCGCCAGATTGCATACGGCAGACGAAACGCTCGCAAAACAACTGAAGAAAAACATTTCCGACACCTATCAGATCAAGAGCAAGGTGGCGATCCTGCTCACAGACGGCGAAACCAACGTAGGTCGCACGGTCGCTTCCGTCACACCGCTGGCGAAATCCTGCGGTGTTCGCGTCCATGTGATTGCCCTTGGCGGTTCCGGGATGATGGTTATCGACACGCCTTTCGGCAAGCGTCGAATGCCGATCCGGCAGCAGGCGGTCAACACATCCGAGCTGGAGGAATTGGCCCGCGAGACCGGCGGCTCCTTCAGGAAAGCTGCGTCAGCCCAGGAATTGCTTGAGATCTACGCCGACATCGACGAGATGGAACGTTCGCAAGTTGAAAGCATCCGCTTTGTTGACTACAAGGAGTTGTTCCAACCCTTTGCATTGGCGGGGCTTGCCTGCATACTTATCCGCTTGTTGCTTGAGGCAACCCTGTTCAGGAGGCTCCCATAATGAAAGGAATCTGGCAAAGTCTTCCCATGTTGAACCTGCTGTGGATCCTTCCACTGCTGGTCGCTTTGTTTATTTTCGACGCACAGCGCCGCCGATCCCTAATCGCACGCCTTTCTGCGCTTCCTGACATCCAGACCAAACTGCTCCAGTCCGTCAACAAAACCGCAAGGCATTGGAAAAAAAACCTCATCCTCCTCGCGGTCGCACTGATCATCATCGCCCTGGCCAGGCCTTCCTGGAATCCAACGCGCCGGGAAATCAACCGTAAGGGACGTGACGTCGTCTTTGTACTCGATGTCTCAAAAAGCATGCTGGCGGACGACTTGAAGCCATCGCGACTCGAACGCGCCAAAATCGCCATCCAGGACTGCCTTGACATTATGGAAGGCGATCGCGCGGCACTTGTCGCCTTCGCTGGAAACGCTGTCGTAAAATGCCCGTTGACACTGGATTACGGATTTTTTAGAATGATGCTTGACGATGTCGATATCAACAGTGTTTCCAGGGGCGGAACCATGATTGGCGACGCGCTCAGAACCGTGCTCAATGACGCCTTTGACGATCAGGATCGTCAGTTCAAGGACGTCATCATGATTACCGATGGCGAAGACCAGGGGAGTTTCCCGGTCGAAGCAGCCAAAAAGCTCGGAGAACGTGGCGTTCGCCTCATCGCCGTTGGATTGGGCGACGAGGCAGCCGGCACGAGCATCCTAACCCCCAACGAAAATGGGCAGTATAAGATTCTCAAGTACAAGGGCGAGGTCGTTAGATCCAGGCTTGATAGCGATACGCTACGGAAAATGGTCGCCGAAACCCCAGGCGGCAGATATCTTCCTGTTTCCACTGGCAACTTCGACCTTGGAAACGTGTACCTCAACCTAATCGCCAGCGAGGAAAAGCGCGATCTTGAGGCACAATCCGTTGAACTTTACGAGGAAAAATTCCAGATATTCCTTGCCTTTGCGTTGATTTTTCTAGTCCTTGAGAGTTTGTTGGGCGATCGGAAGCGCGTATCCACGGCTGCTGCTTTGCTTCTGCTTGTTTCGCTTCCCGCATGGTCCCAAAGTGCTTACGAACTCAACGAGCTGGGCAACCAGCGGATGGATCAGGAGGACTATGCCGGAGCGCTGGAAGCGTATGGCGAAGCCAAGGAAAAATCCACCGAGCCCGCCAGGATTCACTACAACACGGGGCTGGTGCACTATCGTCAAGGCGACTTGGAAGCCGCGCAGAATGCCTTCCACCAAGCTTGGGAGTCCGGTCGCACTGAAGGTTCCGAATTCGAGGCACTCTGCAAACTCGCCTTGGGCAACTCCTGGTTCGCAGAGGCGTTGCGTCAGGAATCGGGACAAGATCTGCAGAAAGCCATCGAAGCCTGCACCAAGTCAATCCAGTTCTATCGTGAAGCCACCGAACGAAACCCGAAGCTCAAAACAGCCCAGACCAACCTGGATAAAGCACGCCTGAAACTCAAGAAACTCCTCCAAAAAGCCAAAGAAGAACAGCAGAAGCAACAACAACAGCAGCAGGAAGACAAGCAGGAGAAAAAGGACGGAGAACAGCAAAAGCAAGAACAACAACAGCAGAACCAGGAGGGGGAGGAAGAGCAACAAAAGCAAGAAGGCGAACAGGAAAAACAGGAAGAGCAAAAGCAGGAGGAAGGAGAGCAGGAAGAGCAAGAGCAGCAAGCCCCCCAGCCATCCGAGGAGGGATCCGAGGAAAAGCAAGAAAAGGAACTCGAAAGGGAAATACGAGGGATATTGGATCGGGAAAAGGAAAATCAACGCCAGCGCCAGCAACATCGTCAACAAGGTGGTGTTCCCGTTGAGCGTGACTGGTAAACCTATCATCAATCGACTATTATGGATTATATGCACAAGCTATTCGTCATCCTAACCATAGTTGCCTTGGCTGTCCACGGTCAATTTGGAGTCCGCCATGGTCAGCAACAAGCACAGCCCTATCGTCTTGCCATCGAGAGCCAGGAAGTCTTTCTTGGCGAAACGATAACTTTCCAAGTGCAGGTTCAAAACGAGAAGGATCAGCAAAGCAGCCTGCCTGCCCCAGTCTTTCCCAACACCAACGATTTCACAGTTGTCCCGCTTCCGCCCCAGAACAGCACCAGATCGTCCATCAGCATCATCAACGGAAAGCGTACCGAAAGCCATACCGTCACCACTACGTTCCAATACCAAATTACTCCAAAGCGAGTCGGCACGCTTATGCTGCCTGCGCTACAGGTCACCACCAACGGAAAAACCTACCAAACCCAGCAAGTTCCCATTCGTGTTCTCCCGCCAGAAAAGCTTGACGACCTAAAGCTGACCACTACGCTTTCCAGCGAGCATTGCTTCGTCGGTGAAGCCCTCACGATTACCTGGCGCTGGGAAGTCGGCCGCGACATACGTTCATTCCAGTTCAGCCTCCCGATTTTGGAATCCGATTCGTTGCATTTTCCTGAGGTCGAGCCTCAAATTGACCGATCCCGGCTCAACGAATACATTGAGATTCCAGTAGCCAACGGGAACCGCTTCATCGGCAAGCGTCGCCAGGGAGCTGGCGGACGGATCATCATCGAATTTTCGTGCCCTGCCATCGCCAAGCGCTCCGGGACGATTCCAGTCCCGCCGGCAGTTGTCATCTGCAACGTCACAGACGAACGCGCCAATGCACAAAGACAGCGACGAGGCAGCCTCTTCGACGACGATTTCTTCTTTGGGCGTTCTGTCCCGACACGTCGAATCAGCGTGCAATCCAATGAGACTTCACTTGAAATCCGGGAACTCCCCGTGCAAGGCAAATCCAAATCCTTTAGCGGAATCGTTGGGAAGTGCACTGTTTCCTGCCAAGCCGATCCCCTCGAGGTCAGCGTCGGAGATCCAATCCAACTCAAGATCACCCTGCAAGGTCCTGAATATCTGGAGCATATCAGACTCCCAAATCTGGCTGATCAACAAATATTGCAAAGACAATTCAAAATCGGAAGCGACGATGAGCCAGGCGTGATCACTGGCAATAAGAAAGTCTTCAACCGAATTCTAAGGGCAAAGAATTCCAACATTACTGCGATTCCGCCTATCGAGATCAGCTACTTTGATTCTCAATCAGGCAGCTACGAGACGGCATCCAGCGAGGCGATACCCATCAAGGTCCAGCCTTCCAAAACCATCACGGCCCAGGATGCGGAAGGGCTTCAGTTCGACAATGCCCCTGCACAGGCGATGACCTCGCAAGTCAAGCAGCGTCAAGGGGGCTTAGCCAACAACTACAGCGTGGAAGAATTGTTGGTCAACCAACAGACGACCAACGGCAAACTGATCCGATCGCCTCTCGGCATCGCCATCCTGGTCATCTGTCCGTTGCTGTACGCCCTCGTCTGCGTAATCGCATACCTACGGACATTGGCAGATCCCGTAGCCAAAACAAGGAGACGGGCCAAAGGGATTTGCCTCAGAAGCCTCAAGCAAGCAAAAAATCTGGATGACGTCCTCAACGCAATCAGGCAATTCCTCGGTGACAAGTTGGGAAGGAATCCCGAAGCCCTGACCTTCGGAGACGTGGACGAACCACTCCAACAAGCACACATAGACCAAGACACGTGGCAAAACCTCAAAAATCTCTTCAACGAATGCGAGGCAAGCAGATACGCTGGAAATGCGTCCATCGATCTCGATGACGCCAAAAAGCAAGCCGAAAGCCTCGTAGCCAATCTGGAGGATCTGCTCAAATGAACTATAAATACTTCCTAATCTTGCTAGTCCTCGCAATCCTGAATATCAACGCGCAGGAGATCACACATACCGAACGGGAGCGCCTGCTCAAGGAGGCAGACACTGCTTTCAACGAGGGACTCGAACTCATTGAAGAAGGAAATACGCCAGAAGCCCACAATCAGTGGGATAAGGCCATCGTCAGATACGAAAGACTCGCCAGCGACAAATCATACCAAAACTACAAGCTCTTCTACAACCTCGCTAATGCATACTTCCTAAAAGACGACCTGGGACATGCTATATTAAATTACAAGAAAGCAGAAAAACTCATGCCCTTTGACGCCAAGCTCAACGACAACCTGGCATACGCCAAGTCAAGAAGGGTTGACAACATCGAGGAACAAGAGCAAAAACGCGTCTTGAAAACCTTGTTTTTCATGCATTACGATATACCGTTGTTTTGGCGCGAAATCATTTTCCTGGCATCGTTTTCGTGCTTTTGGATTGCCTTGCTTGTCCTTCGTTTCAAGTCTATGGATTGGCTCAAGTGGTGTTGTGGCATTGCTGGTCTTCTGACATTGGCAATGGCGGTTTCGGTGACGATCTCCATCAAGTCAGCCAAGCAGCTTAACGGGATTGTCATCGTCGAGGAAGCCGATGCGTACAAAGGCGGCAACAAAGCTTATGAGAAATCATTTGATGAGCCGTTGCATGCCGGCACAGAGCTGGTGATCATCGGCGAAAACGAACATTGGTACGAATTCAAGCTCAATAACGGAGCTACTGGATGGCTCCCTAAACAGACTGTAGGCACATACTAGGAGGTATTATGAACGCTTTGGATCTCTACGGAGCCAACTTCCCGGGACGTATTCTCTTCGGCTCAGGCGTCCGAAATCAAGTGCCAGGCCTTGTGAACGAATTGCTCGCTGGACAACAGCCAAGAGTCATGGCTGTCTGCTCGAAAAGCGTGCTTAAAACCAAACCAGGCAAAGAGCTGATCGATGCGTTGAAGGGCAAAATCGTCAAGACGTTCACCGATGTCCCGCACGACCCGCCCGTGCAATGCGTCGATCAAATCATTGCCGAAATCCGTGAAGGCGACGCCAATCTCGTCGTCGCATTGGGTGGCGGAAGCGTGATGGACGCCGCAAAATCCGCCGCAATCCTTGCCTGCGCAGAAGGAAAAACCGCCGATTTCCTTAATGGGAAATTGCCAATGCCCAACGCGACAATCCCCGTCATCGCATTGCCGACAACTGCCGGAACCGGCTCGGAAGTCACCAAGAACACCGTCCTCAGCGACCACGATGCCAATGTCAAGAAATCATTGCGTTCACCCCTCCTGGTCCCGAAAGCCGCCGTCGTCGATCCCGATTTCACCCAAGGTCTTTCCTTCACGATCAGCCGCGACAGCGGGCTTGACGCCCTCACCCAAGCGATCGAGTCCTTCATTTCCCTGGGCGCCAATCGCCTGACCCGAGGACTTGCCAGGGAAGCAATCGTCCTCCTGATGGCGCATTTGGAATCCGCATGCACGACTGACGTGAACATCACCCGCGTCAGGGTTGCCGAAGGTAGCCTGATCGGCGGTCTTGCCTTTGGTCAAAGCGGCTTGGGAGCCGTTCATGGTCTCGCGCATCCAATCGGACACACCTTAGGCACGACCCATGGACTCACCTGCGCAATCCTTCTCCCGCACATCCTTAAGTGGAACCTTCCCGCCGCCAAGGAGGAATACCAAGAACTCGCGCAAACAGTCGGAGCCGGAAATATGCCCGAGGACTTCCTCACAGCAGTGCAAAAACTCTGCCAAATCCTTGAAGTCCCAGAAACATTCAAAAGCTACAACCTCAAACAAGAGCACTTCGACTACATTATCAAAAATTGCCGCAGCGGAAGCATGAAGGCAAATCCAAGACCAATGTCGGACGACGACGTCAAGCAACTCCTGAATTCACTGCTATAAATAATTTCCGGATTGGAGAAGGCAACATGAAAGACAAGATCAAACTAGGCGTGATCGGCTTGGGTGGCAGAGGACGTGGAAACCTCGGAATCCTGCTGAAAATGCACGATATCGAAGTCACCGCAGTCTGCGACCTGCGGGATGACTACATCGAATTGACCAAGCAACTCTGCAAGGAACGAGTCGATTACGTCCCATTCGCCACAAGAGACCATGCCGAATTGCTCAAACGCGAGGAGATCGATGCCGTGATGGTCTTCACCGGCTGGAACGAGCACCTCCCCCTTTGCGTCGAAGCGATGAATGCCGGCAAGTATGTGGCGACCGAGGTCGGAGGCGCCAACTCAATCGAGCAATGCTGGGAAGTTGTCCGTACCAGCGAAAGGACAAAAATGCCTTGCATGCTGTTGGAAAACTGCTGCTATGGACGCAATGAAATGACGGTTTTGAACATGGTCAAGAAGGGAGTTTTCGGCGAGCTGATCCATGCCGAAGGCGGCTACCTCCACGATTTGCAAAGCCACATCGCAACGGGATACGAAACCGGGCATTTCCGTACGGCTCAAAACAAGCACCGCAACGGAGAACTCTATCCAACCCACGAAATGGGCCCCATCGCCAAGTGCCTCAACATCAACCGTGGCAACAGGATGATCGCCCTCACATCAGTCGCATCAAAGGCACGAGGCCTCAACGATTGGACTCGAAACCACAAGTCGCCGGACCATCCATCCGCAACCTACCCCTTCGCAAATGGTGACGTGACCACGACCATCATCAAATGCGCACACGGCGAAACCATCGTTCTCAACCATAACACGAGCCTGCCAAGACCATACAGCAGAAAGAATATCATCCAAGGCACAAGGGCCATCTGGATGGAAGACAAAAACAGCGTCTACATCGATGGAATCAGCCCGCCTCACCAATGGGAACCCATTGACAAGTACTATGAACAGTACGAACACCCGCTCTGGAAAGCATACAGGGAAGGCGGAAAGCTCGAACAAAACGCCGAAGGACACGGTGGCATGGATTATCTCGTCCTAAGGGCTTTTGTCGAAGCAGTCAAAAACCAGACACAACCCCCAATCGATGTCTATGACACTGCGACTTGGATGGCTATCACATGCCTCTCGGAAGACTCCGTCGCACTCGGTGGACAAATGGTTGCAATCCCAGATTTCACAAATGGAAAGTGGTTCACGCGCGGCGATGCCGTCAAAGGTCCCTACTCACTCGATATCGTCTGCGACGACTACTTCAACTGAGCCACGAAGCACTGTGACATTGCCCCTCGCGCCTGAGCGAATTTTCTCTCTAACTTCGTCCCAAAACAAAATTTTCAAACCCTGCCAAAACGGGGCATGTCACATGCATTTTGAGTACGAAACCGTTGATTTTTTCTTTTGATTTTGCGAGTAAACGATAGATGATTTTAATCTTTGTTATTTTGCTTTTCAACCTTTACGATTGGTGGCGTCTAAAAGAAGCATTTTTCAAGCAGCCCATGGGACTTCCCTCTCTTGCCTTGCTTATCTTCATCATTTTCATGGCAGCTTTGCCCTTGACTACGCGCCTTTGTTTCGGTCGCAATCCAGACGGCTTTTTTGCTCAGGCTTCAGTTACTCTTGCATGGCTTTGGCTTGGTTGGAGTTTCTGGATGGCATCGATTTTCCTTGCCATGGATTGTTGGAATCTCGTCTCCTACGTGGTGACCATGATTACCGCGAAGTTTGGATCCCATCCCGTTAACCTTGAGATTCCCAGCATGGTTCAGGGTTGTGTCGCCATTGGCGGCACGATTCTTCTTTCCGTCATAGGTTATTTCGGGGCGCTTGACGTCCACAAGGTCGATATCGAACTCAAATCCGAAAAAGTCCCAGCCCACGCTGACGGATTCAAGATCGCATTCATCTCCGACCTCCATCTCGCCCCAGAGTTGCGTACCTCCATCGTTGACCAAACCATCAGCATCCTGGAATCCGAAAAACCAGACTTGATCCTGAATGGCGGGGATTTCCAAGACAATACCCTCGCTCGAGAACGGAAACTCGCCGCAAGATTCGCCGAAATCAAACCCGAACTCAAGTTCTCGGTCCTGGGAAACCACGAGTATTACACTGGAACCCAAGATTGCATCGACCTGCATAAACTCGCCTCGTTCACGCTACTCAGAAACGAAGGCGTTGAAATCGATGACTGGCTCTATGTCTTCGGGGTCGATGACCAAGCCATCAACAAAAAAGTACAATCCCAACCCCCATACGACAACGATGCCGCCAAGGACGCATGCAACAAGCGTTTCGCCATACTTCTCAAGCACAGGCCGGAACCAACGGAGATCGCAAAACAGCAGTTTGACCTGATGCTTGCAGGACACAGCCACGGAGGGCAATTCATCCCATTCTCATGGCTCGTCAAGATCAAATACCCCCTCGGCACAGGACTGTCACAAATCCTCGGCGCCAAAATGCTGCTTTACACGACGCCAGGAACCGGAACTTGGGGACCACCTTTCAGGATCTTCACAAAGTCCGAAGTCACCATCATCACCTTGAAATCAAAGTGACCTGACCTTCGCATGGCACGGAAATCGTGAAACAAGGAATTTTTCGTGCGTTTCGTACTCAAGGAGCATGTGACATGCCCCTTGAGTACCGATGTTGCCAAACTGGATTTTCGTCGTTGATTTTTCGGGTGGAAATGAGGAGTTACATTCTTTCGATCAGGCGTTTCACGATGGCATTTGTGGAAGCATCGTGCTTCAATTCCGCCTTCTTTCCAGCTTCGAAGTCCTTCAGGATGTTATTCGCAAGAACCTTGCCAAGTTCAACACCCATTTGATCGAACGAGAACACATTCCAGATCACCCCTTGTACGAAGATCTTGTGTTCATAGAGCGCCATCAAGACACCCAGGGTGTAGGGGGTCAATTCATCTGCCAGCAACGTATTGGTTGGACGATTGCCTTCGAAGGTCTTGTGCTGTGCCAATTCAGGGGCGACGCCCTCAGCCAGCACATCTACGGTGGACTTTCCAAAAGCCAATGCTTCGGTTTGTGCGACGAAGTTGGCCATCAGCGTCTTGTGGTGCGGTCCGACAGGCGCCTGTGACCTGCAGAATCCAATGAAGTCCGCTGGAATCATCTTGGTCCCCTGATGCAGCAATTGGAAGAAGGAATGCTGGCTATTAGTACCTGGTTCGCCCCAAATCACAGGACCTGTTTGCCACTTGACCTTCTTGCCGTCCTTGCCGACATACTTGCCGTTGCTCTCCATATCGACCTGCTGCAGATGCGCCGCAAACCGATGCATGGCCTGATCGTAGGGGAGAATCGCATACGTCTGAGCATTGAAGAAGTTGTTGTACCAAACACCCAGCAAGCCCATGATCACAGGCAGGTTCTTGGAGAATTCTTCTGTCCTGAAGTGTTCGTCCATCGCATGGAAGCCATCCA
>Ga0123335_1003729_pt1 | contig 20740 bp, 16 predicted proteins | sample BiotimSIPDNA_2_FD_89707 | JGI IMG/M metagenome (GOLD analysis project Ga0123335, IMG submission 89707) | Anaerobic biogas reactor microbial communites from Washington, USA - Biogas_R2 time_0 SIP DNA | ecosystem: Engineered > Bioreactor > Anaerobic > Unclassified | place: Washington, USA...
CCAGGGTGATATTCAAATAGTGTGATATATGGTCGGTGGAAGCTTACGCCGGATTATTTTTCTGTCAACAGATTTGTTATCGGGTGGGCGTTTTTAGTTTTCGTGGAGATCAGGAGTCCTGAAATTTGTTTTATAAAAACAGAGTTACTACCAACCTGCCACATCAAGAACCTTATTTGTCTGCTTATAAGCATTGGTTGTGACGTATAATATCTGGCTCAAAACCGATAAAACATCAACGTGCTTTAAAGTATATGTATTATCATTATTATATTAGAAAATCTGGAATAATTCCATTAGCCGAATATGTCCTTTTACATTTTTTCCTTATTAAGCAATTTTACTGCCGGAATAGCCATAATCATTCCTGGTATAGAAAGAATAAAACTAAACCCAAAAAAATATCCATAACCCATTCTGGCAGCCAAAAAACCACTAATCACACCTGTAAAGAGACCGCTCAGACTCATCAAACCTGAACCAATTGCATAATGAGCTGCCTTGTATTTTCCTCTGCATATCTGCATCAGAAATGTCATGAGAATAGCTGTACCCAACCCTCCGGCAAATTGATCAAAACCATGCACAGATGCGACTACAGTCAGATTTCCGAAACCTATAAACATCGGGTTAATAATTCCTGTATTAATCCTTACAAAATTATCGAGGAAGAATGCTAGTCCCATATAGATTATATTTGTTCCATTTTGTGCTAACAAAAAGGGTAGGACCATTTTCTTTAATGAATAATGTGAGATTAATGAACCACCTATCAAAGCTCCAATTATTGAAGCAGGTAAACCTATCAAAGCCGAAATCCATCCGTAATGGTTACTGATACCTAAATCGACCATAAAAGGAGAAACCATTGCACTCAACAGGAATTCGCCGGTACGAAGCAAAATTATACAACTTATTATAAATCCGATGTGCCCTTGATCCATAAAAGAAAGAAATGCCTGGCTGTAAAATGATTCTTTTTTCATTTTTACCTGGCATGCCAATCTTCTTTTTTTATAAAAGGCAAATCCAGAAAGTCCAAGCAGGAGAAAAACACTTGTCCAACCTGAAAATCCAATATTTTTCAGAAAAGAATATTTTGCTTGTAGGAACAAATATAAATTTGAATTCAGGAATGATTTAAGACCTGCTACAAAAAAAAGACAACAAACAACTCCCAAAACAAACTGTGGTTTAACAAATCCCCTTAGCATCGCAACTACAGATTTTTTTCCAGTTTCACACTCTTTAAGGAAAAACAGATGCCATATAAACAATGCACCTAACAAAATACCTGCACAAATAAATGCGATTAGCCATCCAATAGTACTCCCGATCGTAACAATTAAACCTGTCCCAGCCATCATACCAATTCGGTAGGCCATTACACGGTAACCAACATATTTTGCCTGATCATTTTTGTCCAAAGCTTCCATATAATAACCATCAATGGCAATATCATGTGTAGAAGCTATCACAGATCCTGCCAGAAAAAGAACCGCAATACAGATTATCCCATTTTTTATTGGCACAAAAAGCCCTGCCAAAACAAAAAGAGTTGCAAGAATAATCTGCATCACAAGCATCCATTGCCTTTTTGTCCCAAAGCGATCTATATAGGGAGCCCATAAAAATTTCAGTACCCATGGCAACCCATATAAAGATGTCAATCCGATAGATTCCAGACTGACATTTTTAATTCTGAAAAAAACTGAAGAAACAGTTCTTATAAGCGTAAATGGAAAACCTTCGGCAAAGTAAGTAGTACAACACCACATCAGTGGTTTTTTATAAAACTTTCTAATGATTGGTCCCTTTCTGATATCTGGTTAAATATACTTGTAATAATTTTCTTGCTGGAAACAACACCAACCACCCATTGTCTTTCGTGAGAAATTCCTAAAGAGATTACAGATCATTTTTTAAGATATATTAATAATGATGCAGTCTTCATTTACTGGACCGGTATTGTCATTAGTAATAAATTCTAATCTTAATAAACAACAGATGAATTTTCAATCTGAAACATTATTTTTCCTAAAAAAGCACCAATTTCCAACTAAAATATACACTTTTCCAAAAATGGGAATAATAATTTAAACTATTCCCATATACCATCTTAAAAACCGCACAGTTATGTTTTAATACCTGAATTTTATTGTAAATTGTCTGAATTTTTCTGGCACTCCACTTGCTAAATCTTTAATAACACTTTCCACTATGTTTAATGATAAAGAATTAAAACATTATAAAGGAATGCAAATGCAAACTTTAGATCGGATATGGACTTTCCGGAACACGAAATTAATCAGGGAGATAATCGGGAATGCCGATTCCATAGCGATATCAGGACATATAAATCCAGATGGTGATTCGCTTGGATCAATGCTTTCACTGGGATTGGCACTTAAAAAAACCGGTAAAAAGGTTTATATGATCTGCTGTGATACTATTCCACACAACTACTTTTCACTTCCCGGTATAAACATTGTTCAAAAAGGACTTCAGGAAACAGTTGATTTAGCAATTGCAGTAGATTGTGGAAGTAAAGATCTGTTAGGACAATCTTTAGAAATTTTTGAAAAGGCTAAAACGATCCTGGAAATTGACCATCACCGGTCAAGAAGTCCTTTTGGAGATGTAATGTTAGTAGATCCTGAAGCATCTTCTGCAGGTGAACTGATTTTTGAATTATTACAAGACCTTGCGATACCAATCACTGCCGACATATCACAAAACATACTTACATCAGTCCTAGTAGAGACCAATTCTTTTCGATTACCGGGTATTCGACCAAAAACATTTGAGATTTGTGCCCATTTGTTACGCGCAGGTGCCGACTTTTATAAATTAGCTGAAACAATTTACTGGGTTACTTCCAGAGAAACAGCCCTGTTAACAGGAATCTGTATGTCTAAATGTGAATTTTCTCAAAGCGGTGAATTAGCCTGGGCAATACTTACAAAAAAAGATTTCGCAAAAGCAGACGCCAATGATTCAGATGCTGATTCAGTTACAGAACAAATACGTTCAATTAAAGGTGTTAAAATTGCAGTACTCTTTAGAGAAAAAAACAATAGTCATTATAGAGTAAGTATCAGATCAAAAAAAGGAATTAACATATCTCTTTTAGCTGAACAATTCGGAGGAGGAGGACATATTAACGCTGCAGGCTGTACAATCCCAAAGAACAAAAAAACTTTTGCACAATTTTTAGAAAAAGCAGAAGAATTACTTCTTCAGCTCAAGGCATTAAATTTACAACAAGAATTTTACGACTTAAACCTTTATCTCGACGAAACAGACTCCATCCCGGATAATTTGCTCGGCATATCTTCAATTAAAGTTTTTGATCACGACTATTCCAAAAGGGAAAATATTCCAATAAATATTTATAATAAAAAGCTGAAACAAAAAATCGCATCATAAACACCCAATTTTTAAAGGAGTAATATTTTATGACCTGGACAGGACTTGAAACGTTTGACACTGCCGTACAAAAAGCCGATACCTGGTTAAAAGAAATCATGATGGAGCTAAATACTGACAGCCGCCGTATAGCTTACACTTGTTTACGTTCAGTTCTTCATACCTTAAGAGACAGACTTACAATCGATGAAGCCGTAGACCTTGGTGCTCAACTACCATTGTTAATCAAGGGGATTTACTATGACGAATGGGATCCTTCACGTTTACCCGTAAAAGATCGTCATCTGGATGCATTTATTGATCACATAAACAAACGAAATGCCAGTGAAATCGATTCAGAAATTGCAGCAAAAGCTGTTTTTAAACTATTACTCAAAAAGGTTACAGAAGGAGAAATCAAAGATGTAAAAGGTATGCTCCCTGAAGAATTAAACTCATTGTGGAAATAAAGTTACAGGAGTAGTGAATCATTCATTACTCCGGACTAATTCTGTTGTCTGTGTGCACTATTTTTCAACTAAGGCAGTATACAAAGACTACCAGCAACCTATTATTAAAATAATTAAATAATTTCAATCGTTTCTCTTTACCCAAGCCATTTTGGCAGACATTTACACTTTTAAGACTTACAAATCATAAAATTAGATCAGACGCGCACTATCATACGTAGTTGGAGCAATTTTGTACGCTATTTCCGGCAAAAGTGCTCCGAACAGGTATTGTTTTTATGAATATCTTCAGATTAAGAAACTGCTCGATAACCTGCGATTATGGGGTACCGCTACCAATGTCGAAAAAACCAGATAGATAAGACCGTCCCAGTATAGAACCATTTTTGCTGTAAAAGCCGTAATATGTAACTCATCATCAATTGATCGTCCAATCTAAATTAAAATGCTAATTTTTTTTTCATGATGGGAATTTTTACCTCAGCAGTAACACCAGGAGCCGGTATGTTATTTCTTATATCGATAGAACCGTCATGACTTTCTACAATCCTTTTAACAATTCCCAAACCAAGCCCGGTACCACCCTTTCTGGTTGTAAAAAATGGTTCAAACAAATGATTCAAATGCTCCGGTTTTATTCCGGTTCCACGATCTGTAATCTGAATAACAATCATATCTCCCACCCGTTTTACATCAATTATTATTTCCTGATCAGAACGACTATGAGCACACCCATTTTCCAGAAGGTTAATAATAACCTGTTCAATTTTTGGACGATCGGCGTATATTGATACACTTTCAGATTCGCGACTACAATTTATTCTAATAATTCTATTACGATAACAGGATGATTGTTTCCAATAATTAAGTGCTGTTGAAATTAACCAGACGATTGATGTTGGCAACAGGTTACCTTTTTCAATAGGCCTTCCCAGATCCAGCAAATCACTCATCAGATCAGTTAATCTTACGACCTGTTTTCTGATATGTTCTATAAAAATGCTATACTCTGGATCTCCTCCTAAATCTTTACCAAGGGCATCTGTAATTGCTAAAATGCCATTAAGTGGATTTCTTACTTCATGAGCAACACCAGATGTTAATTGACCGAGAATTTTCATTTCCTGTGATTGCGACAACTGGCGTTCAATTAATCTTCTTTCCAGAACAAGACCTGTAAACCTGGTGAATATTTCAATCAAATTTATTTCATATTCTTTAAATACCCTGTTTTCATCATCACATAAACACACAGTACCTAATATTATACCTTTACTACTATAAACAGGCATTCCCAAATACGCCTTCGCATCAATAGAATACCTGGTAAATGACGGATAAATTTGTTTTAAATTTCCATTTAACTGTTTAATCTTCCCGCCACTGAATGCAACCCCACAAGGATGATTTTCGAGGTTGACATCAACAAAACACTCACATCTACCATTACAATTCTGAGAAACCCATACGAACATATTATTTTCAATAACACCAATAGCAATAAAAGGAATTGAAAAAATCGAATTTATGCTTGAGATAACCTGATTGATAACGACCTCATGAGATGCAGTAAAAACCGATATTACTGAATATATTGATTTAATTATTTTATTTCGCAAAGCTGTTTCATTTTCAGCATCAATTCTTTCTTTTGTTTCTTTTTTCAAAAGCTCATAACTTCTGTTAAGTGCTTTGGCCCATACTTCCCGCCTTTTTTCAGCTTCAGAATATGCCAATTGAAGAGCGTTTTCAGCTCTTTTCCTGCTCACCATAACCTCAATTATCCTGGCGGAAGAAAGCAGTGATTTGCGTGCTATTCCGACAAGAAAAGCTGGTCTGTACTTATAATTATTTGCTGCGCTTTTTATTAATTTGTAATCACCACCATAGTACGAAGCGATTTTGCGAATGGTTTGCTGTTCCTGTGGCTGATTCCCATACCCGATACAAATGGATCCAATTGTTTCTCCTCCGACTTTTACCGGAACACAAAAGCTATTAATTCCTGCTTTGCACTTAACATCTACGGGTATTCCTGTATTAATCACATTTTCAGCGATTTTTTTCCAGTATAAAAAACAAGAGATCCCATCTGATCTCATATTTTTCTCACTATTTTCCAATCCTATTTTTTTTGATAAATCATTGAGATAACAACTCCACTGTGATCTAACTATTTTAAAAGAACAATGGCCATTTTGTTCAAACACACATACAAATGAATCAAGAAGATCCAACACTTCAGTAACAATTTCCATTAACAACCCTATACCTGTGGCATTTACAATATACCCAGATTCATCATATTCAATTAAATCATCATGTTTTTTATCAGAAGCGATGTCCTTCTCTATCTGACAAGCATTATCATTTATCATCCATTCTATATCTTCAAGATTTTTTTGTTTCTCTTTGCAATCGGTAATATCCAGATTTATTCCAACCCAGCCTGCTAAAATTCCTTTATTATCACGTACTGGCTTTCCACGACTCAGATTTTTTCTAACATTACCAAACCTGTCTTTTAATCTATATTCAGCTTCCCATTCTTCTCCGGTTTTAATGCAATGAAACCATCTGTTTATTACTGATGCTACATCTTCTTCAAGAATCCGTTTAGTCCACCCATAATTACAAGCATCCTGCAATGTCATACCTAACTGGTTCAACAATGATGAATTCAGATATCGCATATAACCATTTTTATCCGCATACCATAAATCATATGGAATCATATCTCCTAAAGATTTTATCCGCTCTTCTATTTGATTATCTTTTTGAGTTTCGCGGTATAATGTTTGTTCTATATCACTGATTTTTTTTGTTATCGTCATCTCATTCATATCCTCAGTTCAGCTTTGAGTTCAAAGTTATGGAGTATGAAATTTTTACTGCAGTTCCCTGTAATGCTTTTCTGGCAACCACTAACAAAAATTTTTTTGGAGAGATGCAATCTGAATACAGGTATTTTGTACCTTTTACTTATCTTAGCTACTTAGAACTTAAATTACCTGAATTTTTATGAGAGAAAAAATTGCTGATCAATGTGTTAAATACAGTGAAGGATCTCGGTTTAGATTTTCAATAAATCTATTCTCTTTTCGGATATTCCATTCAAAAAATAGTAACAATTTGATATTTTTTTGAATTACTCGAATTATACTGAAAATTTTTGAAATTTATAAGCTGCTATTAAATAAAATTACACACTGTCAGCGTAAACTGATATTTTGCTTGTCACTCAAGCAATTTTTATGTAAGACTCGAATAATATAATTTTTAATAAGTTCAGTATGACATATTTATATGACTTTTCTTTGAAAAAGTTTTAAACTTATACATCAACCGTTTTTGCCTCAAACACATAACCAGAACAACTGCCCATTCTTATTCTAACAGACATCCAGTGAATTACTGAAATCTGGGGCAGGTACCACTTTTTACACACTTGAAACCAGGAAATTTATCGCTTTCGCTACGAATAAGTTCCGGATACGATGTTTATGGATTCATTTCAGATATATTTTACAAACTCGATAATTGTTTGTTGTACTTTGCCAATCAAACAGTAACGACCCTTGGTCAAATTAATTCATTTTAATAATTCATGGCTGATCGTTACCCATTCTAACCCTGTCTCCCCAATTATTTAGAGATATTATGCGTCCTGTTGACAAAATCCGCTTTTTCAGACACACACTACAATCATCACGACTTTCTTCTGTACATGGTTTTCCATCATAAAGCATATATTCTTTTCTCACTTCTTTTGGAGTCAATTGAGGCATAACTACATTCGCTCCAAATCTGAGCCCCAGCTCTCTGCCATTATGTTTCAATGCCTGTAATGCAGTTGTTGCTGCAATATTTATATCCTTCAAGACCAACCTTGTAACTGCGATCATTTTTAAGGATAATAACAGGTTATTATAACCAGAAGGTTCCTTTTCTCCCAATGGTGTATCTGAATGTGGAATATACGGTCCCATTCCTATCATATCCACACCTGTTTTTTTGAAAAAGAGGATATCATCTGCGAGACTTTCAATCGTCTGGCCGGGCATACCGATCATAACTCCTGTACCAACAAAATATCCAATTTCTTTCAGATATTTCAGGCAATCAATTCTTGATTGAATTTTCTGTGTTTGCGGATGGAATCTTGAAAAGAGATCTTCAGACGATGTTTCAATCCTTAAAAGATATCTGTGGGCTCCAGCGGCGAAAAATCTTTTATATGTTTCGAAAGTATGTTCCCCGACACACAATGTAATTCCTAACCCATCAGGAAGTTGCGCAGATACAGTTTTTTCTTTTATTACATATACCAACCTTTCCACTGTATCAACAAATTCCGAATCATTTCGTTCTCCAGATTGTAATACAATTGATCCATAACCCTGTTTTGCACACCACAAGGCAGCATCTACTACCTGTTTTTCCGATAGCGAATACCGCTTGACCTTATTGTTGCTTTTCCTGATACCACAGTAGTAACAGTCATTTCTGCAAATGTTTGAAAACTCGATCAGCCCCCTGAAGTATACCTGATTACCTCTTTCTGACAGGAGGACATTTTCAGCGTTTTTTCTTAATTGCTCAATTTTTACAGGATTTTCCAGAGAAAGCAGTTCAATTAAATCATTTCTCGACAATGATTTACCTGTTATACAATCTCTTTTGTTCATTTTCCTCCAATTCAACTAAATTCATTTTCACTTTTTCTTTCTGAATATCATCCAACGTATCCCAATTGTATATAATAAATCCTTTGCTTGAATCAATTTGTATCCGACCAGGTCTGCTCGGTATTATATTCGAAAAATCATTACTGACACATGTCCATCTTCGGCCAGTAATTCTGGCAGAAATGATTTTAATATTATATTCAATTTCTATCTGCTTTATTGATTTCATAACAAACCTGTTTCTAGAAATACAGATCCCGTTCACCTTTTAAAGTTTTTTGGTACTGGCTGAAAAACGTTTCAAATACTTTTGGCATAGTTTCTTTTATTTCTTTAATTTCCGATTCTATAACCCGTTCTCCGACCTCTTTTGTTGCAGAACTTGCAAAATCATCAAGCCATTCCCTGAATGTAATAACGGCATTCAATTTACAGAATCTTCCTTCAGCACCGCTTCTTAAGAGATCCATAATACATTTTCCTGTTCGTCCACATCTGTAACCAGCTGTACAAAAAGATGTAATATAACCCATTTCTGCAAGTTCTCTGACAACTTCGTCAAGACTTCTTGTATCGCCAAGAATAAATTGCTGTCGTTTTCCAACCTGATTTTTCTCATTCTGATCATTATATGCACCCAGGCCTATTTTACTCGATGCATCTGTCTGGGTTATACCAAGAGGTATCAATTCTTTTCGCATTTTTGCATTCTCACGTGCAGTCAGAATCATACCTGTATATGGCACAGCAAGTCTCAGTACAGTTATTATTTTCCTCATATCTTCATCGTTAACCCGATAGCTGGAATTTTGTATAAAGGGTGTATTCTCCGCAGGCTCCAGTCGTGGAAAGGAAATTGTATGCGGACCTATTCCGAAACGTTTTTCGAGTTCTATTGCATGATATAATAACCCCATTACCTCAAATCTCCAATCATACAAACCAAATAAAGCCCCAATACCTACATCATCAATACCAGCATCCAGAGCTCTATGCATGGCATATAGCCTCCATCGATAATTTCCTTTTATTGTATTTTGAGGATGAACCCTGCGATAAGTTTCACGATGATATGTTTCCTGAAAAATCTGATATGTTCCTATTCCGATTTCATGCATTTTTTTAAAATTTTCTATTGAAAGCGGTGCACCATTTACATTTACACGCCTTATTGTCCCTTCTCCATTTCGTGTTTTTACTTTGACACTGTAAATAGTTTCCAGTGTTTTTGCCATATAATCTGTATCAGATTCTGGGTGTTCCCCATAAACGACTATTAACCTTTTATGACCAATTTTCCCTGCGAGTATTTCAGTTTCTTCACGTACCTGTTCCAGAGTCAACACACCACGATGAATGACATTATTATCTGACCGTAAACCACAATAGGCACATCTATTTACACATGTTGTAGACAAATACAGAGGTGCAAATGTAACAATGCGATTATCATATACTTTTCTTTTTATCTGCCCTGCCGCATTCTCCATTTCATCCCATAATTCCGGATCCTTAACATTCAACAAAGCAGATGTTTCATCCGGAGAAAGAGTTTGAATATCAAGCGACTTTGATATAATATCCCTAATTCTGGATTTATCAACTCCTGCATTTGCAGATATCTTCTGTTCGATGTTTTCATCATTTATAAAGTCAAGCGATTCATCATCCTGATACTTTGTAATCTGATCTTCTTTGATTACATTATCTATCCAGTTTTTCAATTCTGTTTTCATGTTTTTTTACTCCTTTTAAGATTTTAATTTCTTTCTGAAATAGTTCGATAAGCATCCAATGCTGCAGGAAAAGGTGTTAACACCCTTTGCAGAACTCCCTGGAGTAACGAAATCGCAACTCCATAATTAGTAATTGGCACATTTTTATCTGAAGCTTTTTTGATTCTGGATATCATCTCCCGTCTCGTCAACATACAAGCTCCACAATGAATTATCAGTTTATAATTATCAAGATTTTGCGGATAATCCCGACCACTGCATACATCAATTTCCAGATTCAATCCTGTAAATTGTCTGAGCCATCTTGGAATCTTGACCCTTCCTATATCATCCTCTGCTGGATGATGAGAACAGGCTTCTGAAATTAACACTTTGTCACCTTTTTTTAATTTCTCGATTTGAGCTGCCCCCTTTACTTCTTCAATCAAATCCCCTTTAAACCTTGCAAACAGGATCGAGAATGTAGTACAAGGGACATCTTCCGGAGTATCAGCAACCATTTTCTGTACAACCTGCGAATCGCATACTACTATATCTGGCCTGGTTGTCAGTTTTGTTAACAAATGTGCATATTCCTGTTCCTTTACAATTATTGCAGCGGCATCATTATCCAGCAAATCCCGAATTGTTTGTACCTGTGGTAAAATCAATCTTCCCTTAGGGGCCTGAAGGTCTATAGGTACAACCAGAACCGCTATTCCTCCCGGTTTCAACTTATCACCAATTATTGATGGCTGACTTATGTGCTCTTCAGGAAGAATTTTTATAAGGATTTCCTTGAATTCCGTTATATATCGCTCCCTGAATGTTTTGTCAATGCTTGAGCAGGAAACAAGATTTGATGACTTTGTTTTAACAAGATCCAGAAACTGTAATGATGGTTTTTCTATATCTATTTTATTAATCACAACCATTACGGGAATATTTCTTTTCTGTGCCTCGGAGACTATTTTTTCCTCAAATTCACCCCATTTTTCATTCTCGGTAATCACTATGAATATATCTGCCCTGCCAAATATTGCACTGGTCTTTTTTAGTCTGGCATCCGAGAGCTCCGAAGTATCATCAGTACCTGCAGTATCAAGGAACATTACAGGACCAACAGGTAATATTTCCATTGCCTTTTCAACGACGTCAGTTGTTGTTCCTGGAATATGAGAAGTTACAGCTATATCCTGACCGGCAATCATGTTGAGAAAACTTGATTTTCCAACATTGGTTCTGCCAAACAGTCCTATCTGAAGACGCATTGATTTTGGTGTCGATTGCATTATTACTCCTTCAAGAATTCTTTCATATCATTTTCCTTGTAACCCAAAGCCATTATTTCTTCGGGAGATAAAATCCTGTTGACCAATTGTGCTCCCAGCTTTTTTGCAAGGAACTCCCTGAATTCAATATCAACCAGATTATTAAATTCATCAACCAGACTCTCTGCTTTTTTATAGCCGATATAAGGTAAAAATGCGGTTATCAGAGTAGTACTGCTACTTGTATGTTTTTCGCAGTTTACTGAGTTCGCTTCTATATTTTTGACATATTCAGTCAACATTTTATCTGAATTTGACAAAAGTGTAACCGATTCCAATAAAGAAAGGGCTATTAAAGGTAAAAATTCATTAATTTGAAAACTTCCTCTTGCTGCGCAATCAGATATAATCTTGTTATTGGCAGAGACTTTAATGGATGAACTGATAATTGCCTCAGGTATTACCGGGTTAACTTTACCGGGCATAATTGACGATCCTGTTTGTACTGCAGGTAATTTCAATTCGCTTAACAGATTATACAGCCGCAAATCATTACTGATCTTCTCAAGGTTAACCGCATGAGCTCCCAGAATACCTGAAACCTCTGCAAACACATCTGCATTTGCAGTCTGATCCATCAGGTTGTCGCCTCTTGTAACTCCATAACCTGTTACTTCCCTAAGCTTTTCGATTGCAAGAAAAATGTAGCTCCTTGGTGCTGTCAAACCAGTTCCGGCAGCAGTTCCTCCGATATTTACAACCCTTAACCTTTCTTCAGATTTGAATGTGCGCCATCGGTCCCTTGCGATCGCATCAGCATAAGTTGAAAACTGTGCCCCCAGAGTAATTGGAACTGCCTCCTGCAATTGCGTCCGTCCAATAACAATATCAGAACCAAACTGTTTTTCTTTTTTTTGCAACTGTGCCTGAAACTCTGCAATATTTTTACTTAAATTCCTGATTGCTTCAATTGCAGCGATTTTCAATGCTGTTGGATATACATCATTTGTCGATTGATGAAGATTTACATGCTCAATTGGATGACAGTGTTCATATTCTCCTTTTTCAATTCCCATTATTTCAAGCACACGGTTGGCAATGACCTCGTTCATGTTCATGTTTACTGATGTACCGGCACCACCCTGCAATCCATTTAAAGGAAACTGGTCCATCAGTTTTCCATTGATAATTTCATCACATACCATTAATATTGGCTCAGCAATATCCGAAGACAAATAACCCAGATCAAGATTTGCCTGACAACATGCCTTTTTAACTTTAGCAAGTGCTCTTATTAACCCCTGCGGAACAGACTGAATTCCATATCCAAAGTTTTCCAGTGCCCTCTGAGTATGGATTCCCCAATACACCTGATTAGAAATACTTTTTTGACCCAGAAAATCATTTTCAATTCGAAAATCCATTTACTTGCCTTTGCTAAGTGCAGATTTGACAGTTACACCATCAATTGTTCCCAGTTTTCCTGTTAACGTACCTACCTGGTCGGTTGTTGCATCAATAACAAGTGTTATCACACAGCACTCCTTTTCTTTGTACGGCATTCCTGTTCTGGCAAGGATCATTTCACCGTATTGTGAAAGGATAGCATTTACTTTCTCAGCACTTTTTTGTCGATTTTCAATAACTATACCTACAAATCCCAAACGCTTATTCATGATTCACCCTTTGAATACAATAAAAAAGTCCTGTTTCACAAAAAATTGTGAAACAGGACTTACAAATATATTGATATCTTTTCATACATTCCCTTTATGCTCAGGGTAATTCACCCCTAACCGCAGGAAAAAAACACAAAGAAATAAATTTAAAACATATACACTTAAGGTTCGTTATTAAATATCATATCATGAAAATAAAAAATCCACCTTATTTGTATTATCCCGGATTTCATTCTCCAATTCAACATTTAAAAACCGATCTCGATTTTTTCTGTTATAAAACATACTTATGACAGATCCCAAAGCACCTACTTTTGATACTCAGGACGTTTTACATAGGTAGTATGCAAAAGGTGATGAGACTGTTCACTTAGAGGTTTATCCAGGAATTCCTCATAAAGTTTTTTGACAAAGGGATTCTCGTGTGAATATCTTAATTTACAATTATGATCTTCATCGTATAATCCTTCCCCCCGTTTTTTCCTTATTTCATCAGTGATTCCATAAGGTTGTCCACCGCCTCCTATACATCCTCCCGGACATGCCATAACCTCAATAAAATGGTAAGGCAGTTCTTTTCCAGCCCTTTTGGCCTCTTTCACCTTATTGAGCACATATTCCACATTACTTAATCCATGTGCAACTGCAACTTTGACTGTGAACCCGTTAACAGGAATTGCACCTTCTTTAACCCCCTCAATTCCTCTTACATTTTCAAATTCAACATTTTTCAATTTGCCACCAGTGATATAATCATAAGCAGTTCTCAGAGCAGCTTCCATTACGCCACCAGTAACTCCAAAAATTGTTGCAGCACCACTGTATTCACCAAGGACATGATCTGGTTCTTCTTCAGAGATATCATTAATATTAATCCCCGCCTGTTTAATCATACGAGCCAGCTCTCTTGTCGTAATTGAAACATCAACATCCTGATATCCTGAAGAATACATTTCATCAGAACGTGTTATTTCATACTTTTTAGATGTACAAGGCATAACAGAAAGCACGAACATGTTTGCTGGATCTATGCGACGTTTTTTGGCGAAAAATGTTTTGGCCAAAACTCCCACAATGGCATGAGGTGATTTACAACTAGAAAAATTTTCCTTCATATCCGGATGAAATTTTTCCATGAAATCGACCCATGATGGGCAACAGCTTGTAATAAGAGGTAATTTTTCCGGGGTTTCTGTGAAACGTTGAACGAATTCACTGGCTTCTTCAACAATGGTTACATCTGCTCCGAAATTTGTATCAAATACAGCATTAAAACCCATTCTGCGTAAAGCTGCATAGATTTTTTTCGTCAAATTTGCACCAGGTTTATATCCAAAAGCCTCACCTATTGCGACACGTACAGCGGGAGCAATCTGCACAGCGCAGTATGTATCTTTATCTTGTAAAGCCTTCCATACTTTTGCCGTGTCATCATTTTCAAAAATGGCTCCTGTGGGACAATGGGCCGAACACTGGCCACACTTTACGCAAGGAGATTCTGAAAGAGATACACCATCCCCAGCAGGCGAAATTCGGGTTCCAAAACCACGATCCATAAAGCAAAGAGCCCAGACATTCTGATTTTGCTGACATACAGTTACGCATCTTCCACACGAAATACATTTTCTGGGTTCAAGAACAATCGTGCCTGTAGATGTATCTGGGGGGATATCAGGAAGAAACTGTTGAAAAGCACTTGTCCTTATACCAAATTCTTCTGCCAGCTTTTGAAGCTCACAATTTCCATTTCTGCCACAGGTTAAACATTCATTTGGATGTTTTGAAAGGATCAGCTCAATTACAGTTCTTCGCACTTCAACGATTTCAGGATCGTGGGTTATTATATCCATATTCTCTTCAATCGGAGTACAACAAGCCCGAAGCATTTTGTTTGAGCCAACCAGTTTAACAATACATATACCACAGGATGCAGTTGGCGGCAGGTCCGGATGTTTACACAGGGTAGGTATTTTAATCTGAACCTTTTCAGCTGCTTCAAGAATTGTAGTTCCCTCAGGAACATTAACAGTTATTCCATTTATTTTTGCCTTAACCATTTTACACCCTCGCTATCGCTTCAAATTTACACACTTCAAAACACCGTCCACACCTGATACATTTTTCCTGATCAATTGTGTATCCGTGTTCACGATCCCCGGTAATTGCAGAAACAGGACAATTTGTTACACACAACCTGCACCGTTTGCATTTATCCGGATCTATCGTATACTGAATCAGTTTAGAACATTTACCGGCACGGCATTTCTTGTCAATTATGTGTTGTTTATATTCATCTTCAAAATATCTCAATGTTGAAATCACCGGATTGGGAGCTGTTTGCCCCAGTGCACATAATGATGCTTTCTGCATTGCCTGTGAGATTCTGTGCAATTTGTCCATATCTTCCAGCTCACCTTCACCTTCAGATATTTTATTGAGTATCGAAAGCATTTGATAACCGCCGATTCTACATGGCGCACATTTTCCACACGACTCATCAACACAGAATTTTAAATAGAATTTAGATATATCCACCATACAATCATCTTCATCCATAACTATCATGCCACCTGAACCCATTATAGAGCCAAGTTCCTGAAGATGTTCATAGCTTACAGGTGTATCAAGATGCTTTTTGGGGATAACACCACCGGACGGTCCTCCTGTTTGAACAGCCACAAGCTGTTTTTCATTTAGTACACCACCTCCGATATTATAAACAATATCTTTAATAGATGTACCCATCGCTATTTCTACAAGTCCGGAATTTTTAACTTTTCCAGTAACAGCAAACACCTTGGTTCCTTTTGACTTTTCAGTTCCAATTGAAGAGAACCAGTCTCCACCCTTTTGAAAAATAGCAGATATGTTTGCCAGTGTTTCTACATTGTTAATGATTGATGGTTTTTTCCATAAACCGCTGTCGGTAGGATATGGCGGCCTGGGGTTTGGTGTTCCACGCTTACCCTCAATTGAGGCTATCAAGGCAGTTTCTTCCCCACAAACAAAAGCACCCGCGCCTAACCGTATTTCAAGATCAAAGCTGAAATCTGAACCAAGGATATTCTTTCCCAATAACCCACGTTCATAAGCCTGTTTCAATGCATTTTCTACTCGTTCTATAGCAAGTGGATACTCTGCCCTGATGTAGAAATATCCATGTTTGGCTCCGATAGCATATCCGGCAATAGTCATCCCTTCAATAACGGAATGCGGATCACCTTCGAGAACACTGCGATCCATATAAGCACCTGGATCACCCTCATCAGCATTGCAAATAACATATTTTTCATCACCAAATGAATTAGCTGCAAAAGACCATTTCATCCAGGTTGGGAATCCGGCTCCCCCCCTCCCCCTGAGGCCACTCTTTTTCATTTCCTTAATAACTTTTGCAGGAGTAAGGTCAAAAAGGCATTTTGCAATTGAGGTGTATCCGCCCTTTGAGAAGTATTCTTCAATGTTTTCGGGGTCAATAACACCACAATTTCTCAATACGATTCTGGTTTGCTCAACACGGTCTTTCAAGAGCAAGTTTTCGAGTACTTCCCCTTTATGAACAGCTTTCACGATCTGATCAATATTATCAGAATTTATATGAGTATAAACAGTATTGTCAGGAAGAATTTTTACTACAACGCCCTGATTATATATCCCCAAATCGGCAGCTCTGACTATCTGAATACTTTCCTCTGCACCAATATCACGTATTGCTTTAAGGAATAACGATTGGATATCTCTTGTTGTATCGGATTTAAAGCCGGTATCCTTTATAAGTATGACTTTTTTTTCCATTTTGCTTACCTCCTTACCGGCAGATCGAAAATGTGATCATTTACAAAGCGTTTTCCGCAAACATGCTCTTCAAGAATACGCAATGCCACTTCCTTTGTAACTCCACCGTACATAACAGCCGGTAATCCTTCAACCGCGACTTCAACAACAGGCTCTGCATGGCACATACCAATGCAACCAGTTTTGCATACATTTACATTGATATCACGTGTTTTAACTTCTTTCGCAAATATATCAAATACGTCCTGTGCACCTGCAGCAATACCACATGTACTCATTCCAACTTTAATATACTGAGTGCTCTGGCAAGTATTTTGGGCACATTTTTCGAGATCATCCCTTGTCATTTTTTTCATACCTTAATCCTCTTTCTTGTACCTGGAAAGAATATCCACAACTTCACTGCGTTTAACTTTCCCATAGATTTGCCCATTAATCATCATCACCGGTGCTAATCCGCAACAACCCAGACAACGAACCACATCCAGATGGAAAAGCCCATCTTCGGTAGTCTGTCCTTCTTCAATATTGAGCAGATTTTTTATTTCATCGACAATCTCCGGTGCACCTTTTAAATAACATGCAGTTCCCAGACAGACAGAAATTGTGTACTTTCCGGGTGGATCAAGTTTGAAATAATTGTAAAAGGTAATCACTTCATAAATTCGTGCAAGTGGGACATCAAGCAACTTTGAAAGCTGCAATGATATATCCCTTGGGACAAAACCATAATGATTCTGTATTTCATGGAGAATCATTATAAGGCTTCCCTTCTTATCACGCCATTTCTCTACCAGGAATGAAACATCTCCTGTGGCAGTGGTATTTTGCTCCATACAAATCCCTTCTTTTTCAAGAACCTTTTATGTGATCTAATTCACAATAAAAACAGCTCCATTTACTTAAGCATACAAATATACTAGCAGATAAATCTATATGCAAGATAGTTTTGTGATTATATTAACATTAAATATCTTTTTATTGTGAAACTGGTTTGCCTAATTGGTTCAATTACGATGTTTTTTCTCTTTCCTTAAACTATTTTTATATAATTTGCATTTGTTTGCCCGTTTATGTGATTTTATACATGTTAAAATTGACTGCATCCCGGTTTTGTTCGTATTTTATGATTTAATACTTTTTTGTGTTCAAATATTGTGAACAGGAGTACAAATGGTCACCAATAAAAATTGCATACTGCGTTTATCACGATATAAAAATGCTTTATACCGTTTCAAATCATTAGGTTTTTTCAAAATATTTTCCGATTACCTTGCTGATGCTGTTGGAGTTACCAGTGCTCAAGTACGAAAAGATTTCTCTCTTTTCGGAATAAGTGGCAATAAAAGGGGGGGATACAAGATTGACTCCCTTATAGAAAAACTGAACGATATTCTTGGCAAAAATGAGCTTCAAAAGGTTATTATGGCCGGGGCCGGAAATCTTGGTAGTGCTTTAATTAAATACAAGAACTTTGAAAAAGAGGGTATAAAAATTGTTGCTGCTTTTGATATTGATCCGGCCAAGCACAACTCCCGTTTGCCGGTTCCAGTTCTTCCTCTTGAAGATCTTGAACAATATGTAATGATCAACAAAACTAAAATTGGCATAATCAGCGTTCCTGACATAGCTGCCCAACACATACTTGATGTCATGATTAAAGCGGGCATCTGCGGTGTACTGAATTTTGCGCCAATTCAATTAAAGGCATCTGAAAGCTGTATAATTAATAATGTTAACCTGGAACTTGAACTCGAAAACCTCATCTATTTTGTTAACGCTTTGCAGAAAAGCCCCAATGTAAGAATCAGTGATAAGATTCCCTGATTTTTTTCTCTTTCATACAATCTCCGGGAAAATTTCAGGGATTGGTGACGGACTGTTTTTTTACTCTTTTAACCAAAATCATTCAACTCCACAATTTTTTGAAGGCTCGACCATATCTGGTCTGGTTTTACAGCAATCGCATTTTAATAGTCATTATCCTAAGAGTTCAAATTACATACTGTATCCACTTTAGTGGATTAAGAATAAAGACATTCCGCGACCATTATGTTGAACAGCACCTGCAAACTTATAGATGTTAAGATATTTTTTAAGAATAAAGATCATCATGTTCGCCGAGCGCACACGACCCCCGCGGTAGTTTGTTGCAGCTCTGAAACTCCTGTTTGGGGGGCGTGTGTAAAGCTTTGTATAGTTCTGAAGACCTCTTCCCCCAGTCCCCCTTCTCCCGCAAGGAGACGAGGGCCAGCAGGATAGTAATGGGAGTAAAACTAGTAGTGAATTCAAAGGGAAAGGAACAATACGCCAGTCCCACTTCTCCGAGCATTTCTTTCTTTTTACATAATGAATTGTTTAACATTCTGTATTCGAGTCTCCCTCGCCTCGCGGGAGAGGAAGATTTGGAGGGAGAGGTCCTTTTTACCATATCCTTACTTCAACAATTTTTTTTATTGTTAATCTCAAAACGATTTAAAATCCGTTTTTCTACGTTAAAGGGTTTATAACTTACGTCAGAGGGTTTATACCTATACGTTGGAGGCTTTAATCCTTACGTTAAAACGAATTTTTTCTACCTCAGAGGGTTCATACCCCTACCTTAAAACGATTTTTGTCTACCTCAGAGGGTTCATACCACTACCTTAAAACGATTTTTGCCTACCTTAGAGGGTTCATACCACTACCTTAAAACGATTTTTGCCTACCTTAGAGGGTTCATACCCCTACGTTAAAACAATTTTTGTTTTCCTTAAAGGGTTTACTCCCCATTAATCGAAGCGTTGGGGGGGGGCATGTGTAAACCTGTTTCTGAATTATGAATGGTGAATGATGGAACAAAGAGTAATACTATTTTTCGAAGGCAGCAATGTGTCAGCATTCTGACGTACTCACGCAAGCGTAACACATTAATCTCATATTTTATCCACTTCAGTGGATTAAGAAAACAAAGGTTCTCCGCGGCCGTTATGTTGAGCAGCACCTGCACAAAAGAAAAGCAGCTTTTACTGTTCGAGTCCCGCTATATTCATTTACTTATTGAGCGAGGAGAAAAAATGTTTTATGAGCGGGCGAGTTTAAAAGACGCTTTCTTTTTAAATCACTAAAAACTTTACTTATTGTTTTTTTTGCAGGTGGTATGCGAAACATGGCCGCTCCCAGGGCATTTTGGTTCCTTTTTTGCCCTGGAGCAAAAGGCAAAAGACATAATAGAAACAGTATTCCTACACTGGAATACTCTACCTTTAAGGAACGGCAGTGACAAAGTACCTCGTCGTCCGGGCGCGAAAGCCCGGAATAATTTAATTTTTACTACCACTCTTTAAAAAAGGGAAAGGAAAAAAGGACCGGATAGTAATGCTTGATGACACATTGGCACCACTTGTTGATATCTGGCTATAAAGCGGTTGCGGAAAACAGTTTTTATTTGAGGGATATATCCCTGGAAAGCACATCTCAAAGCGCACTATTGAAAAGATTTACACACATGCCTGTGAAAAACAGGGTATAGATACTAAAGGAGGAATTCATTCACTTCGCCACCGCTTTGCTACACACCTTCATGAAAATGGAGTAAGTCTTCAGATTATCCAGAAATTGCTGGGTCATACAGACATAAAAACAACTACTATCTACAGCCACATCAGTACCCAGTCCATAAGTGCAGTTGTTAATCCACTCGATTGTATTATATCCGGAAAGGAGCAGTTATGA
>Ga0123335_1003731_pt1 | contig 20738 bp, 17 predicted proteins | sample BiotimSIPDNA_2_FD_89707 | JGI IMG/M metagenome (GOLD analysis project Ga0123335, IMG submission 89707) | Anaerobic biogas reactor microbial communites from Washington, USA - Biogas_R2 time_0 SIP DNA | ecosystem: Engineered > Bioreactor > Anaerobic > Unclassified | place: Washington, USA...
GGAGAAGCAGATGGTAGATCTCGAAAAAATCATTTCGTTGTGCAAGCGCCGTGGCTTTATTTTTCAGGGCAGTGACCAGTATGGTGGTCTGCAGGGCACCTGGGACTACGGCCCGCTCGGCGTCGAGCTCAAAAATAATGTCAAGCGCGCATGGTGGCGCCGTATCGTTTATGAACGCGACGACATGGAAGGCCTCGATTGCGCAATCATGATGAACCGTCTGGTTCTCAAATATTCCGGACACGAAGAAACCTTCTCAGATCCGATGGTAGACTGCCGTAAGTGCAAAAAACGCTTTCGCGCCGACCAGGTTGACCCCAATGAAAAGTGCGCTGAAGGCGACAAACACGACCTGACCGAGCCGCGTCCGTTCAACCTGATGTTCAAAACTACGGTTGGCCCGGTTGCTGATGACAACAACATCGCGTATCTTCGCCCCGAAACAGCTCAGGGCATCTTTGTTAACTTCAAAAACGTGCTCGATTCGACCAATCGCAAGCTGCCTTTTGGTATTGCCCAGATCGGCAAGTCTTATCGCAACGAAATCACGCCGCGTAACTTCATTTTCAGGGTAAGAGAATTCGAACAGATGGAAATCGAATTTTTCGTAAAACCCGGCACCGACGAAGAATGGCATAAAAAGTGGGTTGAAGATCGCTATAACTGGTATGTATCACTCGGCATCAAACCCGAAAATCTTCGCAAATATGAGCAGAAGAAAGAAGAATTAGCGCACTACGCCAAGGCAACCGTCGACCTGCTCTATCGCTTTTTCCCAGAACGTGAAGATGAAAACAAGCAGTTCGACGAAGTCGAAGGCATCGCCAATCGCACCGACTTCGACCTGCAGTGCCACACCAAAGGCGGAAAACTGGTTCTCGCCGATGGCCGCGAGATTCCCAACCAGCACGCAGTCAACAAACTGACCTATTTTGACCATGAAACCAATCAGCACATTCTTCCCTACGTCGTTGAGCCTTCTGCCGGTGTTGATCGCGCTACACTCGCATTTTTGATGGACTCTTATTTTGAAGAAACCGTTAAAGATGACCAGCGCATCGTGTTGCGCCTGCACCCCGAGCTGGCTCCGATCAAGGTCGCCGTGCTGCCGCTCAAGAAGAACAACGAAGCGATCCGCAACACCGCCATTCAGATCAAGAATACTCTGATGAAGAAGAGCGGCTGGCGCACCGTTTATGATGATACTGCCGGAATCGGCAAGCTGTATCGCCGCCAGGACGAAATCGGTACGCCGTTCTGCGTTACCGTCGATTTCGATACGCTCGAAGATCAGTCGGTAACTGTGCGCGACCGCGATACCATGTCTCAGGAACGCGTCAAGATCGATGCGCTGCAGGAATATCTCGCCGCAAAACTCGGCAACTGCTGAGGCAATAATTGTCTACAGAACCTGTTAACAGGCTGTTCAGAGGCGACATGTTGCATGTCGCCTCTTTGCTTGTGCCTGGCAGCTTTCGCCTGATTTATCTTGATCCGCCTTTTCTGACCGGGCGCGAGATGGTTGGCAGCAAAAAGCACCTTTCTTACGATGATCGCTGGGAAGGTGAATTGGACAGCTACCTGCCATGGCTGAAAGAACGCCTGCAGGCCATGTTTTCATTGCTCATGGTCGATGGCAGCCTGGTTCTGCACCTTGACTGGCGGGCCTCGCATTACGCGCGGGTCATGCTTGACGAAATCTTTGGCCGACAGGGCTTCATCAACGAAATCATCTGGCATTACACCGGTGGCGGCCGCTCAAAAACCAGATTTTCATGCAAACACGACACATTGCTCTGGTACAGCCGCAGCGCCCGCCCGGTTTTTAATATCGACGCAGTGCGGGTGCCGTATAAGAAAACATCAGGCTACGCTAAATCTGGTATTGTCGCTGCCAGTGGCAGGCATTACAAGCCAGATCCCCGTGGGACCCCGGTAGATGACGTCTGGGATATTCCGATCATAAATCCGCTGGCGGCTGAACGGGTCGGCTATCCGACCCAGAAACCGCTGGCGCTGCTGCAACGATTGATTGTTGCACTGAGTAACCCGGGCGAGCTGATCGGCGACTTCTGCTGCGGCAGCGGCACCACTCTGGTCGCAGCCCAAAAACTTGGCCGCAGCTGGGTCGGCAGCGATATTTCTCAGGCAGCGACCGCCTGCGCAGCTGCCCGACTACGTAATGAATGCGGTTTCGCAGAAGTCAGTGTGACAGAAGTCGGCGACTGTAGATAAGTTAAGATTCAGTCACGAGTGGAATCATTATTGTGAGTGCGCAGACCCTGTCGAGAGCACGGATAAAAAAGGCATATCTTGTTGCTGCAAATCTACGCAATAAAGGCAATCCCACCTAAGACTGAATCTTTACGCAGATAAACCATGTGCTATTGCAGTTTTGTTGCGCTGAGATTATCATGTACGGGTATGAGATAACCGTTTCAATATGGAGGTAAGCATGTCTGACGCTCGAAAAATGATCTTGAATATGCTCGCAGAGGGGAAAATAACGGTAGAAGAATCTGAAAAACTGCTGGCCGCGCTCAATGAAGAAAAAGAGCAGGCCCGCGAAGAAGTATCGCGCAGTCGCGAAAACGAGCGTGAACGTGAGAGAGAAAGAGATTCTGATTATGACGACCGTCAGCGCGGCCGTGAAGACGATGATTTTTTCAATCCTTTTGGTGGCGCCGGCAAGCTTGGTTTTGACCTGAAAAACCTGGCGCAGAACATTCAGAATACCGTGCAACAGGCCATGAAAAAGGCCGAACCGCGTCGCCGCGAATTCAAAGATAAAATGAAAGAATTTGGCAACTGGATGCAGGATCTGGCCAGCACCATGGCTACTGAACTGGTAAGCAACAAAAGTGATCTGGTAGATGGTGTTCCGGTTGATTTTGTCGCCACCCCGCCTGATTACGTTAATGAATGCGATACATTTGTGTTCGAAAATGTTTTTGGCGAAGTTCGTATTCATGAAGGCGATGAATTCAAGCTTCATGTAAACGGCCGCGTCAGCCGCGCTACATTGGGTGAGTATCAGCCGGTGCAGTGGTTCGCGAAATACGGTATGCGCGTTGACGGGCATACGCTTTATGTGGGTTTTGACCGCAATCAGCCGGTCAAGGCAATGATCGACATGGAAATAACCCTGCCGGAAGACATGACGGTTAACTGCCGTACTGTATCTGGCGGAATACGCATTCGCGGAAACTACAAGATCGCCGAGCTCAAAACCGTCAGCGGCAATATCAGAATTCAGGGCGCAATTCTCAGACAGTCTCTGATCGAGACAGTCAGCGGTGCCGTGCAGGTCGAAGGCGGCGAAGTGGCTATGCAGATCAAGTCTACTTCAGGCGATTTCCTGGTGCGCGACTCGAAAATCGAAGAACTCAAGATCAATTCGGTTTCTGGTGACATAATGCTGACCGAAGCCAGCATCACCGAAGCGACCGACGTCAGGCTGGTTACTACCTCAGGCGATATCATCGTCGAAAAGATGAGTGGCCCCTGGAAAGCTGTCGAAGCGATAACCCGCAGCGGCGATGTCGTTCTTGACTGGAAAGGCGATGTTACACCGCTCAACAATCAGGGCACCTGCCTGAAGTCTGGTGGCGAAGGCGCCAATTTCAGGGCAGAGTCAGTAAGTGGCGACATTCAATTTACCTGAAGCAGATGGTGAACGCGGGCCTGCCTGATCGGGCCCGCGCCCCACGGAGAAACATTCATGGAAGCAATTCAAGTTATCGGTCTCATTTTAATTATCACAGCACTGTTCGCACTTGGTGGCAAGATTGTTCTATACCTCAAAAAGCGTGAGCTCGATCAGACAATAGCGCGTTATGAGCTGCAGATCACCGAGCTCAAGAAAGAGATCGAGCTCGACCGCGCCAAGATTGCCGAAAGCGGCAACAAGGTTTTGCGCATGACCGAAGACAATTATCAGCGCAAACTCAACGATAAAGACCAGCAGATCGAAGATCTCGTCAGTGAGATCGAAGGTCTCAAAGCCTGGAAGGAAGAAATGGGCCTGATGCTCGCCAAGTTCGAAGGCGCCAGTCATGGTAACGAGCGCATTCTCTTTAAACTTTTCGAACATAACCAGAAGCTTAACCGCGCGCTCAACGCCAAGTGGCATGCGGTCGAAGAAAACTTGAGCCGTGAGCTCAGTCTGACTCTCGAAAAGATAAAAGGCATGTTCAGTGATGCCGAAAAGCTTCATCAGGACGGCATCGAGATTATTTCTGAATACGAAGCGCGCCTGCCCGAAGATTTTAAACGCAAGGTGCATGAAGAGCTTTTGCAGCTGCCAGACTCAACTGGCATCAAGGCGAAAAACTGATTATTTCTGGCGCAGCTCGAAGCGTATGGTGCCGTCGAACAGGTCTATCTGTGTTACCTTTACCAGCACCTGCTGCCCGACCGCAATATCAAAAGACGGGCGGCGGCAGTGTTTGAACGAGCATAAAAAGTCGACATAAAAGACAGCTTCGTTCAGTCCAACTTCAACAATGGTGCCGTCAAAGACGACTTCGCCAGTTTTCTGCTGCTGCTTCAGATACTTATGCAGAAAATAGCGGTCGCGGTTGCGCATGATTTCTTCGGCCCGGCTTACCGCAGAATCTGATATCAAAACCGCCTGTGCCAGATCGTTATCGTTGTATTCTGGCGACCTGCCGTTTATCACAGCCTTGATCTGGCGATGCACCAGCAGGTCTGAATAGCGCCGCAACGGCGAAGTTGCCTGGGTATAAGAGCTCAGGCCGAGGGAATAGTGGCGGTTGGCAGTCTGACTGACTGTGGTTTTGCGAAAGGTTTTTATCGCCGCAAAAAACTGCACGGGGTCGAAGCTGTCGCCAAATTCAGGGCGGTTTTCGTCGCCTTCCTGCACGCGATAGAGGCAGGGGATCGAGTTTTTGCGGCAGTATTCGGCAGCGGCATGATTGGCCCAGATCATGAATTCAGCTATCATTCCCTGGGTCAGGTCGTCGCGATTGCGCTGTTCAACAATTATATCATCATCTCTAACTTTGATCGAAAGCTCGGGTTGCCGTGGAAACATAACAGCACCCATCTTTTCGCGGCACTTTTTGAGGCGTTCGGCCAGATCGAGCGCCTGCTGCAGCCAATGGTTTTCGGAGAGCATGCTGTCAGCGGTGTCGTAGTCTATGGCATGTTCGATATGTATGAGAGACTCGAATATTTCGACTTCGCGCAGCTCGCATTCTGGCGAGAAGAGCAGCGAAAAGGTCAGAGCCATACGGTTCTCTTCATGGTTCAGACTGAAAAGTTCTTCGGAAATCTCGGTTGGCAGCATGTGAATGCGCTGATCTGGCATATAAACCGAACTGCCGCGGCGGGCGGCTTCTTTATCAAGAAGAGAACCGGGTTTTATCAGTTCAGCCGGGTCGGCGACATGCACCTGTAGCCTGTTGCAGCCGTCTGGCAGTGTTTCGAAAGAAAAGGCATCATCACGGTCGCGGGTTTCTGGCGTATCTATGGCCCAGGTGCGTTGCGCGGTCAAATCGCGGCGCCCGTTGACGGCGGGAGTAATGCTGGCGACAGCGGCGGCTTCGGCAAGTATTTCGGGGGCAAATTCTACCGGCAGCTTGAATCTGATGATATCGAGATTCTCGTCGGCATTAAAAATGCCGGCTTTAACCATGGCCTGAAAGAGCTTGCGTTGATTGTTAAGATCAGCGCGGTCGAGGGCGTTGCTGAGGCGTTTTGCCAATTTGGCTTCTTCGCCGCAGGCAGCAAGACTTTTGAGATCATTAAGGTGCGAATTGAGAACTTCTGCGACGGTGCCTGACTTTTCCAGCTGTTTGAGGGCTTCGGCCAGGTTATTTTCTTCTTCTTCCTGGGCCTGTTTGCGGGCAAGCTGTTCACGGGCGACGGCGAGATCTTCGAGCGAAACTGGCTGATAACCTTCGTTTTTGTCCTTAAAATAAAGCTTGTCGGTGCAGAGCGCGCGCAGCAGTGCCGCGGCCGAATCATCGTCATCAGGTTCGAAAAGAAAGCCGGCCAGTTCTTCTATCTTGAATATGCGCTGCTCTTCATACAGCAGTGCATGCAATTCTTCGAGGTTGATAGTTTCGGCTATGCATTTGCGCCGCTCGTTAGTTTTGACAAGATTCTGCCGGCAGGCTTCGCGATCGGCAACGCCGGTTGCTGCTCTGGCTGTAGCATGCATGATCTTTTTTTCAGTAACGGTAGTTTCTTTGCCGTTGCTCAGAAGAAGTCTGACGTTGCCGCCGGCAACGCTCATCACTACAGCAATATCCGGGTGACTGCCCTTTGCCGAAAACTCGACGATACAACCGACCGAAAGGTTCATTGCGTTCTCCAATGCTTTGACTGCTGGCAGACGCCAGATTGTGCAATATTCAATATGAATTATACGTGTTTTTGCCCTTGATTTCAGCCGGTTTTTTATCAGGTATCAGGTTTTCGAGCCAGTGACTGACTTCTCCTGCTACCTGGGCAAAAACCTCTATTGCCACGCTGTCGGTAATAGTGGTACCTGACTCGTTCCAGTCGGCAGCATCTTCGGCCACATTCAGATTTTCGACCGGCCGGCCAAGCAGTTGCAGCAGAATATCAGGCTCTTCGCCGTAGGGTGCCGCCTCTTCGGCGACAAAAGAGGTTTTTATAAAATCGTTTCTGGTGCTTTTCATGCTGTTCAAGAGCTTTTCGGCAACGGCCAGATTAGCCAGAGACTGCGGCTTGCGGCGATCGATGTTTTCGCGCCATTCTGACAGCTGTTGACGTTCGCTTTCGAGTTCACTGCCGATCTCGGCTGGTGCAATGTTGATCAGACGCCAGGCGAGATGACTGCGCTCACCGCTGCTCCAGCTCATGATTTCGCTGAAATCACCATTTTGCAGCGTTGCCAGTTCATTGCGCAGATTGCGGCTAAAATTCTGATGCCGTTTTTTATCGCATTCTATTCGAGTATTTTCGTCTTCGCCGTTGTGTTCAGCGGTAAGTCTGCTGATCCAGCGAATCTCAGGATAAACATGAATGAAGAGAAACTCGAGCCGTGCCGTCTCATAATCATGCCAACCGAGCAGAGAACGCCGCAGAATTACAAAAATTTCTTCGGCCAGCCGCAGCCGTTCAGGCGAAAAATTGCAACGGCCACTTTCCAGTTCGTCGCAATTATCGATTAAGACAAGGCGTCTTTTGTATTCTGGCCGGGTCAGCCGCATAATTTTTGTCTGCAGGTAAGACAGCACCGAATTCGGGTGAGAGATTCTGGTCGGGTCAAAGTCTTCGAGCAGAATCAACAGAATTTCGCTCATGATTTCACGCATTTTGTCGGAAAGGCTGAGCGCAGGTTCGCGCCAGCGCATGGCCTGGCGGCAGATAAAGACGCGGCAACTGGTTATCAGCCTTAAAGCCGAATCTGCTCCGGGTTTTCGCGTAAAATTTTCAAGAGCCGCAGCAAATTGCTCATCACTCATCAGTTAATCCTTGTCGGGTGATCTAATTCTGCTCAAATCACATTAGAACAGCATAGCAGCAGTCATCTGAAAATTTCACGAAATATTTTTTCCCCAAATCGTTTTTCGGCTGATTAACAGATGAGACCAAAAAACGAGGTGAATTTATGATGTGTTGCCAGAAGTGCCCTTTTAATCCCGTTTCTGGTTCGGCTGAGCAGCGTTGTCGCCAGCCGATATGCAGCAGTCAGAGGCATGATTGCAGCAGCGGCATCTGCGCCGCCAATATCGGCAGTCGCTGCTTTCAGGACTATTACGTGATCGAGCGTCTGTATCAGCAGGATACGCTGGCCGAGGAACTGGTTCATCACAGCCTTAAAACGGCACTGACCGGTCGCGATCGTGCCTTGCTGCTTTCATTGTTTCAGGCGGCCAGCGACCGAATCAGATTGCAGCTGTGGCATTGGCTCGAAATCTATGAACCGCGCAGTCTCTGGTTGCTCAACCCGATTTTTGCCGCTGTCGGCCTGTTGCCTCTCGATACCATGATCGGTGTCGGCAGTCGGCGCGAACAATATATTGGGGCCATTATGGCGAACCCTTACAGTGGCAGTCGTTACCGCCCCGTTCTGACAACCCGCCAGGAAGGAGTCTGATATGAGCTGCAAAAAGTGCCCGCTTAACATCGCTTCTGAAAATTTTTCGGCAAAAATGTTCGAGAAAATGCCGCTGCATGCAAAGGCGCTGTTTGTTTGCAGAAGTGGCCAGAGCAGCAGTAGTAGCCTGTTCAGTGCCAGACAACTATGTGCGCGGGATTTGTGGGTTCTCGCATTCATTGGCAGCGGCGACAGTTTTGCTATGGAAAAAGCCGGCGAGACGCTCGATCGTCTGGTTGCTGCCGGTCATTCAGAGTTGCTGTGCCATGTGTTTGAGAATGCCGGTTACGAAACGCGGCGCGATCTCTGGGCGCGTATGGTTAAAAACTATCCTGACCGGCTGTACATGTTCGATGCCCTGTTCGAAAAAGACTGCCTGCCCCCGGCTGACAGCGTCGAAATGGCTGAAAATCTGCATATCTATCGCCACAGTTTGCTCTACGGCCGCGGTCAGGCCAATGCTTTCGTAAAAGACTTCTAAGTTGCTGCCGTAACCCTCTGTCACATTTGAATTATAGTGTAGATTGGTAAGAGTTAATGCCTGGTAAAAAATCATACAAGGGCGCAGGCGGGTTTCTCAGGCGCGGAAACTTTTTGCACAGGGATGTGCTTATGCAGAGCTGCGCAGGATAGAGCAGCTCTGCCGAGCCAGGCAACTTTGACGCAGAGCCATAGCTATTAAACAATACTCCCGTCTGGTGAGAGTTGAAGCGAATGAGGGCAAGCCATCCGCATTTCTAACGGCTGAAGCCGTAAGAACTGCCTAATTCCGCCGAGAGCCCGAATAATAAGAATAAGCATAGATAGAATCTTAAACTCTTATGTGGCATAGGAGTATGTTATAAGGCGTTGCACTGCGATCCTGCGGTGAGTTAAAATTTTTTAAAAGCACGAGCACGAGCACGAGCACGAGCACGAGCACGAGCACGAGCACAAGTATGTTATATGACTGATAAATATGCACTGGCGATGCTGATTTCGGGTGGGCAGACCGGAGTCGACCGGGCCGCTCTCGATTTTGCCATCGCCAATGGCCTGGCACATGGTGGCTGGTGCCCGCGCGGTCGGCGGGCTGAGGATGGGGTGATTCCGAAGCAGTATTGTCTTATCGAGGCAGATACGCCGCTATACCAGCAGAGAACGCGGCTTAATGTGCGCGATTCACAGGCTACTCTTATATTCTGCGATCTCAAGCGGCGTTCGCGTGGTACCGCCCTTACCATTAAGTGCGCCGAGACAATGCAAAAGCCATATCAGGTCGTTGATATCGACAGTTACGACTGCCGGAAGATTCTAAAATGGCTGCGGCGGGTACAGCCGCAGATACTGAATGTTGCCGGGCCACGGGCGGGCGAGAGCGATCGCGCTTCGCTTGTGGTCGCCACCGTGCTTTCGGCGGTAATCTGCGCCGATAACGAGACGATTGTTGACTGGCCGCCAAAGAAGCCTGTTACTCCAGATCTCTTCTAAAACAGCACCGGCATCGTTGTGGACGATGCCGGTGTTGTAGAACGGGGGGAATTTCGTTTGTCAGTAGTGATACTGCAGCAGACCCTGCAGTCGGTAGTCGTAACCGAAGAACATGTCGTTACTCAGTGCTATTGGCGAAGCCAGAGTCAGTGACATACCCGGTTTTACGTGATAACGCATGCCAAGAACCAGGTCGGTGCTGCGACCGTTGTTAACCCGGTTATAGAAGTTGATTTCGCCCATAAAGGTGAACGAATCATTTGGGTCGTATTCGAAGCCAGCATTTACAAACACGCCTTCGTGGGTTGTGTTGCCATCGCCGGCCTGATAACCGCCGTTGACATGAAAGTTGCCGCCTTCTTTGCGCTTGCTCGATAGACCGGCAAAGACTTCCCAGGCATTGTCGTTTTCGGTGTTGCCGATAGTGATATCGCTGGTCGGGAAGATTGCGCCGAGGCCGAGACATGATGCCATGTCGTCGTTCTGCGAAGTAAATTTGAGGCGAAGCTGGGCGTCGCCCATGCCTGAATCGGTGCCATCGCGGAAATTATAGGTGATCGGCGCAAATACATCGTAAGACTCGAACGGAAGCTTGAAGGCTACTTCAAAGTTCTCGCCGGCATAGGTCATGAGAATCGGGAATTCCCAGAAATCGCCATCTTCGCCATTTTCGAGGCGCTGGCCGTCGCGGCGGGTGATTTTGTTCCAGACCATTCCGAATGCGGTCGAAAACAGGTTGTCGCCAAGTGGATAGGCGGCAAATGTGTTGACCAAGCCGGTCAAACCATTGAATGAGACATGATAGTCATCATCTTTGCGCTTCTTAACTTCTCCGGGCAGTATTATCTGAGGAAGTCCGGCGTCAGAATACAATACGGCATCGTCACTCTGGGTAACCGGCGGCAGTGGCAGCGCAGTTGTCGGCGCTGGTGCGGTTGTCGGCGGCGACGAGATGTACCTGGTGCGCTGCCGATAAGTCACTCCCTGGCCTCTTTCGTAGTCAGTCGATGGAATCTCAAGAACCTGCCCGACCTTGATTCTGGTCGCATCGGTGATACGATTGGCAGCAGCGATCTTTTTCCACTGCTGGGTGGTTCCGTAGAATTTTTTCGAAATCGAGCCGAGAGTATCGCCTTTGCGGATGGTGTATGTCTGATACCCGGTGGTGGTATCTTCTTCGAGCCAGCTGCTGTCGGCGTTGACCGATGTCGTTTCTGAATACAGGTGTTGCTGCATGGGCGGAGCCATGGAGTATCCATCCGGTACGTAACTCTCGTAATACTGAGCAGCAGCGCTTGTAGCCATGCCCAGAATCAGAAACCCGGTCAGAAGGTATGAATGATGCCGTTTATTCATGGAACTTCTGTTCCTTTCAGTGTTAGAAGAAACTCGCGTTTCTTGTAGAATCAGGAAGTTATATTTTCCCGAGGTCTGTTATCGGAAGGTTTCGCCAAATCCTTAAGCTAACTTATAAAAAAAGCAGGCAGCAGTAGCAGTCGCGTTCGAACGGTCATAAGGTTTGACACATTTGCTGAGCCTGTGCTAAGTTCATCGGGTTAGAGCTTAATCTTAAGGCAGGAAACTTGCTGATGAAAAAAACCTTCGTGGTTGATACCAATGTCATTCTACACAGCCATCAGGCTCTGTTTTCTTTTCAGGAACACGATGTGGTCGTGCCACTTGGGGTAATCGAAGAACTTGACCGTTTTAAGGGATTCAACGATGAGCGCGGTCGTGAAGCTCGCCAGGCATCGCGTGAGCTCGATCGTCTGCGTGAGCGCGGCACTCTGGCCCGCGGCGTTCCCCTCGACAGCGGTGGTACATTGCAGATCATGATCGATTCTGAGATCGAAATTCCGCATGGCTTCGGGCTTGACTCACATAAGGTTGACAACCGCATTCTTGCCTGCGCTCTCAGTCTTAAAAAAGACGGCCGCAATGTCGTTCTGATCAGCAAAGACATCAACTGCCGCATCAAAGCAGATGCTCTCGGCATAAACACCGAAGATTTCGAAACCAACAAGGTTGATATCGACGAACTATATACTGGCTGGCGTGAACTGGTAATGCCGGTCAGCCGAATCGAAACCTTTTTGCGCGAAGAAGGCGTCGAATATCACGAAGACGACCTCTTCAAAAACGAATTTGTACTGCTCAAAGCCGCCGAAAACGAAAACAAGACGGCCCTGGCCAAGTATGATGGCCTGCAAAAGAGGTTGCTGCCGTTATTTCACTACAATTCGCGACCCTGGGGCGTTGAAGCGCTGAATCTGCAACAGAAGTTCGCTATCGAACTGCTGCTGTGTAACGAAATTCAGCTGGTAACGCTGGTTGGCCGTGCCGGTACCGGCAAAACGCTTCTCGCACTCGCCTGCGGTCTGCAGAAAACAATCGACGAGCATCTTTTCCGCAAGCTGCTGGTCAGCCGCCCGATCATGCCTCTTGGTAAAGATATCGGCTATCTGCCCGGCTCGAAAGATGAAAAGCTCAGTCACTGGATGCAGCCGATTTTTGACAATCTCGAATTTGTCATGGACCGCCTCTACAAGAATTCAGATGACGTCGATAAGAAGATCAGGTTTCTCATTGAATCGCAGAAGGTTCAGATCGAGGCGATCACCTACATCAGAGGCCGCAGCATACCCAAACAGTATCTGATCGTTGATGAAGCCCAGAACCTGACTCCGCACGAAGTCAAGACGATCATCAGCCGCGCCGGCGAAGGCACCAAGGTCGTGCTGACCGGTGACCCATACCAGATCGATAACCCCTATCTCGACAGTTCTTCGAACGGTCTGAACTTTGTTATCGAAAAGTTCAAGGATCATAACCTTTTCGGACATATCATACTGCATAAGTCCGAACGCTCGTCTCTTTCTGCGCTCGCTTCCGAATTGCTGCAAAGCTGATTTTTCGAGGTTGAAGATGGTATTTAAGAATCGCAGGGCGGTAACTTTTATCGAAATAGTTATTGCTGTCGGTATTCTGGCCGTGGCCATGATTCCTTTGTTCGGGCTTATGAGCCGACAGACGGTCGATACCGACCGCAACGCTTCACAGGCTTTTGCAATGAACAAAGCCTCTGAAATTCTCAACACGATTCTCGACAACGTTCCTTTTGCCGCGCTGAGACAGGGCAATCCCGGGTTCATCCGGGTCGATGATCTGTCGGGCAAAAGCAAATACCGTCGCTTTAACGAAGACTGGGCGCGCAAGATGATGCCGGTTCTTTTTCAGGGCTCAGAAAAGCAGGGGGCTGGCTGGCCGTGCCGTGGCATATTTACCGATTCTCGCGGCATACATTATCTTGTGCACCTGCGCGTCGAAGATGTCGCTTCTGAGCAGAAACCACCGCGGCCTGAGCGCATAAAAATCGGTAACAGTTTTCCCGGAGGTTCTCCGGTAAGCTTTGCCGAGACCAGCGAGCTGACCTTTTCTTATCTGCGTAATCCCGCCCTTTTGTCTGATGGTAACTGGATACAGGAATATGTGCGCGATGCCGCGCAGCGGCCTTTCGCCGAAGTTGATCTCGGCGCCGGTCGGGGCGTTGCCGAATCGCCCCAGAACATCTATCAGGACGAAGGCATGGAAGTCTGCGGCCCGGATGAGCCGCGTTATCTCGACCCGACCGCCGAACGTTATACCGCTAAAATGGTCGCCGAAAAGGTTCCTTATGAGACCTCAGATAAATTTGGCTGGTGCCTGATGAAAAAGCTCCTGATCCAGGTGCAGTGGAACCTCGACCAGAAGAATTTTCAGAATCCCGAAGCCAGCGATGGGCGCGTGCAGCGTATTCACCTGATGACAGTAAAGGGGGATATCGACTGATGAAGACTAATCTGCGCAAAAACAGCGGTATCGCAATTGTCGTGGCGGTTTTCTTTGCCTTTTGTATGCTGATTCTCTTTGTCGCCATGATGTTCAGGCAGTCAAGCACGTCGCTGCACAACCAGCTGTCGATCGATGAGCGCCAGGCATTTTTCGCAGCGCGCGCCGCCATGCAGCACTTTCTGCTCAAGGCCAAGCTTTTTCCGACAGAACTGTACGACGCTGTCGAAATCTCGCAGGGCAAAAACCCGCTGTGCGCCTTTGCCGAGTTCGAAGGCAGCACCGAAGACGGGCAGCCTGCTTTTGAGCCGATGGCGAACCGCTCAGATCTTTACGTGCGCGTGCGCCCCGAGCGCGAGCTCGATATCAACCAGCAGCCGAAGTATTTTTATTACCCGTTGCCCGGCAAAGATGCCTTTATCAGACTGGGCAGCTATCACAACCCCGACTACCGTTATCTGGCGCCTGGTCTGGCCAAAAGCGAGCCCGAAGACCGCTATACCAAACCCGCGCCGCCACCAGCTTCGGCCAATGCCGAAAAATATCTTGCCTACTATATCCGCGACTGCAGCAATATGCTGATGGATGGCGCCCGCATGCAGCCAGGGCTCGAAGTCGTTATTTCGCCGGAAGTCAAGAATATCAACGAATGGGATGCCGCGACCAAAGATGGCTACCCTTATACCATGAGCTACAAGGTTACTGACGTTAAGATTCAGTCGATCAAGGGCCTTCGCAAGTATGGGGAAGAAGCCATCGAAGTCAGCGTCGAAGGTGCCGTAAAGAATTTTCAGGGTAAGCTGATTCCGCAGACCCAGAAGCGTGTTCAGCGTATAACCAGAACAGGGGCGGTAGATTGAAGTATTTGAAGTCTGACAGAAGGGCCTTCACTCTGGTCGAAATCATCGTAGCCTGCGTCGTGCTGGCAATGTTCATGATTGGTGTTTATCAACTTTTTATCGGCGGCAGCAAGACGGCCGGACGCGCGCAATGGATCAGCGGCACGGTCGATCAGATGCGTAATGCCCTGCAGATAATCAGTCGCGACATTCGCAGCGCAACATATCCGACGACTCTATTTACTGATACTTTCTTCGATCCCTGCGACAACCCCGATATTTCTGTGCCGGCACAATATTACCTGCGGATTCTCAAAGATGGTGAGCAGATCAAGGCGCCTCCCAGCGGCGAACTCAAAGTAATGAGCTGGGTAATGTGCGAACCCGAAAAACCGCCAACGCAGCCGGGTAAGCTGGTGCGCAACGAGATATGGCTCGATCATGCAATCGACACTCCGGGTGGCCCGGTCGCCAATCTGCGCATCAAAACCGAGGCTTTTTCCTACACGACCAACGCTCAGGGTTCTTATGCCAAATCAGGAAACCTCAGTTTAAGCCCGATTCCCGAAGAATCACGCAACCGTGTTTTTGTTAATGACGTTGAATATATAGAATTTTCGGTCGCCGGAACCATACCACCCGAAAAACCTGTGGACTTTTTCCCGATTTCCGTTAAAATACGTACCCTGTATCCCAAAGACGAGAAAGTCTTTAAGGAAAATTCGATAATGGCGACTCCGCAGGTCGGTATTGATACATTTTAAAAATAACTGTATAGTGTTACACCATGTCTAAAAAATGGCATCAACTAGAGAAACTTGACCACAAGGCTCTCAAAAAGCTTCAGGCCGAGCGCGAGAAGGCGGCGAAGCAGGCCCAGGAGGCCGAAGAGAAGAAGCGTCGAATGGTAATCGGCGGCGCGGTTCTTTTCGGCATCGTCGTTTTATTGATCTTCGTTCAGATCATGCGCAGCCGATCAGCTGCTCTGGCCCGCCAGGAAGAACGCGCCAAAATGCTGTTCTCGCGTATTTCCGATTTCAGCGGCAAGGTCGAGCATCGCAATATCGGCACCTGGGATAAACTCAACGAAAAGTTCGAGTTCGACAAGGAATATACCTATAAAACCGGCGAAGAATCGACGGTCACCGTGCAGATGCAGCTCGATAACCAGGTCAAGCTGTTTCCGTTGTCAGAAATGACTGTCTACCCGCCGACTTTGCATGAGACCGAAAACAAAATCGAAAAAGAGCCGGTGCTTCTCACGCGCGGCGAGCTTACTGCCGCCATTTCTCTCGATGGCCGCGGGGTACTCGAAATCGAAGTGGCCGACGTCGTTGTTGTAGGCGCCTCGGGTCTGTTCAAGGTTATCTATGATGCCGAAAAAGGCAAGGGCGAAGTAGTTGTCAAGAACGGCCTCGTCGAAGTCGGCAAAAAGCGTGGCGGTGGCCGACCGGTAAAAGTTTCGGGCTTCTACAAGATTACTTTCGGCGAAGGCGATATCAGCACTCCAACTCAGGCGAGCGTTATTCAATACGACTGGCGCTGACACCCTCATATGATCAAGATTGTTAAAGCACGGGTGCATAACCTGAAAGACCTCAGTCTCTCCATTCCTGACGGCAAACTGACCGTCATTACCGGTGTTTCAGGCTCTGGCAAGTCTTCTCTGGCGTTCGACACAATTCATGCCGAAGGCCAGCGCCGTTACATGGAATCGCTGTCTTCTTATGCCCGCCAGTTCCTGCAGCAGATGGAAAAGCCCGATGTCGAAAGCATCGAAGGTCTGTCGCCAACTATTGCTATTCAGCAAAAATCGACATCGCGCAATCCACGCTCGACGGTTGGCACCATTACCGAGCTTTATGACTATTTCAGGTTGCTTTTTGCCGCTATCGGCCAGCCACACTGCCCAGAATGCGGTGAAAAGGTCGAGAGCGCCAGCGTTGCCCAGATAGTTGATGCGCTGCTGCATTACCCCGACGAGACCAGAATCACTCTGCTGGCTCCGGTAGTTCGCAGCCGCAAGGGCGAATACGGCAAGGTATTCGAGGAACTGCGCCGCGAAGGTCTGTCGCGCGTGCGTGTCGACGGCGACATGTGGGCGCTCGATGACGAAATTCCCGAACTCGACCGCAATAAAAAGCATGATATCGAAGTGGCAGTCGACCGCATAAAGCTTGGCAGCGCCGATCGCGAGCAGACTGCCGCCCGTCTCAACGAAGCGGTCGAACTCTGTTTTAAACTGGCTGATGGGCAGCTTCTTGTCGTAATTGATGCCGGTAAGCCGGTCGAAAAACTGTTCAGCGAGAATCTGCGTTGCGCGCACTGCGATGTTTCGCTGCCCGAAATCAAGCCGCGCCTGTTTTCATTCAATGCGCCTTATGGCTCATGTCAGGCCTGTTCCGGCCTGGGTTTTCAGCTGATAGTCGATCCTGATCTGGTCGTGCCCGACCCCGATCTCTCGATTTCAGAGGGTGCAATTGCCTCAGAAAATTTTACCGACTCGACCTTTTCGCGGCAATGGATGGAAGGTCTCGCGCAGCACTACAAATTTTCACTCAATGCCCCTTTTAAAAGTCTTTCGCCAGAAGTAAAAGAAATTATTCTGCATGGCTCCGGCAACAAGGTGCTCAAAGTCAACTACAAGGGTCGCACCATGGCTGGTTCGCTTACCAAGCCATTTGAGGGTGTTATTCCAACGCTTTCGCGACGTTATCGGGAGACGAGATCAGAAGGCGCCCGTAATTTTTACGAGCGCTTCATGCGCACGCTGCCATGTCCTGATTGTCAGGGGCGCCGCCTCAACCCGATTGCGCTTTCGGTGCGAATCAAAGGCGAAAACATTCATGAACTGTCACAGCACGCAGTTGGCGACCTGGTCGATTTCTTTGCCGGTCTCGAACTCACCGAGCGTGAGCGGTTTATCTGCAAAAAAATTCTAGAACAGATCAACAATCGCTTGAGGTTTTTAAAAGATGTCGGGCTCGATTATCTCGACCTGTCGCGTGCCGCGCATACGCTTTCTGGCGGAGAAGCTCAGCGAATCAGGCTGGCGACCCAGATCGGTTCGGCGCTGGTCGGCATCACATACGTTCTCGATGAGCCAAGTATCGGGTTGCATCCGCGTGATAACCGCAGGCTGATCGATACTCTAAAAAAATTGCGTGATATTGGTAATACCGTGCTGGTTGTCGAACATGACCGTGAAATCATGCAGGAAGCCGACCACCTCATCGATCTTGGACCCGGCGCCGGTGTGGAAGGCGGTACTCTGGTTGCTGCCGGCCCGCCAGAAACGGTCATTGCCGATAAGCTTAGCATGACCGGCAAGTTTCTTGGCGGCAGCGAGTTTATTCCCACTCCGTTGGCGCGCCGCGAAGGCAATGGTCGCTGGCTGACTCTCAAGGGCGCCACTCACAACAATCTCAAGAATATCGATGTTTCGATTCCGCTTGGCAAGCTGGTTGTTGTTACCGGCGTCTCAGGCTCGGGCAAATCAAGTCTGGTCAGTGACACTCTTTTTCCGCTTCTCAACAATCAGATCAATCGTTCACGTCTCGAAGTCGGCACTTATCGCAAACTCGAAGGCATAGAGCACATAGATAAGGTCGTTAATATCGACCAGGACCCGATTGGCCGTTCGCCCCGCTCGAACCCGGCTACTTATACCGGCATTTTCACCCCGATCCGCGATCTTTTTTCGCAGACGGTAGAAGCAAAGACCCGCGGTTATGCGCCAGGTCGTTTCAGCTTCAACGTCAAGGGCGGTCGTTGCGAAGTTTGCGAAGGTTCCGGCCAGATTCAGATAGAAATGCACTTTTTACCCGATGTTTACGTGACCTGCGACCAGTGCAAAGGTCAGCGTTTTAACGATGAGACGCTCAAAGTCAGGTTCAAAGGGCTCAATATCGCCCAGGTTCTCGATTTAAGCGTTAACGATGCATTACCGTTTTTCGAAGCTTTTACCGCAATAAGACGGCGTTTGCAGACGCTCGTCGATGTCGGTCTGGGTTATATAACGCTCGGTCAGGCGAGCACGACGCTTTCTGGTGGCGAGGCTCAGCGCGTCAAGCTGGCGACCGAGCTGTCGAAAGTCGCTACCGGCTCGACCTTTTATCTGCTCGATGAACCGACGACCGGTCTGCATTTTCAGGATGTCCGCTGTCTGCTCGATGTGCTGGCGCGGCTTGTCGATAAAGGCAACACTGTGCTGGTAGTCGAGCACAATCTCGATGTCATCAAGACCGCCGATTATATTATAGATCTTGGCCCCGAGGGCGGTGAGCGCGGCGGTTCGATCGTTGCCACCGGCACTCCCGAAGAAGTAGCTGCCGTCAAAGATTCGCTTACCGGCCGTTTTATCGCTGAAGACATGCAGCGCACGGCCGGACTGGGCAAAAACGGCAAAGGCGGCAGGAGAAGATTATATGGCTAAGGCGCGCATTCGGTTTGTCTGTCAGTCTTGCGGGCAGGTCTTTACCAAGTGGCAGGGGCAATGCACCGCCTGCCAGGAATGGAACACCATCGAGCAGGAAGCAGATGCTGCCGAAGCCCGCCGCGTGCCGATGCAGAATCCGGGCGGCAGTCTCGCGATAATTCAGACTCTCGAAGACGTCGCCATGGAAAACTCAACGCGTTGGCCGACCGGCGTCGATATATTCGACGAACTGATCGGTGGTGGCCTGGTTCCTGGAGGTATCACGCTTATCGGCGGTGAGCCTGGCGTTGGCAAATCGACTTTTATGCTGCAGCTGGTGTCGCGGCTTGGAGTTACCATCAAGCCACTTGCATATATTTCCGGCGAAGAATCGGCGACGCAGATCAAGCTTCGGGCCGAGCGCCTGCGTATCGGCAACGGCAGCGACATCATACTGGTTTCTGAGCAGAATCTCGATTCGGCACTCAACGGGCTGGCTTCATATCTGCCGCGCCTGCTGGTTGTCGATTCGATTCAGACTGTTTATACGCCACAGATGGAAGCAACGCCCGGTTCGGTCACTCAGATTCGTGAGTGCGCCGCTATTCTGACCAAGTTTGGCAAAGATCGCGGTCTGCCGATTTTTATCATCGGTCATGTCACCAAAGATGGTGCTATTGCCGGGCCCAAGATTCTCGAACACATGGTCGATACGGTGCTTTATTTTGAAGGCGATGTAAATTCGAATTTCAGAATTCTGCGCGTGTTCAAGAACCGTTATGGCGCGACCGGCGAGGTTGCGGTGTTTCAGATGACCGACAAGGGCCTGAGTCCGGTAATAAACCCGTCTGATCTTTTTATCAGCCGCAAGCGCACCGATGCTCCCGGCGTTGTTGTCGTGCCGATTCTACAGGGCAGTCGTTGCATTCTTACCGAGTTGCAGGCGCTGGTTACTCAATCATTTCTAACCATGCCAAGGCGCGTGACTGCCGGCATCGATTCGAACCGGCTGAATCTGGTGGTTGCTGTGCTCGAAAAGCATGCCGGTCTCAAGTTCTATAACCGTGATGTTTTTGTAAATGTCGCCGGCGGTCTCAAATTGAATGAGCCGGGTGGTGACCTTGGTCTGGCAATGGCTCTGGCTGGCAGCCTTAACGATCAGCCACTGCCAAAAGACACTCTGTTGGTCGGCGAACTGACGCTGGCCGGAGAAGTCAGGCCGGTGGCCCAGGCGGCGCGACGTATCAACGAAGGGCGGCGCTTCGGTTTCAGCCGTTTTGTCGTGGCGGCCGGCTGTGAGCTGACCGATAACAAGGGCATAGTTCATGTTTCAACAGTGCGCGAGGCAATTAAAGCTGTTTTTGGCTGACAGTTGGTATTCCGGCTGATCTGTGATAATATTTTGTGACACATTTCGGAGGTTTTTCTGTTGAAAAAGGCTGATACCGTAACTTTTAAAGTTGACCCCAACCTGCTCGAAATTTTGCAGAGCATGCCAAACCGCTCTGAATTCATTCGCAGCGCAATTCTCAATGCTCTCAAACATGTTTGCCCTTTATGCAGCGGTGCTGGCGTGCTTTCGCCGGCCATGAAAAAATGCTGGGATAGATTTGCTGAGAAACATGAGATCAAGAAGTGCTCTGAGAGCGATGAAATCGAGCTTGTCTGTAACGTCGAAGCAGATTCTGAGTAACGCTATGCGAACTGCTTTGCGGCTGACTTGTTCAGTATGGTTTCTGGTGGTGGTTTTTGTTGCCATGACACTGGTGGCCAGTGCTGAAATGCCGCGAATCAAAGTGTTTACCAGTATTCTGCCACAGAAACATTTTGTCGAGCAGATTGCCGGTGATCTTGTCGAAGTTGAGGTGCTGGTCGGGCCTGGCATGTCGCCGCATACTTTCGAGCCTTTGCCGCAACAGATGAGCCAGTTGAGCCGCGCGGCCGCCTTTTTTATGATCGGCGTTCCTTTCGAACAGGCTCTGGTTAACCGTTTGGCTGCAATATGTCCCGATCTCAAATTTGTTGACACCGGCAGAAATGTGGTTCGTCGCTCGATGAGCGAGCCTGATTCAGATCATCAACACAGCGA
>Ga0123335_1003732_pt1 | contig 20735 bp, 15 predicted proteins | sample BiotimSIPDNA_2_FD_89707 | JGI IMG/M metagenome (GOLD analysis project Ga0123335, IMG submission 89707) | Anaerobic biogas reactor microbial communites from Washington, USA - Biogas_R2 time_0 SIP DNA | ecosystem: Engineered > Bioreactor > Anaerobic > Unclassified | place: Washington, USA...
CCCTGGCATGGCCCTCACCATCGAAAGACCCTGATAGGTTTTTTGCAGGCAACCCAGCGAAACCAGCAAACCAATCCGCCTGCCTGACAACATCCAGTCATCGGCAACCAGGCCAGTCAAAAACCTCGTTTTGACCTGCCGGCATTTGACAAATCACGGCCAGGAATCACAGTAAGGGCTCGTCTTTCCACCAACTGGCCTGCTCTGTGTTCAAGTTCTTTCCCTTTTGGACATTCATAATGCAAGACCCCCTTGCCGTATCCATCGTCAGCTTAGGCTGCGCTAAGAATCTCGTTGACACCGAAGTGATCTGCGGCTCAATCGCGGCGGCTGGCCTCTACCTGGCCGCCTCTCCAGAGGACGCCGACATCGTCCTGATCAACACATGCAGCTTTATCCGCGACGCCCGGGAAGAGGCCGAAAAAGCCATCCGCGACGCCTTGCGCTGGAAAAAACGCTCCCGCCGACAACGCCGCTTAGTCGCAGTCGCTGGCTGCCTGCCGCAGCGCGACCCTGAGGGCTGCGCCCGCGCCTATCCAGACGTCGACGTCTTTCTCGGCTTAGATGATATTCCGAAAGCTGCGGAATTATTGCGGGCTGCCTACGACAACGCCCTCCCCGGCCGCAACGTACCGAAATCATCGCTGCCGACTTATCTCTACGACCATACTGTCCCGCGGCTGACCGTGACGCCACCGGCTTTCGCCTATATCAAGATCGCCGAGGGCTGCGACCACCGTTGCGCTTACTGCGCCATCCCAATGATCCGCGGCCGTCAACGCAGTCGCGACCTCGCTTCAGTGTTGGCGGAATGCCGCCAACTCCTCGACCAGGGTGCGCTCGAACTCAACCTGATTGCTCAAGATACGACGCGCTACGGTCGCGAACAGCCGGATGGCCCCACGGTGGAGGAATTGCTCCGGCAGGCCGATGCCTTGCCAGGAGACTTCTGGCTGCGCCTTCTCTACGCCCATCCGCTGTATGTGACCGATGAACTGCTGGAGCTGTTAGCTGGCGGACGCCACCTCGTGCCGTATCTTGACATCCCCTTGCAGCACATCAGCGACAACGTCCTGAAAGGCATGCGGCGCGGCCTGGACAGCCGCGCCACCCGCGCCCTGCTGACCAAAATCCGCTCCCAATACCCGTCTCTGGCTCTCCGCACGACTTTCTTAGTCGGCTTCCCAGGCGAAACCGAGCAGGATTTCCAGGAATTGCTTGACTTTGTCCAGGAAATCAGATTTGAACGCCTGGGCGTATTCACCTTTTCACGAGAGGAAGGCACGGCAGCAGCTTCTCTCGACAACCAGACGCCAGCGTCAGTGGCGGAGGAGCGCCGTCAACTCCTGTTGCAGACTCAGCAAGAGATCGCCCGCGCCAACAACGAGGCCATGATCGGCAAAAAACTCACCGTGCTCCTGGAAGACCCCTTGGACAACCGTCGCTGGATAGGCCGCAGCCAGGCTGACGCGCCAGACGTGGATCAGCAGATTATCGTCAGCGCCGCCAATCGCAAAAAACTGCGCACTCCAGCCTTTGCCCAGGTCGTTATCAAGAGCGCCGACGCCTACGACCTCAACGCCGTCATCGCCGAAGCATGACACGAATTATGAATTGTGAATTATGAATGATGAATGATGAATGCGTCTTCCACATTCAGCATTCCACATTCAGCATTCAGCATTCAGCATTCTCGCCCCTCGCCCCTAAATTTCACGGCATGCCGGCCCATTCTTTCCACTGCTGGGCAAAGTCTTCGACATACAAATCGAGATACTGCTCAGAGATGGCTGATGCATGCGGCAAGCGCCACAGATTTGGACAACGCCGCAAAATCGAATTTTCCGGCAGGGGTTCGGTGGAGAACACATCCAGGAAAGCTCCGGCGATGCGTCCAGCTGACAGTGCGGCATAGAGCGGCATTTCCTCAATGGCGTTGCCGCGGCCGACATTGCAGATAGTGACGTGGCTGGCCAGAAGATTGATGCGGCGGCTGTTGAGAATGCCGTTGGTGTCTTCATTGCCCGGCAGAGCGAGGACAACGTGGTCAGCCGTCTGCAACACAGCGTCAAGGTCATCTTCCAGGAAGAGTCGGTCGTCTGGGGTGAACCACGCCGGCGGCTTCCGGTGCAAGCTGCGCCGCAACCCGCTGATTCTGACCCCGAACGGCTTGAGCATGCGGCCAATCCATTCGCCGACGTTCCCAAGCCCGAGGATGACCACGTGGCTGCCGCGCAGTGGCCTGATAATGGAGCACAATTCCTGGCGCGGCCAGGGCTGGTCGGCAAGCGTGGTGGCCGAGGCGAGCAGTCCCCGCGTCATGGCCAAAATCATGCCGACTACGGTCTCGGCAATGATGCAACCATGAAACGCGCCGTACATGAGCCGCACCTGGGGAGGCGGCTCGACCAGGAAATAGTCCCGGCCAGCCGAAGGCGTTGACAGCACCCGCAGACGAGGCGCCAACTCGAACCACTCCTGCTTAAAGGTCCAGACCATGACGCAGTCTGCTTCCGGCAGGGCCGCGACAAATGCCTTTTCGTTTTCGCAAATCAAAACCCGCTGGTTGGGCAGACAACGCTGAAGGTGCTGAGCATGATGGGCGCGAAAATTCCAACATTCCACGTCATGATGACGCAAATAAACTGCATTAGTAATTAAATCTGTATGATTATTCATCTTGAAACCTCCATGCCGGCAATTCGCCAGACAGCATGCCGGGCATAAACAAAATAATATAATGCCCGGCTGCCAGACCGGCCTGGAACCAATGCGAAAAAAGTCCCAGCCGGTCGTTCCAGAGGTGCCGCGATGGCGGTCAGTCAAAGATCAGTTCGCCAAACGACTCCCGGTCATGGAAGCTCATAGTCTCCAGGTTCGGCGACCATAGCGACAATTCAACGTCGCGCTTGCCTTTGGCATTAGGGATAAAATCCTCCCGGCCGACGTTCATGATCCAGCGCGTACCTCGCTCTGGGCAGGACACGCCCAGGGTGGCGAACGGCATCGTCACCAGAGCCGTCCACACGCCGTCCTTGATTTCTCCCTGGTATTTCCAGGCGCCGTTCCAGGACGGATCGCTTTTGTTATAGCGCGGGTCAAGCGCATCCGTGACCAGCCCGAAGGCCGCGTCATAGAAAGAATTCGGAACTGGGTTGAAGATGAAATGGTAATACTGCTGCCGCTGCCCCTGCGGGTCCAGGGTCAGCTCCAGGCAATCCTGGCGCCAAGCCGGGCCATCGTGTCCCAGCGTCTCATATTCCAGGCCGGGTTCGACCGTGCTGGCAAAGGCCAGATAGAGGTTGTCCTGGTCATAAATGACTTTGAAGCGCGTCTTGGCGCGTGTTTCGCCCAGTTGAATGCCTTTCAGCTCTTGCCAGGACACGTCCTTCCAAGCACCGGCAGTGAAATCAAGGCCGCTGACAGCGCCTGACGCCCGCGACGCTGTCATAGAGCGATTGGATGTCCCCGGGATGATGTTGCTTGCCCGCAGCGCTGCGATGTTCCAGGTGAAGGGAGCGCCCAGCGGTGCATTCAGGCGGCCGTTGAGCAGCACTGTTGCCTTCGGTGCATGGCCCAGGAAAAGCACTTCCGGCCAGCCAGGCACCGGCTGCATGGAGCCTTTTGGCGTGTAATAACCGTCAATCATCGCATTGCGGGCCTCAACCGCGTCGGCCAGCTGCGCAAAATTGCTTTGGTCAGGCCGGAAGCGGAAACTGTTGTAAAAAGCCAATACCGTCGCCAGATTTTTCACGTAGTCAAACTCTTTCCGAACCAGGCTCAGGCGCACCTGCACCTTGTCATTGTCAGCCAGCGCTTCCGCACGCGACAGATTTTTCTCCATGGTCTCAATCAGGTCAGGAGTGTAGATAGCGCTCAGGATGATGCGTGGATTTTTGGGCAGACCCGGCGCACTGGACAGGAACGAATACATGCCCTGGCGGACATAGAGGGCTTCGACGCGCTCGTGCAACACGCCGTAGAACGTCCGCATCGGAGCGGCTGCCTTATGGAAAGCGGCGCGGTAGAACTCGTCTACCAATTGTTCGGCATTCTGGCCGGAAGCGTCTAACGCCTTGCCGTAGACGTAATAGGACGGCCCCTCCAGACCGAACAGTTCGCCGAATCCGCAACGGTAAATGCCTTTGACGCCATTCCGCAAGAAAAGGTCAATTTGCCGGGCGCAGGAGTCTGGCGATGTCTTCGGGGTCAAGCCCACCAGTTGATACCAGCCCCAGTTGTAGATGTAAACTGTGAAACCTCCCGGGACTTTGATTTTCGACCAGGCGTCAAACATCTCCTGGGTATAGGCGCACAACTCGATGATGACATTGTCCGGGAAGGAGTTGAACGAGCGAGGCGGGTTCTTGGTCGGTCCGTAGGCGATGATGTGGACGTTTTTTCCGGGGCGGTCCTTCAGCAGCCGTTCGGCCATGGCCCGGTGGATGATCCAGAGCTTTTCCCCTTGGTCGTCGGTATTGCCGAGGGCTTTGCAGGACGGACATTCGCACGGCTGGTACCCGTCAGTCTGCGCCAGTTGTACCGTCTTTGCGCCAGCGTCGAGCTGTTTCAAAACTTCGGCATAGATCAATTCCTGGACTTCTGGGTTGGAAATGCAGAGGTGGTTGCCCGTAGAGGTTCTGGCTGAGCCCAGGAAGGCGAAATACTCCGGATGTTCCTTGGCGTACTCGCTGGCGGGGACGGCGTCATAGTAGGAATGCCCCCCATACGACTTGAAACTGCCGCTGCCATAATTGTTGTTGGCGTAATCATAGAGCAGGCTATAGTGCCGGCCAGTGGCAAAAATCAGCGGCGGTATGACTTCGCGGGTCAAGCCTCGGGGCACGGCGACCGGCGCTGCGACGCCGTATTCGATGCCAACTTCGCCTGGCAGCAGAAATCGCGTGCCCAAGTAGTCTTCCATGAAGACAACCGCCGTCTTAACCGTGCCCAAGATATAGTCGTGTCGATTGCGGGAGACCTTGTCGCGGCCAAAGCGGTCTTCGTCACGCCCGAGTATGAACACGTCGCCGTTGCGCTCAGCGATGAAGCCGCCGTACTCAGGCGTCTTGTCCACCCACAGCCCAGCCGCTGCGGCGGCGTTGGTCATTCCCAGAAAGATAGCCGAACCTGGCTTTTTGCCGCTTTCTTGGACAATCGGGAAGTTCCCGCCCGTCACTGCTTGCAGGGATTTCTGCAAGGCCTCAGCAGTCTGTCGCAGAAACGGCGCTACGCCTTCATTCTGGTGCGTGTCCGGAAGCACGATTTGGTGCGGGGCAGCGGCAGAGAAGGTCAGCGCATCCGATTCAGACTGCAACCGCGCTTCCGGGCTGCGGCTCTGCGTGCCAACGCAGCCAGCAAGACCGATGACCATAATCATGACCAAAATGAGAGTTCTCTGCATGTTCTTCCTCCTGATGATAGGGTTTGACAAAACGAAGCAACGATTAAATGCGATATGTAGTGATAACTCCTTGAAGTTCAAGATGTTGTTTGCTGTATGTTGCAGCTTTGCAGGATGCTCGCAGTGGACGTGGTGGACATAGTGGACGTTGTGGACGGCGGTAAGTGTATGTAGTTCCTCGCCCCTAACGAATTATGAATTATGAATTATGAATTATGAATTATGAAATGCGCCTCAGCATTCAGCATTCAGCATTCAGCCTCTCGCCCCTAATCCTAATCCCGCGGCAGCGGCCGATGGGTGAATTGCTTCCGCCCCTCTGCATAATCAGCCACCACCTGTCCGCTGCCTTGCAGCAGCCACTTATAGATCACCAGTCCTTCCAGGCCGACTGGTCCGCGCGCATGGATTTTGCTGGTGCTGATGCCGACTTCCGCGCCCAGGCCATAGCGGAATCCGTCGCTGAAGCGCGTGCTGCAATTCCAGAACACGTTTCCGGAGTCCACCAGGCTTTGAAAACGCTTGGCGGCCTGTTCATCATTCGTGATGATCACGTCCGTATGCCCAGAGCCATGTCGATTGATGTGCGCAATCGCCTGGTCTATGCTGTCTACTACCTTAATTGCCAAGATGTAATCAAGATATTCGGTGTCCCAGTCCTGCTCGGAGGCCGGTTCAGCGGCGATGATTGCGCAAGTATCTGGGCAACCCAGCAGTTTGACGCCGCGACTGCGCAGCGCTTCAGCGGCAGCGGGCAGAAATTCAGCGGCGATGGCCCGATGCACCAGCAGCGTCTCCAGGGCGTTGCAGACCGACGTGTATTGGCATTTGGAGTCAACCACAATGCTGCGCGCCATCTCCAGGTCAGCGTCATCATCCACATACGCATGGCAGATGCCATCGGCATGGCCCATGACCGGGATGTTGGAATTGTCCATGATATATTTCACGAAGGCGTTCGAGCCACGCGGGATGACTAAGTCAATCAGATCATCCTGCTTCAGCATCTCATTGACATCGGCCCTGGTCTCCAGGAGTTGCAGCCAGCCAGTCGGCAGACCAGCCTTTTCAGCGGCCTCTGCAATGACCGTCGCCAGAACCCGGTTGCTGTGCATTGCCTCGCTGCCGCCTTTAAGCAAAGCCGCGTTGCCACTTTTCAGGCACAAAGTCGAAATCTGCACCAAGGCATCGGGACGCGATTCGAAAATGACGCCAATGACGCCGATGGGGCAACTGACCTTGCAGAGGTTGAGTCCTTGATCCAGTTCGGTGGCAGCCAGCGTGACCCCAGCCGGGTCTGACAAGGCCAGCAGGCTTTCCACCCCGGCAATCACGTCGTTCAACTTTGCTGCATCGAATTTCAGCCGTTTCAGGATGGGGCCAGGGAGTCCGGCGGCGACAGCGGCCTCCAGGTCAATGGCGTTGGCCGCGATAATGTCGTCACCACATTTGCGCAAGGCCGCAGCTACGGCTTGCAAGGCTTTGTTTTTGCTATCGCTGCTGAGCGCGGCCAGCGTGACCGACGCATCTTTGGCCTGTCGAGCCATTTCTCTGATTGTCATAGTGTTTTTCTCCATCCTGATTCTATTCGGATTGCATTTCGGTTTCGTCCCGGCTGACGGCTGTGCTGCTATGCCTGCCCGGGTCGTTGTTGCTCATTGCCGCAGGTGGCCGTTTCCGTAAACCTGCCATTGATACGTTGTCAGCTCTCGCGGCCCGACCGGGCCGCGGGCATGCAGCCGTCCAGTGCTGATTCCCACTACGGCGCCCATGCCATAATCACCGCCGCCGGACAATCGGGTTGAGGCATTGACCAAGACGGAAGCCGAATCGACCATCGCTTGAAAACGCCGCGCCGAAGTTAGGCTGCCTGTGACTATGCCGTCAGTGTGGCCAGAGCCATATCGATTGATGTGCTTGATGGCGGCCTCCAAATCATCCACGACCTTAATCGCCAAAATGGCGTCAAGGTATTCAGCGCCCCAGTCTGCCGCCACCGCCGCTTTACAGCCCGGCAAAATCCGCCGACAGCGGGGGCAGCCCCTGATTTCAACGCCAGCAGCAGTCAGCGCTCGACCGATTTCAGGCAACAGGCGTTCTGCAGCGGCTTGGTCGACCAGGAGTGTCTCCAGGGCATTGCAGACTTCCACCCGCTGGCATTTGGAATTGACGGTCAAAGCTGTGGCCATGGCAGTGTCCGCATCCGGCGCCAAATACAGATGGCAGATACCGTCATAATGCTTGATGACCGGAATCCGGCTTTTCTCAGTCACTGCCTTGATCAGGCTTTTGCCGCCCCGCGGGATGATGACGTCGACATATCGGTCCATGCGCAGCAATTCCCGCACGATTTGGCGGTCGGTGCTGGCGGGCATCTGCACGGCTGCCTCTGGCAGGCCATGCTCAACGATAGCCGCCTGCATCAGCTTGACCAGCGCCGCATTCGTCCGCCAGGCTTCAGAACCGCCTCGCAAAATCACCGCATTGCCGCTTTTCAAGGCGACGGCGGCTGCGTCAGTGGTGACGTTGGGTCGCGCTTCATAGATGATGCCAATCACCCCCAAAGGGACTGACACGCGGCTCACCTCCAGGCCCGAGGGTTCGACATGGCCTTCCAGCACGATTCCCAAAGGGTCGGGAAGACGCGCCGCCTGCTCCAGGCGATCAATCATGTACGCAAAGATTTTTTCAGTAATGAGCAGTCGTTTGCAGAAAGCTGGGTCAGCGCCCTGAGCTTCAGCAGCGCGCATGTCCTGCTGGTTGGCGGCGATGACGTCATCGTGGGCTTGCCGGAGTTTTTCGGCCATGGCCTCGATGGCCTCTTGCCGGCTGGTTGCAGGCGCCGCCGCCAGTTCCCGAGCCGCCGCCCGCGCAGCCTGCCCAATGGTCAATATATGTTTTCTAATATCCATAAATACCCCACAATACGCCGCAAATTGGCAAAATATGATTGCGTCCAATCCGTATAAAATAACGCTCTTGTCCGCCTTGTGCCATATCAACCAGGGCTTTTGTCGCCCTCTTTTGTAGTTTTACTTGTTTGCCGTCGGCTTGGCTTGCATGTCCTATTTACGATATTACAATAATACGAGTTTGTTTTTTTTGTACGGCCGTGCGTTTGCCGGTCATTTCCCCTCATTCAGCTGCCGCTGCTGGCGTCATGTCATCCAGCAACGGTCGCAACAACCTCGGAGCAAGACGTCATCATGAATCAGCTTTTAATCGGATGGGCTTCCAGAGACGTATCTACAGACAAACCGGTCAACATTCCCGGCCAATTCCACATGCGGATTTCAGAAGGGATTCTCGACCCAGTCACCGTGACCGCGCTGGTCATTGACAACGGCGAGGACCTGGTCTGTTTTCTATCCGCTGACCTGGTAGTTATCCGCTCCGGCCTGTTGGACGAGGTCCGCGCCAAAACAGCGAAGTTGCTGCCCGGCTTCCCAGTTCTAAAAATCATTATGAACGCCACCCATACGCACGCGGCGCCCAGCCATTATGCGGATGGCGGCTGGGGTAAGACTGCCGGCGGTATCTCCACCCCGTCAAAAAACGATGTGCCCGTGGAGATGGAGATTGCCTCTGGAGACGAATACCGCGATTTTCTGTCCACCCAGTCAGCCGAGGCGATCGCTGAGGCGTACCGCAGCCGGGTTCGCGGCGGGGTGGCCTGGGGATACGGCTATGCCGTAGTCGCGCACAGCCGCCGGGTGACCTATTCCGACGACCTCTCGCAACGCCCTGGCGCAATCAAAAATTCGACCCACGGCCTAAACGGCCATTCGGCCATGTACGGCAATACTAATGACCCGAACTTCTTGGGCTATGAGGCTGGCGCCGACCATTTCATCAATCTGCTGTACACGTTTGACAGCGAGAACCGCCTGACTGGAGCGATTGTCAACGTACCCTGCCCCTCGCAATGCAGTGAAGGCATCTACAAGCTCAGCGCCAGCTATTGGCACGAAACCCGTGAGGCAATCCGCAAGAAGCACCCTGGCGTTCATATCATCGCCCAGGCCGGCGCCAGCGGCGACCTCTCCCCGCGCATCCTCCATTACAAGAAGGCGCAAGAACGCCGCTTCAGCCTGAAATACGGTCGGGAAAGGCTGTTTGCAGAGGAATTTGAACGCCGCGACATCGCTGAACGCATCTATGAGGCCTTCGAGGAAGTCCTGTCATGGGCAAAGAAAGACATCCGAACCGAGTTGCCAATCAAGCACGTGGTGACCACCGCCTCGCTGACTAAACGACTGATCACCAAAGAAGAATATGAGGCTGACAAAGCCATGCTGGCTGAGTTGATGACAAAGCCATTCAAGACCGACGGCACCCCAAATGAAAACTTGAGGCATAATTCTGTCTTAGTGGCCAGCCGCAATCGCTGCAAGCGCATTATTGACCGTTATGAAAAGCTCGACGCCGAGCCGAAGTTGCCCATGGAGCTGCATACCCTCAGAATCGGCGACATCGCTTTTGCCACCAATCGCTTTGAACTCTATATGGACTTCATGCACCGCATCCAGGCCCGCAGCCCCTTTGAACAAACTTTCGTTGTCCAACTCTGCGGCGTGCCAGGCATGGACGGCGGCACCTACCTGCCTACCGAACGCGGCGAATGGGGACGCGGCTACAGCGCCTCCAAATACTGCAACATCGTCTCCTCCAAGGGCGGACAGGAGCTGGTCGAGCAAACCCTCGAACTGCTCAACCAAATCGCTGACCCTAAACCGGCGGACGGAAGCCGCTGAGGTGAGTACGAAAAGCTCTAAGCACGCCGCCCAAAAATAAGAAATCGGTGCAACCCTTGCCATCATGAGCAACTGAATTATATTATGCTTTCGTTAATCCCGGAGTGAGAATGATTCCGCTCAGGGAGTCGTAAATGAAATCAATCTGTAAAAGAGGTGAGTCATGGCCGCTGTTGTGGATAAAGAAAAATGCGTGGGCTGCGGTGCTTGCACGGATGAATGCCCGGTCGAAGCGATCGAAATCGTCGATGACAAGGCAGTCATCAAGGAAGACGACTGTGTCAGCTGCGGCGCCTGCGTCGAAGCCTGCCCAGTCGAGGCACTCAGCGTTGAATAAGCCTTGATCTTTTGTTGACGCACGTCAAGGACAACAGGCAGTGCAGGCTTTTGCCGCGCCACCTGTTGTCCTTTTTGTTTTGCCTCGTGACGGCGCCTGAAGCAACATGGAAAGCAGACCAGACATGCGCGCTGTAGCTAAAATCAATCTCTATCTCGCCATTGTCGGCAAGCGCCCGAATGGCTACCACGACCTCAGCACTATTTTTCTGCCGCTGCCAGAACTGGCTGACGACATTATCGTGGCGCCTCATTCAGCCCCTGGGATAGTTATTGAATGCGATGTTCCGGAGCTGCCGGTCGACTCCAGCAACCTCTGCTGGCAGGCAGCAGAGCAATTCTGCCAATGCTTTGGGGTGACGCCGCAAGTGCGAATCACCATCCGCAAGCGCATCCCAATTGCGGCTGGCTTAGGCGGCGGCAGCTCGAACGCAGCGGCTGTTCTCCTGGAAATGCGGCGGTTGTTTGCCCCGACCATTTCCGACCAGAAACTGGCCGCCTTGGCGGTCAAGCTGGGCGCTGACGTACCATTTTTCCTGCGACCGACTCCGTCTCTGGCTACTGGCATTGGCGAAGTCCTGACTCCAATTGCCGTCAAGGCAACCCCGCCGCTGTTGCTGGCGTCACCAGGCTTTCCGGTCTCTGCGGCCTGGGCTTACGGCCACTGGCAGGATAGCCCAAAGCCAGCTCCGCCAGCAATCGAAAAATTGCTCGCAGCCCTGGCTATAGGCGATGTCAACGCCATCGCCAAGCTGACCCATAATGACCTTGAGTATTGCGTGTTGACGAAATTCCCGCTGCTGAGCATTCTCCGGCAGCGGATGCTTGACCTGGGGTGCCTGGCCGTACACGTTTCCGGCAGCGGCCCGACTTTGTTCGGCGTCGGCCCCTGCCAAGGTCTTGAGCCAGAGGCCTTGTCGACCTTGGCCGAAGGCATGCCTACGCTCAAAACCTGGTTCTTCCCCGGCACAGCGGCTGTCTGCTAAAACGACGCTATAACTCACTGGGCAGGCGCAGGCGCCGGAACAGGCGCAGGCGCGTTAGTCCGGCGATAGAATTCGATCAGTTTTTTCAGGTTAACATGCGCATACGGCATGTCGCAGGCTATTTTTTTCCGACCGGCGTCTGCAAACCAGACATCTAAAGTAGCTGGCTTGAAAATGGCGTTATGCAAGTTGGACTTCATAGCGACCGGCCGCTTGATGATTTCCATCATCACTTCCGGGGTGATGGCACCCAGCTTTTTATGCAAGCGTTCTGACAGGACTTTGGCGCGACTGGGGGCGGAAATCATCACCGTGTCAGCCGGTACGGTCGGCAGCTTGGAGTGCTGCTGGCCTGCCTCCAGCACCTCAAGCACAGTCGGCGTCGCATAAATCCCGACCATGTCGCGGCTGCGGTCGCTGATGACGTAGTAGTACTCGCATGTGCGCGGCGTTTCCTGCAAGATTGCCACGGCTTCGCGCACGGTCTTGGCTCGTTCCATGATGTCACGCATCAGGAAGGTCATCGGCATACCGTCCCAATGGCCTTCGCCGCCGCCGCCGATTTCGCCCATGGCCAGGCCATGCTCGTTCATCGCCGTCACCGTACCCATAAAACCAGCATAGCCGACGGACAGCCAGGCATTCAGGTCTTTCGGCAGAAACACTTGCAGCACCGTGTAGTTCTGCAAGTTGACGTCAGCCATGTAGTCGAGCACACGCGCGTGTACAACCTCGCCGTCAGCGGAAGCCTGGCCACGCACTGCGACGCCGCTGCAATGAAACAGCTCCGGGAAGAAATTGGCGCAAAGTCCGTCGCGGTCGCTGATGCCAGCGGCCCGGCTCATGGCCAGGCATTCGGCCAGGAAGCGCTCCGGCGTATGCGGTTTGGCGCGGGTGATGATCTCTTCGAGACGGTCGTAAAACCACTCCCCTTTAGCAAAACAATATCCGGCCGCCACCAGCGACATCGTCTGCGGCGTGACCTTGGGAATGAGCCTGGCCAGCAGCCGGCCGTGGGCGGCGCCCATTTCCTCCGGCGTCCCAGCCACAAACAGCACGCGCTTGCCCTGCGTCTGCGCCAGCAGACCATGCGCGTCCCGCGTCATAACCCTGATATCCTGGCCGAACAAAGCCAGGCCAGACAACATTGCAACCGCAATCAGCCGCAAACACCATGTACGCATGAAAAACATCCTCCTTGCCTTAAATAGCAAACAGCCCTGGCCAGCGCGGCTCTCAGAGATTGATTGATTCAAGCAGACGATTGAAAATCGCCGCGACCATGCGCAAGACATCCTCTTGGTTGACCTCACGCGCGGTGCGGCCGGCCGGCGGCCCAAAGTCCGCCTCCGGCGTCTCCGCATCCAAGCGCCATTCGGATATGGTCAGCGTGCCTTGGACGCCGCCGACTGCGAAAAAGCCGTTTTTCGGCGCGCCCTTGGCGTCAAACACCAGGTTGATCCGGCCAAAGAAGTCAGGATGGGGGATGTCCACCGCGACCCGGGTCATGCCCTCGGTAGTCGGCGTGGCCGCAACCCGGGTATAGCCGGTAAGCATCTCTGGCGCCATGACAACGCTGGCCAGTGCGCCAATCCCCATCTGGTATTTCAGCAATTGCTCCGGGGCGATGAATGTGTCAAAGCGCCGCCCGTCCACAGCATTCAGCGAACCGACATACAGCGATTCCTTGGCGCCGGCCATCCACGGGTACTCGGCTTGCCCGAAAGCCGCCTGTCCGAGCTTAGGCACATTTCCGGACAGCGCATACCATCCTCTCGCGCCGCGCCTTAGCTGCAGCTCGGCCTTGTGGCTGCTGCCCTCGTCATCTATCGCCAAGCTGAGGCTCAGGCGATGGCCGCAGCCAGGCGTCGGCGTCTCTGTCAGCATCTGGCTCAATTCCCGCAGGAACCCTGCCAGCAGGCGGAGTCCGACGGCCTCGGGATTGTCGCCGTCACTCGCGCCGACCGGCTTCCACTCTGGCGGTCGTCGCACCGTGAAGAAATCCACCAGCTCGGCGAAGATAAACGCTGACTGCGACGCCACCGTGTAGTGATTCACGCCAGGCAGCCAAGTGATCGTGCATCCTGCTGCCTCAGCCAGGAGCTGCGAGCATTCCGGCGGAATGACGTGATCCTCGGAGGCGCAAATCATCCTCATCCGGCCGAAGCGGCTGAGACGGCGCAAAGCCTCGCCCTGAGAAATCGGGTCCAGTCGCATCAAGGCATCCAGCGTCTCCTTCCGCGAAGCATCGTCCAGGCTGTCTAAGAACTTCCGGAACACCGCTGTCTCACGCGATTCATGGCGGAAGATTTGCTCCAGGTTGCCGCCACCCATGAGCAGGAATGCTCTTTCGAGGCGTGGTTCGAAGCCGCAGACGCTTGCTGAGATAATGGCGCCTAGGCTGCCGCCACCGATGCCGACCTTGTCCGCCGCCACTTCCGGCCGGCTGGCCAGGACGTCCACGGCCCGCCGGTTGTCCTGGATTGCCTGCTCCAGGGACTTGATGAATCGGTCGGCCGACTCCAGCATCTGCTTGCGGCCACGGTTATCGCCGCGCCGTTCATAGTAGGGCATCATGATGAACATGGCGACCACGCCATTGTTGGCCAGGGTGGTGCACATCATCCGTTCCAAATCAAAGCCACCCGCCAAAATGTGGTTGATCACCACCGCCGGATGCGACTTGGTCGACGGCAGTCCGTGCGGCAAGAAGAATTCACCGTGCACGGTGTTGTTGCTCTCCAGGTCGGAAACGACCGGCGACGGATAGGAAATAGCATACACCGTGTGCGTCTGACGCCGCTCAAGCTCACGCAATTCATACTCAAACGGCGACTGGTTAAACGTCTCGCCAACAGCGGTCTTGATGACATCGGCCTGCCCATACAAAGCCCAGGTCCATACCACCAGGAACACCGTGACCATTTTCACTGCACCACGCATGCGCTTTTCTCCTTTTTCAAACACTCGCTGCTACGACGAAAATCATCTCCCAGCACAAGTCAAAATCGTAAACCGACCTAAGCCGATAGCCGCGTCGTCACCGGCCGCCGATGACGGCATTCCTGATTCGGATATGCGGCCCGCCCTCGGTCACTGGCAGCGGTGACTGGCCGCCTTTGCCGCAGCCGCCACCGGTTTCATTGATGGTGAAATCATCGGCAATACCGTCAATGGCGTGCAAGGTGTCGAACACATTTCCGGTCAAGACCACGTCGCGCAGCAGTTCGCAGACTTGCCCGTTGCGGATGCGATATCCGTAGGCGGCTGAGAACGTGAACATCTCCATCATGGTTTGGCCGCCCTTCATGCCGCAGGCGTAAATGCCGTCATCAATGTCTGCGAACAGCTGTTCGCGGGTGAGGTCGCCCGATTCGATGAAAGTGTTGGTCATGCGCACGATTGGCGCATAGCCGCCGCTGATGGCGCGGGCGTTGCCAGTCGGCCGCGCACCCATCTTGCCGGCTGTCTCCAGCGAATGCAGATGACCGACCAGGACGCCATTCTTGATCAGTTCTGTGCGCTGCGTGGGCACGCCTTCGTCGTCCACAGGATGCGTACCCTGGAGTGTGCCCCGGGCGCCGTCATCAGTGATGTTCAAGTCTTTCACGCCCATGACGCGCCCAATGGTCATCAGCTCCCGCATCTGCTGGTTTTCATACAGGAAGTCTGCTTCGCTTAAATGACCGAAAGCCTCATGCGCAAACACCCCGGTCAGGTCCGGACGCAGCACGACCGTATAGCGGCCACCCGGGCATTGCGGCGCTTTCAGCAAGTCCACCGCACGCTGAGCAACTTCGCGAGCGAGTTCTTCGCGGCCAAAGACAATGCCGTAGTCAGTGGCGGAGGCGACGCTCTCATGCGCCCTCTGCACCAAGCCACCAGACCGAGCGCCAGCAGACAGCACCAGGATGGCGCGAGGTCGCTCATCCAAAAAATACGACCCGCGCGTCGAGGCGAAGTAGACCGTCCGGAACGTGTCAGAATAACTGACCAGCGACGTCTCAACGCCAGGCGTTGACTTGCGCACAATCTCATTGTAGCGTTCGACTAAGGCGACCTTGTCCTGGATCGGCACCGTGCGGAAATCCTGTTGCAGGGGCGCCCGGAATTCCTGGTCCACGACTGGGACGCCTTCGGCCAGGACGGTTTTCTCACGGCCGACTAAGGCAGCGGCTGAGCAGGCGTCAGCCACTTTTTCCTCCAAGTCGTCCAAAGTGTCAAAGGAGCAGACTCCCCATCCCCCCCGGTGGCAGGCGCGGACGATTCCGCCGGTGGTGCAGCCAGTGCTGGCGTTTTCCTGCTCTGGGCCGCGATAGGAAAAAGAAGTCGCATCAGATTGTTCGTATCGAATCTCGGCGTAATCCGCCCGGGCGTTCTTCAAGGCATCCATCAAACGCTGTTTCATGACTTGTCCTGTTTCTATCGTCGACAGCACACCACCGGCGGCAAGGATGCCCCCGGCGGTTTAAGAATTAAATACGGCAAAAAGCCTAATGTAATTCAGCAAGCTGATTCTTACAATAATTCCATGATAACGTCATCATTAAAAAGCATTCCTTGGCGGGTTGGCCGTGCGCCTGAGGCGTCGCTCGTCAACAAGCCGCGTTTGGCCAGCCGCGCCAGGGCGTCGCCACGCAGCTGGCGCGCGTCATAGCCCGTGCGTTGTTGGAAATCCTGCCACTGCCAGCCGGCCGTCCGGCGCATGCCAAAGGCGAGAATTTCAGCCGCCTGTTCGTGTGCCGGCAAGGTCTCCCGCACTGGCGGCGCACGGTTCAGCCAAGCCGTCAAATCAGAGGGGTTGGCTGAACGGCCAGCGCCGTCAAACGACACGGCCGACGGACCGCAGCCAAGGTATGTCCCGCCTTGCCAGACCCCGACATTGTGGCGGCACTCTTCGCCAGCCAGAGCGAAGTTGGAGATTTCATAGCGCTGGAAGCCAGCGGCGCCCAGAATCGCGTCAGCGGCGTCCCACATGTCGAGGAACACGTCGTCGGAAGCAGGGCTGACCTGGCCGGCTAAGCGCGTCCCCTCTTCAATGGTCAAGGCGTAGGTTGACAGATGCGTCGGCTCCAGAGCCACAGCCTGGCGCAGGTCAGCCTCCCAGTCCGACAGGGTCTGGCCTGGAATGGCGTAGATGAAATCAAGATTGCAACGCTGAATGCCATGCTGGCGAGCCGCACTCAGCCATTCGCCCACAGACTCGGGACTGCCGCGGCGGCCAATCGTCCGCCGCAGAGACGGTGAAAAGCTCTGGACGCCAAAGCTGAGGCGGTTGACGCCATGCTCTGCCAGGAGGGCGATCTTCTCCTCGTCCATCGATTCCGGATTGGCCTCCACAGTCCATTCACAATCCGGCGCAAGTGCAAAGCAGCCTTTGACAAGTCCGGCGAGCTGGTTCAGCTCTGCGGCAGCCAGGGCGCTGGGCGTGCCGCCGCCAAAGAAGACAGACTGCAACGGTGCGCAATTCTTGGCGCCTTGGCGCATCTCCTGCTCCAGCCGTTCCAAGTAGGCGCGGCGCGCGTCCGAAGACGACTCTCCCAGCGAGTAGAAGGCACAATAAGAGCATTTCCCCCTGCAAAAGGGGACATGGACGTATAAGGATTGAAAGGCGCCTGCTGTCATGGTTCAGAATGAAGCTCAAGACTATCCGAAACACCTCGGTTCGCGGGATCAGGCGTGGTGTTCCGGGCAAGAACACATCGCCCGGGCGCCCAAGGCGGCGCGGCATTCGCTCAGCCGTTCCCGACGCAAGGTGACCGTAAAACACTGCGGCTCGCGGTGCGGCGCGACAGCTGTCGGCAATCCCCAGGGGTCGTAGACCCCAGAGTGGCCAAACAGCTCCAAGCCGGTTTCCTGGTTGACGCCGCCCTGCCCCACGCCTGCCACCCAGGTCTGTGTTTCAATGGCCCGGGCCCGCAGCAGCACTTCCCAGTGAGCCTGACCTGTCCAGGCCGTGAAGGCCGCCGTGCAGAGGAATAAATCACAGGGCCGACATTCCTGGAAAATCTCTGGAAAGCGCAAATCAAAACAGATAGTCAGAGCAATCTTCCAGCCACGCCAGTCAAAGGTGACCGCCTTCTGGCCGGGGCGAAACAGCGCTGGCTCAAAAATGGCCTCGGGATGCTTGCCTTGCAAGGTGAACAGGCGCCTTTTGTCGTAACAAGCCAAAATGGCGCCATCCGAGCCGACCGCATACGAGCGGTTGACTATGCCGTCCTCAACCGTCACTGGCACCCCCCCGAACACAGCTGCCAGACCTTCTTCTTGGCACAGCTTGCTCAGCGTCTCCGCCCACTCCGACTCTGGCCAGGCAGCCGCTCGCGTAGCCGTCGTGCCAGCCAGGCAGAACACGTATTCGGGAAACACCGCCAGGTCAGCGCCTTCTGAGCGCACCTGGCAGAGGCTGTCGCGAACTGAAGCGAGATTGACCGCCACCTCCGCTACCGAACACATCTGCACCAGGCCCAAACGCAAATCACCAGCAGCTGTGGACGACGTCTTTGTCATTTCGTCTCGCTTTCCGTTTTTGGATGGATGACCGTCTCCAGCACGTCGGCGACGTTTTGCGTCGACGTGAAGCTGTCAGCATAGTCGATATATTCCTGGACTGTCATTTTGCCTTCGCGGCGGTCTGCGATTTCGCGGCCTTTTTCAGCCTTGCCATGCAACAAGTCCACCACCATCAGCGCGGCCAGCTTAGCATTGTTCAGGTAAAGGCGGACCGGGTCATCAACCGTGAAATCGATGCCATGCCCGGTTCCCTTCATGCCAGGCGCTGAGCCATGGATGACTGGCATGATGCAGCCGACATCGCCCATGTCAGTCGAACCCATGCTGAAGCCGCGACCGACCGGCTTGTCCCAATCTGGCTCGATCAGCTTCACTGCTTCCTTAAACAGCTCGAGCAACGCATCGTCATCCTTCAGCGGCATATAGCCGCAGACCGTCCTGATTTCCACGTCAGTCCCGACTGCTGTGGCTGCGCCAGCCATGACATTGTCAAACTGCCTGGAGACAACCTTGACTTCCTCCATATTGTCCGCCCGGAGCATGTACTCCATCTTGCAGGAATCAGGGATGATGTTGACCACGTCGCCGCCGCTCGTCATGATGCCATGCACCCGAATGGTGCGGTTGCGGGAAAACGTCTCCCGAATCATGCCAAGGGCGTTGACGGCAAGGGTGGCGGCATGGAAGGCGTTGACGCCCCCGCCCGGCCCGGCAGCGTGGCAGCTCTTGCCCTTGAAACGGACTGTTTTCATGACAAAGCCGTTGTGGTCGCTGACTCCATAGCCCCTGACGCCGGCATGATGCATGATCGCGATGTCAACGTCATCAAAAGCGCCAACGCGGATCAACTCGCTTTTGCCGCCCAAAGCCTGAATCTTGCCTTCGGCCATCATCTGCAAACGATGCTCGAATTCAATGCATTCCTCAGCTGGCGTGCCAATGAAGCTGACCCGCCCGGACAGGCTTTTCATAGCTCCGGAGTCAACCAGGCCCATGGCTGCTCCTAACATCGCGGTGACATGGGCGTGATGCCCGCAGGCATGCACTGCCCCGGTCTCCGGATCGCATTCCGGATGCGTGGGCAGCAGCAATGCGTCTAGCTCGCCTAAGATGGCGACCGTCGGGCCAGGCTTGGCGCCATCCAAGTCAGCGCGCATCCCGGTCACCGCCAGTTTTTCCCGCACGGCCATTCCCAGCGAGCGCAAGGTCTCGGTCGCCTTGGCGGCAGTCTTATACTCGCGATAGCCAGCTTCGGGGTTCTTCCAAAAATAGTCTCCCAGGGCTAAAATGTCATCTTTACGGGCGTCAATCGCCTTGATGACTGCCGCCTTCACCGCATCGATCTTTTTCATGTCGTCTCCCTGTTTGTTTCATCTCAAGGTGTTGCAATCCAGGCCGCTCTCATTCCGCGCCAGCTGGACTACAATCACAGCCATTTCCGGAATTGACGCAGCCGATGGAAAGTGATTCGATTCGAATCATGGAAATTATGCGCTCCGCGCCAGGCCATCCTGGTCGCGAAAATGATGTCTTCTTCGCCGTCAAAGTGCCAGTCGACGTACTGAAAGCCAGTCAGCCGCGCAGAATCCTGCGGGACAAGCCCAGACTCATCCCGCAAAATCTCCTTGACGACTTGCCAGTGCCGCAAATCCTCTGATTTGGCCAGCGACAGCACATTGCGGCAGCCGCTCTGATAAGGCGTCTTTTGCAACGGCGCGTTGACTAAGCTGAGATAGTAGCCGGTCCGCTCGTCACGCCGAATCACAAACTTGGTCTTGCCGCCCGGCATCTCGATGAATCCCTGGCTGGGATCAAACGAAATCTCCCTGCCGCCGTCCGACACCCGAACCATGGCGCCGACGTCGTAGCGCGGCGCCGTATGGACGCGCAGGATGTTCCAGATTTGTCCTTTCGGGTCCAGGCAGACATTGCCTTCCAGCCAGCCGCCTGAACCCTCGTCTTCCCATTCTTTGGGCAGCCAGTCATGCTGGAAAAGGATTTTATTGCTCATCGTCCAGCTGGCGGCGTCAAGCAAGTCAGAATCCTGGTCAGCGGAAATCACAAAAGCCTTGAAGCCGCTGCCCCACTTGGCGTCCCAGCATTCTTCCATCCCCCGGTAAATGCGATGGCGGTGGAACAGAAACGGCACCGACGAGGTATGATAATTAGGATTATCGTGATAATAGCCGCCCTTGAACAGCAGGCCATTGCTGCCATTCGTCGGATGCGACCAAGTAAAGCCCCCGTCATCGCTGCGCCGGATGACAATAGAGCCATATTGCTGGGTGACGCCGAACAGGTAAAGGACACCGCGGTGTATAAACAGGGTGCTCCAATAGGCGTTCATCACATGAGTGACGTTCTGCCAACTCTGGCCGTTGTCCTCGGAGCGATAGACGCTGGCCAGCGCTTCCTCAGACTCATGATTGCGCGGGCAGCCTGGACCAAAATAATCGTGCGTTGCCACTAAGACGCCGTCTTCCAGCCGAATGATGCTCGGACTGCCTAAGTAGGTGCGCGTCTGTTCCGGCTGATACTTGATCTCACTGTAAAGCATGACCTATGAACCTTCTACGTGTTGAAATAAACAAGGAAAAACTACGGCAGAACGCTGAATTTTAGTTAATGTGCGAAGTTTTGTGATGAATGCTTGTAAACCTTCAGACTGGCGTAGGTGGGATTGGTCTCATGCGCAGGCTATGATTCCTGCGTTCGCTGTCAAATATCGCTTCTGAAGCCATA
>Ga0123335_1003738_pt1 | contig 20705 bp, 12 predicted proteins | sample BiotimSIPDNA_2_FD_89707 | JGI IMG/M metagenome (GOLD analysis project Ga0123335, IMG submission 89707) | Anaerobic biogas reactor microbial communites from Washington, USA - Biogas_R2 time_0 SIP DNA | ecosystem: Engineered > Bioreactor > Anaerobic > Unclassified | place: Washington, USA...
ATGTATTTCACCCCGGAGGTGACTTATGGTATTTCCCCGGGGGTGACTTATGGTATTTCCCCGGAGGTGACTTATGGTATTTCCCCAGGTGACTTATGGTATTTCCCCAGGTGACTTATGGTATTTCCCCAGGTGACTTATGGTATTTCCCCAGGTGACTTATGTATTTCCTCAGGTGACTTTTTTGTTTACACTGTTTCACCCCAGAGATGACTTTATGATTTAACGTGTTAAGTCACTGTTTCACCCCAGAGATGAAATTGTGACATCGGATTTTTAGGCACTACGTCATCTCTGGGGTAGATACACGCGGATTTCTTCCGCCTTTAACCAATAGTCACGTCCTCTTAAACTAATCAACATTATAATTTTTTTATTAAACACCATATCGTTTCTAACCATCTGATTTTCAGTTAGTTATGTTTTTTAAATATTATGCCTATTTAAGCCTGACTAAACATTTTAATAGCAGAGCGGGAAAATATGACTATATTATCTAATGTGGCTAACTGAGAAAAACACAGTACTCCACTTGATGAAATACCAATAGGGTGTCCAAATACTATTGTTTCTTTTCAGATAGGCAATAACAGATCTGGTATGTGGATATTCTCTATACATATATAGTTCCAGGATAAAGGAGACGCTATGTGGTGGCTATTTAAACGTATAAAATGGGAAATCACTACAATTGCTTTTACATTTCTAATTCCATTCTCATCTTCCATTGCCGCACCACACGAGGGAGAACAGTTCTCTTTGAAGCAGCCTGATGGAACAACAGTACCGGTACTTGTGTGGGGTGATGAATTTCACCAGGACGTAGAGAGCCCCGATGGCTATACGCTCGTGCGGGATAAAGACGGATGGATCTGCTATGCCAGCCTTTCCGCTGATGAAAATGAGTACATCTCAAGCGGCATCAGATACAATCCACAGGGGCGTGCACCATCATTAAAAAAGAAGATGCGCATACGCCTGGAATCAATCCATAAAAAGGTGCGTAAAAACAAGGAAGTCCTTGGCTACATGAAGCTTATCGAGCCAGAGTCTGAACAATCACTCCTGTACTCGCCATCTCCTCTTGATGAAGGGGTAGAAACTGCCGAACCCAGAAGAGTTACAGGGCTGACAATTCTTATTGACTTTCCCGATGTAAAATCGACTACCACCAGAGAAACAATAGAGAATTTCTGTAATCAACAGGGTTATACCGGAAACGGCAACAATGGTTCTGCCTACGATTATTTCCGTGATGTATCAAATGGCCAGATGCTCTATACCAATGTTGTCACACAATTTATCACTGCCGACAATGCCAAATCCTACTATGACAGGGGCGAAGGTTACGCCTATGTCCAGGAACTGCTTACCAACATTCTTAACAAATTGAAAAACCAGGGCTTTGACATGAGCCAGGTAACAACCTCAAACAATCGTGTCGTTGCACTTAATGTCTTCTACGCCGGATCAGCCTCAGCAGGATGGGCCAACGGACTCTGGCCCCATGCCGGGTCCTACAGGGGCGGTGTCACAATTAACGGGATCGGTTTTTCCAACTACCAGCTTGCCAGTTTAGGTTCAAGCCCCAAACTGGGGACATTTGTCCATGAAAACGGCCACATGCTAATGCACTGGGCCGACCTTTACTCCTACGAGGATCATTCAAACGGCGTAGGCAGATGGTGCGTGATGAACACGATCAACCCCGCCACAAACCCCCAGCAGCCAAACCCTTATTTCAGAAAACTCTCAGGCTGGATCACAACTACCGACATCACAGGAAATGCCAGGGGAACTGTTTACGAACACACAGCAAACAGCCACAGTGCTTATACATACGTAAGAAATACAAAGGAGTTTTATTTAATTGAGGCGCGCAGGCGTGATGGCCGAAGCTCAGGGCTTCCGGCAGACGGGCTTTTAGTGTGGCATGTACACACTGACGGGCGCAACACTGATCCCGGAAAAGGATTCCCACTGGTTGCGCTAGTGCAGGCCGACGGGAAAAGAGATATGGAAAGGCTGGTTAACAGCGGCGACGCAGGCGATCCTTTCCGACTCAATTACAACATCCGATTTAACGACCTTACAAACCCGGCGGCGAAATGGCATGATGGGACCGGGGCAGGAATTGATCTCGCAGAAATCAGTGCCCCCGGCCAGGTAATGACATTCAAAATCGGTCCGGATGCTGAGGTTGTCAGTTACAATCTCTCTGTAGTAAACGGGAGCGGCAGCGGAAGATATTCTCCAGGTGAAGTAGTTACCATCAGCGCCCCGGAAACAGGCCCGGGCGGAACATTTTTGCGCTGGTCAAGTTCCACACTTTCACCCTCCCAGACATACAGCTGTTCAACAACCCTTGTGATGGGTAACGGTGATGCCACTATTACAGCAAACTATACAACCCCCGGCACTATTCCAGGAACGATCCAGGCTGAACAGTCCGGCTACCAGCAGGGGACCTCCGCTAGTACAGCAACCGATTCCGGTGGTGGCCAATATGTCAACTTTTCGGCAACGGGTGCTTTTATAGAATTTGTAGTCGATGTACAGACTGAAGATACATCTGTTCTTTCCTATCGCATCTCTTCCAGTTCCAACGCTGTCCTTAAAGTTCGCAACATGAACAGCAATACGCTGATTGATTCCGTAGCTGTTACAGGTACCGGATTCTCTCAGAGCTGGAGAACGGTGAATGGAAACCGTGTCGCGCTCACCCCAGGCAGGCAGATCTGGAGACTCGAATCGTCAAGCGGATCATTTAACCTCAACTGGTTCCTCTCTAAAGAGCTCTTTACACTTACAGTGCAGAACGGGACCGGAAGCGACTCTTATGCTGAGGGTACGAGTGTACCGGTGAGGGCGGACTCGGAATCTGGCAGCTTTTTGCGCTGGTCAAGTTCGTCTCAAGCTGTCGATCAGCCCTATTCTTCCCTATCAAGTATTAGACTGGATAGTACTGACATCACAATTACGGCTCATTTCTGTACTCTTCTCTCTTTGCCTGGAGTCATAGAAGCTGAAAGCGCCGGGTACCTTCAGGGAATTACCACAGACATAAGTAGCGATGAGGGTGGCGGGGGAATACTCCAGATAGGAAATCCTGGTACATTAGCGGAATATCTGGTAAAAGCACCGGTTGCCGGCATCTACGGTCTCTCCTTCCGTCTGGCCTCTACTGAAGGAGCCAGGCTGGTGCTGAGAAATATGAAAAACGACATTATTCTTGACACAATCAATGTTCCCCCGACCGGCGGCCCCCAGAACTGGCTCAGCGTTGAGGGCAGGCAGATTACATTAGATACTGCGATTGCAGTCTGGCGTATTGAATCGGTATCAGGCGCCTGCAATTTCAACCGTTTTACAGTGAGTGCCACAGGATCACTTCTGGTAGTAAACGGGAGCGGATCAGGAGTTTACACAACCGGAACTGTAGTACCGATACAGGCTGCGACACCAGCGGAACACTGGAAATATTTCACGGGCTGGACCTCAGATGCATCAACTCTGCTGTCAATTTCCGATCCCTCACAACCAGTTACTACAGTAACTGTTGGCGACATTCCGATTATTGTAACAGCAACCTATGCCGACTCCCCCACTGTGGGAATCATCATGCCGGGTGGGACGGATAATGTGGTAACTGTAAATGATACTTTTTTCTATGATAATGGCGGGAATTACTACGGATACAGCAATAATTTTTCCGGAGAGATAACCTTTAACCCCGTCTCTGAGGGTTTGGGTATTATCATGAGCTTTGAACTGTTTTCTTTGAGTTTACCGGGTAACATGGCTGCTGACTCATTTTATGTTTATTCCGGAAGCGGTGACAACAAAGTGCTCCTTGACATCTTCAACGGGGCCGCACTGCCGCAGCAGATTCGCTCAAGCAGTCCCGACGGCCGGATTACTGTACGTTTTGTTAGTAATGGAGCTGACAGCAGTGCAGGATGGAAAATACATCTGACATCGGAAAATCTCCTCAGCATTTCATCTCCGAACCGGATTCCTCTGACCTTCGGTATTGAAGCTGGGAGAAATGGAACCCTCAACTTCCAGCTTCCGCGTACTGAGCATGTAAATATAAGGCTTTACGACATGCGTGGAAGGATGGTAGCGGTACTTTGTGACGCAAGGAAACTTCCAGGCTTCTATAAAATCGGCCTGTCAGGATCAAAGGGATCGAAGCTCAGCAGAGGATTCTATGCAGCTACCCTGGTTGCGGGAAGTTACAGGAAAAACGTCGCTGTTCATTACAGATAAGGGAAAGCCGGCTAGAGGCAATAATTAAAGTTTCCAGCCTGAACAGCGGCTAAAGTTAAAACGGCCCCGGCCTTAACTGGGCCGAGGCCGTTAAATCAGGAAAGTCCGGCTGTTCGCCTTCTGTTTTTAGCGAATCTCACCAGAGGTTCCCTTTAATTGACTACTAATAGAGCACCCCCTTTCTTCCAGGGTCGTTCAGAACTGACTGCTCCCCCTGATAGAGACAGTCAGAGGTCATTGTGCTGAATTAAATATTCGTGTTCGACAGGATTATTATTGCAGGATTCTTTCCACCCGGATAAATTTTACCCAATTGTTTTTTGTGGAACCGCGACCACAATAATGGTATAAATTTAGTACTTCCGATCCGATTCCATAATAGAGATGGTTTTAAAATACAGATGAACCAAAGTACAGCAGATCTCCAAAAGACTAATACCAGGCGAAACCTCCAGACTGCAAAAAAGGAAGGTCTGTGCTACATACCTGCCCTGGACGGGGTAAGGGTGATAGCAATCCTGGGGGTTTTAGTGTGGCACTATCTCCCGGACTATTTTTTCATTAAAAAAGTTGCTCCAATGGGGAGACTTGGTGTAGTGCTCTTTTTTGTCCTGAGCGGATTTCTTATAACCAGAATCCTTCTGGACGCTAAAGAAAAAGCCAGTCCGGGCAAAACTTCTTCACTTTGGATAATACGGAGTTTTTACATCCGACGATTCCTCAGGATATTTCCCGCCTATTACGCTTTTATTCTGATTGCTGCGATTCTTTCGGGAGATGTCAGGCAACACATACTATGGTACATAACATATTCGGCAAACTATATGTACTGGGTCAATCTGAAGATGTCGGGGGTTTTGTTTCATATCTGGAGTTTGTGCGTTGAAGAACAATTTTACCTGTTCTGGCCTTTTGTGATCATTTTTCTTCCTTTGAAAAGAGCAGTCTGGGTAATGACATCTCTGATTGCGGCCAGTTTCTGTTTTAAGGTGTACGGAACCTGGAGTATGATGGATGGCTACATGATTTACAATTCTCTACCCGGTAATCTTGATCATCTTGTCACCGGGGCGCTTTTTGCAGTGTTCCATACATATTTTAAAAGTGACCGTCTGGCCTCGGGATTATTTCATGCACTGGGAATATCTGGATCTCTGATGCTTGTTATTTTCAACATCTTACCACACCTGGGGATCGGCGGGCACACCTTTAACGTGATAAACGGCTCTCTGGGTGAACTTTCTGCTTCACTGGCGTTTGTATATTTTATTTACATTATTATCGAACGCAAAGCTTACATCCACATTTTTCTCAACCTGAAAGCAATCCGGTACACAGGGAAAATCACTTACGGCCTTTATCTTTACCACCTCGTTGCCATAAGTGCATTCAGATATTTCTTCCCTGTCTTTGACAGTGGATTAAACAGCACGCAACATTTTTTCCTATATTGCGCATTTTCACTCTTTCTGGCCATAGTATCTTGGGAGCTGTATGAGAAACCGGTCAACAACTTCAAAAAGAGATTTTTGTATCAAAAGTCTGAGTATCGGCAGGGAGTGAAAAAAGAACGTTCTATTGCACGAGTCTAAGCAAAAACGTTATTTTGGGAAAGATTACATACAGTTCGAAAATACAATAACTTTTTCAAAGGAATCCTGATGAAAAAAGTACTTACTGTCTCAATTCTTCTATCTCTATTTTTTTGGATGGCTGTAGCTCAGGAACAAGAGACTCCAGACTATCCCCAGGTTTCAATAACGACTACCAAAGGAGAGATTGTTGTTGAACTCAAACCGGACAAGGCTCCAGTAACAGTTGAGAACTTTCTTGAATATGTCAAGTCAGGGTTTTATGACAACACGATCTTTCACAGGGTGATTAAAGGGTTTATGATCCAGGGAGGCGGCCTCACTGCGGATTTAAACAAGAAAAAGACCCGTGATCCGATCCAGAATGAAGCAGACAACAGGCTCTCAAACCGCAGGTACACAATTGCCATGGCCCGGACAAATGATCCACACTCCGCAACCGCACAATTTTTTATCAATACTGCAAGTAACTCCCCGCTTGATTTTAAAAACAAATCTCAGGCAGGATGGGGATACTGTGTATTTGGCAGAGTTGTAAAAGGCACTGAGGTTGTAGATGCCATTGAGAACGTCAAGACATCGGGTAACGGTATGATGAATGATGTGCCTGTGGAACCGATTGTGATCAAAAAAGCAACATTGCTTGACTCTGATCAGAGAGTAAAATTCGATTAAAGAGGGCCCCTGAAATTAAACCGGGAACCGCTCCAGGCAGTTCCCGGTTTGTACTTATAACCCACACCCATTCTTTCAGACTCACTAAGACAGCACAGCTGAAACAACTGTCAGGTCAATGCCTTATATACATGATATTTTTCGTCACCTCCAAACCACCGGTGGTTATCCTGAGCAGATAATTGCCATTCTTCAGATTCTGCAGAGGGAAAACAGTCTGTCTGGAATTTTCAGCGATTTTTGCAGACAGCTCCATAACCTTCTGACCATCAAGAGAAAATATTTCAGCTCTGATAAATGAGTTTGAACCCGATGTATAGACATCTATTCTTCCGGGTTTGATTTTAATAACCGGTTTTCTAAAGGAATTGTGTCTATTTACAATTGAAGTCTGCCCTTCGATTTCCAGCCGGTCTATATTTGGCCCTCCATCAGAAGCATTTGAGCGGAGAATTATAGTATTTACACCCTGAACAAGTGTAACGGCAATCTCTTTCTGTTCCCATGTTGTCCAGGCTCCGGTTGTCTCAAATACCATGGATTGAATTTTCTCTTCTCCGTTTACAATTACCGTAAAGCTCCTTGCTGCAGCAGAGCCGTTTGCATAGGTCAGTGTTACAGTTTTTTCGCCGGCATTATCAACATAAACCGGAATTTCAATCGATGATCCGGCTTCATTATTGACATTGGCATAACCGGTGCCTGAAAATCCGCTGTTTACAGATTCTGAGACTCCCCCATTTATGACAGCATTTTCTGCTTCGTAAAGATTCTTGTTGACTGGTGTAAACCGGGCGGTTAAACTTAAATTCCTGTCTAAAGACGATACGGCATATTCACCCTCAGTACCGGTGTGATCCCCGGCCCAGCCCGCAAACTGCCATCCTACAGCCGGTACCGCCGTAAAGCTGACTGCAGCTCCTTCAGCCAGTCTCGCTCCCTGCGGCACCTGGGTAACTGACCCGTTACCTGACACGAGGGTATTAATTGTATAATAGGTTCTGTTATCTGCCAGAAAGAATGCTTCTATTGTTTTATTTGAATTCATCGTTAAAGATATCGGATTATCACTGCCTGAGATATCTCCTCCCCAGTGATCGAACATGAAGCCCTCGGCTGCCGCTGCAGTCAGAGTTAGCTTTGTATTTGCAGGGAAACTTCCGTTTGCAGGAGTTATGGTTCCCTCTCCTGATGAAACTGATGATGTCAGATTAAATACTTGTGTACCCCCCTGAAATAATGCAGTACAGGTGATGTCACTGCCACCCATGGTAAATGTAAATATTTTTCCTGTAGTTTCAGCTTTCCCGGCGTCATTGGTCCATTTCTGAAAAACCTCTCCGGAATTCGGCCTGACTTTCACAGTTATGGATACATCCTGCGGAAAAGTATTGTCGCTTTCAGTGATCATCCCGACATTTGCTTTATTTGATAACACATTCACTTTATAGAGGGGCTTCAACACAGCGGCCAGTTTTGCCATATCAGAATTGGATTGCAGCTCTTTTATACCCTCACATACAAACTTTGCCATGAAATTGGCGCCCATTTCCTGAAAATGCGTCCCGTCCGATACACCATCAGGGAAATTAGGGTATTCTCCCGCATCAAGTCCCAGGTAGATGAATTTTGAACAATATGTTGCCCCCATTCGCTTTTGTAGTGCAACCGACTTCTTCTCCAGATCTATAAAGGACACTTTGAGTTCATTGGCTACATTTATCATTGCCCCACGGTAATTGTTTTCGTTCTCACAGAACACCTCTCTAACTGCATTATCTTTCCAGGCATTCATGTTCATTGGACTTACCAACACAGGAATTGCGCCCTTTGCACGGGATTCTTTGACATATAATCGTAAATACTCCTTATACTTTGTGGTATCGGTATATCTCTCGGGTTTGCTATAATCCCGGTCGTTATGGCCGAACTGTATAAACACATACTCTCCAGTCTGTAGCGTCGATACAATTCCTGCCCAGCGGCCCTCTTCATAGAAACTTCTTGTGCTGCGTCCGCCAATTGCCGCGTTGTTAATTGTCACAGTCCCGTTCTGAAAGAATTTCCCTATTACCTGTCCCCAGCCAGTCTGAGGATACTTTGATGCGGCATAATTGCAGACAGTAGAATCACCAATAATGGTTATCCTGAAAGAGGTCTGTGCCCAGATAATTGTCGATACTACAGAGAGAATCGCCACAAATATCAGACATTTTGCCCCGGCGCTCCTGCTTCTGCGACTCTTTTCAAAAGATATTCTCATCGTTTCATCCTTTTTATTGATCAGATCGTTTTATTTTCACTGAACATACACTTCTTTTATCTTTTTACATCCTATTGAACAAATATGAATCTCTGCAGATTGCTGAAGTTATCCGGCGCTGTTACACGCATCAGGTAATTTCCGTGCTTCAGATTATCAATCCGGAGTAAAGCTCTGGAATCAGCGGACAGCTTTACAGTTCTGCATAAGACCTTTTGGCCGCTGAGATTCAGTATCTCTACCTTAAAAAAGGATACCGGTCTTCCTGAAGTGATCTCAAGATTTCCAAATCTATACCGGAATGCCGGTCCTGCAGATGAACCTTTCTTTGCAGATGCAGAGGTCTGGCCACTTATTTCCAGTTTATCGATATTAGGCCCGCCATCAGCGGTATTTGATGTAAGAGTGATGGTGTTTATCCCCTGTTCCAATAAAAGAGTGATCTCTTTCTGTTTCCAGGTTGTCCAGGCACCGGTTGCCTCAAAAGTCTGGGAACCGATAACCTCACGGCCATTTACGCTTATAGTAAAGCTCCTTGAAGCAGCCGATCCATTAGCCCAGGTAAGAGTAACTTTTTTCTCTTCGCCATTTGTCACATAAACCATGATCTCTATCGATGATCCCGCTTCATTATTTACATTGGCATATCCGGTACCTGAAAAACCGGCGTTTACGCTCTCTGAAACGCCACCTTTAATAACCGCGTATTCTGCTTCGTAAACAGAAGGATCTATCGGAATAAACCGGGAGGTTAAACTGATATCCTTATCCAATGATGATATCACATACTCGCTGTCTTTACCTGTATGATCACCGCTCCAGCCGTCAAATTTCCAGCCCTGAGCAGCAACAGCAGTGAAACTGACCCGTGCCCCTTCAGCTATCCTTGTTCCCTCCGGTGACTGATTGACAGACCCTGCACCCGACACCTGTGTATTTACAGTATAGTAGGTATTATTGTCCGCGATAAAAAAGGCCGTTACAGTTTTATTACCTGTCATTGTTATAGTAGCAGGATTGCTGTTACCGGAAAGATCTCCTCCCCAGTGATCAAACATATAACCGGTTGCGGCAGTTGCAGTCAGCTTTACAGATTCATTGTCGTAAAAATTCCCGCCTGAAGGCGTAATAGTACCTTCACCTGAGGATATGGAGGTGGTTAAGATACGATCGCTGACAGGCAGCTGTTTTCCATCAGTTGTAAATGGTGATGCAGGCAGTCCCTCTGCATTAAAAAGCGTAAGAGCCGGCTTGTTCGACCACCCATACCGTACCCGTGCAGGCTCAGGAACTGATGAACTGCTGACAATTACGGTGTCGCCACTGATTGTCGCCGTAGCCCAGACATAGGCACCGGTTGCCGGGGCAATTGCAAAACCAGAAAGGGATGCTCCCCGTACAGTCAAGCCACCACCGGTATGCCGGAAAATCAGCTTGATTTTGTTACCATCAATAATTTTGGAAGAATAGAGCGGACCGGAATAAACCAGTGAATTTTGGCCATAAAGGTGTGCTTTGGCCGGAAGCGCAAGCCTTCTTCCGGCTTCGGGTTTATTTGGATAGTGCCAGTCACCGGATGCGTAATCACAATTCACTGACATGGCAGTATTTGGAAGCTCCAGAGCGAGCCTTTGCCCCTCTCTTACCTGCGCTACATAACTTAAATCATCCGGACCCGGCGTTCCCGATGTTCCTGACAATTGCCCGAAATAAAAAGGAAAATCCCCCTGGCCCCAGGCAGCCCGCCAGCCTTTGATAATAAGCTTAAACCGATCACCGTAAAGTGGAGAGTCACCCGCGTTGCAGTTATTTTCCCCCTGTATCCAGACAGTCCCCTTTATGCCATACCCCACCGCCGGTGCTACCCAGGTATTCCAACAACCGCCCCGATCCGTGTTTGTAATATCCGGGTTTGCTGCCAGCGTAGCTGGGTCCATCCACTGGGTGACAGTGGTTCCGCCTACCGCAGTAACAACGAGCCCCACTGCCACCCCGGTGGTCTTTTGTATCTCTTTCCCGAAAAAATACCCGGTAGCCGAGAGATTAGGAGCAGTTGACGGCGATACCACAAGCCAGGGATTCGTGCCGCCGGTACTTTGCCCCGGCTGACGCATTGTACAATACCTGAGAAGCGGGACATTAGCGTTCTTGATCGAATCCGCAAGGTTGGGATAAAAGCTCAATCTCGTATCCATATTAGATTGCCCGGCGACCTGCCATACCTCTCCCACATAAACATTGGAAAGCGTGACAGTGTTGTTTCCCTTTATTGTAAGAGTATAGGGGCCACCTTCAACCATAGGATCAAGCTTTACTTTCCAGACACCGTTACTGCCTGTTGTAGTTGATTTGCTCTGGCCATTAATACTGACTGTTACAGCTTCTCCCGAGGAGGCCTTTCCCCATACTGGTGCCGCTATGTTCCTCTGCAGAACCATGTTGCTTGTAAACAACCCGTTAACAGAAACATTTGCAGTAAGCGTCATAGCCGCCAAAGCAATGCACAGTGAAAAAACATGAACTATTCGTGAAAACATCCATTCCTCCGATTCTATTATTTACTTTTTTTAATGTCTGAAATACCGAAACGCAATTTCAATTCACTTTTTTTCTTTACCTGAACTTTACAAGTTTGTCATCAATGCTTTGATTGATAAAACTGAGTTTGATCCACTCTGCACTGAGAGCTCTGCTGCAGATTCTTACTTCATCAATATAGCCTTTAAAAAATCCGCTTTCGCTTGTTGAAACCCTGTTACCAATACAGAGCGCCTCAGTAAGAACGCGCTTCCTGATCCCCCCATAGACAGTTGTTGTGCTGTCTACACAAATGCCATCAACATAAAGATACTGTTCTTCACCATTTCTTACAGCAGTAAGAAAGTGCCACTCACGGGAAGTTATGGGCGCACTGTTACTGTTCCATGCATCTTCAACACTATATTCATAGAACTCCACAAGATTGGCTTCACTTACCTGCAAACCGTACAACTGGTTGCTTTTAGAGACAATTTCCCGATACCTGTTATCAAGTGTATCAAGATATACCCAGGCACTGATTGTATAAATCCCGTTCTCAGGAAAATTCAGTTTACTGTCCGCAGTTGACGGCATTGTTATATAGTTTGATGTGCCGTCAAAGGCTCGTGTATTACCTATACGACCCGTTACGCACCGTTCATCAGTACCAGAGAAAATTCCAAAAAAATTGTTAGCCGTAGCATCTTTGAGCGTGTCACCTTCCGGCTCTGAAAAATGCCAGACGCACTGGAATCCCGATGCAGTATCAAAAACTCCCCAGTTTCCTTCACCGGCGTTTAAATTCTGTCCCCAGTGCATGTTTACAAACTGTGTATCCTGACTGCCATAAACAGTGTCAAGAAGCACCCAGACAGCCGCTTCCATTTCATCGGAATTAAAATATTCTATTTCATGAGGTAGTAGAGCATTGTCCTTCCCTGTAAAATAAAGATCACTGCCATTTTCCCGGGCCGAACCAAAATCGAAGTTTTCCCGGTTCAGCCGGATCAGCACAGGAAAATCGTACAGGTTATCGCTTATAGCTGCACCCGTGGCAGACATATCAAGGATGAGCTTTTTTGAGACGACCTTCACGGTTCCATCATCCGACATTTTACACTCTACGAAAGTTGTCTCACCAGATCTCATATAAACGCTGTCAACCGCTGATACAAATCCACTTGGGGATTGAGTGGCAATCAGAAGGAAGGTGCCGGCGGGGATATCCTGTAATGAAAAACTCCCGGTTTTCATATTTACAACAGCAATTCTGTCCAGCCCCAAAATCTGCAGACGCACCTCTGAAGCTGTGTCTGCAATATCAAGCAACTTCCCGCAGGCTGTTCCTGACGGCTCCAATGTGCTCAGCGGAAGTTTAACGATCTGTTTATCTGGAGTAATTTCACATCGTATAGCTGATGCATTCCTGTGACCATCGTTTATTTCAATTATATAATCACCTGACAAAACCCCATCTATTTGAAAGTATCCGGAATCATCAACGACCGTTTCTGGAACACGGTTTTTTTGATCCTTTACAGACGTACATATATAATTTTTGGGATGAATATAAACCGATGCACCAGCAGGAATGGAATCAAGCTTCTCATACCTGACACATCCGACAATCTTCGCCTCTCCCTCATGGCCTATTCCACCGGCAATCTGGTTTCCACAACTTATAACCAGAAAGCAAAAAAGGGGAAGCAGATAAAGGGGTGATGATCTGTGCGGATTCATTTTTCACCCCTGCTTTCCTGCGGAACATCAGGTCTGGAGACCGGAAAAATCTGGATATTCATGTGGAATGCCCGGTCGGGGTTCTGATCACTCTGAGCCATGGAGATGATCTTTTTCCGGAACGCCCTGGTTTCCTCCTTGATCTTTTGAAATACCTCACCGGAAACAGAAAAACCCGCCCATGAGATCACCCGCTCTTCACTGGATAAATTTCCCAGAGCATATTTTGCGCTTTCCATCATTTTTTCGGCATAGGAACTCAAAACAAGCTCACGTCCCTCAGCATAAGCACTGATACCGGAAAAACGACAATCATACCCCCCATCACATCTTCTCTTGACAAAACCGAGTTTCTCAAGGAGCTTTACCGCTTTCTGTGCTTCACGCGCAGTAATTGACGGCTCAACTAATTGTGCCAGCCGGCTGTAATCACCATAAAACTTGTAGAATGAAAGAATATCATGAATAACCGCATAATACCATTTCTGGTAATACTCATATTGGTCAGTTGTCAGAAGATTCGTACTATCCTTTTTAAAGTTAATGAGGCTGTCCAGAAGAACCTGTTTACAAGTAGCTTTCTTTTCCTGGTTAAAGTTCACTAGTAACTCAAAATAGGCTCTTTCCCTTTTTTCAACTTAAGAAGTCTGGCAAATCTGGTAACCCGCTCAGCCGACAAATTCGCCTTCCCTTTAAGGACCATGGTTATGTGAGCAGGTGAGTTAAAGCCGACACTGGCAGCAATAGCACGATATGAAAGAGGCTTTTCTGATGATGCCTGAGCCGCATACCAGTCTTTGATGAAAAGCCTGTAATCGAGATAGGAATAAATAGAATCCATGGTTTTCACGTTTATAATATAAGGGCAAATGGTTTCGATGTCAACACAGAATCTGTTAAAGAAAACCATCAATTTCGATTTCTTTTTTTACTTGTTTTTTATCTTTATCTCATTGAATTTTAATTGATTACACACTTTTTGGTGTTAATATCTGATAGCATTTTGACATTATTTTATACTTGTACCAACCGGGGATCTGAGTTATTCGCCTCAAAGTCCTGAATAAAGGGGGCACGATTGCAGATTTGTTTCAGCTGCCATTTTCGTACCCTGCACATCGGGATACAAAATGGTGGAGAGATTTTCGCTTAAAACCGTCATCAGGTCTGACCTCCGGATACCCGAGTAGACGCTCTGGTGATCCGGCCCGTACAGATCTGAAAAAACTCAAAGCTTGCCGATTTCCCGGTAATATAAAGAGTTACAGTATTACTTGCTGTCTTATAAAAGGTGAACAGAATTTTTGATTTCCTGGTGCAGTAAGTTAATTATATTATCCGCGACCTAATACTGATTGCTGATCCCACACAAAACGACCAGTATACGCATTTTTTAAAAACAAAAAGGCGGTTCAGATGCGTTCCTTTTATTTTTTTATTTCAGTTTTTGCATTAATCCTGACTTTTTCAGGTTGTGGTGACAAAAGTAATGGTACAGAAGAGAAGAAGGATAAGAGCGGGATATCAAGTCCGATCAATAATGCGGTTACATCTGATTTCGTTATAGTCTCTTTCGATATTGCCAGAACAAGAGCGACAAGTCGTTACCTCAATGGGGTTGCAGAAGTTGAATATACAGGTAGTGAACCCTTGAAGTATGTTGAGGCTTATGTCACCTATCGAGATAAAGCCGGAAAGGTTATTTATAAAGATTCTACTTACCTGAGAAACGAAACATCTGTTTGCCTTTCAGAACCGCCCTCATCATATTACGAAAACTCCTTTGTTTCTCCGGATAAACCGATTGCATACTACATACTGATCGAAGAATTGTCATTCAATCCATCAGAAATCGCCAAAACAGAATTTGAATTTACCGGTGACAAATTCACGCCATTTGATCCAGTATCAACAGTAGCACTTTCCGGGAATCCTTATGAAAACAGTGGCTACCTGCACCAGAATTTCACGAATAATGGTTCCGAAATCGTAGACGTTCAATCCAGTATTTTTATTTTCCAGAACAGCTCAGGTGTATCTTATGACTGGACCTATCCGGATGCTTTTAAAAAAATCGGCACAGGATATCTGGAAAGCGATATTATTGAGGGAGATTCTGAAGGCCGTTTTTCGGTATATCCCTCCACCCCGGATTTTGAAAATGATCCGTTGTCAATTAAAAAGACACTTCTGTCATGGGACCCTGCAACTGTTCTTACCAAAAGTTCAGCATTATCTATGGATGATCCCGACGCTCTTAAAAAGTGTATACGGAAAGTTATGGACAATGCAACTGAAAGCAGACGCAAGAGTCAATAAACAGGACCTCCCCGTTTGGGGATTTATCAAATCGCCTCAGCCAGCCATTGCCTCTGCGATAGTTGGCTGTATTCCATCCGTTACAGGTAATCTGAAAATCTTTTGTTAACTCAACACTTCACACTGAGGTCACTATGAAAGCATTTTACATTCCATGCGTGCTTCTTCTCTTCATGCTGTTTTCCGGCTGCGATAAAAATCCCCAGTCACTACAAAAAGACCAGGAGCAGCAGATAACCAATATTCATGCAAAGCTCAGTAACATGGACCGGGAACTTCTGAGTTTATGTTCAGATTCTGTTCTGAGAACCAATGAAGTAGTCGAAAAAATAAAAGAGAAAAAAATGAATGTGCTGTTTGCCAATGATTCCCTGGTAGTATCGGAAATGTATAAAGACGGACCGCTTTTCATAGTGCCGCTGTTTTCCAAACCGCCATCATCAATAGATACACAGGCAATAATTGAAACAGAAGAAGCCTTACCTAAAAGCCTTGAAACATCTAATTCCCCCGAAGGTGAAAAAGTATATCTTCTTGCAGCTCTTGACGGCAAAGGATTTGAAGACTGGACAGGAGATATCAGTAAGATATTCGCAAAACAAAACAGGGGTTACACCATAGATCGCTCAATGGCAACACTTGACAAGCTGGCTTCTGTCAGCGATGCCAGTGTTGTTCTGATTTATTCTCACGGGAATAATTTCGGCTCCTCTCATATCCCCTCCAGAAGTTCTGTAATGCAGGAGCTGACCTACTGTGTGTCCTCCAGTGATGAACCTACGAATGAGCTGAGTAGCAAGTATTTTGAAGATATTCACGACCGGGCGATTCTTTTCTCCTGGGACAGGGTATCTGTAAACAGCAGATGGGAAGCGCTTGTGTCGGGAAGTGCAGGGGAGCAGAAGTGGCATTATGCTATTACCGGTCTTTTTGTAGAAAAATACTGGAGTTTTTCCCAGAAGGGAATGGCTTTTCTTGCCTGCTGCTACAGCGGTCAGGGTCATAACGAGTTCCACCAGGCAATTTACAACAAGAACGGCACAATCATTACCGGCTTTACAGGGCCGACTACACCTGAAACTGTGCAGAAATGCGCCAACTACCTTTTTGACAGATTACTGGGGGCAAATGTCTATAAGCCCCAGACAACGCTCCAGCGTCCCTTCAGTTTTACAGAAACCTATGATGTGATGAAAAGCAAAGGCATAACAGCACAGACCAAACCCAATAAATCTAATTGTGTTTACTTCAGCGGAACTGGTGATAATATGAAGTTCCTTGCCCCTTCCATCAAGAAAGTTACTCCTGATGACCAGAAACAGGAACTGATTATCGAGGGTATGTTTGGTGATAAGAACAGCACATCAAAGGTAACAATAGGCCAGAACAGCAAGACGATAAAGAGCTGGTCTGATACGGAAATCAGATGTCAGCTTGGCCTTGAAGATTACGGTGATGTAGTGGTGGAGACACATAAACACAAAAGCAATCCGGTCCCTTTGACATCATGGAAAGGTGTCATGACTTACACCGTAAAGATGGGAGAGCAGGTTTTTAACCAGGCTCGCATTAACTTTCACCTCAGGGCTGATGTTCACAGGTACAGAGAAAAACCGGATGAGGCACCTGAAACAGGGATTAGAGAGCTGAGACTCTCAAGAAGCTCTTCCTGTGAATACGATCTGGCTACAACGATGTACACTCCCCAGATGACTTATGATTATTCAAGTGGTTCACTTGCCTCCCCCTATATGCAATCCAGCATGACAGAGCGCTTCGCCATGTGGGGATCGGTTGATCTTGCCAGCAAAACAAACCTGAACCTGTATATCTGCTGTTCAGTTTATAAGCCTGGTCTCAATTTTAAAATAGTAGACGAACAAGGTTTGAAGATTGATCCCAGCGTAGAGGTTCCTGTTGTTTTAGATATACAAGGATCTGATGCTGTCATAAAGAGTCCGATTTCAGACCCGGCACCCGATAAGAATAATACCGTTCCGGTTAATTATGAAATCAAATTCGATGATAAATTCAACATTATTGCAGGTTCAACGGGCCAGCTTCCTATTGCCTCTGATGGCGCCTCAACAGCTGAATTAAGCTGGGAAACGATCTCCGCAAGGAGCGCTCCTACAAGCAAGACAGCGGAGTAAATCTCAGGGGTGGACCGCGATAATGAGTGTCCGGAATTTTCAAGCCGGTTTTCAATAAACCTGAAAGCCGCAGTTGAGGGGATTAAAAATCCGTAATGTGTTGAGATGACAAGGTTTGAAGGCATCGCAGGTCTTATCGTCAAGGTGATAAGATCAAGATGCCTGACTCAACGGATTACGATCTTTTGCCTCATCCAACAGCGATTTTCAGGTTTAAATAAGCCGCTGAAAAAGAAGCCAGAAATCGCAAGCTGTTTTGATCGAAATTATCTCCTTGCGGTAAATAATCTACTATAAGTATGGCATGATATATGCATTTTCTTCTCTTAGAGCCCTCACTAACAATAGTTGTTTACATAAGGAGATTAATATGGGTAACCCGCTTGAAGATCGTCTGTCGCAACTTAAATCTCAATATACTTCCGGACAAAAAGAACTTGATAAATTACACCAAACAGAAAACGACCTCCAGGTAACCCTTCTACGAATCAGTGGTGGAATACAGGTTCTTGAAGAGGAGATTGCCAAAGCCCAACAATCATCCCAACGTCAGCAATCTTAATAGACATTATCTATTTACCTGAAGAAAATGAGAAAATTATTAGTGCAAAATTTTTTTCACCTTTACTAACAAAACAGATACTTTATTGAGGTATGTATCCCCTTTTTCAACCATGTTTACCGGTTTGTAGTTAAATCCGCAATTTTATAGTTTTTTTCTTTTCGTTATTTTTTCCGCCGCCCATCAACAGCAATTTCTTCTGATAACTTATCTGAATTTTTCCCTGCAAACGCTCCCACTTCTCCTGTTAACTTACCAATATCTGATCCCAGTTCTCCCTCTGTCCTTCCAAAATCTAAATCGGATTCGCCTCTGTTATTTCCCGTACCTTTGCCAAACTGTCCAGTAATCTCACTCAAATCAGATCCAAGTTCTCCGGTAGTTTTTCCTATACCTGGTCCCAATTCTCCGACTGTTTTACCTGCTCCTTTTCCTACCTCTCCAGTGACTTGTCCCAATTCAGAGCCTATTTCTCCTGTCGCTTTACCAAGACCAGGGCCTAATTCTCCTACCGTTTTCCCTGCACCTTTCCCTATCTCTCCAGTGGCCTGGCCCAATTCAGAGCCTATTTCTCCTGTCGCTTTACCAAGACCAGGGCCTATTTCTCCTACTGTTTTTCCCGCTCCTTTTCCTATCTCTCCAGTGGCCTGACCTAATCCGGCACCTATTTCTCCTGTTGCTTTACCAAGCCCGGGACCTAATTCTCCTACTGTTTTTCCCGCTCCTTTTCCTATCTCTCCGGTGGCCTGACCTAATCCGGCACCTATTTCTCCTGTTGCTTTACCAAGCCCGGGACCTAATTCTTCAACTGTCTTCCCCAATCCCTGACCGAGCTCTCCTGTTGCTTTACTAAGGCCAGGACCGAGTTCGCCAACTGTTTTGCCTAATCCCGGACCTAATTCTCCTACAGTTTTTCCTGCACCTTTACCAATTTCACCAACCGCTTCCCCTACCGGCTTAAGTAAATTGTTAAGGATTTGCGGATTGCGATCGAGAGTTTCAAGGGCGCGTGATAGAATGTTATTAACCTGTTTTAACCGTACCTTAAGAATTGCCTGCGCCTCTACTCCCAGGATATCAATTTCCACTCTTTCTATTTTTACATGAGCACCAACATTTAACTTTAACAAGTTGGCAAGTTGAGCACTCACCGCTACCTGCGCCTCAAGATCATCCACTTCGATCTTTATTTCATCTACTTTTAACGTAGGAACATCAAGGAGGACATCAGGGTATTGATCTTCGGGAAGATTCTCCATTGCCGCTTCCGCGACAACCTGACGGGTATGTTCACGGGAAACCGGCTGCTCACTTATATTCTGCGCTTCCTGCTGCTGAGGAACAAATTGAGACTGCTGAGCTTGTTGAGGAGGATTTGTTTGCTGTACCTGCTGCTGTGGTTGTGCCTGTTTTTCTTGAATTTCCAATTCCTTTTTACTTAATGATTGTCCTCCAGGTTGAGATTTGTTATCATCAGAAATCAAATTATCCTCCTGGTGAGAATGTACCACTCACTGCAAAGTTTCAAACCAGTTTTTCTTTGCATTACTCTTTTATGTAAAGCATTATTTATAATAAATTGTTAATTTTTATCTATTAAGAACAGGTTCAATAAGCGACAGTTCTTTCTTTGCTTTTAAACATTTTTCTCCAAAGCTTTTTACAATAGCAACTCAGTCTTATTTTGTTCAATTCAACAGCATTCTGTATGCTTTTTGAAAGAATAAACCACAGAGTTTTCTTTATGATATTACCAGTGATTTTTTTGAAATTAAGGACCCTTGATAAAACCCCAACTAATGTAACTGAAGCTAATAAAAAGACGATAACTATTTTTATAAACCCCATACCTGAATCCATCGTTTAAGGTATAAAGGAAACTGTTTTTATTGTATAAATAATTATTCATGCAATTTGCAGACCGAAATGGTAGAAGCATGAATAAATGGCCAAACACGAATGACTGGTCTTTTTATCATAAAAAAAGCCGTTACTTTTATACTGCATTCTTCATACCACTTTCATTCTCAATCAATTTTCCGTGAGTCAAATCGGCTGGACTGATTCCCACCTTTTTGGCCTTCTGGTATATCTATTGCTTGTTTAGAATTCGCGAATACCGTGCTCAACACTAACCTGGGCTGATTGGCCAGAGAATACCAAGGAAAGAGGGGGTAGACATGCTTGAAGCTACGATTCATGAAGAAACCGCAGCGGCATTCATTCGATTACAGGAAAAACATAAAGATATCAAAGAAAAGCTGCAAAAAGCATACGGTTATGCAGTTTTTCCTTCTGTAGGAAGAGCGGGAGTCGTTTTGGGAGGGGCTTATGGGCAGGGTGAAGTTTTTGAAGGTGGTAAACCGGTAGGTTTTGCAACCATGAGCCAGATAACGGTTGGTGTTCAGGTAGGCGGGCAGACTTTCACCCAAATACTTACTTTTGGCAATCAAAAGTCATTCGAAAATTTCAAAAAACGGGGGAAATGCGTATTCCGGTCTATTCAGCACCCGATTCCGGCGCTATTCGGCAGCCTGATCCGGAGCGAAGCGACGCATTGGTTTAAGTATACTAAAGGTGCCGGATCAGGTGGTAGTTTTCCGCATAGA
>Ga0123335_1003740_pt1 | contig 20702 bp, 18 predicted proteins | sample BiotimSIPDNA_2_FD_89707 | JGI IMG/M metagenome (GOLD analysis project Ga0123335, IMG submission 89707) | Anaerobic biogas reactor microbial communites from Washington, USA - Biogas_R2 time_0 SIP DNA | ecosystem: Engineered > Bioreactor > Anaerobic > Unclassified | place: Washington, USA...
GTATTGAAGCATTACCTGATAACGAAGCAGAAATGGGATATACTTATCCCGCTGCCCAATGGTCGAGGTCGGCCCCGTTATTTTCTTCGTATTCAGCACTATCAATTGTAGGAGGATATGATGTAACAGTAGAAGAAACAGGGGAACATATTTATCTTTCAGCAGACTTTCCGCAATCGGGAATTATATTATACAACGAAGTAGATGCACTGACTTCAGCAGTTACAAAGCTCGATCCGGCCGAACCATCAAGGGACACTCCCGAAGAGCTTACCCAGGCCCCTTTTAAAGTCATGAGTATTTTATTCGACGATGATTCCGAATCTTCAACTCCTCCTGTTGAATATAATTCCATGAGGCCTGTTATCACCGGCGATCCTGATCATGATGAAAGCAATCGCTCAGATGTCAGGTTCGGACAGGATGCTGATGCTAATGTTTATATCATGAGCAAGCGCAATGGCTGGATCTATAAGATATTATCTGTAAGCCCTCCGCAAGCAATACCTGATGCCATTGCAACGGTGGACGTAAATCGTGAGATTGAAATATTTCCCAATCCGGTAACAGCCGACGGCAACTTGTCCGTAGCATTTAATAACGTAACTGAGAATCATTTAACCATCTCACTTATTGATGCTTACGGGAAAAAAGTTTATGAAAAAACTATGGAAGCAGGTAACATACGCTATGAAATTGAGCTGGGTAAGATCAACCTTTCCCCGGGGTATTATTTATTCAGGATTATATCAGGTGATACAATAAAAACAGGTAAACTGAACATTTTATAGTTTCAGACCAGATGTTTTCATAATGAAGTTGTAACGATTTATTATCTTTTGTCATTTCCAGACATTAGATTTGTTACTTATTTATCTTATTATCCAATCATTAACAACTATCATTATGAAAAACCATCTGATCCTGACTATCTGTCTTTTATTTTTTACTCTTGTGGCGTTTGCCCAGGGAGAGAAACCACAAAAAGAGGCTTATATGTTTGAATTTGGCCTCGGCTTAGGTTATGAATACGGAGGTATTGGTGCACATTTTGCAGTTTCCCCGGTTCCATACGCTTCGGCTTTTCTGGGCGTCGGTATTAATGGTGGAATAGGATTTAATGCCGGGGCTGCCGTATTTGCGATTCCAAAAACTACGAAACATACCTTCAGACCTTTTCTTGAAGCAATGTACGGATACAATCTTGTTACAATACTGGTTGATGAAGCAACAAATGTTATGGATGTAAACCAGTACTACGGTCCATCGGTAGGTTTAGGCTGTGAGATCAGGTTTGGCTATCCTGTAAAACGTCATGGTTTCGATATTGTATTTCCACGTTACGGTTTCTGGTCGGATAAAGCATGGGATGCTTATAATTCGTTTGATGAAGAATCCAGGCCTGCCCTGGGCCCGTGGGGATTTTCGATAGGTTATCACTTTGAGTTCTGATACCTTTCAGTAATCAGGAATAATAAGAGGCTGTCTCAAAAGTGGGACAGCCTCTTATCGCAGCTATCAATTCGTTATGGAATACGTATTATTTAACTTCTTCAAAATCCACATCGGTAACATCCTGGTCACCTTCCTTTTTACCGCTCTTCTGATTGCCGGCAGTTTCCTGCTGCGGTTGCTGTGCCTGTTGCGTAGCATTGTACAGGTCCTGTGAAGCAGCCTGCCAAACCTGGGTAAGTTCATTTGTAGCTTTATCAATAGCGGCTACATCCTGGCTTTTATGGGCTGTTTTCAGCTCCTCAAGTGCTTTCTCTATGGCAGCCTTTTTATCAGCAGGGATCTTATCTCCAAACTCTTTAAGTTGCTTATCAGTCTGGAATATCAGGCTGTCAGCAGCATTGATTTTGTCAATACGCTCACGTGCAGCCTTATCTGATTGTTCATTAGCCCTTGCTTCGTCGCGCATACGTTTGATCTCATCGTCTGTCAATCCGGAAGAAGCTTCAATACGGATGCTTTGCTCTTTTCCGGTGCCTTTGTCTTTGGCCGAGACATGAAGTATGCCGTTTGCATCAATGTCGAAAGTAACCTCAATCTGAGGAATACCTCTGGGAGCTGGTGGAATGCCATCGAGATGGAACCTTCCTATAGTTTTATTACCAGATGCCATCGGCCTTTCACCCTGCAGCACATGAATTTCAACAGAAGGCTGGTTATCGGCAGCCGTGGTGAAAGTTTCAGTTTTCTTCGACGGGATGGTTGTATTGGACTCGATCAGTTTTGTCATCACACCTCCGAGGGTTTCAATACCCAGTGACAGGGGGGTAACATCGAGCAGCAATATATCCTTAACTTCTCCGGTAAGTACACCACCTTGTATGGCAGCACCAACTGCAACCACTTCATCAGGGTTTACTCCTTTCGAGGGTTTTTTACCGAAAAACTTCTCCACGATCTGCTGAATAGCAGGTATACGTGTGGAACCGCCTACCAGGATCACCTCATCGATATCTTTTGCCGTCATGCCTGCATCTTTCAATGCCTGCCTGCATGGTTCAATGGTTGCCTGAATAAGCTTGTCGGTAAGTTGTTCAAACATTGCTCTTGTAAGTGTTTTAACAAGGTGCTTGGGTATACCGTCCACAGGCATAATATACGGCAGGTTGATCTCCGTTTGTGTGGAACTTGAAAGTTCTATTTTTGCCTTTTCAGCGGCCTCTTTCAAACGCTGCAGTGCCATCGGGTCTTTTTTCAGGTCAACACCTTCGTCTTTTTTAAATTCTGCAGAAAGCCATTCAATAATTGTCTGGTCAAAATCATCTCCGCCGAGATGGGTATCACCGTTAGTTGATTTTACTTCAAATACACCATCCCCCAATTCAAGGATTGAAATATCGAATGTACCCCCGCCAAGGTCAAAAACTGCAATCTTTATGTCCCTGTTTTTCTTGTCAAGTCCATATGCAAGCGATGCAGCAGTGGGCTCGTTGATGATCCTTCTTACTGTGAGGCCTGCTATTTCCCCTGCTTCTTTTGTTGCCTGTCGTTGAGAATCGTTAAAATAAGCTGGAACAGTTATTACAGCTTCTGTTACTTCCTGACCGAGATAATCCTCAGCGGTTTTTTTCATCTTCTGCAATACCATTGCTGAAATTTCCTGCGGAGTGTAATTTCTGTCGTCGATTTTAATTCGGGGAGTATTATTATCGCCACGCACTACCTTATAAGGCACGCGTGAAATTTCTTTATTAAGATTATCATAACTTTCGCCCATTAAGCGCTTGATAGAAAAAACAGTTTTCTCGGGATTGGTGATGGCTTGTCTTTTGGCCGGATCACCAACTTTCCGCTCGCCATTTTCAACGAAAGCCACCATTGAAGGAGTGGTACGCTTTCCTTCACTGTTAGGAATTACCACAGGTTCGTTACCTTCCATTACCGAAACGCAACTGTTGGTTGTGCCTAAATCGATACCAATTATTTTACCCATCGCAATATATTTTTGTTTTTTGTTCTTTTAATGCAATATTCGTTTCTCAATCATTATGCCAACAGGTTTTTTATAAGTTTTTCTGTCATAATTCCTAAAATGTCTTTAATCTAAGGTTATTCATTCTGACAAAAAGACAGTGATTCATGAAACCTATCTTTCCCTAATTGAGGCCATAACATGAGAAATCTCAGTGATTATTAATTCGGGAGAGCTTTATTTTAATTGCTGATGAAAGAATTGGGATTATTTTATAAACTTTGTATGATATTAAAAATCAACTTCCAATGCAGACACGCTTAAACGCAAAAATTGTGACCACTCATGTATTGAGGGAAATGAAGGCAGCAGGAGAGAAAATCGCTATGCTTACTGCATATGATTATTCTACTGCCAGAATCCTTGATGCAGCCGGTATAGATGTTATCCTGGTAGGCGATTCGGCCTCAAATGTTATAGCCGGACATGACACTACAATACCAATCACCCTGAACGAGATGATCTATCTTGCCAGCGGTGTTGTTCGTGCAGTAAAAAGAGCACTTGTAGTAGTGGACCTTCCTTTCGGGACCTATCAGGGAAATTCAAAGGAAGCTCTTGTCTCTGCTATCAGGATCATGAAGGAAACGGGTGCCAGTGCAGTTAAGCTGGAAGGAGGCTCTGAGATACAGGAATCGGTAATCCGTATTTTGTCAGCCGGTATTCCTGTTATCGGCCATCTTGGGCTGACACCCCAAGCCATTCATAAATTCGGGACCTACGTGGTAAGGGCGCAATCTGAAGACGAGGCCAAAAAGCTGATAAAAGATGCAAAACTACTTGAAGAACTAGGCATATCAGCATTGGTGCTTGAAAAGATACCTGCAAAACTGGCTTCAAAAGTTGCAAAAGACCTTCAGATACCGGTCATTGGTATCGGGGCCGGTCGGGGCGTTGACGGGCAAGTGCTTGTGCTGCATGACATGCTTGGTATTACCCAGGAATTTTCTCCACGTTTTCTCAGAAGGTATCATAACCTCAACCAGGAGATCAACAGGGCTGTTTCGAATTATGTTGATGATGTGAAAAACTTAAGTTTCCCAAGCACAAAAGAACAATATTAATTAGTAAGGTTAAATATTTTTTAATCCGGACAAAATGAGATGCATTATCATTCCTGTTAGTTTGGTTTTGCTGACAATATCATTTGTCAGTGCTCAACCCGATCAGTTTGAACGGTTCAATTACTCCTTTCTCAGGGCGATGTCGCCACGGACTACAACTGTTAATTATGATGAAATCCAGGGCAACCCCTTTTCCAGTGAGGAGTTTAGTACGGGTACCATCATTTTTCTTACAGGTTTTAAAAAAGAGGTACCCATGCGCTATAATTGGTATGAGAAGGAAATGGAGATATATTTCGAAGACAAAATATATGTAATATCCAATACGACAGATATTGATTATGTGCTTGTTAACGGGGAAAAGTATATTCCTTTTAAACATATCAAGAGTATTAACAACTATCTTATTGAAAAATACAAAGGCACGTACAGCCTGTTCCGTCAGGAAGATGTAAGGTTTGTTAAGGGTGCTCCGGCGCAGTCGGGTTATGATAAACCCACACCTCCAAAATTTGAATGGTACAAGCCTGAATACTATGTTATCACAAGCGATGGTGCGATTACAAAATTAAATCTTAACAGGAAAGGATTTCAATCACAATTCCCCATGTATGAGAAGGAAATAATGGATTTTATCAAAGAAAATGACCTGAATCCTAAAAATGAGGAAGATCTGGTTTTAGTTATTAAAAAAATTGATGAGTTGTCAGAGTCAGTCAAATAAATCCATTACTTCTTCTGCAGTAATTCCTTTCAGACTGTTGTTGATGAATGCATCCGCAAGCTGCGATTTATAATCCTGCAGTTTTAGGATTTTTTCCTCCAGGGTATTTCTCGAAATAAACCTGTAAACAATTACATGCTTGTCCTGGCCTATTCTATGTGCACGGCTGATGGCCTGCAGCTCAGCAGCCGGGTTCCACCACGGATCGAGTATAATAACATAGTCGGCCGCTGTAAGGTTAAGCCCTGTGCCGCCGGCCTTTAATGAAATTAAAAAAAACCGGTACTCCGACCCTTCCTGAAATTTCCTGATCTCTGTTTCCCTGTCCTTTGTTTCACCTGTTAACCAGGCATATTTTATGTTTTCATTATCCAGATAATTGGATATCAGCGAAAGATGTTTCACAAAAGAACTGAATACCAATGTTTTATGCCCTTCATGATACAAATTGTGCATATTCCTGATAACCTCATCATATTTTCCCGAACCTGAAAAATATTCCTCGTCTACCATGGCAGGATGATTGGCAATTTGCCTCAGTTTTGTCAGCGACTGGAGGATGTAAACAGTCGATTTGTTGAAGCCCAGCTCTGATAATTTTTCAATGATAAGGTTTCTCACCCTCGATTTCTCAAGCTCGTAATATGTTTCCTGTTTTTCATTCATGTCGCAGAAAATGATTTGCTCACTCACAGCTGGCAATTGTGGTTCAACTTCCATCTTTGACCGCCTCAACACAAAGGGCGATATGAGTTTCATCAGTTTTAATTTTTTGTTTTCATCCTGGTCCTTTTCAACAGGATATTGGAACTCTGCCTGAAAGAATGCCAGACTGCCGAGCAAACCCGGGTTCAGGAAGTTCATCTGGGACCAGAGGTCTAGAAGGCTGTTTTCAATAGGTGTACCTGTCAGTACCAGACGGTTCTCTGCATTAATCTGAATTACTGACTGATAGGTCTTGGACCCTGGATTTTTTATCATCTGACTTTCATCCAGCACCAGGTAGCGGAATTTAAGCTCAAGAAATTTCGGCAGATCATTTCTTAAGATGCCATAGGATGTGATAATAATATTGCTTTCAGCAGCCAGTTCCGAAAGGTTTTTCCTGCCGGGGCCAACATATAAACTTACAGTCAGTGCAGGGGTAAAACGCATAGCCTCGTTCCACCAGTTATGTACGAGCGATGTCGGCACAACTATCAGTGATGCTGTTGAAGCCAGGGCTTTATTCTCAAACAGGGAGAGCTGCAAAGGATTTTTTGCCTGTAATTCCTTGTTACCGTAATTTTCCAGATATATCCTCTGCAGCAGGGTTAGTGTTTGCAATGTTTTTCCCAATCCCATATCATCAGCCAGACATCCTCCGAAACCATTTTTGGAGAGCTTGTAAAGCCAGCTGTAGCCATCTATCTGGTACGACCTGAGCCGGGCATTAATATTGGGCGGGACATCTTCTTTTTCATTGCTTTTCTGCAGCAGGTTGAACAGATCTGATCCTTTTAGCTGTTTTGAGAATTTGTTGAGTATCGGGAAATGCTGCTTTTCAAGTCTTATCTGTTCCTTTTCCACCCTTGAAAAAACCAGCATATCACGATAGTTGACGAACCATTCTGTCGGAAGAATAACAATTCTTCCATCCGGGAGCATATATTCCCTTTCGCCGTTCAGGATATTATCCCTGAATGCTGAAAAAGGCACAACAAAACCCGGGAATTCAACATTAGCTTCAATATCAAACCAGTCGTTGGTTTTTTCAGAAATATTGATTTTTATGAAAAATGTATCGAGAAAATATTCTTTTTCCAGCTTATCCTGTGATACATTGTAACCAGATTCCTCAAGTATTTTCTTATTCTCATTAATCCAGTTTATAGTCTGATATGCCGATTGTTTTTCATCAGCAGTTTTGGAAAGAGGCATGAAATACGGTCCTTCCCTGTTGACAAGCCCAAAGGACAAAAGTGTGGCAATGCTCTCATTCTCAAAGTTATAGTCCCTTTGGATCCGGGTAAATCTTATATTCTCAGCTTCATACTCAAGGGTCACCTTCAGCTCAGTCTTGCGGTTTGCATAGTATATATTTTTACCGCCATAATTGAATTTCAGTACATAATAATACCTCCCGTTCAGGCCGCATTCGATATTCAATTCCCTGGCAGGAGTCAGGTTTAAATCAAGTATCTGAAACCCGCTGGCATTTACCTTGTATTTTTTTATAGCATTGCGTGCAAATGTTTCCAGAAATTTCTTTTCAGCTGAAGGAGGAATGGCAATGTATTCTTTTTTAAAAAAGGGATTCAGCTTTTTTCCATCTACATCGCTGATCTGATACATATCATTCTCAATAATAACGCAACATGGTTCGTTTACGGCGATGATACCATTCTTGTCTTTTAGTCTCAGTTCACGACCGTTATGATCTATGCTGAGGAAATACCTTATACCCTGGTCCGATCTTATAAAGTTAAATACTGCAGATGCCTGAATGCCCGCTACCCTTATCCTGTCGCTCTCATAGATGTTGTTCTGGAGTACTTTATGATAAACAGGAACAGGATTGAAAATCAGGATTTCAACACATTTTGCCATCCTTTTTTCAATGTAAGGCCTTATTTGGTTTTCGAGCAATTCGGTTGTTATTCCTGCAATAAATTCACGGCTGGGAAGGCCTTTCTTTTTAGAGAAAAACTTCATCAGATAGGTGTCATTATATTCTTCGATGAAATTTACCAGCTGGTTTTCTTCAGGGGTTAGGATATCTTCATAAGATTTGAGGTTTAACAGGGTAACCCTGTCATAGATGGCATAGTTACCCTTAATGGTTTCATTTTTTATCACATAAGGTGCAAAAAGATAACCTAGTTTGCGGTGTTCGCTGAGGGTTATAACAAACTGAATGTCCATGGTTGCAAAAATCAGTATTCCCTGCTTTACTTTAACAGTTTGGGTGGCGGAAAATAATTATTTTATTTCTACATCATTGAAATAGATATCCAGATAAACCGGAAGGTGATCGCTGAAGCCTCCTTTATAGGCAGGCCCCAGATAGGTTCTGGAGGGTTGTTTTCCGCCATATTTTTCATCATTTGTCAGGAGGAAATGATGCTGTGCTACGTGAATACATGAAATACATGTAGTGAGACTGTTTTTATCATTTACCAGCATGGCCCCGGAAACTATAAACTGATCAAACATATCCCATTCCGAGCGGTAGCGGTAGGTACCACATTTACAGGTTGCAGCAAGGCTTGCAGAAAGATTATAAAGATTGCTGCATTTACCTCTGGATGTGAATTTCACAGCACCCAAGATTTCCGTGATGCTTCTGTTGAAGGGTTCATCGTTGAAATCACCAGTAATGATAATGTTTGCGCAGGAATCGTTTTCCAGAATGTCGTTAACATGCTTCCTGAGTGTTTGACCGGCAAGGTTCCGGTTGATTTCCGATTTTTTCACACCCCCCAGTCTGGAGGGCCAGTGATTAACGAAAAGATGAAAGCTGTTATTTTCACCTGCGGAACCTTCAACGTACAGAATATCACGTGTTACCCATGCGGAATTTGCCGGATTTTTTACGCTGATAGCTTTGCTCTGCCTGATCCTGATCCTGTCGCTTCTGTAAATGATACCTACGTCAATTCCCCGTTGGTCGGGCGAATCATAATGTACAACAGAATATGGATATTTGCTGAGCGGAGTGGAGTTGATAAGATCGTAAAGCACTTTCTGGTTTTCAACTTCTGCAAAACATATGATCTCCGGAGGTTCCTGCTCCCCAACTGCAACAATAGTCTTGTAAATGTTCACAGTTTTGTTTCTGTAACGCTTGTAGGTCCATTCTTTTACACCAAGTGGCAAAAACTCATTATCATTCGTATGGGGGTTATCAGCTGTATCGAAGTAGTTCTCAACATTATAAAACATGATCCTGATATCTCCGCGAAGATGGTTATGGGGTTCTGATAAAGCAGTACCCATAAGTGCCGGCAAGGTGCAGAATAATAGGAGGTGACGAATACTCATTGTTCTGTCTGTTCAATAGCACCAATATCAGGAACATTTCGTGGATTTCCTGCAAAATCTAAAAGTAATTGAGGAATTCCTGAAATTGTTAAAGGGTTGCCTGCATCTATTGCAGGAGAGTTTATTCCCGGTGTGAAATCATAGGGCCCTTTTGCAATACTATCGTTTAAAAAAAGCGGGTCTTCACTGTAGATAACTGAGACAAATCTGTTTGTATCGAATATATGCAGGGTATCTTTATGAACTTTGAGCATGCAATGGTCGAAAATATAATCCAGACCGGCAAGATTTAAAGTGTCGAAATAAACCTCGTTATCAAGCACTCCGTCGATAATGCTGTTATAGAAATTCAGATGAAGATCCTGAGGAATTGTGCTTTCAATAATTCTGTAATCCTCGTCCAGATCAAGTCCGGTATAGTAGTTTGTAAAAACCAGGGAAGGCTGGCTGCTGCTTCGCCGTCCATAATTACCTTCATAATAACTATTAGGATAATAAGCAGCGACATTTGAAATGGTACAGTGATAAAAATTATAATTTCCGCCCATCTGTATCAATACCGCCATCGTACCGCAATCTGCAATAATGGTATTATAAGCATTTATATTACTGCTGAAAGCATAAATTCCTACTCCCGCAGAATTCAGGATGATGCAATTATTAAGTTCAACAGATGCAATGCAGTCTTCCACAGGATAACCTACCTGTAAGCCAGCCACAGCATTTTTTATGATGACATTTTGGAGAGAATTCCCTGTACTTTTCTCGTGAATAAAAATTGTACCCCATTGTCCTGCAGTTTCTTCGTAACCACCGTCGAACCTTGCCCCCGAAAATACGATAGGGTTTTCATAGGTCCCTGCGGCCTGGATGGTGCCCCATACCAGGAGACTTGAATTAGGAGTGAGAAAAATTTTAGTACCCGGGCCTATGGTCAGGGTTTCGTCGAAATCGAGGGCTGCATTGTCAACAATCAGATAAGGTTTATCGCTCGTCCATGACTGGCTTCTGAAAACTTCGTTGCGAAACAAAATTACATCCTGACCATAGGCTATCAGTTTTACATCCTGCTGCCTTGAATTCAGATCGAAAATAACAGAGTCTTTGATCAGTAAAGGATTGTTCGTATTCAGAGGGTCAATCGTAACTTCAACAAAAATATAAATGCTGTCTTTCCTGGCTATTTTCACATTTCTTAATTCATTTCCATTTATTCCGTTCACATTTAAACGAAAAAAAGATGCATCGCCTCCCGCAACATGTATACGTGATATTTCCAGTGGTTGATCATATGGGTTAACAACCGTAAAATAGTGTGTTAAAGAACCCAGGGAAACCAAAACAGTATCGAAATAAATGGTGTCTGTCGAGAATTCAAGTCTTGCTGAGCTATCGGTCAGAATGTCATCTTTCTGACAGCAAATAAGAAAAAGGCATGCTGTTAAAATTGAAAAACTTATTCTTAACACGTGGCGCATCAAATTTTCTGTAAAAATAACCATTTACCGCATCTGCGGCATCTATTCAACGGAATTTTGCCCGCATTATTCTGTTGGGGATTGAAATACTGATCGTTACCTTATCAGCCAGTGGTCAGGCACATCTGCCGGGTTAATAAATTATTTTATTGAGGTGAGTATTTTCAATTAACTTTATTAAATTTAAGATTAGATTTAGGAAGGATAATGATAAGTCCGATTTTTACATGGAAATAATTCAAGCATCTGCGTACCACCTCATTGATATACTTTTTCTGTTGAAACAGTGTATACTTGATATGAACAGGAGGGGTTTCAAACAATGGAACAGTGCTTATCCGGGATCCGAAATTATAAGCAATGATGTTGAAAAGGGGACATTATACATTTTTAAAGAAATGCACATTGCCAAAGGCATGATCAACCTTTCCGATGAAAAGCCTGAAGAGTATAATGAAATAAAATGGAAAGGCAATCTTGATAAGATCCTATATATTAACAGGTTCGCAGTTCATCCTTTCTGGAAGGAAAGCGACATCAGCGCGCGGCTGATGGATTTCGCTGAGGAATATGCCCGGAAGAACAAGTATACCTCTATCCAGCTCGATGTCATAGACTGCTATCCGGCAGATAACAAGTTTTTCGCCGACCGCAGTTACGAACTTGTGGGCAGTTTCCACAGCGCATTCCAAAAATTGCCTTACTCCTGTTATGAGAAGAATCTTTAGCGACGGTTTTACAGTGCTAAAGTAAAACCTCATCAAAGCGCCATTGGTATTCCCCTGTAGAAGTCAAGAATTTTCACTGAGAAAATGTATTCATATTTTGCCTGGAGGAGTTCGGATTCTGCCCTTATGTAGTTATTTTTAGCTATGTTGTACTCTACTGAATTAACAATACCGACATTGTATTTCTGTTCGGTGTAATGGAATGATTCTGTGTAAGAATTTACAGCTTCAAGTGCAGAATTATGTTTTGCTTTTGCAGAAACAGCGTCGTTGTGAGCCTGCTGAATATTCTGGTAAAGACTCTGTTTGATCTGTTCTAGTTGAAATTTGGAGTCATATAGCTGTACCTTAGCTTTACTAATATCGTTTACAACCTGCCATTGGTTAAAGATGGGAATGCTTATCCCCACACTGACCGATTGTGCGAAATTATCCTTTATCTGATCCGAATACGGATAATCAACAGGATTTCCGGCTTGATCTGTCAAAATTCGTTGATCGGAATAACCGGTATAAATGCTTCCTGTCATATAAATAGTGGGACTCATTCTGCCGTATTGCATGGCAAGATTACTTTTCGCAATATTTACCATGTACTCGTACATTTTGAAATGAGGCAGGTAGTTGAGCGCTTCATTGTACACAGTATATACGCCGGGCAATTCCGGAAGCATGTTGATATCAATAGAATCGGGAGTAATAATAGAAAACTCTCCTGCTGAATCCAGGTCGAGCAATTGAACCAGGTTAAGAATGGAGAGTTGAAGATCGTTCCTTCTGTTGGTAACATTAAGATCTTCACCGGCAAGCTGGGCTTGAATTTCAAGCAAGTCACCACGTGCAATACTACCAGCTTCAACAAGTTTTTGCGTTCTGGCTACCTGTAATTCAGTTACCGATCGTTGATTTGTGGCTACATCGAGCAACTCCTGCTGGAAAAGAATGGACAGGTAGGCAGAAGATATTTCAAGTGTTTTTTCAACTTTCTCTCTTTCAACATTCTGAAGTGCTGCCAGTGTTGCATACTTATTGCTTCTGATATTATTAAAATTTTGCAGGCCACTGAAAAGACCAATGCTGCTTGAAAGGCTAAAATTATCGCTCACGGAATTGTTCCCGATAAATTCATTCGTAAAGGGGTCAACCTGTCGTCCAAACCTGTAATCCCTGCTTGCATTTCCGTTTAAGCCGGGTAGGACATTGGTTTTTGCCTGCAGCAGGTTAACTTCAGCAATTTCTGCCTGCAGCCGGCTGCGTTTTATCTGAATATTGTTTGCATGCGCATAGTCGATACAGTCTGTTAATGTCCATGGACGCTGTGTGTAAGATAGAGTAGTAAATGAAACTATTACAATTAAAAAACAAGTTAATTTCTTCATGGTTTTCTTATTAGGATGCTTTAATAATTTTCATTTGTTTTCTGTAGAGCAGATAAATCTTTCTGTTTCCGCCGGTTTCTCCACCGAATACCTGCAATAACTCCCATTCTTTGCTGTAAGAGTTGATATAGTTTTTCAGTCTCGCCCCGTCATTTTCATTCTCTTCCAGGTATAATGGTTCCAGCCTGAAATACTGGGTACTATTGTTTTGAACTGATTTGAGTTCCATTTCCGTTCTTTCCTCTCCGTTGATAACTTCCAGCGGGATACATATGCCTTTCATCACGATACGGTTTTTAACGCTTTCTTAATGTTCTCGGTTAAAATATAACCATCAAAAAGTTGAATGATCCGGTTGGCTTTATCTGCGTGTACAGGTGAATGAGTTACCATCACGATGGTTGTTCCCTGGTTGTTAAGATCGGTGAGAAGACTCATGATCTCCTCTCCGTTAACGGAATCCAGGTTCCCTGTAGGTTCATCGGCCAGTATTAGCCTGGGATTTGTAATTACTGCCCTGGCTATTGCAACACGCTGCTGCTGCCCGCCCGATAATTGCCGGGAATAACTCTTCCTTTTATGCGAAAGTTTTATTTTGTCGAGCATTTCGGTGATCCTCCTTTTTCGTTCTCCGGCTGAAATGCCCATATAAAGTAACGGGAGCTCGATATTATGATACACCGTTAATTCCTCGATCAGATTATAACTCTGAAATACAAATCCCATTTTTCCCCTCCTGTACTTAGTCCGTTGTATCTCACTCATGTTGGTAACATCTTTCCCGTCAAACCAATATCTTCCTTTCGTTGGTCTGTCGAGCATTCCCAGTATGTTCAGAAGTGTTGTTTTTCCACAACCGGAAGGTCCCATGATTGCCACAAATTCACCTTCATCAATAGCAAGGTTTACCCTTGTGAGGGCAGTTGTTTCTACTTCATCGTTGATAAACGTCTTTGTGATTTCTTCGGTCCTGATCATTTTTAAATTAATTATGATTTCGTTATCATTTATAGTGCCACCTTAATTAAATTACAGATATACAGAATGATACAAAAGTGTTTTCAAAGGGTGAATGTTCGAAATTGTTACAAAAATAGTTCGATTTCGGACAAAGATAATACCTGCAGACTCATTCCGGGTACTGGGGTAGCTGGTTACTGGTTACTGGTTGCTTGTTGTTAATACCAAATACTAATACCCTTTACTTCCAAGGTACTCTTTGCGGTCTTTGTTCTTCTTCGCGCTCTCTGCGTGGACATTGCACCCAGCATATCCATTTTATTCTTATTTTTGTTGATATAGTATTCCCTATAACTATGGCAGAAACTGAAAGACAGAAAGGGCGCATTTTAGTGGTAGATGATAACGAAGATTTATTATTTGCCCTGAAATTGCTTTTAAAACCTCAGGTGGAGCAAATTACCACGTTAAATAGCCCCGACAGGATACCCGAAGCATTGAAAAAGGATGAGTATGATGTGATTTTGCTCGATATGAATTTCACGAAGGATGCCAGCAGTGGTAAGGAAGGCTTCGACTGGCTTAAAAGAATAAAAGAAACGGATCCCGAGGCTGTGGTCGTATTTATAACAGCCTATGGAGATGCGGAAAAAGCTGTGAAAGCAATGAAAGCAGGAGCAACAGATTTTATACTCAAGCCCTGGCAGAACGAAAAACTTATCGCGACCCTGAACGCTGCCATCCAGCTGAGTGAATCGAAAAAGGAAGCAGGAGCTTTGCGAAACCGGCAGAAGGAATTGAGCGCTATTATCGATCAACCATTCCACGAGTTTATCGGTGAGTCGAAGGAGATGATGGAAGTTTTCAGCACCATAAAAAAAGTTGCCAGAACTGATGCCAATGTACTTATCCTGGGCGAGAATGGGACCGGCAAGGAGTTGGTGGCAAGAGCTGTTCACAGGAATTCTCCCCGCAGCCAGGAAGTGTTTATCAGTGTGGATATGGGCTCTATAACTGAAACCCTTTTTGAAAGCGAATTATTCGGTCATGTAAAAGGTGCTTTTACCGACGCACGGGCCGACAAACCCGGACGTTTCGAAATTGCCTCCAAAGGCACCCTTTTTCTCGATGAAATTGGAAATCTCACCTACCCGCTTCAATCAAAACTTCTTAATGCCCTCGAGAGAAGGGAAATTATACGGGTAGGTTCAAACAAAAGTCTTCCAATAGATGTAAGGCTTATCTGTGCTACCAACAGTGATATCCATAGCATGGTGGGAGAAGAAAAATTCAGACAGGACCTTTTATATCGGATCAATACAGTTGAAATTCATCTGCCTCCGCTGCGCGAAAGGAGCGGGGACATAAACATACTTGCCGGACATTTCCTTACAGTATATGCCACCAAATACCGGAAAAAGATTTCCAAACTCAGCCCTCAGGCACTAAACAAACTCAATCACTATGCCTGGCCGGGAAATGTCAGGGAACTTCAGCATGCTATTGAAAGGGCCGTCATTATGTGCGAAAGTAACTTACTAGAAGCCGACGATTTTCTTCTGACAGCACAGAAAAAACAAGACGACCTCTCTTTCGAAAATTATAACCTCGACGATATGGAGCGCAGGATAATTGAGAAGGTATTGAAACAAAACCAGGGCAATATCACACAGGCTTCTAAAGAACTGGGATTAACGCGTACTTCATTATATAGAAGAATGGAAAAGTATGGGCTTTAAAAACTTCAGGGTCAACCTCGTTATCAGGGTTGTACTCCTTATTGTAGTGATTTTTCTTTTTTACTATTCTTTCAGTACCGATTATTTTTTTACTCCCATTATCGTTGGTCTGGTGATCCTTTTCATGATTACTTCTCTGATCAGGTATGTTGATAAAACCAACAGGGAACTGGCTTCTTTTCTTGAGTCCATAAGGTTCAGCGAATTTACCCGCAAGTTCAGTATGACAGGCATGGGCAGTTCTTTTGATTCCCTGAACAATGCATTGAATGAGGTTATTAACGACTTCCAGAATGTAAGAAAAGAGAAGGAAGAACATTTCTATTACCTTCAATCCATACTACAGAATATCGATGTGAGTCTTATTGCCTATCAGGCTGATGGTACCATTGACCTCATCAATAAAGCAGCAAAGAAATTGTTTCAGGTAACAGGCTTGACCAATATTAAAAACCTGGGGAAAGTCAGTACTGAGCTTGTTGATGTACTGCTGGCAATTAAACCCGGCGAGAGCAGGCTTGTGAAAATTGTTGATCGGGACGATTTTTTACAGCTGGTCATTTTTGCTACCAGTATAAAAGTGAGGGAGAAGTCCATAACCCTTGCTACCATCAAGGACATTCAGAATGTTCTGGAAGAACAGGAAACTGAATCATGGCAAAAGCTGATACGCGTGCTTACCCATGAAATTATGAATTCCATCACCCCAATTGCCAGCTTGTCATCAACACTGGAATCCATGCTGAAAGATTCAGGACCTGATAAGAATATCGATACCGGCGAACTGGAAAGTGCATTGCGCACAATCAACAAACGTAGTAACGGCCTTCTGCATTTTGTGGATACTTACCGTAACCTCACCCGGATCCCCAAACCCAATTTCAGTTTTATAAAAGTCAACGATCTGTTCAATAATGTAAGCATGCTGTTCGGCGAAGAACTTAAAAAAGAAAAGATCAGTTTTATTGTAAATATTGAGCCGGAAAATTTGGAAATTACTGCAGATGAGAGGCTTATTGAACAGGTGCTCATCAATCTTGTTAAAAATTCCATTCAGGCTTTACATAACAAAAAGAACAAAGAAATTAAGCTGCTGGCTTTCTTCAATAAGCGTGGCAGGTATACCATACAGGTAATTGATAACGGGCCTGGAATCCTGCCCGATGTTCTGGACAGGATTTTCATTCCGTTTTTTACAACCAAAACAAGCGGATCGGGTATTGGACTTGCTATTTCGCGTCAGATTATGCGTCAGCACAGCGGGATGATAACTGCCTATTCCAGACCTGATGAGATGACGATCTTCACCCTGACATTTTAATTTCATCAATTTTATGACGGAATGTCATTAGTCTGAAATATATTCATATATTTACATATATAAATATTTTGGTATACTATTTGAACCAGGATCATAACTATATGTTTAACATAATAAAATAGATAACATGGCTCTCGAACACTTAACAAAAGACACTTTCAAAGAAAAAGTTTTCAACTATGAAGTAAACAGGGATTGGAAATATGAAGGATTAAAGCCTGCAATAATTGATTTTTATGCCGACTGGTGCGGACCCTGCAGGATGGTTGCCCCGGTCCTTGAAGAACTAAAAGCAGAGTATGGCGACAAGCTTGAGATTTATAAGGTTGATACAGAAGCAGAACGGGAATTGTCGTCTGTTTTTGGTATAAGGAGCATCCCAAGTTTATTATTTATCCCTTTGAATGGACAGCCACAGATGGCACTCGGAGCTTTGCCTAAAGATTCATTCAGGAAAGCAATAGATGAAGTTTTGAAAGTACAGTAATGAAAACTATTGTTACACGTTATGGCATTGTGATCATCTTGTCGGTTGCCGGCATAATAGGAGGCTTTCTTTACTGGCGTTTTGTCGGATGCCGCACAGGATCATGTCCGATAACATCGAATTGGCAGTTGAGTATATTTATGGGAGGAATAATAGGATATCTTACAGGCGATTCTATAAAAGATTTTAAGGAAAGAAGATTGAAAGGAAGGAATGAGGGAAACATGGAATAACCGTTACAACCGGAATGAATATATTTATGGCAGGGTTCCCAACGAATTTCTCAAAACATTTATTGATATTGAAAAACCCGGAAGCATTTTACTTCCCTGTGAAGGCGAAGGCAGAAATGCTGTATATGCTGGATTAAAAGGATGGCAGGTGTATGCGTTGGATTTCAGTGAAATTGCCCGAGATAAAGCATTGAAACTTGCAGAATCCAGCAATGTTTCAATAAACTACGATCTGGCTGAAATTAATGAATGGGATTCAGAAGTTAAATTCGATTGTATTGCGATGATCTACTGTCATTTTCCCTCTGTCACGCGACAAAATCTTCACAGAAAGTTGATCTCCATGTTAAAACCATCAGGCAAAGTGGTTATGGAATGCTTTTCTAAAAAGCAGGAACATTACGATTCGGGAGGGCCTTCGGATCCTGATGCACTTTACGATACTGATATCTTGCGTGACGATTTCAGGCCACTAAAAATTGAATTTCTCCAGGAGCGTATTGTCACCCTTAATGAAGGATTGTTTCACCGTGGCGAAGCCAGTATACTGCGGATGATAGCAGTGAACTATTAGTTTATTCTGTCAGTTGTTTTTTCAACCTGTTCCTGTCGACCTTGAAGGAATGATTTCTGGGCAATTCGTCAACAAACACAATTTCTTTGGGATGGTATTTCTTGGGAAGTTCCTTTTTAAGCATGGCTTCCAGTTCCTTTTCAGTAAATTCACTGCCGCCCTTTTCAAGGACCAGCACTACTTTTTCTCCTAACTTTGCATCAGCCATTCCCACAACTGCGCAATCGAGGCCTGTCGTTTTTGATACGATAGATTCAATTTCCTCGGGAATAATTTTAATTCCGCCAGAATTGATGAGGGTATCAAACCTGCCAATCCACCGGAATGAATTTCTATCGATCAGATCCACTACATCATTGGTTTTAATTTTATGATCGATATAATCTGCATCAATGATAAGGCAATTACGGTCATCAACAGAAAAAACAACCCCCGGAATCGCCTGATAATGCCTGTCGTACTGCATGCCGCTGATCTGACGGATGGCAACATGCGAACAAGTCTCTGCCATACCGTAGCTGATATAAACTTCGTTAGGCAGGTCGCGGAGCATAACTTCCAGTTCCTCCCTGATTTCGGCACCACCAATAATCAGTTTTTTTATTCTGCGCAGCGTTTCAATACTGTTAAGCGAATTATAGGCCTGTAATGGCACCATAGAACATAAGTCGATCTTTCCGAAACCTGTCAGTTCAGGCATGCTTGTTGGTTCTGTGTAGAGCAGGTTTAATCCTCCGACAAACGCCCTTACCACCACCATTTTACCGGCAATATAGTCGATAGGCAGACATAAAAGAATAGACTGTCCTGATTTCAAATCGAACAGACTGCAGGTTTTTTGGGCTGAAAGGGTCATGGATTTTTTTGAAAGCTTAAATTCCTTATTCTTTCCTGTAGTACCTGAAGAATTCTGGATGATATGGTCATCATCATTGATCCATTCTTCAATAAACCTGTATATTTTTTTCTCCCATTCAGGTTTGCTGCGGTCCTCAATCACGGTTTCGCACAAATCTTTCAGGCTGTCGACCGGGTAAATCCTGCTGTTGATTATTAAGCCGTGGCTAAATTGTTCCATTTAAATTCTTATTTATTAAACAGGACTGACAAGTTCCATTTTTTTCTTGGGAAATAATACAATTTTTCTCCAATAAGTGCAAGAGGACTGTCAATGTTATTAACAAATAAATTGCCTGTACTCAGCCCATGCACCAGAGAACTATGTTTCGAATAAGCCCATTGTGCAATAGCGCTAAGGCCAATGTTGGATTCCAGCGATGAAGTAATCCACCAGTTAATGTTCATTTGATCAGCAATCTCAATCCATTCTTCGCACGATTCAATGCCTCCCAAGAGGCCGGGCTTTAAAACTATATATTGAGGGTTGATGAGCTTGAGGAGCTGTTGTTTGTTCTCAAGGGGATATTTTCCGATGAGCTCTTCATCAAGTGCAATAGGGATCGGGGAAGTTTCGCAAAGCGCGGCCATTTCATCAAGTTGTGACGGTAATATGGGTTGCTCCACACTATGAATTTTCAGGTCAGAAAGCTGGTACAGGTATTCAAGTGCTTTGTCGGGACGGAAAGCGCCATTCGCATCAAGCCTTATCTGAAGATCCTCTGCAGAGTATCTATTCCGGAGGTTTGACAGTAACTCAAACTCTTCACTGAATTTCAGAGAGCCAATTTTTATCTTCAGACAATTGAAACCCTGTTCAAGTTTTTCATCTATCTGTTCCATCATATCATCTTTATTTCCCATCCATATCAACCCGTTAATGGTAATGAACTCTTTACCTTCGGTGAATTTCGAGGGATAAAGTATTTTCGAACCTTTATTTTCCAGGTCTTTCAATGCGGTTTCTATTGCAAAATTTATAGATGGATAAGCGTACAACGGAGTCTTTAAGTTAAACCATCCTTTATTGATAAGTTCCACAACTTCTTTTACTTTTTTAGGAAAACCTTCTGTATCATCCATACTCAGTCCGGGAAACACCGAACATTCTCCGATTCCATAAATATTTGGCAATGAATCTTCATACAGGAGAATGAAATAAACACTTTTTTTCAGGAAAGTGCCCCTCGATGTTGTGGCTGGTCTTCTGAATAGGAACTCGTAATTACGTAAAGCAGCTCGTATCATTATATTACAAAACCCAATCCAAAAATAATTGAGAATATTAAGGTTGTGATAGCTAATCTTTTTAACTCCGAATTAAGCTCAACAGGTTCAGTATTATATAAAACTACTTTGATGTTTAATACAAACATCGGGAAGGTGATAATGAAAAGAAACTGAAAAATGGAGTGGTAAAAACGAATGGTATAGATAATGCTGAATATCATGGAAAGTGAGATGAGCAACACATGATATAATTTAGCCCCCCGTGAACCCAGTCGTACAACAAGAGTATTTTTACCTGTCAGACCGTCTCCCATGATATCACGCATGTTGTTGAGGTTTAATACGCCGGAACTTAGCATGCCTATAGCTGATGCTGGCAAA
>Ga0123335_1003741_pt1 | contig 20699 bp, 17 predicted proteins | sample BiotimSIPDNA_2_FD_89707 | JGI IMG/M metagenome (GOLD analysis project Ga0123335, IMG submission 89707) | Anaerobic biogas reactor microbial communites from Washington, USA - Biogas_R2 time_0 SIP DNA | ecosystem: Engineered > Bioreactor > Anaerobic > Unclassified | place: Washington, USA...
ACAGCGGCGCAGGCGGGTAAAGGTTCTGGCGCTGGTGATGCCCTCGCCGGTGGGGGTGGCAATGGTCATGGTGGTGTAGCCCTCGCCGTTAAATCCCAGGCCGGAGAAACTGGGAGCGTTTTTCACAAACAGGGTGGTGTTCATCTTGCGGGCAGCCCTGGACATGTGGTGGACATTGGCGGAATGGATCATGGCGGAATGTTTGCAGCCCTGTTCCGCCCGGAACGCTTCCTCCACCGCCTCCTCGATATTGCGGACCCGCACAATGCCCAGCACCGGCATGAGCATTTCGGTCATCACAAAGGGGTGATTCCGGTCCACCTCGGCAATAATCAGCCGGGGATTTCCCGGGAAGCTGACGCCGGAATCCCTGAGAATCACCGCCGCGTCCCGGCCCACATAGTTACGGTTGATCACATGCCGCCCGTCCTTTGGGATGAGCACGGTCTTCACGATTTTGTCAATGTCGGAGCCGCTGACGCGGTACGCGCCGTTCCGTTCCATGGAGCGCATCAGTTCTTCCGCCACGGTGTCAAAGACGAATACTTCCTTTTCCGCAATGCAAAGGACATTGTTGTCAAAGCTGGCGCCGTCCACAATGTCCTTGCCCGCTTTGTTCACATCGGCGGTGTCATCCACAATGACGGGGGGATTGCCGGGGCCTGCAGCCACCACTTTTTTGCCGCTTTTCATGGCAACGGCCACCACGGCCTCGCCGCCGGTGATGGAGAGCATAGCTACGTCGGGATGGGTCATGATGACCTGACCGCTCTCCAGGGTGGGTTCCTTTACGGTGGTGATCAGGGTGGGGGGGCCGCCCGCTTTGACAATGGCCTCATTGAGCAGGCGCATCGCCTCCTGGGAAGCCCGCTTGGCTGCCGGGTGGGGATTGAACACCACGGCATTGCCCGCCGCGATCATGCTGATGGCGTTGTTAATCACCGTGGCTGTGGGGTTGGTGGAGGGGGTGATGGAGCCAATGACCCCATAGGGGGCCTGCTCGATCATCATCATGCCGTGATCCCCGGTTTTGCAATAGGTGGACAGGTCCTCCACCCCGGGAGTGCGCCGGGCCACCAGCAGGTTCTTTTGCACCTTGTCCGCAACGCGGCCATAGCCAGTCTCCTCATGGGCCAGGCGGGCCAGGGGCTCCGAGTTGTCGATGGCGGCCTTGCGCATGGCCTCAATCAGCTCGGCCCGCTTCTCCAGGGTGCTGTCTGCCAGCTTTTCCTGAGCCAGCTTGGCGTTGTGCACAGCCTCCTGGGCAGTGTCGCATAGCCAGCGGGAGGTGTCCCCTGCCGGAGAGGATGCCGGGCGGTCCTTTGCCGCCTGGTCCGGCTCCAACTTGAGGGTACCGGACAGGCTGCGGAGGATGTCCTCGGTGATCTGCCGGATCTCTTGTTCAGTCAATGCCATGTTCTCAGGCTCCTTATGTCAGTTGGATCAGCTGAATGCCCTTTTCAAAGGCAGCATCCCTGGCCAGGGGGGTAACCACCGCGGCCTTGGGACAGCGGATCAGCTTGTAGCCGTTGGAATAGGCCCAGAGCACTTCCGCCTCCGACAGCAGGCAATGGGGGTCGCCGGACAGATCCCACAGCTTGGTCTTGGTTTCGCACTGGGGAGGCGGGCTTTGCGGTGAAGCGTCCTGGGGAGCAGAGGGCTGGGGAACGTAGGTATGCAACAGGGGATTGGTTTGCCGGGGGGCCGGCACTAACCGAGATTGGGACATGGGATCGGGCGGCCTGGCTTCCCCAGCCTGCTGACAAACCAGCCTGCACAACTGACCGTCGGCGATCCCGCAGGCATTGGCCTCGTCCTTGTCGATGTGGGCTTCCAGGCTATGTTCCGGGCCGGTGCGAACCACCAGGTTTTCCAGTTGGGCCCGGCGGTCCCCTTCGGCCTGGATGGCCACCAGATCCCCGTCCTTCAGGCCATAGGCGGCGGCTTCCCCCGGGGACATGTGCAAGTGACGTTTTGCCACCAGCACGCCCCGCTCCAGGGAGACCCGCCTGTCGCCATTGATCAATGTCCCACCCGGGGTACCCGCCGTATCCCCCGACATGCGCAGCACAGGATCAAAACCCAGCTGATAGCAATCCGTGTAGCTAAGCTCAACCTGGGTCTCCTTGCGGACAGGGCCTACCACGCGCAAAACGGCCTTGCCCTTGCGGCCTTCCAGCACCACGGTTTCCCTACAGGCGTACTGGCCGGGCTGGAGCAGGTCACGAAGGGGGGTGAGAGCATAGCCCGGGCCGAAAAGCCGTTCCACGTCGCGCTGGCACAGGTGCACATGGCGGTTGGAGGAGGTAACGGGTACAAAGCGTTCCCCCGTCCTGGCCAGCTCACTGAGCACCAGCCGCAGTACGATCTCTTGCAACGCTTTCTCGTTCATACTACTTCTTCTGCGCTTCCTGCTTCTTGCGGAAAATTTCCTTCAGGCTTTCGGTGAAGGGCGGGCGGGCAATGCCATACTCGGTGATGATGGCGGTAATCAGCTCATGGTCCGCAAAGTCAAAGGCGGGGTTGTAGACATTCACACCCTCGGGGGCCATGCGCTGCTGATACCACATCTCGGTCACTTCGTGGGCAGGGCGCTGCTCGATGGGGATGTCCTCACCCCGGGCGACGCTCATGTCGATGGTGGAGGTGGGGCCGCAGACATAGAAGGGGATGCCATAGTATTTGGCCAGGATTGCCACGCCGGAGGTGCCGATCTTGTTGCAGGCGTCGCCGTTGGCCGCCACCCGGTCACAGCCTACGAATACGGCCTGCACCCAGCCGTTTTTCATGACCTGGGAAGCCATGTTGTCGCAGATGACGGTAGTATCCACGCCGTCGGCAAAAAGCTCGAAGGCGGAGAGCCGGGCACCCTGGAGCAGAGGACGGGTTTCATCGGTAAAGACCTTGAAGTTCATCCCCCGTTCCCGGCCCAGGTGAATGGGCGCCAGTGCGGTACCATACTTGGAGGTGGCCAGCTGACCGGCATTGCAATGGGTCAGGATGCCGTCGCCGTCCTTGATGAGGCTCAGGCCGTATTCGCCAATCTGGCGGCACATCCAAACGTCCTCGTCCTTGATGGCGACAGACTCCTGATGGAGCAGCTCCTTGATTTCGGGAATCGATTTGTTGGCATTTTCAAGCACCACCCGCTCCATGCGCCGCAGGGCCCAGGAAAGGTTGACGGCGGTGGGCCGGGAGGAATCCAGGTACTCCTTGGCAGCCAGGAACTGGGCATAGAAGGAGTCGTAGGAGGTTGCTTCGATCCGTTTGGCAGCCAGGTAGACCCCAAAGGCGGCGGCTACGCCGATGGCAGGAGCGCCGCGGACCTGCAGAAGGTAGATGGCGTTCCAAATGTCCTTTTGCTCGGTGAGATGCAGGATTTCCACCTTGCCGGGCAGCTTCGTCTGGTCGATGATGACCAGGGCGCTGTTTTCATCATCCAGCGCGACGGTTTCATAGCTCATGATATTCTTTACAGAATCCTGGGACACTTTGCTCGCTCCCCTATCTATTGGATTGTTGCTCGGATTGTGAAGGGATCCGCCCTTATTTGGCAGCCTCTGCCGCCCGCCGCACTGCGGTAACGAAATCGGCACCGCGCTTGAAGGAGGTGCTGTGGAGGATGTAGTCCTTGGCGCAGAGGATGTTGAGACGCTCAGCATAGGCGCGCTTTTCGGGATCGGGGATGGTGGTGACATCCTTGACCTGGGCCATGCCCACCGTGCGGCGGATCAACTCGGTGCCGGCATAGGAGGCGGTGTCCCTGAGGATGGTGGAAAGGTACCATTCCTTAAAGCCCGGGGTCTTGGCCATCCGGTCGGTGACGTTCTCCTCAAAGCAGCGCAGGAACTTCTGGCTGAACAGATCGATGATTTCTTCAACGGTTTGGAGGGTCCAGCTGCAGAAAGCTTCGTTGCCTGCGGCGAAACCGTTGTCGTAGGCGAAGATGAGGTTGGCCACCACGTTGCCCACGTCGTACCCGATAGGGCCGTAGAAGGCAAACTCGGGGTCAAATACGCGGGTGCTGTCCGGCTTGACAAAGATGGAACCGGTATGCAGATCGCCGTGGATGAGGGCCTGGGCGTTGTTCATAAAGTCAAACTTGAGCTTGGCCACTTCCAGGTGCAGGGCCTGATCCTCGTAGAGCTCCCGGCGTACAAAATCGGCGTTCCGGGGAAACACCAGGTTGCGATGGTTGCAGTCGTTGTAAGGCTCGGTGAGAACCAGGTCCTCGGTGATCTCACAGAGTTCCGGGTTGATGAAACTCTTGACCATGGCTTTCTTGGCCTTGTGCTCCATGACCACATCGGTGGTTTTCAGCAGCGTATTGACCATGTAGGTTGTGACGTCCTCGGCAAAGCGGGGGAAGATTTCATGCTTCATCAGGGCGTAACGCATGAGGGAATGGTCGGACAGATCCTCCATGACACAGGCGCACATGACGGTGTCATAACCGTAGATCTCGGGCACCAGGTGCGGGGCGTACTTCCATTGAATTTGAAGGATTTCGCTTTCGATGCGGTTGCGGTCGGTGGAAACCCGCATCTCGGCGGAAATTCGGAGCTGTTCGCCCGCCTGTTTGACAATGACGCTCTTTCCGGTGGCTTCGTCCACCACGCGGAATACGTAGTTGAGGTTGCCATCGCCGATCTCCTTGCCGGAAAGCTGGGCATCCTTGGGCATGTAACCCTTTTCCTTCACGTATTCCAGAACGTCCGGGGTTTTCATCAAGAAATAGGTATCAAAGCGGGACATCCTCATTCTTCCTTTCTACATGAAAATGCTTGGTGGCAAACATCTCTGATTCCTAACGGAATTCAATGTTTCTGACGTCGGCGGGGTCTATGTCCTCCAGGAGGCGCATTTCCCGGTCTGTTGGCGGGGGTGTGGTGACCAGCGAAAGATAGCGGATGGGAAAGCCGGTGGAGGCGGCAACCTCCTGGATGCTGGAGGTGGGATGGATGCTGCGCAGGATCAGCTCTCCCTCAAACATGGAAAAAACGCACAGGGGGGTGATGATGTCGCTGACATTGCCCCGGGCGGTCAAGAAGTCCAGCTGGGGAGGAAAGGTGCGCACATCGTGCTTGGTGCGCCAGATGATGGCCCGCTTGGCAGTGGGGATCAGCACGGCGCTTCCGGCCCCACCGGGCAGGCGTACCTTGGGTTTGGCGTAGCTGCCGATCACGGAGGCGTTGACACCGCCCATGCGGTCAAACTGAACGCCGCTTAAAAAGGCCACGTCCAGCCCGCCCCGCATGCTCAAGTCGAATACCTCCTGGAGAGGGAAAGCGGCCTGGGCGCCATGCCACAGCTCCTCCCCTGCGCTGGTGATATCCGAAAGCCGGGGAGCGTGCGGGTCCACCCCGCCGGGGATGTTCAGGTGGACGGCATGGGGCGCGTGATGGGCCTTGGCCAGCAGTGTGGCCACCATGGGCAGGGGCGAGCTGACTCCATGGAACACGGTTTCTCCATCCCGGATCAGGCGGGCCATGCACACGGCCATGATATCGCATGCCCTCATCATCACAGCCTCCTTTCCAGCCACTGAGGAAGCTGATCGGCAGTGGTCAGTGCCAGGAAGGAGCGGACGGCCTCATCCCCCACCCCATAGGCCTGATAGCAGGCGTTGGGCCAGGCACCCCGGGGAGCGTGCACCACCGCGCTTACGAGGAAATGGGGTATGTTGGCCTTGATCTCTCGATTCGTAAAATAGTCCGGTCCCACGATGCGCTCGGCGGTGACGATGACCGTTTCCGAGGCCCTGGACAGCAGGATATCATCATAGAGGGGGCCCTCAATCAAGGCATTGCCCGCCTCGTCGGCCACATGGGCGTGAAGGATGCTGACCATGGGACGCAAGGCCCGTACCGCGTACAGGGTTTCCCCGGTGAATGGGTCGGCCACAGGGGCAAAATAGTCGTTCACGGCAACAAGGTCGGTGATCTGGAGGCCCCGCACGGGCATAAAGGGGATGCCATAGCTGGCGGCGCGCAGGGCGGAGATGACCGTATAGCAGGCGTGCTCGTTGGCCATCACAGCCCCGCTTTCCACGGCCTTGCGGTAATGGCGGCACAGACCGTACCGGGTTTCGCAGCTGACAAAGCCCGCATCCACGGTGGCAACGCATCCGGCCAGGCAAAGGAGGTCCACATCCATGCCCCCCGCCGTTTTGATCAGCCGGAGGCCCTGCTTTTTCTGCCGGGCCAGCTCCATCACGGCCGCCATGGGGGCACGGTTGAGGGTATTGCCGCCAAGACCAAGCGATGCACGGTCGGGAATGGCCTGGATGGCGTCACAAAGGCCGGTCAGCTTGGACATCGGGCGCGATCCCTCCTTAAAACCTTACTTGGCCGCGTTGGCGGCGATGTGCACCGCGTCCCATACGGTGGCAAAAGGCGGCGCATAGGCCAGGTCCACCATTCCCAGCTCTGCGGTTGTCATACCCGCATGGATGGCGGTGGCCAGTATATCCCCCCGGAGCACCGCTCCCCTGGCTCCCGCGATATTTGCCCCCAGAAGCCTGAGCGTGCGCTTCTCATAGAGCAGCTTGATGGTCAGCTTGACCGGATCCGGGTAATAGGCCGGATGATCTGCCGCCGCCACAAGCTTGGTGGCATAGTCGATCTCCTTGCGCTTCAGGTCCGCTTCGCTGAGCCCTGTGCGCATCATCTCCAGATCGCAGACCTTGATGGCTGCCGTGCCCAGCGCTCCTTCAAACTCTTCGTGCTTCCCCGCCATATTGGCCCCGGCGATGCGGCCGCATTTGTTGGCCACGGTACCCAAAGGAAGAAAATAGTCCTCCTGGGCTACCCGGTGCCAGCACACCGCGCAATCCCCTGCGGCAAACACGTCCGGCAGGCTGGTCCGCTGCTGGCGGTCCACCAGCACCGCGCCGTTGCGTGCCATCTCCAGGCCGCTGTCTTTCAGGAATTCCGTGGCAGGCACCACACCCACGGCGACCAGCGCAATATCCGCCCGATAACGGCCCTGGTCCGTGATGACCCAGGACTGTCCTTCCTCCTGGGCAAAGCCCGTCATCTTCTGGGATAGGCGCAAGTTGACTCCCTTGCTTTCCAGCTCCTGGGCAGCCATCTGGGAAAATTCAGGCTCAAAGGAAGTGAGCAGGCGGTCCGCGGCCTCCACCAGGGTAACCTTCTTGCCCAGGCGCAGCATGGCCTCGGCCATCTCTACACCGATATACCCTCCGCCCACGATGACGGCCTCATCCACGCCCTCCAGGCGGACCACTCTTTCAAAGAGCAGCCCGTCCTCCAGGGTTTTTACGTAAAAAACGAAGGGCAGGTCCGCGCCCTCCACCCTGGGGGCTGCGCTATCGCAACCAACGCCGATCATCAGCACATCATAGGGCTCCCAAAAGATGTCTCCTGTATCGTGGTTCTTTACCTGGACCCGCTTCTCCCTGGGGTCCAGACGGATCGCCTCATGGCGCAGGCGGGTTTCAATCCCCATCCGCTCAAAATCCTGGCGGGTGCGGGCGATCAGCTTTCCCGGGTCGCTGTTCCAGCCGCCCACAAAGTAGGGCAGGCCGCATGCGCCATAAGAAAGGAAGTTTCCTCTCTCAAAGACAACAATCTGCGCGTCCGGCCTCTCGCGCTTCAACTTGGATGCCGCGCTCATGCCTGCGGCCACCCCGCCCAAAACCACTGCCTTCATATTGCCTCCTAGCCCCGAAGCTTTTGCAGCCTCTCCATCACCGCCTGGGTGATGGCCTTGATGTCCGCGTCCTTTTGAGAGGAGCCCGTGCCGCAGCCGCAGCCCGCAGTGACCAGCGGCTCATTGCCCAGGGGGGAATGACCCGCCACCACATCCTGGGTGTTGGTGGGATGGGGGGCACAGGCGGGGATGCCGCCGGAGGTGATACCCATTTTACGCCGGATCTCCACCAGTTCTCCCACCTGGTCGCAGCTCAGCACATTGGCCTTGCCGATGATATTGCCCGTATACATGATGACCATGGCGTAATGCTCGGTGGATTCCAGCCTGTACCAGGCTTCCATGAGAGAGCTTCCCCAGGCCACGGCTCCATGGTTGGCCAGCAGCAGGGCATTGTAATCCCTGGCATAGGGGGCGATGGAATCGGGAATGCCCTGGGTGCCGGGAGTCTCGTAATGAACGCAGGGCACGGTGCCCAGGTTGACCAGTGCCTCGGGATAAATGGCCTTGTCCAGGCCGATGCCCGCGATGGCAAAGGAGGTGCTGATGGGGGGATGGGCATGGCAAACGCCCCGGGCCTCCGGGTTTTCATTATAGATGCGCAGGTGCATCTTTACCTCGCTGGAGGGGCCGAGCTCCCCCTGGGAGAGAACGGTGCCGTCTAAGCGCATCTTCACCAGCATATCCTCGGACATGAAGCCCTTGGAAACGCCCGTGGGGGTCGTCCAGATGAGATCGTCGTCCACCTTGCAGCTGATATTGCCGTCGTTGGCAGCCACAAAGTTTTTGGCATACATACGCTTTCCAATTTCTACGATCAATTTTTTCGCTTCATGATCCGTTGGATAAGGGCGGGAGCTGTGCATCCATATCACCTACGCATTTTCTGTATTCAGCGAAACTAAAACGATTAGTTTATGTTTAGCTGCATATACTCATAAACTAACTTAACAAGTCCTGTTTACATTATAGTAATTGTACCTATCATTGTCAACAAATTCTTTGCAAAATTTTAACCTTATCTTGTAATATTTACTAAACAAAAACTACCCATTTTCATTACATATGGTTTGAAAATGGCTTGTTTACTGGCTTTCCATTGAATTCAAAAAAATTACTAAAAAACGCGAAAATTTACTTGCACTCATTCGTGAATGGTGCTATACTAGCGTCAACAAGGGGTGACCGTCTGCTAAATACCCCGAGAATTTAATAGGAGGTTTACCATGAAAAAAATCGTTGCTCTGGCATTGGCTCTGATGATGGTGCTGGCCCTGTGCACCACCTCGGTAGCGGAAACCACCAATCCCGTGGCCGGCAAGAAGGTTGCTTACATTATGCAGCTGACCTCCGCCACCATCTTCCAGATGTGGAAAGATTCCTGCGCCGATCTTTCCGCCGCCCTGGGCGTACAATTCGACTTCTTCTTCTGTGACAACGACTTCAACCGCTGGCAGGACACCATCAGCCAGTGCGCCGCCGCCGGCTATGACGGACTGCTCGTCAGCCACGGCAACAAGGACGGCTCCTATGTATTCCTGAAGGAAATCACGGAACAGTATCCCGATCTGAAGATCGTGTGCTTCGATACCCAGTTCTATGCAGACGGCGAAGCCAAGAAACTGTCCGGCGTAACCCAGCTCTTCCAGCAGGACAAGAGCCTGGTAACCGTTCTTCTGGACAACCTGATTGAGAAGTTCGGCGAAGGCGTCCGCCTGGTGAAGGTATGGCGCGGCCCCAACTACAACAGCCCCTTTGATCGCCGCGAGGTTGGCTGGCAGGAATACGAAGCCGCCGGCAAGATCGTCACCGTGGGTGAGATTCAGCCCCTCCAGGATACCGTTGATTCCGCCAACGCCGTGACCGCCGCCTTCCTCCAGGGCCTCAAGCGCGAGGACGTGGATGGCCTGGTTGCCTACTATGACGCGTATGGCCAGGGCGTGTACAACGCCATCGTCGAGAACGACAACTTCAACGGCAATGTGGGCGCTGCCCTGCCCATGACCTCCGTGGACATCGACCCCGTGGACGTAACCAACATGCAGACCCGCCCCGACATCTGGACCGCCGCCGGCACCACCGACTGGACCCTCAACGGCGAAATCGCGATGCGCTTGCTCTTCCTCCAGATGGCCGGCGAGTATGACAAGATCTACGATCCCGCCTCCGGTCAGTACGGCGTGGACGTGGTGGAAGTGCCCGGCACCGCCATCCTGGCCAGCCAGCTGAAGTCCGAGTCCACCGTGGAAAACCTTGGTGAAATTGCTTCCGAAACCTACGGCAACCTGGATTATCTGTCCGTAGCCGACTGGATGCCCAAGGATCTGATCCACAAGTAAGCCTGACCCGGAGCCAAACCCTTTGAGCAAAGTTTTGACAAAGAAGCGTCGGAGTCCTTGCTCCGGCGCTTCTTCCTTCCGGGTTTCTATGCTATACTGGTGGCAGACAACAATGCGAAATATGCCGCCCTGGCAACGCAGCAATGTTTGGAATTTGTGTTACCAAGAGGAGAGGGAAGTTCATGGATCAACTCACGCTTGGCACAAGGAACGTCTCCATTGAGTTTCCCGGCGTAAAAGCGCTGACCAACTGCAATTTTGAAGTGAAGACCGGAGAAATCCGGGCAGTGGTTGGCGCCAATGGAGCCGGAAAATCCACCCTGATGAAGATTCTTTCAGGGGCAAACCCCACCTATACCGGCGAGGTATACCTCAATGACCAGCCGCTGGAACTGCGCTCCACCATGGTGGCCAAGAAGCACGGCATCCAGATCGTGTTCCAGGAGGTAGACACCGCGCTGGTCCCTACCCTATCCGTAGCGGAAAACGTGATGCTCAACCATATGGTCATGGACTATCCATCCCCCCTCATCAACTGGAACCGCATCCGTCGGGAAGCCAAGGAGATTCTCTCCCGGCTGCGCATCGACGTGAACGTGCGCAAGCTGGTGCAAAATCTCACCCTGGCACAGAAACAGATGGTGCTGATCGCCAAGGCCATCGCCGCCCAGTGCAATTTTCTGATCCTGGATGAACCCACCGCCCCCCTGAGCGACACGGAAACCGCCGAGCTGTTCCGGGTGGTGAAACATCTGCGGGAGACCCAGAATATCGCCATTATCTTTATTTCCCACAGAATCAACGAGGTTCTTCAGATCTGCGACTCCTACACCGTGATGCGCAACGGCGAAATCGTGGACACCACCCCCGTCACCCCCGGTACCACCACAAAGGAGATCGTGGAGAAGATGCTGGGCCGCTCCTTTGAGGAAATCTTCGCCAAGGAGAAAGTGGCCATCGGCGAGAAGATCTTTGAGGTCAACCATCTCAGTGGCGCCGACGGCAAGGTCAACGATGTATCCTTTTACGTCCGCAGGGGCGAAATTGTGGGCATCGCGGGCCTGGTGGGCGCGGGAAAATCCGAACTGTGCAAAACCATCTTTGGGGCCTACCCCAAAACCGGCGGATCCGTCCGCTATAACGGAACGGAACTGAAAATCAGCAATCCGTCCCATGCCGTGAAGAACCGGATCGCTCTTGTGCCCGAGGAACGGCGCAAGGAAGGCGTTTTGGTGAATGAAAACGTAAGTTTCAATCTGTCCGCCGCATGCCTTGGAAAATTTACCGCCCTGTCCTTCATCAACAAGCGCAAGGTGGACGCCAATGCCCGCAAGTATGTGAAGGATCTGGGCATCGTAACCCCCTCCATTCGGCAATACGTCCGCAACCTCTCCGGCGGCAACCAGCAGAAGGTGGCCGTTGGCAAATGGCTGGCGGCAGATTGTGACGTGTATATATTCGACGAACCGACCAAAGGTGTTGACGTAGGCGCGAAACATGACATCTTCCGCCTCATCAGCGACATCACCAAGCAGGGCAGCAGCGCGATCTACGCCTCCTGCGAAAACTCCGAGCTTCTGTCCATCGCAGACCGTATCTATGTTCTGTTTGACGGCAAGGTCATGGCGGAATTGGTGACCTCTCAAACCAACGAAGACGAGATCATGCACTACGCCGTCGGCAGCACCGTCCCCTACGCCTGAATCCAACGTTAAAAAGAGAAACGAGAGGAGACTCTTTATGCAAGCCACGCTGACCCCGCGCCCCTCCCAGGGCCGCAACGGAAACCCCATCTTCCGCTTCCTACTCAACTGGGCCGCGGTCATTACCCTGGCGCTGTGCTTTATCATCTTCACGTTGGTGAAGGGCAGCAGCTTCATGTCCGAAAACAACATGATCAACATTCTGCGAGCCATGTCCATTACCACGGTGTTTGGCATTGCCGCTACCGTGACCATGGCCCCGGACGGCTTTGACATGTCCGCCTGTACCCTGGCCAGCTGCTCCGCCTACGTGTTTGTGAGCTCATATCTGTGGTACGGCTTGCCCCTGTGGCTTTGCATCGTAGTGACCATCCTGGTGACGCTGCTTATGTACCAGCTCACCATGTTTCTGATCCTGGTCTGCAAGATTCCAGACATGCTGGCCACCTGCGCGCTGATGTTTGTCCACCAGGGCCTGGGCCAGTGGTACATCGGCGGCGGCGCGGTATCCACCGGCATGCGCCTGCCCAACGGCTCGGCCCCGGCCCGCACCACCCTGTCAGATTCCTTCTCCGCCATTGGCCGCTATCCCTGGATCATCATCATCATGCTGGCCTGCGTGCTGGTTGCCTATATCTTCCTGGAATACACCAAGCATGGCCGCTTCATCTACGCCATGGGCGGCAACAAGCAGGCGGCCAAGCTCTCGGGCATCAACGTGAAGGCCTACCGCTACCTGGCGGGCATGATCACCGCTGTGTTCGTCGCCATTGGCGGCATCCTGGTGTCTTCCCGTGGCAGCTCCGCCCAGGTGATGTGCTGCGACAACTACCTGATGCAGTCCCTGGCCGCCGTGTTCGTCGGCCGCTCCGTGGGCGGCGCGGAAAAGCCCAATGCCCTGGGCACGCTGGTGGGAGCCATGCTGGTGTCCACCCTGGAAAATGGCCTGACGATTATGGCTGTCTCCTACTATGTATTGCCCGCCGTCAAGGGCGCCGTGCTGGCTCTGGCGCTGATCGCCGCATACGCCGGCAAGAAGGAGCAGTAACGGGGTGGGACATTAGGGGCTTTGGCATAGGCTTCTCCCCTAGTCTCACATTGATCTTGAATCGAAAAAGAGAGTACCCTTCACGGGCGCTCTCTTTTATATATGAGCTCCTAATCATCATTAGGGGGCCAGGGGGGAGGGGGTCGCAACACTCCCCCCGGATCCCCTTGGCATTCCGTTTTCCTTACTAAAAATCAGCCTTCCCCACTCTTGTGCGCCGTCTCACAATACAGACACCGATACGTCTGCTTCCCCCGATCTGCCAGGAAGAAGATCTGATCCACTTCCTGCTCGATCTGGGTTATACACCGGGGGTTCTTGCACCGGATTACATTCACCACCCGCTGGGGAAGCTCCAGGTGCTTCTTGTCCACCCGCTCTCCATTGCGGATGACATTGACGGTGATGCCCGGATCTATGTATCCCAGCATTTCCAGGTTCACGGGAATCTCCTCGTCAATCTTGATGATGTCCTTCTTGCCCATGCGGGCGGATTTGGCGTTCCTGATGATGGCCACGGAGCAATCCAGGCTGTCCAATCCCAGGTACCGGTAGATCTCCATGCTGCGGCCCGCCCGGATATGATCGATCACATACCCGTTTTGAATGCTGTCAATGTTCATGCTTCACCCTCCAGCAGCTTTAGGATCAATGCCATGCGCACAAACTTGCCGTTGAGCACCTGGCGAAAGTAGGCAGCCCTGGGGTCGCTGTCCACCGCACGGCTGATTTCATTCACCCTGGGCAGCGGGTGCATGATGCAGAGGTCCTGCCGGGCCCGGCTGAGCTTTTCCGGGTCCAGGATGTAGCTGTCCTTCAGCCGCACATAGTCGGCTTCGTTGAAGAAGCGCTCCTTTTGCACCCGGGTCATGTAGAGGATGTCCAGTGTGCCAATCACGTCCTCCAGCTTTTCCACCTCGACAAAGGGCACACCGGCCTTGCGCATACTCTCCCGCAGATAGTCCGGGATACACAGCTCTCTGGGGGAGATGAGCACAAAGCGGATGCTTTTGTAGCGGGCCATGGCATTCATCAGGCTGTGGACGGTGCGGCCAAACTGCAAATCCCCGCACATGCCCACCACCAGCTGGTCCAGCCTCCCCTTTTCCCTGCGGATGGTCAACAGGTCTGTAAGGGTTTGGGTGGGGTGATTGTGGCCCCCGTCGCCGGCGTTGATGATGGGCACAGGGGATACCTGGGCCGCCACAGTGGGCGCGCCTTCCTTGGGGTGGCGCATGGCAATGATGTCTGCATAGCAGCCAACGGTACGCACCGTGTCCGCCACGCTCTCCCCCTTGGCGGCGGAGCTGCTGTCCGCGCTGGAAAAGCCCAGCACACTTCCCCCCAGCTCCAGCATGGCCGCTTCAAAGGAAAGGCGGGTGCGGGTGCTGGGCTCGAAAAACAGGGTGGCCAGTTTCCTGTGACGCATTTTCTCCCGGTATTCCCGGGGTTGGGCAATGATCTGGTCCGCCACATCCAGCAGCTCATCAATCTCCCGGGTGGAAAGGTCTACAATATCCAACAGATGACGCATCATTAAACCTCCTCCATCCAGATGGGGTCACTGGGATTGTCCCGAAAGCGCAGCAGCTGCCGCACCTGCCCCGGCTGGATGTAGCCGCTGTCCGCCGCCACCTGGGCCAGAATGTCAAAGTTGCACAGGCTCACGTTTTTCACCTGGGCCTCAGCCAGCCGCTGAAGGCCTTTGGCCATGCCATAGGTGAAGATGCTGGCGATGCCCAGAACATCGGCTCCGGCTTCCCGCAGGACCTGAACCACCTCAATCACGCTGCCGCCGGTGGAGATCAAATCCTCGATCACCACCACCTTCTGCCCCTTGTCCAGCTTTCCCTCAATCTGGTTCGTGCGGCCATGGTCCTTGGCTCCGGAGCGCACATAGCCCATGGGCAGACCCATCATGTGGGCCACAATCGCTGCGTGGGGGATACCTGCGGTGCTGGTGCCCATGAGGACCTGGCAGTCCGGGTATTCCCTTTGAACCAACTCCATCAGGCCGGTTTCAATCAGATCCCGGACCTGGGGCGCGGTAAGGGTAAGCCGGTTGTCGCAATAGATGGGGCTTTTGATGCCGCTGGCCCAGGTAAAAGGCTCCTGGGGCCGTAAAAACACGGCGCCGATGGAGAGCAAAGCCTTGGCGATTTGTTGTTCCATAACAGTCATCCCTCCCTATTTGTTGAGAAACTCCCTGACACAGCGGCGGTACATGGCAACCGGATCCTCTGCCCTGGTGATGGGCCTTCCCACCACAATAAAATCGCTGCCGCCCAAGCGGGCTTTCTCCGGAGTCATGACCCGGGCCTGGTCGTCGGCCGCGGAGTCTGCAAAGCGGATGCCGGGGGTCACGGTCTGGAAGGCCTCTCCGCAGGCATCCTTCACCAACCGCGCCTCCAGGGGAGAGCACACCACGCCATCCAGCCCCGCATCTTTGGCATTCTTGGCATAATGCGCTACCGTCTCCTCCATGGTGGCAGAGATCAGCAACTCGCGCCGCATTTTCTCCTGGCTGGTGGAGGTGAGCTGGGTGACAGCCAGCAGCTTGGCCCGGCTACCGTCCGGCCGGGTGAGCCCTTCCAGGGCAGCCTTCATCATGTCCATGGTACCCGCCGCGTGGACATTGGTCATATCCACTTCCAGTCTGGAAAGGGAACGCATGGCGGAAAGCACGGTGTTGGGGATATCGTGGAGCTTCAGGTCCAGAAAGATGCTGTGCCCCCTGGCTTTGATCTCCCGCAGAATCTGTGGCCCTTCCGCGTAAAACAGCTCCATGCCCACCTTCACATAGGGCTTTTCCTCGTCAAACCGGTCTAAAAAGGCATACACGGCTCCTGCATCCGGGAAGTCCAGGGCGATGATGACGTCTCCCTTGTTCATTTCCACGCACCTCCTATAATATCTTGCAGTTTGGTGATCCCATGGCGCTCCATGGCCAGGGGCAGATCCTGGATGATGGTCCTGCAGGCGTAGGGGTCGGTCAGGTTTTGTGCCCCCACCTGCACGGCAGCGGCCCCGGCCAGCATCATCTCCAGCACATCCTCCGCCGTGGCGATGCCTCCCATGCCAATCAAAGGGATTTTGACAGCCTGGGCAACCTGATACACCATGCGCAGCGCCACCGGAAAGATGGCCGGGCCGGAGAGCCCGCCCATGGTGTTGGCCAGCAGCGGCCTTCGCTTGCCCAGGTGAATGCGCATGCCCAAAAGGGTGTTGATGAGGGACAGGCCATCCGCGCCTGCATCCTCGCAGGCCTTTGCCACAGCCACAATGTCCGGAGCATTGGGGCTGAGCTTGATGTACACGGGCTTGGTGGTGACGGCCTTCACAGCCTTTGTCACCTGGGCCGCGCTATCGGGAGCCATGCCAAAGGCCATGCCGCCGCCATGCACATTGGGGCAGCTCACGTTCACTTCGATGAGGCCCACCTGGGGCGCCCCGTCAATCAGGCGGCAGCATTCCACATACTCCTCCAGGGAGAAGCCGCTGATGTTGGCCACCACGGGCTTGTGAAAGAAGGTGGCAAGCTCAGGCAATTCGTGAGCGATCACATGATGAATGCCCGGGTTTTGGAGGCCCACGGCGTTGAGCATCCCTGCCGGGCATTCCGCTATCCGGGGTGTGGGGTTGCCAAAGCAGGGCTGAAGGGTGGTGCCCTTGAAGGAGAAGCTGCCCAGGATGTTGATGTCATAGAACTGCCGCATCTCCTGGCCATAGCCGAAGGTGCCGCTGGCAGCCATCACCGGATTGTCCAGCACCCAGCCGGAGAGATTCACTGTGGTATCTACCATCTGATTTCCTCCCCCCTGAGTACCGGCCCGTCCTTGCAAATGCGCCTGCTGCCGTACTTTGTTTCACAGGAGCAGCCCATGCATACCCCAAAGCCGCAGGCCATCCGCTCCTCAAAGCTGTACTGCCCGGGGATGCCGCTCTCCTGGGCCTGGGCATGCACCGCTCTTAACATGGGCTCCGGGCCGCAGGCAAAGACATAGTCGAACTGCCCACGAAGTTCCTGCATGCCCAGAGTGACAAGGCCCTTCCGTCCTGCGGAACCGTCCAGGGTGCACAGATGCACGGATACCCCCAGGTCGGCGAACTCCCTGTCCAGAAAGATCTCATCGGCAGTACCAAAGCCCAAAACCACCACAGGCTTCTTCCCCAGAACCAGCAATGCCTTGCACAGGCCGAAAAGCGGCGGCGTGCCCACCCCGCCCCCTACCAGAAGCGGGCGTTCGCAGGCTTGTACATCCGGCAGTCCATCCACATCGTAGCCGTTGCCCAGGCCCGTGAGCAGATCCAGGGAATCTCCAGGCTGCATTTCGCCAAGCTGCCGGGTGCCCTGGCCCAATGCCTTGTAGATGAGGGTAAGGCTGCCCTGCTCTCCCTTCACCCAATCACATACGGACAAGGGGCGCCGCAGGTAGAAACCCGGCAGAGCCACCTGCACAAACTGGCCAGGCCGCGTAAGTTCCCGGGTATCCCCGGTGAGCTCCATCCGATAGACTCCCCGGGCAATTCTGCGGTTTTGATCCACATGAAAACGCATATCCAAAACCCTTTCCTATTCACTGTCAATGGTGGAGACACACAGGGTGATTTCCTCCAGGACATTTAATAGCACCCTAACTGTATCCAGGGCAGTGAAGATGGTGATGTTGTTCTCCACCGCGCAGCGCCGGATGATGGACCCATCCCTGTCGTGGCCAAAACGGTTTGGTCCCCGGGTGTTGATGACATAGCTGATGTGGCCCTTGCGCATGCCCTCCAGGATTTCCTCGCTGCCCTCGCTGATCTTCCGGCACAGGCGGGTGCGGATGCCGTTGCGCCGGAGGAACTCCGCCGTACCGCCGGTGGCCAGGATATTGAAGCCCAAATCATAGAAGCGGCGGATCAAGGGCAGAGCTTCCTCCTTGTCCCCGTCGGCAATGGTTGCCAGCAACGTGCCGTAGTTGACCACATTCATGCCGGAGGACTGAAGGGCTTTGTACAGGGCGCGGGTGAAGGTGCGGTCATACCCGATGGCCTCGCCGGTGGACTTCATCTCCGGAGTCAGATAGGCATCCATACCCTGCAGCTTGCTGAAGCTGAAGGCAGGAGCCTTTACATACCATTTGCTTTTTTCCGGGGCCGAAACCTCCGTAATCCCCTGCTCCCTCAGGCTTCTGCCCAGCATCACCCGGGTGGCGATATCCGCCATGTTAACGCCGGTGGCCTTGCTTAAAAAGGGCACAGTGCGGGAGGAGCGGGGGTTGACCTCGATGACAAAGACTTGATCGTTTTTATCCACAATGAACTGGATGTTGAAAAGCCCGATGATGCCAATGCCCAGGCCAAGCCGTACCGTATCGTCCAGGATGGTCTGGCGGGCTTTCTCGCTGATGCTGAAGGGCGGGTAGACGCTGATGCTGTCCCCGCTGTGGACTCCGGTGCGCTCCACATGCTCCATGATTCCCGGTACGTATACCGCCTCCCCATCGCAGATGGCGTCGGTTTCCAGCTCCTTGCCGATGATGTACTTGTCCACCAGCACAGGCTGATCCTTATCCAAGGCTACGGCAGTTTTCAGATAGCGGCGCAGAGCCTGCTCGTCAGGCACAATCTCCATGGCCCGGCCTCCCAACACATAGCTGGGACGCACCAACACCGGATAGCCAATGCGGCCGGCCGCCTCCACTCCTGCCTCAATGTCTGTGACCGCCTCCCCCGGAGGCTGAGGGATGCCCAGCTCCCGCAGGACCTTCTCAAAGGCTTCCCGGTTTTCCGCCCGGCAGATGGCCTCCACCCCAGTGCCGATGATGGTCACCCCCATCCCTGCCAGACCCTGGGCCAAGTTGATGGCGGTCTGGCCGCCCAATGTGACCACTACGCCCTTAGGCTCCTCCAGGGTGACGATGTTCATTACGTCCTCCAGGGTGAGAGGCTCAAAATACAGCTTGTCGCCGGTGGTATAGTCTGTGGAAACCGTCTCGGGATTGTTGTTGATCAGGATGGCCTCATACCCGGCTTCCCGGATGGTCCACACAGCATGGACGGTGGAATAGTCAAACTCCACTCCCTGGCCAATACGGATGGGCCCCGAGCCCAGCACGATGATCTTTTCCTTTGGGGAGACGCGGGATTCATTCTCCTGTTCGTAGGTGGAGTAGAAGTAGGGCACATCACTTTCAAACTCCCCCGCGCAGGTATCGATCATCTTGTACACCGGCAGGATGCCCGCCTTTTGCCTGAGGCGGAATACCTCCTGCTGGGTCATGTGCCAGCACAGGCCGATGTACTTGTCGCTGATGCCCATGCGCTTGGCTGCACGCAGGGTATCCAGATTTCCGGGGCGGGCGTGAAGCTCCCCCTCAAAGTCTACGATGTTCTTGATCTTGCTGAGGAACAACAGGTCAATTTTCGTACAGTCAAAAATGAGGCCAAGGTCGGCGCCTTTTCGGATGAGCTGGGCGATGGCAAAAAGCCGGTCATCGGTGCCCCTGGCGATATAGTCCAGCAGAGCATCGGCTTCCATGGCATCAAACCGGGGGCTGTGGATGTGGCAGGCCCCCACCTCCAGGGAACGCACGGCCTTTAGCAGGCTTTCCTCCAGGGTGCGGCCGATGGCCATCACCTCGCCGGTGGCCTTCATCTGGGTGGACAGGCTGTTATCCGAGCCTTCCAGCTTGTCAAAGGGGAAGCGGGCCATCTTGCATACCACGTAGTCCAGGGCCGGCTCGAAACAGGCCGGGGTGCTGAGCAGAGGAATTTCCTCCAGGCGCATGCCCACCGCCACCTTGGCGGATACCCGGGCAATGGGATATCCGCTGGCCTTGCTGGCCAGGGCCGAGGAACGGGATACCCGGGGATTGACCTCGATGAGGTAATAGGCGAAACTGAAGGGATCCAGGGCAAACTGCACGTTGCAGCCCCCCTCTATCTTCAGTGCGCGGATGACGGCAAGCGCACTGTCCCGCAGCAACTGTGTCTCCTTGTTGGTGAGGGTCTGGCAGGGACAAAGTACAATACTGTCTCCTGTGTGGACCCCCACAGGGTCCACATTTTCCATATTACAGATCGCGATGGCTGTATCGCCGGCGTCCCGCATCACCTCGTATTCAATCTCCTTGAAGCCCTTGATGCTCTTTTCCACCAGCACCTGTCCCACTGGGGAAAGCTTTAAGGCATGCTCCATCATGGGCAGAAATTGAGCCTCGTCATCTGCAAAGCCTCCGCCGGTGCCTCCCAGGGTGAAGGCTGGGCGAAGCACCACAGGATAGCCGATGGAGCGGGCGGCGGCAAGCCCTTCCTGGATGCTGGCTGCCGTGTGGGAAGGCAGCACCGGCTCCCCCAGGCTCTGGCACAGGGCCTTGAACTTCTCCCGGTCCTCCGCCATTTCGATGGCGGCAATGTCGGTGCTCAAAATCTCCACCTGGCACTCGTCCAGAATGCCCTTCCTGTGGAGCTGCATGACCAGGTTCAAGCCTGTCTGGCCGCCCAAGCCCGGCAGAATTGCGTCAGGCCGCTCGTAGCGGAGGATCCTGGCCACATACTCCAGCGTCAGAGGCTCCATGTACACCTTGTGGGCAATGTTGCCATCCGTCATGATGGTGGCTGGGTTGCTGTTGATCAAAATAACCTCATAGCCCTCTTCCTTCAGGGCCAGACAGGCCTGGGTTCCCGCATAGTCAAACTCAGCAGCCTGGCCAATGACGATGGGACCGGAGCCAATGACCACAATGCGGTGGATGTCCGTGCGCTTTGACATCACCCATCCCCCTTTCCCATCATGTCCGTAAAGCGGGCAAACAGGGCCGCGCTGTCATGGGGGCCTGGTGCCCCTTCCGGGTGGAACTGGACTGTAAAGACCTTGTCGTGGACGGACTCCGTTCCTTCAGCAGTGTTGTCCAGAAGGTTGACATGGGTTAGGGTGAGGCCGGTGCCCCT
>Ga0123335_1003743_pt1 | contig 20693 bp, 15 predicted proteins | sample BiotimSIPDNA_2_FD_89707 | JGI IMG/M metagenome (GOLD analysis project Ga0123335, IMG submission 89707) | Anaerobic biogas reactor microbial communites from Washington, USA - Biogas_R2 time_0 SIP DNA | ecosystem: Engineered > Bioreactor > Anaerobic > Unclassified | place: Washington, USA...
ATGGGAAAAAAACTTAAATGGTAACTGTGGTAATTCTGTACAGCAAACCACCGACGGCGGGTATATCGTCGCGGGTTCTACGTTAACTGAAAACGGAATGCGATCGTTACTAATAAAATTAAAACATGGTGAGTTTAAGATCACCTCAACTTATCCCGAAAATGGTGCCCATGAGATCCCAAACGAGGTAGTTATTAGTTTTAATAGGGATATAACATGGGGTTTTATGTCCAATAACATTTCTATTATTGAAGAATCGCCTGATGGAAAAAAAGTTTTTAATATTGAGCAATATAACTTTGCAACTATATCTGGAAATAAATTAACTATTAATTGGGAATGGAAAGATCACACAAAATATATAATAAATATTCCGGCCGGCTCAATTAATGATTTAACGAATAATCCTTTGGAATATAATTTTGAGCTGGTTTTTTATACTGGAAATGGGGAAATGCCGCCTGTTGGAGATATAAACGGCGATTATATGATTAACTTGCTGGATCTCCTCTGGGTGGCCGCAATAATAGGACCGGCAAATAATGAGGATGCATTGAAAGCAGATATAAACAATGATGGTCAGGTAAATATTCTTGATCTTCTAATAGTGGAGCAAAATATTGACAGGTAGTTTAAGTAGTTTTATATTGCCCTGTTATATTAGGATCAGTTGTATAAATGGGCAATATTATAAGTCAGCCCGTAAATTTTAAAGATAATTATTACAGTCTGACAAATGTAGAAATTACAATCTGAAGAGTGATTCTACTTATCAGTCCGGGCATGCTATATATTGAACCTGCTTTTTGTGCCGGTAGTAGCAGCAGCAGGCTTGCCCGGTCTGCCGCTTTTATTAACGGGTGATGATTTACAGGACAAACTCCACAGGATTTAGTCGTTAAAACCAATGAGAACGATTCCGATTAATCAGTTCTTATTCACAGTGAATGTATCGCTGCCTTCATTCTTCACTCTTTCAATTACCAGCCTGTAAAATTCCCGCCACTGGCCGGACATGTGGTTTAGACCCGGCAGCTCAGGGCTGGGGGCATCGCCGGTGGTATCCCTGGTTTTTATGGAGACAGTCTTTTTCCTGCCCTGACGCTTTTTTTTATTTTTCTCTTTCTTTTTTGCTCCCAAGTAGATCCCCCTTAGCATGAACCAACTCAAAAAACATCGCCTTAGACGTCGACCCATTCTTTACGGAGGGTGAAAAGTTCCCTCAGCTCGCTGGTGGAGAATTCCGTCAGCCAGGCTTCACTATTGCCTATAATTTGCTCGTTCAAACCCGACTTGCGTTCCAGCACTTCGTCTATACGTTCCTCCATGGTGCCCAGACTGATAAACTTATGCACCATAACGTGACGGTTCTGCCCAATCCGGTGGGAACGGTCGGTGGCCTGGTTTTCCACGGCCGGGTTCCACCAGCGGTCAAAATGAAAGACGTGGTTGGCGGCGGTCAGATTTAATCCCAGGCCGCCGGCTTTCAGGGAAAGGATAAAAATATTGTAATTGTCCCCTCCTTTTGAGGTTGTCCCCTGAAAACGGGCCACCATTTCGTCCCGTTCCTTCCTGGGGGTGCCGCCAAACAAATAATAGGACGGTTCTCCCAGCTCTCTCAGCAATACCTCCTGGAGCAGTCGGCCCATCCTGACAAACTGCGTGAATACAAGGCAGCGGTCCCCTTCCTGGCGCAGTTGGGCAATCATTTCCAAAAGGCGCTCCACTTTTTTAGAGCGTCCGCTGATGTCATTGACATTTTCCAAAGGGTCTTCTTTCAATAACAGCGCCGGGTGGTCACAGACCTGTTTCAGCCTGCTCAGGGTAGACAAAATCAGCCCGCGGCGGGCCATGCCCTCTGATTTTTCCAGTTTTTCAAAGAGATCGTGCAAGACGCCTTCATAGAGGGAGGCCTGTTCCACCGTCAGCGGTATATACTCCTTTTGTTCCTGCTTCTCCGGCAGGTCCAGTTCTATGGCCGGGTCGCTCTTGACCCTCCTCAGGAGGAAAGGCCGGATCAGCTTCTGCACCCGGCAGATATCCGCCGCGTCCCTTTTCTTCTCGATCACGCCGACGAACTTGCGGCTGAACTCCCCGCTGCTCCCGAGGTAACCAGGGTTGATAAAATCATAAATGGACCATAGCTCGGTAAGGCGGTTTTCCATCGGGGTCCCGGTCATGGCGATGCGGTGGCGTCCTTTCAATCTCCTAATCGCTGCGGCCTGTTTGGTGTAGGCGTTTTTAATGTTCTGAGCTTCGTCCAGACAGATGCAGTCCCAATCCACCATGGACAGTTCAGCTTCATCTATGTGCGACAGGTTGTATGATGTAAGCACCACGCCGGCTCCCTGGATGGAGGGGAGAAAATCAGCGCCCCTGGGCCGCTGCGGGCCGTAATGCAGCCGGACTTTCAACTCCGGGGCAAAGCGGGCCAGTTCCTTTTGCCAGTTGCCCAGGACCGACGTGGGACAGATAAGTAAAGCCGGCAGGACTGGATTTTCTTCTTCCTTGACTTTTAACAGGTAAGCAATCCATTGGATTGTCTTCCCGAGGCCCATGTCATCTGCCAGACAACACCCCAGGCCGAAGCGGCGCAGAAACAACATCCAGGCGGTACCCATTTGCTGATACGGTCTCAGGGCGCCCCGGAAAGACGATGCGACTTCCGGAACGGGAATTTGAGTCAGGTTACCCAGTTGCTCAACCATCTGCGCCAGCTGCCCGCTCAACTCAACCTCTACCTGGAGAGCGTCATCCTCCGCTCCTGCCTCTTTTTCCACAGGGGTTGACGCAGCCGGTCCGAGCAGGCGCAGGTGCAGGATTTCACCCAGGGAAAGACCTTCCTTTTTCCTGATGAACCGCTGGATCTTCTTAAAATAAGAAGGGTCCAGCTGGAACCATTTGCCCTGGATTTGCACCAGGCGCCGCTTTTTTTTGACAATTTCGCGAAATTCGGCTTCCGGCAGCTCCAGATCGCCGACAGCCAAATTCCAGTCAAACTGCACAATCTGGTCCACTCCCAGCCGGCTTTCTTTCCAGGAGCCCACCGAGGAGCGGGTCCTGATTTTCAGGGCCGGTACGAGCTTTTGCACTTCCCCCCACCATTTGGGCAGCAGGACAGTATGTCCGGCCTGTACCAGTTGGACACTCCCGGAGTCGAGAAATTCCCAGGCCTCTGCTTCGTTCAGCTCCCGGCGCAGCCCGGCCCCGTCTTCCGCCTTTGCGCCGCCGGCATCCTCCAGCCACGGCAGGACCTCGATCCATTTCAGCACGTGGCGCCGGATACTTTCCCGGTGCTGCCGCCATTCCGGCGGTATTGCTTCATCCCGGCCGGGCTCCCAGAGGATTACCTGGGAGTGGTCCTGCTTGTCCTGTAAAATAATATTAAGACGCCAGGCGGCGTTGTCACCCTCCGGTTCAACCAGTTCCAGGCAGGCCCTGAAGGGCGCGGGGTCCTGCCGCCAGCCTACGGCCTCCAGCCAGGTTTCTTCGTCGCCGGTTACCGGCCGGAGGCTCTTGATGGGAACCAGCAAAGGGTGGGAGGATATTATTTTCTCCCAGGCCTCTTTGATATCCGGGTCCTGTTCAATCAATTCGTCAATGAGCAAACCGGCCCATTCTTCCAGGTACGGCACCGTCAACACCACCTCCGGGAGGTCCGTGGTACAGGCCTGTTCCCAGTCAAGGCGCCATCCCCGCCGGCCCGCCGCCCAAAGATCGAAGTCCGGTTTCCAGTAACCTGCGGCCAGGGCTGCCTTTAACAGCGGAGCAGCTGCTTTAAGCTCGATAATCTCCTTGCTCCAATGCCATTCCACCTCATCAGACCAGGTCTGTGTGGTAAGGAAGTCCAGGGCAGTGAGGGGGGAGATGAATAGCCCATCCCTATCCTGGTAGTTGCTGCTATCTATGAATGTCCCATAGAAGGAAGGCTGGTGCCTGGCAAAAAGCAGGTATTTCAAATCGTGGCCGTATATCCCCCTACCACCGCCCCAAAGGAAAAACCCCTTTCCGGAAACCCACTCGAGAAAAACTTTGATGCTATAATTCATCATTAGGAGATCAGCTTTCCTTTCCGCAATTCTTCCTGAAACGCCCTCAGGCGCGGGTAGTACGAAGCAAGACGGGAAATAAACGTCTCCCATTCCCTTTTTCTTTTTTGCTTTCTATAGATATTGCGCAGTTTTTTCAGCAGCCTGACTGCCTCCTGGTAAGATTTCCGGCCCTTCTCCTCAATGAGCCTGGCCGCCCACTGGTGATACAGGGGGATCAGTACTGCCGGATCCAGGGATTCCAGATAGCGCAGGTCGCCTCTGTCAATGCCGGTTTCCATGCGTCCCAGGCAGCTCATGTGTAATTCAACCCATTCCCTGTGCAGGCCTGTCTCCAGAAGGTAATCCGCATAGACATCGAAACCGTGGGGCAGCCAGAAGCGGAACAGCTTGATAAACTGTTCCGGTGCTTCGCTATTTTCAGCCCCCCGGATGCAGTAACGGCAGATTTTTTCAATTACCCCCGGGCTTGCTTTCAGCACAGCGGGCGCCATCCAGCGCAGCCAGAGCAGGAGAGCATCCCATTCCTCCTGCCTGGTCAGGTATTCAAGGTAAAAAAGCATGTCCCCGACCCGCTTCTTTCTCGGCTTTTGAAGCACGGCCAGGGCGGCTTCCTTCCTGTTTCCGGTAATATACAGGCTGGCCAGGGCCAGGGCGGCTACATAATACTCCCGCCCGCCCTCCTCAGCCTTCTCCATTTTTTCTTCCAGGTAAGCCTTCTCTTTTTTCCACCATTCCTGGTCGCCAAAGACATCCATACACAGCAGGCGGTAGATCCAAAGCCAGTCAAAAAGCTGCTCCTGCTGGAAAAGGCTCTCGTGAACAATTTGAACAAGCTTCTGTAAAAACGGCTGATATTGAGCCTGCCGTCCGGCGGGTATAATTGAGGTAAAGGCATCTAAAAAATCTTCCTCAATCAATCCGACTTGAAAACTATCCATGAATGAGGACTTCTGCTCTTTTGATTGTTCCTCCAGCCCCGCCATAAAAAACAGGCAACCGTAAAGCCGGAACAAATCTTTAACCGGCCAGGGCCAGTGATCACTTTGAAGTAACAGGCAGCCGGTAAACTCGTCATATAACCTGGGCGAAAAGTATAATTCATTCGCCAGATGTACCGAATATGAATATAAGTAGTTGCATTTAACCTCCCTGAGCCGCTGGTACTGATGCTCATAATACTTATACCAGCGCTCCACCGGCCCCTCCGGAGTTGGAATATCGGGAAAGTTCTTTCTTGTTTCGACAATTGATTCCGGGGGGGAGGCAAATTCCAGAGCCGGGACATCAAAGCCGGGTGAAACCGTATCCGGCTGCAGCCCGTCACCACAGTGATGAATTAACACCGCAGCAATATGTTCACAAAGGTGTTTTCTGGCACAAGTACAGGTGCTCAGGGGAAAGCTGTCAATGTGCAATTGAACTATATACTTTTTTCCATCAATAATGTCACTAACCTGGGCGTAAATCCTCGGTCCGAAAACTCTGGCGTATTCCACCCGTCCCTTCCGGTAATGCTGCCTACCCTTTTCGAACAGCTCCGGGTCCAGACACCGGGCCGCCGCAGAAGCCATAGCCTCAATCTTTTCAACCGGAATAAAATCCCTGCGCATGTATGATTACACCCTTTAATTTCTTTATTGCTTCTAAAATAATCAGTTATTCTATCTACTATTGTGTATCATTATAACAGAATTAACCTTTATCGTCACAGGACGCTGTAGCAGCTTGCTAATACTGTTAACCGGACTAGTATTATCTCCTGTGCCGGACGTTATGGACAGTTCCATTCTGTTAATAATTTATAGAAGATTTATAACCATATGGATCTGTTCATAAATTCATTAGCTATAAATCTGCTAAATTTATTCCAGACTGCACAAATTTTTCTTAATTCAGTCCGGCGCGCTTACTGGTGAATTGATAGAATACACCTGCCACTGCCAGTAATAAACCCGTTACCAGGAGAATTGCGCCGATGGGGACGATATCCGCAAGGGGGCCGAAAAACAGTATAGCCACAGGCATTGCACTGCCTGTAAGAATTTGTACCAGGGAAAAGACCCGCCCCATCATGGCTGCTTCCACATTCTCCTGAATCAATACAGTTTGCGCAGTCGCGACAACCGGCATAAAGAGCCCGGCCACACCCATAATCAGCAAATAAACGGTGAAATTACCGGCAACACCCAATAGAGCGAAAGCGATACCGAACGCCACCAGACAAATAGCCACAGTTTGGATTTTATCTTTAAATTCACCACGTAGGGAAACAAAGACCCCGCCAATCAAAGAACCAATTGTCCAGACTATTTCATTTGCGGTCAACCGCCAAACATCGCTGCCGAAGCTGCGTTCCACCAGCAATGGTGTCAAGACCGCCGCCGGTGTAATGAGGAAGAAAGATATCCCGAAATAAAGTAAAACCTGCCTTAGTAGTTTGTGGTTAAGAGCATAGGTTATCCCCAGGCGCAACTCCGAAAAGACAGAAGCCGTTTCCTCAGGCCGGGCTACCTTTTCGACACTTATAAAACTGAGCACGGCAATGGCCAGGGAGGCGGTAAGCACATCCAGCATCAAAGCCCAGGTAATCCCCACTGTCCCAAGCACGACGCCGCCCACTGCGGGAGAAAGCAACATCAACACAGAATTCAGGGTTTGATTGATCCCCTGCACCCTGGTCAACTTTTCCAAGGGTACAATCTGGGGATACAGCGCAATGACGGCGGGCGTTTGAATCCCTGCACCGATTGAGCGAATAAACGAAATCCCTAAAAGCAGCTCCATACTTTGATACCCGGCCCAAAAAGCAATCACCAGGCCCAGCGTGGAAAGGGCAATGAAGCCATCCGCCAGCATAATGAGATATTTTCGGTTATGGCGGTCCGCCCAGACGCCGGCCCAGAGAGAAATGAGCACCTGGGGCAATAAAGAGCAAATGGTAAAAAGCATTATCCATTTGCCGGATGAGGTCTGCAGGGTAATATGCCAAATAATGGCGAAACTGACCACGGAGGAACCGAAAAGAGATAAATTCTGGCTAATTAAAAATAGAGCTATATTCCTCTTCCATGAGGGATTATTGTCAGGCAAAGGATTTGTGTTCATAAACCTTCCTTTCTGCACTTACTGGAAAAGGACACAAAAAAGACGATGGAAAGCACCACCGTCTTTTATTTATACTAATCCAATCTTAAATATTAAAAAGGTTAGTAATAAAGATGTGCCTTCTCCGGATTTAGGTCGTTCAGTTTTTTAAAACGGGCACACTTATCCCTGTAAACGAAACCAATAACAGGAATCATGGGGACAACTGCCATCTGCATTCCGGCAAAGCCACACATCTTTTTACACCTCCCCTTCAAAAAATCTCATTACATGATACTTCATTTCGTTCAAAAAATCAATAATGCTTTTTCTGCACTGGATTATTTCACTCCTGTCTGTTTCAAGTTATTCAAAGCCAGTTATCGGGTTTGCTATGACGACCAACAAACCCAGGTCTATTAGACATTGGTCAATTAGTTGTTCATATGAATCGAGTCTGCTTTCCCATGCTTTCTTTCCGCAACTCAAGTTTAAAGTCTCCTTTTTCAACTACTTTGTTTCAAAATGATGGTTTGCATGGTAAGTTGATACAGGGGTGCCGGCATGGTTTTAAATATTAAAGGTGCTGGAGCAAAATTATAGTTTTTGACCCAGCACCTTTTTCCATGCTTTATTGTCGATGGACTTTAAATACTAATTGAGCGATTTTATATAGTTTTGAGCACGAATAAGTACCGCCGCAGCTTCAGCCCGGTTCGCATGAGCATACGGGTCAAAGTCGCCCGATTCCCTGCCGAAAATGATACCGGCTTCCACCGCTGCAGCCAAAGATGTCCCGGCCCATCCGGAAATATTATTTATATCGTTAAATCCGGCAATTGCTCCGTCAACATCAGCAACTTCCATATTATAGCCCGCAGCTTCGATGGACTTGATGAGCATAACGGTCATTTCCTCACGGCTGATATGCTTGTCCGGCCGGAATGTGCCGTCTCCGTAGCCGCTTACAAAACCCGATTTTACTGCCGCACCGATCGCTCCCGCATACTTTTGTCCGGCCGGGACGTCGGAGAACCTGGCAGCAGTCTCATCTTCAGTGAGCTCCAGGATACGCACCAGTATGCCGGCGAATTCAGCACGGGTTACCGGTTCATAGGGGTTAGCGTTTTGTATGTTTTCGACCCTTCCCTCTAGACGGGCAGTAATCCGGCCGGCATTCTGTACGTTTTCGACCAGAGCATCCCTGACCGGAATGTTGGTGTTAATGAAGGTGACGTCTTTGAAGACGGTAAAGCCATCATCGCCCGTTGCTAAATAGTCATTGGTTGCAACCTTATAGGCTTTGCTGGTATCGGTCAAATTAATAGGAGTACCATCGGTTAAATAGATGCTCACTACCCTGCTGCCGGCGGGTTCACTGGGGTCATAGGTAAATGTCAAACCTGATACCTGGATGCCTTTACCACCGTCACCTACAGCTTGTTCGAGTAGTGTTTTAATTTGGGGGCCGGTCATGTCTGCCGTCATAATGGTATTGTCAAAGGGGGCAAAGGAATAGAGGGCTCCCAGGGTTATTGCCCCTTGCGGAATGTCAATTCGCAGAGCACCGTTATTAATAAAGGCAAAATCTGCGCCGGCTTTTACTTTTATTACATCGCAGACCCAGTTCCCGGCCGTTGATTCACCCCAGGGAAAGTCTGCCTGTGTGGTGCTCAGGCCGGTATCAGTTTCTCCCAGCTCCTGACTGGCTACAGAACCAACCTTAATTTTAGCATTTTTGATGATATCGTTAACCGACTGGTCAACGACTGGAGACAGGGCTTTATACCCATATGGGAATACTGTACTGTCCGTGTCAATGGCAATGTACTGTGTATTGAAATCAAGGGTACCATCCTGATGTCTGGTAATCTTCATATCAATAAAGCCCCTGCCATAAGAGCCGGCTATCGCCACCGGCGTACCGTTTGCCGCGGTGGTATTGACCGGATTATGAGTATGCCCGCCCAGTACAGCGTCAATAACATCACCCGCCTGGTTGGCCACTTCAAAAACAGGGCCGGTCCTGCTGTCTAAATTGTCTCCGGCATGAATTAAAGCAATTACAATCTGAGCGCCTTTCTTCCTGGCATCCCGGGCTGCCTGTCTGACATTGTCTACAATGTCCCCAACGTCATAATCTTTGATGTAGCCGGGCAACACTATATCCGGCAATTCTTCGGTAACAGCGCCCACAACCGCGATCTTCACACCATCTTTTTCAATAATCTCATAAGGCTCAAACACGTGCCTGCTGGTACCCTTATAAAACAGGTTGGAACAAATTATCGGGTAATTGGCAATACCAGGCGCGGTTACCGTATCCAGTTCCCAGTCAAATTCGTGATTGCCCAATACGGAAACCGCCACACCAATATCATTAAAAAAATGCATAACCGGCTCACCTTTCAGCATATTGGACAAAATCGTTCCCTGATAGTTATCGCCGCCGGATACAATAAGGGTCCGCTCGGGGTTGCTGTCAACAATTTCTTTAATATTCCTGGCCATGACTGCGGCTACCGGGTTGCCTTTAGTATCTTCCAGCATGCCATGGAAGTCGGTGATTTCAATAATATCAAAAACTTTGTCGCCGGCTGCCGCCAGAGTAAAATCACAGGGCACAAGGAAGGCAGAAATAAACGCAATCAGGCAAACGGCCAATAATATTATTGGGAATTTCTTTCTAATAAGCATTGATTAACCTCCTCAAATGTAGCAATCCGCCTATAGAATGCGCTGCTTTCTCTTGCGAAACAAAAATATTTTTATCCTTATCTCAAGCACCTTGAGCAGCAAAATTTTACCATACTCCCACTCTTTCTTCCAGAGGCACATACATCCCGTCTTTTTCACTAATGCCAAAGGCCTCATAAAACTCATCAAAATTCACTACAGTACGGTTAACCCTAATTATAGCGTTGCTGTGCACATCAACATTACTAAAATAATCAGCCAATTCCCGGGTTAGGGTTTGCCGCCAGATAACGGCATTAGATTTGAAAAATGCTTGATAATCCGGATTCTCATATTGGGACAAGACCTCAAGGCAACATGACATAGCCCCCAGGTCGGCGATATTCTCAAATAGCGTCAATTCACCATCGCTCTCGATGCCCGCAACGATCTCCAAACCGTCATAGAATTCTTGAACCCGTTTGGCCCTTTCCATAAAATTCCGGTAATCATCTTCGGTCCACCAGTTCTTTGCGTTGCCCATTTCATCAAATTTCCCTCCAACGGTATCAAAAGCATGGGTAATCTCATGAGCAATGACCGTCCCGATTCCCCCATAGTTTTCGGCAGGGGAGGCATTGATGCTGTAAAACGGTTCCTGCAGTATTCCGGCCGGAAATACTATTTCATTGTTTTGCGGATCGTAATAGGCATTCACTACATAGACAGGCATTTCCCAGGTACTCTTATCCACAGGTTGGCCTTGTTTAGCTTTATTCTCATTAATATCAGCCAGGTTAATCCTGCATACATTATCGAAATAGCTGCCGCCGTCCGCATAGGATTTGATGTCCGTATTATCCAGAGTTGCAGGCCATTTATCCGGGTAGCCGATTTTTACATTCATATAATCCAATTTTTTCAGGGCTCTTTCTTTGGTCTCGGTGCTCATCCATTCCAGATTAATAATCTTTTGTTTATACACCTCAACAAAGTTGGCAATCATCTCTTCTACATCTTGTTTGGCTTGCTCAGAAAAATATTTTTCCACATAAATTTCACCCAAATATGCCGGCAGATAATCTTTTACTGCGATTACTGCCAGCTGTTGATCACTTTTTACTCCTTCCACACCGAAAACCAGGGCATCAAACTCCTGTTCAGCCTCGATAAATCCCCTGGAAAGGGTGAAGCCGCAAGCATCAATAAATTTAAATTTTGCATAGTCTTTTAGCAGTTCCAAATTCTCTTCATTGAAATACTGAGCTGATTTTAGCAGCAAACCTTCATCATCTACCCAAACTCGATTAGGTAATTGGTACCCAGTGTCTGTGATTGTTTTCTTAAGGTCAAAATTTGGATAAAGCGATTCGAGTTGTTCCAGAGTATAAACATTATAGGTCTTGTCTACATCGTAATATTCCTCCGGATCCAGACTGTTTTCTGAGAGTTCCTTTTCCATGTTGAATATTTTTTTGGATACACTCTGGACGGTTGCTTCGTCTTCTCCGGATAGTGTCAACAACCGGCTAATATATCTCATACAGGCATCCCTTTTGTCCGGGGATGAATAAAAATCCTTCTCCCAGGTAGGCACCAGAGCTTGATGATACATAATGTAACTGGAACTGTCCTGGGGATCCTGATATAAATAATAAAACAGCAGTTGTCCATTACCTGTTTCCCGGTTTATATTGATATCAGTCTGAATCAATTGTTTCAGGCTGTCCGCCTCTTCGTAAGCCTGCAGATACTTCCTGACCGGCTCTATCCCCTGTTCATTCCTGCTGTCCAGATCAAGGGCACTTTGATAAAAATCAACCAGCTTTTGTTCTTTTGACCCCTGGGGCCAATCCTTTTGCGACAGGGTATTTAGGATATCAGAAATCCGCTTATCATTTTCATCCCTCAGCTCGGTAAAGGTAGTGTTACGGGCCTCTCCAGCAGGAATCTGGGAACTATCCAGCCATTCCTTATTGACAGCCGCATAAAAATCATCCTTCAGGTTGCTGCCTTCCAGAGCCCAAATTCTTTTTATGATCTTATTCAACTGGGATGCGCTTATATTTTCACTTGCCCCCAATTTTCCCTCAACCGGGCTGGATAATATTCCTGCTTTTTTTAGCTTATCAACTTCTTCCGCTGCCCATGGGGGCACATCATTAAAATGCTGGTCAAAAACACCTCTTCTCAGGTTATCGCCCCGGGGTGAAGGAAGTTCTCCAAAGGCACGGCTGAGCATGACCAGAGCTTGTACCATGCTTGCCGGTTCCTTTTCACGCAGAGTGCCATCCTCAAAGCCCAGCATGATCTCATTTTTCGAGATCCCCGGGTTATAGTCGTCAGCAGCGTTTAAAACGACCCCGGCAACTTCCCCCCGGCTTAGATAAACCGGTGTTTTCCCTGCCCAGGCGGGGCTTACAGAAAAGATAAGAGCAACAATTACAAGCAAGGCTATGATCCGGCATTTAGTGAGTTTCAATAATACAATTCCCTCCCATTAGTAATCATCAACCTGGATGCCAATATTTGTATATAGCCCCAGTGGTTTATCACAAGTATTGTTCGCCGTAGTTAGATAAATTCCTGTCAATATTATGACAAATAACCAATATGTACAGTTTTTAACCAAATACACAAATCAGCTAGCACTTAATGCGTATCTCTCGCATCAGTGCTACATTCCACTAATCAACATAGCTGGGTGCCGCTTCCATTGCTCATGTACAAAAAAAAGCCGGCTGACGCCGAATAGATATTCACGACAACTGACCTTGTTCAACTTTTCCGCTACCATACGCGGCTCCTTTTAGCGGCTCTTTTTAAAAGAAACCTTTTGTCCTGAGGAATAGATCTTAACCTTTTCAGCGCCGGCGGTGATTCTACGGGCAAGTGCATTATCCTTAATAATGAATCCCGATAATTCACTGATGCCGTAATCGAATAACACGGGGGCCAGGGGAGTTGAAGGCCCTACCACGGTGACCCGGGCTCTTTTGGCTAATTCCAGCATTCTGGGCATGGTTTTATCTGTGATGCATGAGCTATAGATAAATACATAGTGGCACTCCGGCAGAATATATTCACAGGCCGGGAGGGGATAATCCCCCTCCTGCGGATTCCAGCTGATTATAGATAAATCGCAGATCGGCTCAAAAAGACTTTCCAGATAAGGAAAATGTCCGATGACGGCTACTCTTTTGCCTTTGATTTCGTTTTGGTACATAATAAACGGGTCGTTCATTCTGTCCTCAACCCGCCGGGCATCAGAAAAGTTGACCCCGTTAGCCCTTGCTGTCTCCGGGTTATTGTAATAGGCATTAATGGCTGCAAGACCTGCCGAGGCTTCCACAAAATTCCATGATTTGACGGCGCCGGCAACTTCCCGCAGGGGGGCTCCAATCAGGTTTTTGGTAAACATGGGCATTCTGGTCTGATAATCCCTCAAGTAAGCTATTCCCGCTCCGTTTCCGCTGCGCACATAGGAAGCTTCGTACCCGCTTATCAGCTCATCCACAATGAGGTCTTCAGGTATTCCGTCAATCAAGGCGTCGTAGATTTCCCACATACCCTGTACTCCTTTCCTTTATTTGAGAAGCTCTTCTGTTATTATTTCGCCGTTGCGCAGGCGGTTACGGAGCTCCTGCAGGGTGTTGTCAATCTGCTCAATGGCGGCAAGGCTTTTTCCTTCGGCAGCCGATGTCCTGATAACTTTACTGATTCCGCCGTTTTTCATAATGATGCGTTTATTCGCTCTAAGGGCCAGTAGCGGGTCGTGGGTGGAAACAAAGATAATCTTTTCGCTTTTCGCTAAAATCTTGATGGCCTGGCGCCTGTCGATTCCTGCGTTTTCAATCTCATCGATCAAGATCACCGGCGAATTGCTCATATTGGCTGTATCTGCAATCATCAGAGCTCTGGACTGCCCGCCGCTCAGTTGTGTTAGTTTTGTATCCAGGGTAAATTTTTCGCCGGCCAGTTCATTGGCACTGAGGAAGCATCTTTCTAGTATTTCAGCGGCATTCCCGGTCAATCTGCTTTTTGCGTGCATCTCCAGAAATTCGAGGACCGTCAGGTCCATAACGAAATTCATATTTTGCGAAAGCTGGGCCACCAGTTTCCCGCCCATTTCAAAACGCCGGAGGTCATCCGGTGCAATGCCGTTGATCAAGATTTGCCTGGCTGTAGGTGTATCCCTTTGGGCAAGGCATTCAATATCGCTTAGAAGCCTGCTTTTCCCGGACCCGGTGGGCCCCACAACGCTGATCACTTCACCGGCGGCAATGGTCAGCTCAACGCTTTCCGGTTCCTTCATTTTATTAAAACCGCCCAGGATGGTCAATGAGGAAACTCTGCCGGTAGATTCTTCTACCCGGGTAAAGTTTTCCAGAAACATACAAAACTCTTGCAGTAAACCATAGGTGTCCAGTCCGAATTCAGCAAGAGTTTCATCTTCCACTTCTTCAAGGGCCTGGGGCAATGGTAGTACTTTAGAAATGGCTTCCAGGCGGAAATTGGCCAGAAAGTCTCCGGCAATGGGGTAATCTTTTAAGATCCTCCCCAGGTTTGTACTCTTTAAATAGGTTATTAAATCTGCAGTATTCATACGCCCTTAAACTCCAGTTTTTTTAGCATACCCATCTGGTACTTCTCCCCGATTCTCGTTTCCCCTGTGCAGTAGGAACAAACCGCAGCAGGTGTGGTAAACCTCAGCTTCAAGTCTTTCAGCGTAAGGATGTCGCGTGCCTGCCTTAAATACTTGGACAACATAAAGGTTCCTTGCCCGGTGATGCCGTTAACAAAAATAAGCCTTGCCGATGAGTTGACCTGTTTGACATTAAACGCAAACACTTCCCTTTCCGCCTGCGAAACGATATCTCCCTTGGTGATCACAACTATGTCCGCAAACCTCAGCAGGGGGCCTATTTTGCGCGGGGTGTTGATTCCCGACAGATTATCAATGACACATATGGCAAGAATTCCATTGATATACGGAGAACAGCGGTTACACAGACCGGCGCTCTCCGTAATAAGCATTTCGAATTCCGAAGCCAGGCCCCATTGGACGGCGTCCTCAATATTGCTGACATAATAGTGGTCAGGGCAAAATTTTCCGGAAAACCCTATCTGGACAGGGACGCCCGCTTCCTGATAGGACAGTTTGTCAAAGGAAGTGAGACAGTCAAATTTGACAACGCCGATACTGCCTTTCTCCAGATCCATACACTCAATGAGCTTTAGAATGACAGAAGTCTTTCCCGAAGAAGGGGGACCGGCCACAGTGACAAGTTTCATAGCAGCTCACCTTTGATTTTCGTTGATTTACTTGTTGTTTCTCAGCAAAGGACCCGTAAACTAAAACACTGCCCTACAACACTTGCGCCCCAGGCAATTCTATGGCATTTAAGGAATCATACCTGGGGCTTGGATTATTGATTCTCCATGTAGCTCCCAATATTTTCCCAAAGGAGTTATTCCTTCGAAGAGACAGCAAGCTGCATTGATAATCTTACCGGAAGAGCAGCATTTGCCATCTGGTTCAGGTCTCCCACAAAATATAAATCTCTGATGGGATAATAAAAGGCAAAAGAGCCGGTTGAACCGGAATGACCAATTAATTCACCTTTTCCCATAAAGAGTGTGACCAATCCGTTTAAAGGTATCCGCATATATCCTCCACCGTAGTAAATTGGTCCCATTGAAGCTTGCAATTGTTTGTATGTTGATAATCTAGCAAAGATTTCTTCATTAAACAACCTTCCCCCAAAGAAAGCTTTAATAAAGATCATTAATTCAGAGGCTGTGGTGACGCAGCCTCCGCTTGCCCGGCTACTTATAACTACCCTGGGCCGGTGGATAGCCTTATTCTTATAATAGATCCGGGGAACATATTCATTTTCGCTTTGGGGAAGATACGTCTTAATAAGTCCTAATGGTTCATAAATATATTGTCTGTATGCTTCCGGCAGGGTTAAACCGCTTACCTTTTCAATTATTTCACCGAGCAGATCAAAGTTTATATCCGCGTAGTAAGCTTTTCGTCCGGTACGTGGCGCAAAATGAGGTTTTAATTTCTTTACCCGGGCAATCATTTCATCAATAGTGAAGTAAGAATCTTCTTTAATGATATTAGTTTTTAAACAATCTTTCCCTTCTTCATAAACATCGGGCAGCCCGCTTATCTGAAACAGTAAATCAAAAATAGTTAATTCAAATGTATATTCCTTTCCACCATAAACATGAATCCCACTTATCAAAGATCTGTCAAAATACTGTGCTACCTTATCGTCAAGTGACAATTTTCCCTGTTCCAGCAGGAGCAAAATGCAGGTTGTGGTAAACAGCTTTGTGATGCTGGCCATAAGCAGAGGCGAATTAAGTTTCCTGCCGCCGTAACCCTTGCTAAAGGAAAAATCGCCCCTTGTGCTTTCTATTAATAATATTCCTTCATAAATTTGCTTCGATCTTGTAAACTTATCAAAAATTTTTTCAAATTTTTGTGCTCTAATCACATCCATAGTCTAATCCTTTACCATAAAATATCCCCAAACGTGATTCGGTGGTACTCTTTTCAGCTTACAATTGAACCTGATTATATCTTACAATTCCTTAGTACTATAAGCAATACTTATTTAAATACCTCAAAACAGAACGAGCAGCCCTGCCGTAATGGCAACATCGATGAGCCTCAATTAAACTTAAAACACAAAATTTTGGACTATGCCCAACGTCTTTCACCCCCAGCTGCTTCCGTATAAAATATTAACAAAAGCAGCATTTTAAGACTAAGAAATAGTGCCGGGGTGAAATGATTATGGTCAACAAAGAAAACAAAAAACAACCTTTAGAGCTGGCAACCTTTGCAGGCGGGTGCTTCTGGTGTCTGGTGGCCCCCTTTCAGCAGCTCCCGGGAGTGGTTAAAGTAGTATCCGGTTATACCGGCGGTCATAAAGAATTCCCAACCTATGAGGAAGTCTGCTCCAATACAACGGGGCATTATGAAGCAGTACAAATAACATATTATCCTGATTTGTGCCCATACGAAAAATTGCTTGATACTTACTGGATCCAAATCGACCCCACCGATCCGGAGGGTCAATTTGCAGACCGGGGACCGTCATATAAAACTGCGATCTTTTATCATAACCTGGAACAAAAACAAAAAGCCCTGGCATCTAAAAAGGCCATTGAAGAAAGCGGCCGTTTTACCCGGCCCATTGCCACGCGAATCCTGGAAGCCTCCAGTTTCTACCCCGCCGAGGATTACCATCAAAACTACCACGAAAAAAACCCCGGGCACTATAAAATTTACCGTCAGGCCTCGGGGCGGGCCGGCTTTATAGAGAAGTACTGGGGTCAAGATGATGATCAGGAATTACTTAAGAAAAAGCTGACTAAAATCCAGTATGAAGTAACCCAGAATAACGCTACGGAGCCGCCCTTCAACAATGAATACTGGGACCATAAGCAAGAGGGCATCTACGTGGATATTGTTTCCGGCGAACCGCTGTTCAGCTCCCTGGATAAATTTGATTCCGGATGCGGCTGGCCCAGTTTCACTAAACCGCTGAAACCGGAATGCATCACAAAGCATACTGACAAAAGCCATAACATGCTCCGCACGGAGGTTAAAAGCAAAAAAGCCGGTTCTCATCTAGGCCATGTATTTGATGACGGCCCGGCTCCAACAGGTTTGCGCTACTGTATTAACTCTGCATCATTACGGTTTATCCCAAAGGAAGACCTGGAAAAGGAAGGTTATAAAGATTACCTCAGTCTTTTTGATTAAATCACCAGCTGCTTATCCGGAGAGGTTTTTTAATTGATTTCGTTTGGTGAATTTGCATCCAGGGAGGGATATATGCGCTCTCTATAATTCAACGGGCAGATAGTTTTGTAGGCCAATGCCCTGCCTGCTCACACTACAACCCAGCGCATATATCTCTACGCCGGCGGATGCAGCCAGACGAAGCGCTTCTGCAAATAAAGGGTCGGTAACCAGGTTGGGAGAGAAAACACGGGCGTCGTTGCGCTGCACCACAAAGATAACAGCAGCCCGAAAACCATCATGAAGCGTCCGGATCAATTCCTGAAGATGTTTTTTACCTCTTTTTGAAGGAGCATCCGGAAATCTGGCGACACCGTCATCTTCCACCAGGGTAACTGATTTAACCTCTATAAAACAACGGCGGGCCCCGTCCTCCAGATACAGATCAAAACGGCTTTCACCATAACAGGCTTCTTTTTTAATTTCCCGGTAACCTCTAAATTGAGCCAGGGCTTGTTGTAACAGGGACTTATGAACAAGCCGGTTCGGCAGCAGGGAATCCACAGATACCAGTGTTTCACCATGATGAGCCAGGTGAATACGGTATTGAGTCCGCTTCCCGGCAGGCAGCGGGGAAACATAAACAATGTTGCCGGGAAACAACAACTCCCGCATCCTCCCTGAACTCGAAACGTGAGCAGGGCATACTTGCCCCGCCACATCCACCAGCCCAACAAAACGGTTCAACCTTTCTACAAAGCTAGCTTTAGACAACTCAGGTAAAAGGATAATAACATCTTTGAGCAATAAGGGCTTTTCCGTAAAATATACCTCCTACCAAAGTTCTTTCATTATAAGCTTCATTTAGAATATGCTTAACAAAAAAACAACCTCGTAATCTCTTAATATCAAAAGACATCTAAATAAACTGCCAGCCCATAGCCTGGAAAAAGTTTAAAAGTTTTCTCCAACGAACAGATTGAACGAGAAGTGTTTGGTAAAAACTTCTCCTGCAAACAAAAAGTCCAGGCACATGGTGGCCTGTGAGGTAAAACTATGGTATTACCTTATTCTCCTGGACCGACAGCCGGTTGTCAAGTCTTAATATATCATCCCATACTGCGCGGACGTCCCTCTTGATGGTTGTAACATCCTGCTGGAGTTTCCTTTGCCCCTTCTCCAAATTATCGAGTCTCGTATCTACCTGATCGAAACGGTTATCCATGTGATTAAGTTGTCTATCTACTCGGTCAAGGCGGTTATCCATGTGATCAAGTCGCCTATCTACTTGGTCAAGGCGGTTATCCATGTGATCAAGTCGTCTATCTACTTGGTCAAGGCGATTATCCATGTGATCAAGTCGTCTATCTACTTGGTCAAGGCAGTTATCCATGTGATCAAGTCGTCTATCTACTTGGTCGAGGCGTTTATCCACTTGATCGAGGCGGTTATCTACCTGGTTGAGTCGGTTATCAACTTGGTCAAGGCGGATATCTACCTGGTCGAGGCGGGAATTTACCTGATTTAATTCTTGATGGACAGGCTTTAACTCTTCCTGGACGATGGACCGGAACTCTTGCCTAAAAGTCTGCATTTCTTCACTTATTACATTGCGGAGCATCTTTACCAACTCATTATTTTCCGGCATTGGCGACGACTTCCTCTCCCGCGCAAATAACGTATATACAGTATTAAACATTAAACCAGTTTTTCCTTCCGAAATTATACTAGTGACACTCCGCAGGGATCTTTTTTTGCATTCAGCGGGGGGGGCTTTTCTATAACTGCAAAAAATATTGGGCATCACCGATAGCCGATTCCATATGGTATCATGGAAAAAATACGTTAAGCGGGGAAAACAATTTTGATTTGATTCCATATGCAGGAGGTCTTTAACATTGCTTGGTTCTTGCCGTCTCTGCCCGCGCAACTGCGGGGTCGACCGCACCGCCGGCAAAACTGGTTTTTGCCGTGCCCCTTTGAAGCCGAAAGTGGCCAGGGCTGCCCTACATTTCTGGGAAGAACCCTGCCTGAGCGGTGTTCAGGGCTCCGGAGCCGTTTTCTTCTCCCATTGCAATCTAAAATGTACCTTCTGCCAGAACTACCGGATCAGCCAGGAGCACTTCGGCAGGGAGGTGGACATTCCCACCCTGACTTCAATTTTTAGGGAACTGGAGCAACAGGGCGCCCATAACATCAACCTAGTTTCTCCCACACCCTACATTCCCCAGGTCGCAGCAGCAATAAAAAAGGCCCGGTCCCTCGGGATGAAGATACCGGTGGTATACAACTCAAACGCATACGAGGAAGCCGGCGCGCTGGCTCAGTTGGAAGGACTGGTGGACGTCTACCTGCCGGATCTGAAGTACGCCGGCCAGGAAACTGCCGCCCGGTTCTCCGGCGCGCCGGATTATTTTGCCGCTGCCTCGCAGACTATTCGGGAGATGTACCGGCAGGTAGGCCTGCCCTCCTTTGATACCGGCGGCCTCATGACCGGAGGACTGATGATCCGGCACCTGATCCTGCCCGGCCAACTGGCTGATACCCAGCAGGTGCTGCGGTGGATTGCCGGGAATTTTCCCCGGGAGGTTTATGTAAGTCTGATGGCCCAGTATTTCCCTGCCTACCGCGCCGTTCAGACCCCTCCTTTGAACCGCCGCCTGACCGGACAGGAATACAACCAGGCGATGGAAACCCTGCTCCAGCTGGGTTTGGAATCAGGCTATGTCCAGGAACTGACCGCAGCTGATGAATGTTACGTGCCCCCCTTTGACGGCACAGGCGTACCCGGTTCACTACCTTCAGAATTAATATGACAATCCTGATTCCCCGTATTCATATGGAGGAATTAAAAGTTTATATCGAGAAAACATTAACCCTAGCACAGTTGCTAAGTTAAGGAAAGGGGAATGGGTAAGTGAGCAAGGTTCTGATTATGCCCTGTCTGGATATAAGGGACGGGAGAGTGGTAAAGGGTGTTCATTTTGTTAATCTTAGAGATGCGGGCGATCCGGTGGAGTGCGCCAGGATTTACTGTGAAAGCGGGGCCGACGAACTGGCTTTTTTAGACATCACCGCAACCATTGAAAAAAGAAAGACCACAATAGAAGCTG
>Ga0123335_1003748_pt1 | contig 20660 bp, 19 predicted proteins | sample BiotimSIPDNA_2_FD_89707 | JGI IMG/M metagenome (GOLD analysis project Ga0123335, IMG submission 89707) | Anaerobic biogas reactor microbial communites from Washington, USA - Biogas_R2 time_0 SIP DNA | ecosystem: Engineered > Bioreactor > Anaerobic > Unclassified | place: Washington, USA...
ACCTCGCAGCGGGGGATGGGCCTGGCCGGCCTGCCGATCGGCCCCGGGCCCGGGATCCTCTACGAGGTCACCGGCCCGTTCCTCGGCGGCACCCTCGCCGCCGGCTCACCGGCGAACCCGTCAGACCCGTCCGACCCGTCCGACCCGTCCGACCCCGTCCGACCCGTCCGACCCGTCCGACCCTGCCCGACCCGTCCTAAATTATGAATTATGAATGCTGAATGACCTATCCGACCCCCAACCCGCTCCGCCGTCCTCGCAACTTCTTCCTCTTCCTCGGGCGCATTACATTTAAGGGCGGAGGCCCCCTTACGGTTGGGTGGGCTAAAGCCTTATTTGCACCACTAAAAAATCGCGTTTTTTTGGAAAAATTCAAGCAAGAATCATGCACAATCATTGACAAACATCGTCAATCATCCAGACTCACAACCCATTAGGTAATCTGGATGATTCTTGATGATTCCAATCGACTAGCAGACCATTTTTCCATACCTATTTGAGCAGGAAATAAAAGCATTCAAATTTTGCCTTGAGACTCTCTGGCTCCATCTGGCTCAACAAGTAGGATGCCTCGCGACAAAACTCCCATATCCTCCGAGAAGATCAGCGGGCTGGATCAAGTACGAGCACCCAGAGTTCTCATACCTAATATGAATGATGAATGACTCGCCCGGGCAGTCCCACCGACCTCGCAACTTCTTCCTCTTCCTCGTGCGCATTACCTCACGCCCATAAAGTTTTTTTGCAGGCCTGGCAGGCGAAGAAACAAGGGGAATGCAGGCTTCTGATTCTTTTGGACTGTTTTTACAAGGGAAAAACGCCATTCGAGTTGATTTCTTCAGAACCCTGCATTAATTTCATTGTTGACAACCTCGCTGGCGAGTGGAACTACGATTTTAGGATGACTGAGTACTGCTTCACGGATTCAGGTTTAATTGAAGAGGTCTTGACAATTTGCTTTGGGCTTGCAATAATTAATTGAAGAGGTCTTGACAATTTGCTTTGGGTTTGCTATAATTTCCATTAAAGTTTTTTATGCCATAGCACTAATGTTTAGAAGAGTTAAAGAAGACTTTGGAGGTCAAAATGAAGAGGATATCATTCACCTTGATTGAGCTGCTCGTCGTTATCGCAATCATCGCCATTCTGGCCGCCATGCTGCTGCCCGCGCTGGCGAAGGCTCGAGACAAGGCTCGCACCATCTCCTGTGTCAGCAACATGAAGCAGATCGGGCTTGCCTGCCACATGTACTTGACAGACAATGATGAAACCCTCCCGTACATGGAGTGGTCGCCTGCCAACAATCGCTGGGAACCCCATCCGAATCGCTGGCGCGGTGAATTGAATCCCTACGTCGGTGACAACAAATGCTGGATCTGCCCCGTACGCCGCAACATCACCCCCAGCGAAACCGCCACGAGTTACATTTACAACGCCCACGCCCGCAACATGGCCGGTAAGAATCTCATCCAGCCGTCCGAACTCTATGTCTTCTCCGAAGGCATCTACAGCAGCCCGGGCGCCATTGACGGCCAGGGCTTCATCTGGCCACAGCTTCTTTCAGTCAACGCCCTCCTCCGTCTCCAATTCGACCACAACGAAATGAACAACAACGTCTTCCATGATGGCCACGTCGAAACCAAAAAGCGCTATACGATCAGTCCCGCCAAATGGTACAACACCTGGACCGATTATTGATCGTCGGCTAGATACATACATGGCTTAAAACACATGGGGCTGTTGCAAAACCTATCGTTTTGCGGCAGCCCCTTTTCTTTATTTATATTTGATTTTCAGCCCTGTCTTTTTCTTTTTTGACAGTTTCTTTATCAGCCTCTCCATATTTTGCTCCTTTGGCACTTCCGGCTCAAGCCCCTCCGGAGCCATCCAGTAATCAGTCCACCTCTTGGCCTCGATGAAGGTTAACAACTTGCGGATGTTGCAACCATGCAGGCCAGCCTGCATGCCGCGCTGACATTGTCAAGCCCCTTGCGGTGCGCCCTGTCGCAGTCCATGTCCTGCTTGATCACACCGAAGGCCTCCTCGACCTGCGAAGAGCGGTTGACACGCATTTCTATTCCCTTCGGGGACAGGAGATTCCTCATCGCCTCCTGTTGAACACACAGAGGATAATCCTTGATGATTCCAAACGATTAGGAAGCTATTTCCCCATACCGATTTGATTACGAAATAAAAGTATGGCGCATCGACATATTTTGGGGGTTGGATGGTGAGCTTAGGAAATCACTACATCGCTCCTTTTTGTGCCCGGATAGTATTCGCTCTCATGCCATGGTGCTGGCAGAGAAGACACATTTAGACAGAAACAGACAAGTTCCATTAGCCACTCCTTGCCGTGAGAACCTGAAGCATAGTGAGCATAACATTGCTTGGCAACCGCTAATTCCAAGCAGAAAATTCTTGTTCTATACTAAATATTAGTTGGGGTGTATAAAGGTGGATGCCATGACATTGAGCAGGAAATGCACCCCCAAAATCCGTTGAAGAGCCCCTTTTTCCTCAAAGCCAGGATTCTTCAGCAGATTGTCCGCTCCGGAGGCGGCAAGCGCCGTCAGCATCAACAACACAGGCAAAACTCGCTTCATCTTCTTCGTCTCCCTGAATTGGCGCCGGAATTGTTCAAGCATCGAATTTACGGATTTCCTCGATCAGCCAGGTCATGCGGACGGCATCGGAAGCCCGCAAGGTATTTTCGACCTTGCCTAGAACCGTCTGCCGGAAATGCTCGAGTTCCAGGGCGAAGGAACTGATTTTCGCTGGAGGCACCTCGACGACTCGAAACTCATCGGTATGCAGGATGATCCGATCCGGTCGCTCCACCCGCATATAGCCATGCTCCCCAAGGAATGTAAGGGTCAAATCCCGGAAACAAAACGTGGTTTTCTCGCAATACATGCCCTGCAAGGTCGCTGTAATACCCTGCTGATATTCGACCACCGCCACAAAGGAGTCCTCCTTTTCCCAGCCACGCAAATGACGAAGCTTCGCTCCCAACACCTTTTCAGGAAAGACACCGGTAATAAAGCTGATCAGGTCGAAGTCGTGGATGGAAAGCTCGTACATCGCACCGACTTTCTTGACCCAGGCGCCTTCAGGACGAGGATTGAAAGCCTGCTGCTTCGTCGTGACAATCGAACGCAAAGTCCCAATCTCAGGCAAATGCTTTTTCGCCTCGACAAAAATGGGTTCGAATCGCATCTTGAAACCGACTCCAAGCTCTTTTTTCTGCCGCTTCGCCAAGGCCTCAAGCAATTCCCCCTCAGCCACATCCATCGTCAATGGCTTCTCGCAAAAGACATGAAAGCCGCGTTCAAGCAACCGCTTGGCAATCGCAAAATGCGATGCGGGCGGAGTGACGACACTGACTGCATCCAAGTCCTCCGGCAGCTCGTCGACACTTGAAAAACATGGACACTTGCAGGCTTCAGCCGCCGCTTTCGCCTTCTCCAGGTTCGTATCGACAACGGCAGACACCTGTACGCCCTCAAGTGAATTCCAGGTGCGCGCATGGGTCATGCCAATTCCGCCACAGCCAACAACACCAACCTTGAACATCATGGCCTCCTTGAGTTTGGTTATGTGCCTGCTCTCCTTCAAAGAAGTTGCCTTTTCACGTATTCCAAGTTGTGTTTCATGCCGACTTCCGGCTCGGGAAGGTCCTCCGGATACCAGTATTTTTCATATTCATCGGAAACATAGCCAGTATATCCGATCCGTTTCAGTTCCGCCAAAGCTTCTGCCCAGCGGACGGTCCCCTGCCCCATCAGGCAGGATTTCTTCTTCAACGGGGTGCGTGACTCGAGAACCCAGTCTTTGACGTGGACATGGAAAATGTGCCGGCCAGCCTTGCGAACGGCCTCAGCCCCACCTTCAACCCCGGCCAATTCAACCCAGGCATAGTCAAACAACATGCCGACATTGGCCATGTTGACGTCTTCAATCAGACGAACCGTGTCTCTTACACTCATGGTCAAAGACCCAATGTGCGTTTCAATGCAGATGCGCACGCCGTAGCGGGCGGCATATTCCGCAGTCTCCTGAATCCCGCTCACCGTACGGCTCCAGACATCGTTGAACCAAATCCCAGGTTGGCTGGATGGCTCGACTCCACCGTAAACTCGTACCAGCGGACATTGCAGAATCGCTGCAATTTCTATGACCCTTTTCAGGTTTTGAATGACTTTTTCGCGCTCTCCAGTCGCAACAAAGTTTTGGTAATAGGAGGTCAGGCAGGAAAAGGCCATTGATTCCTGCTTTGCAGCCGTGAAAATCTTCTTGGCTTCATCATTGCTGAGCTTTTCGCTGTCGATCTGCCCATCGGCAGCCACCCTCACTTCGATCCCATCATAGCCAATCTGCTTGAACAACTTGATCACTTCAAAAATATCCCGACCCGGCGCGCCCATCGTATGCCCGGAAAACAAAATGCGCTCATTCATTGTTGCTTGGCTCCTTTAATGGTTTCTTGACCTTTCCAACAAAATGGCGATTCCCCCCAGAAACAATAATATTGTTGAAACCGCAAACTAGTCTTCGATTGACTTGTACGGGGACACCTTCCTGAGCTCCCGCCTGACCGCACGGGGATAGTTGTTGTAGTCGACGACTTCCAGCACGACGCCGTCTGCACCAGAATCACGCGTCAGTTCAAGCAACTTTGCCGTCACCTCGGCTATGGTGAGTTCTGTCGCCTTGGCATAGCTGTGGAAGCTTTTCCTGGTGAAGTCGTAGGCTTGGATCGGGAAATAGACCTTGCATTTGCCCTTGCAACGGGCGACGATGTCACGGTAGATTTTCTCCGTGCTTCCGAATGGATCCTTTACATCCCAGGCGATGCCCATCACCACCAGTCCGTCAAGCACGCCTTCGTCAACCAAAACCCGCCAGTCAATCCCTCGGCTAATCAACGTCTGATCCCGGGGGTCGTCAGGATCACCAACCAATTGCACCCCCAAGGTCAAGGGAATCTTCTCGGATTCCAGGCGCTTCTTTACCCGCTTGAACCAAGCGTGCTGAGTCTCGGACACGAACTTGCACCATACAGGATCGCGGGAATCCGAGGGCGGCTCGGTGCCATATCGTGCCTTCCAACGCTCAAGTTCGGGTTTCACATACTCGAACCTCGGGCTCCAGGATCCGCTGCGCCAGGCATCGATGAAAATATGGCGCGCCCCACGTTCAAGCAGCTCCTCCAAAATACGCATCTTATGGTCGGAAACAGCAGGATACGCAAGACTTGTGCGTCCGCTCCATACCTGACCGGTCTTGGTAACGCCCCAGTATTCAGGATGCTCCAAATTCCATGCCCCAAATGTCCACCCCATGTGGTGGGTCTCCTCGAAGGGCCAATGGACACCGGGCACTCGACCAGACGCGGCTATCGAAGCCATCATTTCCCTGATGATGTCGATCTTGGCTGTGTTGTACGAAATAAATCCGTTCACTGCGCTCTCGTTCTGGTGGACACGGCGCTTGTCCGTCGGCGTCACCACCAGCGGGAAGCGTTCCTCGTCGGAATGGTATCTCATCACCGACCCCGAACAGGGACGCCAGAGTACCGAAGTTGCCCCTGTCAGCAGCACATGCTTCAGGATGTCCTCGCAGCCCTTCGCAGTCTCCGTATCAAACATGAACTTGCTCCGGTCCTTGGGTTCGCGGACATTGTAGAAGTCATAGTGATCGACCAGCGCTAGGATTTCCAAGTCTTTTTGCTGTTGTCCGGATGCGACGCCTCCTGCCAGGATGGCGAGTGCCAGGCTTGTCATCAATGTCCTCATCGTTCCACCTCCTGATTGAAAAGCTCTTCCACGGTGGGCAATGCTTCAACTCCCTGCGGATATCCACGCCCCACTTCCATCGCATGCACGGTTCCGTCCAGCGGATATACCGTTCCGTCGCTTCCCCCGATCGTCAGCATCCTCGCCTGTCCCAGGAACGCCGCCTTCGGATGATGCATGACGACGGGCTGCTGCCCTTCGACCCAAAAGCGCAGCGTCCCGTCGGGTTCATGGATTCCTATCGCCTGGCAAGGCACGTCCAGCGGAATTGGCGACAAGCTGTTTGCAGCCAAGTACATGCCTTCAGGCGAACGGGACGTAAAACAGAGCTTTCCCTCTGCATTCGTGTGGAATTGCCATGCAATCATCATCCCTGGATAGTATCCGCCAACAACAACCTGGGGATCCTTCTTGACCTTGTTCAACGTAAAGGTCGCCTTCACGTAAAAGGGACCGTCGCCAAAATCCAAGCCTTTCGGCTCCTTGAACAGCCAATTCCCCACAGGTCCCTTCTCGGCGGTGATCAGGTCACCGTCGGCAAAACGAAGGCGAGGCGCGGAACCCAGTTCCCCGACGACCAAAGTACCCTCGACGCGACTTTGGACGCGGGTGGCCTTCCGTCCCCTTGCCCTGTCTGGGCGGATGTCAACGTCAACCTCGTACAACTTGTACAAGCCACTCCGGTTGCTCTCAAACACAATCCGCTTACCGTCCGCCGACCACGCCGGATTCCGGGAATTCCCAGGTCCAACCTCAAGACGCCGCATCAAGCCGGCAGGCGGATCCATCACGTAAACTCCCCAACCAGGATCGCCAAGGCGGAACCCCGTAAAGGCAATCACCTTGCCGTCAGGCGACCAGCGTGGCGACAACGCCGACATCGAACCCTCAGTCATCGATACTGATGTTGTCAACTTCGATGTCGATGCCAAATGAAGCCGCCAATTCCCGTATGTCCCGTCAACCTGCGCCCACACCAGCAAACGACCGTCAGGAGATAGCGCCGGAGAAGCCGCAGAGGAAAAACTCGAGTACGCTGCAAAGGTGTACTCACGAACGTCACCCACGGCATTCGACAGATCCAGCGACGCCAAATGCGCGCCATCCCCGACCTTGCGACGACCGCGAGTCGTCACAAACCAGACGGTCTTTCCATCGGGGGCGATGGAGGGCGTGTAGTCGCACCAAAGTCCCTTGGTCAATCTGACCTGTGTCCCATCAAGCTGTCTTATCCACAGGTTGGCACCGTCCTCGCTGCCTGATTCTATCGCCTTGGCCGCCGTTTCCATCGGATGCCTGACCACATAGACAAGCCGGCCGTCCTGGGTCCAGGTTGGTTGGAACGCATGGTCTTTCGCATCAACCAAGACTTCGGGTTTTCCTCCCGGCTTCAGGCACTTGATCACGTAGCGCCCCGACTCGTCATTCTGGAAAGCGATCGTGCCATCGGGTCCCACTACAGGTTCCGAATCGTTTCCCGCTCCAAAAGTCAATTGCCTCGCCGTTCCGCAACTCACCCAATCCGCCCCTTGCGAGACGGCAGGCATGCAAGCAAGAACGCAAACGGCAAGGCAACTCGCCAGATGCACCGATGATGAAATCGCCATGTGAATCTCCTTCATTCAACCTTCTGACACTCACAAACCTGACTTGAGCTGCTTCAACGCCTGGGGCAATACCTCGCCAAGGGACTCGTGGTAAACCAAGTCCGCATTGTCGTCCTGATTCGTCTCGGTCTTGTTGATGATCACCAAGGGAGTCCCGCCTCGACGAAGTCCCGGCAAGCTTGCAGCAGGATAAACCGCCAAGGACGTACCCAAGACAAGGACCAAATCCGCGCGCTTCATCGCGGAGATCGATGCCGAAAACGCTTCCTCGGGCAACATCTCGCCGAAAAACACAATGTCAGGCTTCAAGACCCCGTTGCAGGTAGGACGGTGGCGGACGACCTTGCCAGACCGCAAGTCGGCGTCAACGGCGCTCGCCGGCACCTGCCCACCGCAAGACTGGCAAGTCAAAGACAACATCCCCCCGTGCAGCTCGTTCACAACCTTCGAACCTGCCTTCTGGTGCAAGCCATCGATGTTCTGGGTCGCGACAATGACATCCTTGCCACAATCCAACTCCAGCTCGCTCAATGCCTTATGACCAGAATTCGGCTTGGCCTCCAACATCGAAACGTACAACGGCGCTATAATGTCGTAAAACTTCTCTGGAGATTGACGGAAACAGCCGATGTCAAATACCTCCTCGCTCGTAACCGTCTTATACAACCCGGACGTCGAACGAAAATCCGGTATCCCGCTCTCGGTCGACATTCCTGCACCGCTCAACACAGCGATCTTCTGGCTCGCCTTCAAAAACTCAACGAATCTACCCAAACGTTCCGAATAATCCATGGTTTGCCTCCTCGATGCTTTCAACTTGATTGTCTTCTGTTTGTTTTCTCCTATGGGCAAAAAGCAGTTCCTGCCCTATGTTTTACCCTAATATTATAAAGAAAAACCAAAAGATGTCGTCTCGGCACTAAAAAAAAATCATATTCAAACTATATTACTTTTTTCTGATTTATCCATGAGATAACTAGAGAACCCGCAAGTAACCCAAGGAAATCCTCGCGATGAAAAGCAGCGCATACCAACAAGCAGGCGTTGACATTGACCTGGCAACAAACCTGCTCAACAGCGTAAAATCGAAAATCTCGTCCACCCGAAGACCGGAAGCACTGGCGCCAATCGGAGGCTTCGGAGGACTTTTCCAAATCGACCTCACCAAGTGGAAGCAACCCGTGATGGTCACCTCGATCGACGGAGTCGGGACAAAGCTGATGGTCGCAGCCATGTGCGACAAGCACGACACGGTCGGGCATGACATCGTCAACCACTGCATCAACGACATCGCCGTCCAAGGCGCCGAACCGGTCTACTTCCTGGACTACATCGGAATCGGCAAGCTCCGCTCGCCGCTCTATGAAAACGTCCTGATCGGCATCGCGGACGCATGCCTCGCACAAAACGTCACGCTGCTCGGCGGCGAAACTGCGGAAATGCCGGGAATGTACGGCGACGACTACGATCTGGTCGGATGCATCACGGGAATCGTCGAAAAGGACGATATCATCACCGGCGAAAAGTTGAAGCCAGGCTACATCGCCCTGGGGCTTGATTCCGTCGGTCTCCACACCAATGGCTTCTCGCTGGCGCGCAAGGTTCTCTTTGACAAGGCCGGACTCACCGTCGAGTCAAAGCCCGCCGAGCTTGAAGGCAAAACCGTTGGCGAAGCACTACTGGAACCCCATCGCTGCTACTGGCCAGCGATCAAGGAAGCAATGGACAAAAAGCTCCCGCTGGACGGAATCGCGCACATCACAGGCGGCGGACTCTACGACAACGTGCCCAGGATCCTCCCGGAAGGAGTCGCGGCCGAATTCGACGCCAGCACGATCGAAACGCCGGCAATCTTCAAGCTGATCGGCAAGCTGGGCGATATTGACAAGCACGAGATGTACAGGGTCTTCAACATGGGCGTCGGAATGGTCTGGTTCATGCCTGAATCCGCCATTGACCAAGCGATCGCGATTTGCAAGAAGCACAAGATTGGCGCACGCGTCGTCGGACGCCTTATCGAAGGCAACAAGACCTCATCGATGCTCAACGTCAACTAAGGATTGCAGACAATGCCCGGAACGATCACACAGGAATTGCTACGAATCCTGGTCGCCCAAAAGGCCAGCGGCAAGACCTGTGCCTGGATTTCCCCGCAAAACGCCCAGGCTTTCTTCTACGGCAACCCCGCAAGGCAGCCACAACAGCCTGTCCTCCAGTCGCAACCTCAGCCTCCGCCCTCCAAGCCGAGGCCTATCGTCCAGCCGCAACCAATTGAGCAACCTCCCGTTCCCAAGCCCGAGCCTGTGAAGATCGTGCCAACCGGCTTGGTTGCCAACCACAATTGGGAGGAACTTGAAGCCACCGCCCTCGCCTGCAAGGCTTGTCCGCTCTACGCGGGGCGCAAGAACTTGGCGTTCGGCTGCGGCTGCAGGCAATCGAAGCTGATGTTCATCGGCGAAGGACCGGGCGAGGAAGAAGATCGTCAAGGCAAGCCTTTTGTGGGACGTGCTGGGCAGCTGCTCACCAACATGATCGCGGCGATGGGACTGGATCGGGAAAGCCAGGATCCCGAAAAAGGCTGCTACATCGCCAATATCATCAAATGCAGACCGCCGGGCAACAGGAATCCAAGCATCGAGGAAGGCAAGGCTTGTATCCAATTCCTGCATCGACAGATCCAACTGGTCAACCCAAAGGCGATCATCCTGCTCGGCGCCGTGCCGCTTAATTTCCTCATGGGGAAACGAGGCATAACACAGGCGCGAGGGAATTGGCTCGAATACAATGGCATCCCGGTCATGCCTACTTTCCACCCTGCATACCTGCTTAGATTCGAAAAAAGCAAAGACCGATTCGTCCAGGAAAAACGCAAAGTCTGGTCTGACCTGCAACAGGTGATGGCTTTGCTCAACCTCAAACGACCAAAAACAACATAATTTCCAAGGAAACTCCCCATGACAAGATCAACCACTATCCTACTCCTCCTGCTTGCCGTTGCACTCGTCGCACAGCAAAACACGATGCTTCCGAAAAATCTCTCCTTGAAGGAAGCCAAGGAAATTGCACTTCAAGCCAATCCGACCCTCCAGGTCGCAGCGGCCAGAATCCGAGCAGCCGCCGCTCGATTGCAGGAAGCGCAATCGGATTACTACCCCAGGCTCGATACCGTCGCAGGCTTGCAACGCACGCAGGAAGTCGCGCGGGACAACGGCGGAAACGCAAACTCGCACTACACAACCTATCATGCAGGACTCGAATTCACTTGGACAATATTTGACGGAATGGCGCGCAAATACGACAACCTCGCCAAGCAACTCGGTGTCAATATCGCCGAGCACGACCACAAGGACGCACAAAGGACGCTCCTACTTGCCGTCGCAACGGCATACTTCAACTCGCTCCTGGAACTCGAGAACATCAGAATCGCACAGGAAGACCACAAGTACAACCTGGACCTCAAGGATACCGCACAACGGAAACTCGACAATGGGTACGGAACAAGGTCGGACGTCCTCAACTTCGACATCAGGGCGAAGGACGCAGAAGCGAACCTGCTCGAGGCGGAACTGGCGCTCAAAACATCCCACTACGCACTGGCAGAACTCCTGGGACGGACGCACAACGACATTCCTGAGGGATTCCACCTCAATACAGCACAAGACTATACGCAAACGCCGGAAGTCAGCTCCGTAGAAGAAAATCTCCAATATGCACTAGAAAACAGACCCGACCTGATCGCGCAAACGGAAGCGATCAAGCAACAGGAAGCCATGGTGGATGTCTACGACGCCGAAAACCTGCCGGCACTCGAATTCTTCGCAGACTACGGATTCACAAGAAGATCAAAACTCAAATTTTCCGACAAGGACGACAATCTCGTCTTCGGCATCCAGCTCCGATGGAACGTCTTCAACGGAAATGCAACAAGGGCAAAAGTCGCACAGGCATGGGCGGCCGCTGACGAAGAAAGGCAACAGCTCAATGTCCTCAAGCAGACAATCCAAAAGCAAATCGCATCGCAACATGCGGCGACGCTGCAAGCAAGAAAACTCGCAGACCTCAAGACCGAAACCATGAAACTCGCAGAGGAAACACGAAACCTCGTCAGAAACGAATACAATATCGGAAGGGTAACCGCAACTAGGCTCAACGAGGCCCAAACCGATCTCGTAAACGCACAAGGCGACAGGGTGAAGGCCGTCATCAGATACTGGCAGTCACGGGAAAACCTCGCCGCAATAACTGGACAAAATCTCTCTACCGTCAAATAATTTCTCTAGCGTCAGAACAACAACCCCAAACAACCGAGGACAACACAATGAAGATCGCAATCGTCGGTTTCGCCCACGGACACTATGGAGCGTACTGCACACAATGGGCGGCTCATCCAGACTGGGACATCACCCCTACCAAGGGATGGGACCACGACCCGGGCAGACTCGCCAAAGTTGCGGAAAACCTCAAGCTCAAAGCCGTCGAAAACCTCGACGATCTCCTGGGAGACAGCGAGATCGACGCCTTCCTTGTCACCGCCGAAACCTCAATGCACGCCGAAATCGTTGAAAAGCTCGCCCCGGAAAAGAAGCCGATCGCCCTTCAGAAGCCGATGGCCCTCACCATCGCCGAGGCTGACCGCATCGTCAAGGCCGTCGAGGACAACAACACGCCATTCACGATGCTTTGGCAAATGCGGTGCGACCCCCAAAACCAATGGATGAAGAACTTCATGGAAAGCGGCATCCTCGGACAAGTCTTCCAATTCAGGAGAAGGCACAATCTGGGAATGGCGCTCAACCCCGCAAACGCAAGCCTCTGGCACTTCATCCCGGAACTCAATCGCGACATCTGGGCTGACGACTCCGCACACCCAATCGACCTGATGTACTGGCTCTTCGGCATGCCGAAGTCAATCACGGCAGAAATCGAGACACTCTACAACCCGGAGATGACATACGATAACGGAATCGCCATCTTGAGGTATCCCGACAAGAAGCTGATCGCCGAAGTCGCCTGCTCATTCACCGCTTCGGCCGCGGAATTCACCACCGAAATCTATGCGGAAAAAGGCACGGTCGTCCAAAAGTACGGCGATGCCGTGACCTCATCCCTACCCAGGGACGAAAACGCCGTCGGACTCAAGTACTATCTCACAGCAGACAAGAAGTGGACCAACTGCGACACCCTCCCGTCCCCCACCTCCCAAGGCGTCAGGATCGGCGGACTCGCAAAGCCAATGGCGGACTTCTTCCATGGCAAGGCGAAACCAATCGCAACCGTCTATGAAGGCAGGGATTCACTCAGAATCGTGCTCGCCTCAATCCTCTCCTCGGTCGAAGGCAGAAGAGTCTACCTCGACGACCCACAAATCGACAAAATCCCGCTCCCGCTCAAACGCGGATTGATCTGATAACCCCAAACCAGTCCCAAGGTCGAGAGGACAAGTCACCTCTCGACGAATTAAACATAAAATCTAAAACAGGAAACAAAACATGGCCAAAAAACCCAATCTTCTTCTGATCGGTATTGACTCCCTCCTGTCGACGCACATGAGCTGCTATGGCTACTTCCGCCAGACCACCCCGTACATGGATACGTTCGCCAAAGGTGCAACGCTCTTCGAAAACTGCTTCTCGCCCCACGTCCCCACCACGCCTGGATATGCCGGCATGTTCACCGGACTCGATTGCTTCGGCACCAACACCGTCGCACTCAGGCACAAAGGCGCGATCGAAGGCAAAACCCTCGCTGAAATCCTCGGAGACAAGGGATACAACACGACGAGCATCGGCTTCCGTGGAAACGCCGCTGCGCGTGGCTTCCAAAACTACATTGACTACTCAAACTGGAATGCCGGTGGAGACGGAAAGGCACATAAGGCCGAAAACATGAACGACGTCGCCCTCCCCGAACTCCGTCGCCTCGCCGCGGAAGACAAGCCATTCTTCCTCTTCCTCAGGCACATGGATCCCCATTCGCCATACCTCCCGCCAAAACCCTTTGACAGGATGTTCTACGAAGGAAACGAATTCGACCCCGAAAACAAGTCGATGGATCCCGTCTTCAGCTTCAAGCCCTTCTGCGACTACTTCGCATCATGGATGCCGGCAGGCCTGACGGACAAGGATTACGTCATCGCCCAGTACGACGGCGCGATCGCCTACATGGATACCTGCATCCAAAACATCTTCACCACGCTGACAGCACTCGGACTCGACGACAACACGATCGTCGTCATCAACTCCGACCACGGTGAAACACTCTATGACCACGACTGCTTCTTCGACCACCACTCGATCTATGACAACACCCTCCGCGTTCCGCTGATCATCAAGTACCCCGGCGTCCTCCCCGCAGGAAAGCGCGTCAAGGGCATCGTCAGGCACCAGGACCTGGTTCCGACACTGATGGATCTGATGAAAATCAAGCCCGGAGTCAAGTTCGACGGACAATCGCTGCTCCCGCTCGTCAGAGACGAAAAGAGCACGACTTGCTCCGAATTCTACATCACCGAATGCACCTGGATGCGCAAGCACGGCTGGAGAACCCCCCAGTGGAAGCTGATCCGCGCACTCGAGCCCGATTTCCACTTCAAGCCTGAAGTCGAACTCTACGACCTGATCCAGGATCCGGAAGAAAACAACAACGTCGCCGCCAAGAACCCGGATATCGTCAAGACGCTTACCGAAAGAATGAACAAGTTCATCGCCAAGCGCGAAAAGGAAACCAAGCGTGTAAACCCGATGTACAACCAGGAGTATTGGCACGGATGCAAGAATGCCGGCCCCTACTTCAAATCATCCCAGGAAGCCTACGATTCACTCCATATCGGAAATCCAGGCGAAGCCGCCAAGCTCCAGGCTAAAGGCGCCGATCACAAGTAATTATCCCCCCCGTATCTAAGGAAATCGAAAGGCGTCCTCAAAAAACGCCTTTCGATTTCGCATTGTTTCAAACCCTACAACAAATTACCATGAAAACACCTATTAGAGTAGCAGTCATTGGTTGCGGACCTATCGGAAACCGACACGCAGACCTGCACAAGGCCAACCCGCAAGCAGAACTCGTCGCAGTTTGCGATATCAGAAAAGATCGCTGCGACGCAGCGTCACAACGACTCGGAGTACCGGGATTCTACGATGCGCCGACCATGCTCGAGGCGATCAAGCCGACTGTTGTCTCGGTCGCGACGGGCGGAGTCGAATACGGCTCGGACCATTACCTCCCAACGATCCAGGCGCTCAAGGCAGGTTGCCACGTCCTCTGCGAAAAACCAATCTGCAATACGATCCCAGAAGCAGAGGAAATGGTCGAAACAGCGAAAAAATACAATCGCTGCCTGGGCATTGACTTCAACCATAGATTCACAAAAGCCGCACAGGTCGCAAAGAAATGGGTTGACGACGGCCTGATCGGACAACAGCTCTTCGTCAACATGTCGATGTGGATCAAAAATCCCAACGAAAGCTCTCCGTACTACATGATCAAGGCGCTCAATCCCCATTCGGTTGACGTGATGAGGCACTTTGCCGGCGACATCGCCGCAGTCCAGGCTTTCGTAACCAAGGCCCCGGGACGCCAGATTTGGACCACGATGTCGATGAACGTCAAGTTCACGTCCGGCGCAGTCGGGCATCTTTCCGCCAGCTACGACATTGAGCGCGGCCATCCCATGGAACGCTGCGAAGTCGCCGGCATCAAGGGAAGGCTCGTGCTCGAGGACATGTGGCGCGAAGCGACCCTCTACCCCGCCGGAAACCCAATCAAGCAAGTCTATACCAATCCCGTGTTCGGAGGGCACCGAGACTTCGTCGATACCTTCCAAATGAGATTGGCTACCTTCATCCAGCAAATAGCTGACGATACCCCGCCGGAACTGATCAATGGCTCCGGCGCCGATGGACTTGCGGCGCAAAAGGTCCTCCAAGGAGCGATCGACTCAGTCATTACAGGACAAGTCATCTACCTCTAAAAACCAGCCTGAAGCCGAAAAGCGCACCAGAATGACACGTGCGCTTTTCGACTCAACCCATATTATTTAAAAAATTACGCAGGATAAAACCGACCACGATGCCAGAGGCACTACACGAAATAGCAAGCAGAGTCAAGGAACTCAGGGAAATCTCCAATGTCTCAACCGAGACAATCGCGCAGAAACTCCAGGTGCCAAAGAGCAGCTACGAGGACTTTGAAAACGGAAGGGCGGATATCCCTACATCGAAACTCTGCGAAATCGCGCAAATCCTCGAAGTCAGCCTCGCGGCTATCTTGACGGGCGAGACTCCACGCATGAACGTATTCACGGTAACGCGGAACAACAAGGGAATCCCAATCAAAAGACGTGAAGAATACACATACCAGGCACTCGCGCAAAACTTCGTAGGGAAAAAAGCCGAACCGTTTATCGTTATGGTCTCCCCCAAGCCAGATGACGACCAGGTCCCACTGCACTCCCACGCAGGGCAAGAACTGTGTTTCATCCTACAGGGAAAGCTCCAAATAACAATCCATGGAAATAAAATCGTCCTCAATGAAGGCGATTGCATATACTTTGACTCAAGCCACCCACATAGCATGAAAGCACTAGACAACAAACCCGCTAAATTCATCGCAGTTATCATCTGAAAACAAGGACAAGAAATAAAATGAACAACAAGCACGACTCTCTTGTCCACAGATTCCTCGAAAAGACGACCTTCGAAAGCTATGAAGACTTCGTCGAAAATTTCCGTATTATCTGTCCGGACAACTTCAACTTCGCCTTTGATGTCCTCGATGTCTATGCCCAGCAAGAACCCGATCGGTTGGCACTCGTCTGGTGCGACGACAAGGGGCATGAGCTCTTCCTGACCTTCGGCGAACTAAAAAAACGAGTTGACAAAACCGCCAATCTCCTCAGGAATATCGGCATCAAAAAAGGCGACCGAGTCCTCCTCACACTCAAGGGGAGACATGAATTCTGGTATTGCGTCCTTGCGCTCCATAAACTCGGCGCCGTCGCAATCCCAGCGACCCACATGCTCAAGGTCAGCGACCTGGCATACCGAATCCAATCCGCGGAAATCGTCGCAGCTATCTCGGTCAACTCAGATACGCTCCTGGAGGATATCGAACAAGCACAACGGGAAACAGGAAACCTGCTTAAATACCTCGTCTCGGTAAACCACCAGCGAGATGGATGGCTCAACTACGACCTCGAAGTCGCAAAACAAGACGAATCTTTCCAACGACCGCCAAAGGAACTGGGGACAAACAACGACGACCCGATGCTGATCTACTTCACTTCGGGCACGTCGGGATTCCCCAAAATGGTCCAGCATAACTACGACTACCCGCTTGGACACATCATCACCGCCTGCTACTGGCAAAATGTCCAGCCGCGAAAACTGCACTACACGGTCGCAGATACAGGATGGGCAAAGGCAGTCTGGGGAAAACTATACGGACAATGGTTCGGCGGAGCAGTCATCTTCGTCCATGACGCCGACAGATTCTCAGCCGCATCGCTGATGACAAAAATCCAGCATTACAAGATCGCCACCTTCTGCGCACCGCCTACAGTCTATAGGTACCTGATCAAAGAAGACCTCACCAAATACGACCTCTCGGAACTCAAGTACTGCGTCGTCGCAGGAGAACCCCTGAACCCGGAAGTATTCCATCAATTCTACGAAAAGACAGGGATCAAGCTCAAGGAGGGATTCGGTCAAACCGAACTCGTCGTAACCACGGCAAATTGGCCTTGGATGGAACCAAAGCCAGGCTCGATGGGAAAACCATCGCCGGGATACAACTTGAGAATCGTCGATTCCGACGGAAACGACGTCGAAATCGGCGAAGTCGGTGAAATCGTACTCGACACGGCCAAGAGCCTCCCGCCGGGGATCTTCGCGGGGTACTACAAAAACCCAACGCTGACCAAGACCGTCTGGGACAAAGGAATCTACCATACCGGCGACGAGGCCTGGATGGACGAGGACGGCTTCATCTGGTACGTCGGACGGCGCGATGACGTCATCAAGAGCGCCGGCTACAGAATCGGCCCGTTTGAAGTCGAATCCGTCCTGATGGAACATCCCGCCGTACTCGAATGCGCCGTCACAGGCATCCCCGATATTGCCAGGGGACAAGTCGTCAAGGCGACGATCGTACTCGCCAAGAACTACACCCCCTCGCAAGCATTGATCAAGGAACTCCAAAACCAAGTCAAGCAGAATACAGCGCCATACAAGTACCCAAGAGTCATCGAATTTGTCGAACACCTCCCAAAAACCATTTCGGGAAAGATTCGACGAGTCGAGATCAGAGACGAACAGCAAAAGAGCTAGCTATGAAAACACTCACCATCTTACTTGCCCTACTCGCCATGAACACATTCGCCCAACAAAATCTTGCCAAAGTCATCTCAATCGAGCCAGTTTCGAAGGTCTGGTCGGGTCATCCCGTCGGATTTGACTTCAAGATTCACAAGGACACGATCTTCATCGCCTTCTATGACGACAACCGCCAGATGACGATCGTTTCGAAGCCATTGGACAAGCAAGAATGGAGCGTCAAAAAGCTTCCCACTTCCGTGGGCTGGGACTCGCACAACTACATCACGTTCACCTTCGACGACCAGGACCACATCCACCTGTCAGGCAACATGCACTGCTGCAAGCTGATCTATTTCCGATCGGAAAAGCCCATGGACATCGAATCGCTTACGCAGGTCACCGCCATGACGGGAGAGCTGGAAAACAGGTGTACATACCCGCAATTCATGAGGGGACCAAGCAATGAGCTGATCTTCCACTACCGGGACGGAGGCTCAGGCAACGGAAACGAAATCTACAATGTCTATGACCTGGAGACCAAAACCTGGTCGCGCCTGCTGGACAAGCCGCTCTCCGATGGTCAAGGTGACATGAACGCGTACTTCTGCGGCCCCGTCCTCGGACCAGATGGCTGGTTTCATCTCGCATGGGTTTGGAGAGATACTCCAAGCTGCGATACGAACCACAACCTCTCATACATGAGGTCAAAAGACCTCAGAAATTGGGAAACCGTAACAGGAACGAAAGTCGACCTGCCGATCACGCTCAAGACAGAAGGACTGATCGTGCAACCCTCGGAACGCTCGAAAAGCGGACTGATCAACATGGGAATCACAATCGGATTCGACAACAATAGCCAACCCGTCATCACATACCACATGTATGACGAAAAGGGATTCAGCCAAATCTACAACGCACGTTGGGAAAACAACAAGTGGAACCGCGTCCCATCTACAAACTGGGACAGGCGATGGGATTTCACAGGCGGCGGATCAGTCCCATGCGTCGCACGCGGCTCGAAAATCACAACGACAGAAGACAAGGCGCTCCAACAAACAGTCACATTCTCAGGCTGGAAATCGGAAACCTGGAAACTCGACCAGAATACACTTAAGCCAATAGAAAAAATCAAGCCGCCGCAAAAAGACAAGCTCCCGCCGGAATGGAGCCGGATCAAGGGAGACCATAAAGACCTGCGACGCATGACAAGAGGTTGCTTCCACGAGGAATCAAACACCCATTACCTGCTTCGATGGGAAACACTGCCGTCAAATCGAGACAGGCCAAGGCCAGAACCGCACCCAAATCCTTCAACACTCGAACTATGGAAAGTCCAAGGTAATATCTAAGCTCAAAAAGGGATAAAAAATGCCGACAAAACAAGAACTGATCGACATCCTCAAGCCAGTCAAACAAGAGCATATCCTCCAATTCTGGGACGAACTCTCAAAGGACCAGAAAAAACAGCTCGAAACGCAGATCAGGGAAATCGATTGGCCAACCGTTACCCAATGGGCACTCGATGCAATCAAGGACGAAGCAACCTCAATCCCCTTCGACAAACTCAAACCGGCGCCCTACTACCCCCTCGTCCCTGAAACAAATAAAGACATCGAATTCTATGACAAGGCGAGGAAAAAAGGCGTGCAACTCCTGAAAGACGGAAAAGTCGCCGCCTTTACAGTCGCAGGCGGACAAGGCACAAGACTCGGCTACGACGGACCAAAAGGAACATTCAAAGTCTCGCCCGCAAAAAACAAATCGCTCTTCCAAATCTTCGCGGAATCGATTATCTGCAACCAAAACAAGTACGGTTGCAAGATCAAATGGTACATTATGACGTCAAAAATCAATGACGTGCAAACCAGGGAATTCTTTGCGGAAAACAACTACTTCGGACTCGATGAAAAACAAGTCAAGCTCTTCACGCAGGCTACACTGCCGGCCTTCGGACTTGACGGAAAGGCACTCCTGGAAGCCAAGGACTCCCTCGCACTCTCGCCCAACGGACACGGGGGATCCTTCGAGGCGCTGAAAGCCTCAGGTGCACTTGACGACATGATCAAAAACAATATCACCCATCTCTCATATTGGCAGGTGGACAACCCGCTGATTATGGTCATGGATCCGCTCTTCATCGGAATGCACCACCTCACAGAATCGGATATGTCCTCCCGCGCACTGATCAAACGAGACTACGCAGAAAAACTCGGACACTTCTGCATCCTAGACAATAAGCTGATCATCGTGGAATACTCCGACATGCCCGAAGCGCTCGCAAAGCAAACCGATTGCTCGGGACGACTCGCCTTCAGGGCAGGATCGCCGGCGATGCACGTCCTTAAAACAGCATTCATCGAAAGAATTACTTCCGGAAAACTCGACTTCAAGCCACATAAGGCACTCAAAAAAGTCCCGCACATCGACGGCAACGCAAACCAAATCGACCCGCAACAACCCAATGCCATCAAATTGGAATTCTTCCTCTTCGATGCACTCCCCCTCGCAAACAACCCGCTGATCCTCGAGGCGGACAGAGACGAACAATTCGCACCAGTCAAAAACAAAACAGGACAAGACTCGCCCCAATCTTGCCAGGAAGCACTGCTCAACAGAGCAAAAAAATGGCTCGAAGAAGCAGGAATAAAACTACCGGAAAATACCAGCGTCGAACTCTCGACAAAATCATTCGTCGAAAAACAAGACGTGATCGACAGGGCAAAGGCAAAGACTCTCCCGCCCCTGAACCCTGGAAAACTCAACTACTGGGAATAATTCCTAGCGGGCGAAAAATCTTTCGCCTCCGCAGTGCGCGAATCTCAAGTACGGGTGTCCTAGTACTTAATTGATTTAATTCGTATACATTTTTTGAAGATGTTTGGGTTTCACGCAAGTTTTCTTCCACTCGAACGGAACCGCCCTTTCGTTGTAGGCGGCGATGA
>Ga0123335_1003751_pt1 | contig 20635 bp, 18 predicted proteins | sample BiotimSIPDNA_2_FD_89707 | JGI IMG/M metagenome (GOLD analysis project Ga0123335, IMG submission 89707) | Anaerobic biogas reactor microbial communites from Washington, USA - Biogas_R2 time_0 SIP DNA | ecosystem: Engineered > Bioreactor > Anaerobic > Unclassified | place: Washington, USA...
ACAGAGGTTTTGCCCTGTGATTGGCATGGCTGTGCCTGCAGGCGCTGCGGGGCCGTTCGGGACCAGAAACATGATTGGATCAGCACCAATGAATGTGAACAGGTCTGCCGCATCTGCGGCAAGGAGCGGGAGCATCACCGCTGGCAGCCTGTGGACCGGGGCGTAGACAAATGCAAGTATTGTGGCAAGATTCATAAACTCACCCCAGATGAGATCATGAAGCGGGATGAGGAATGGAGCAACGGGTTCATGTAGGGATTTGATGTCGGAGGAATGTAGGACGGGATGAATATAGGACGGAGATTGGTCAGCGAATAAAAGCCCAGTGCAAGAATCTTGGGAGGAATGAGCGACTTTCCTGAGCGACTTTCCTTGAATTTTTTCTGCTGAATGCTTGTCATGGGTCGGGATGCTATGGTATACTAATTTTCGCTGGTGCGCCGAAGTGATGGAATGGCAGACGTGACGGACTCAAAATCCGTTGGTGGCGACACCGTGTGGGTTCAAGTCCCACCTTCGGCACCACAAGAAAAGCCTTGTAAGATAACACTTACAGGGCTTTTTTATGCCATTCCTCCACCAGTATGAAGACGGAGAACATGGATGGAGACGGTCATCATAATATCCTGTTACAGGAGAACTTTCCTCATACGAGACAGGGAATTGCATCTCCATCATTTTTGATTTTCTCTTTGTTGGAGCAAATATCAAAGCATATTGGTTACCCTGGCCCAGTTTAAATGAGAAAACCATGAAGTTGGTGCTCTCCGACATGGCTGTGGCATATGTCTGCGCATAAGGGACGCTGATGGTGGGACCGATGATCGCATCGTTTTATATGATGTTTTTGAATAGGCTTTGAAAGGAGAAAAGGAGTATAATTGGGAATGTAATATTTGGTGACTCGGGTATCGAAGGTGCCGAACTGGCGCTGGATACCATTTGCATCAGCAGCCGCTTGGATGATATGGCTTGGGAAGCTGGCATGGATAGGCACATGAAAACGGGCGGGTCTTTTATAAATACCGCCAAAAACGATGCCTGAATGGTGGAGATGATCATGAAGGCTAAGTTTATCGGCCTTGGAATGATGGACAAGCATATGGCGAACAATTTATTAATAGACGGGTATTTCCTGCTGGTCCATGATGTGGATTTGGATGCGGCTCAGAAACTTAAGAGCCCAGCGCTGTCCCCGCTGTATCTGCCGAGAAAGCACCACCCATGTTGGCACGGAGCTTTCAGCCCGGTGGAAAGATCTCCATCAATCTCAAGGACATAAACAATGTGATGGACACAGCCCACGTGGTGGATACTCCCCTTCCCCTGACGGCGGAGTTGTTGGAAATCATGACCGCGCTAAAAGCTTGGGGTCACTCGGAGGAAGATCATTGTGCCCTGGTGCGGTATTATGAAAAGCTGGCAGGGGTGGAAGTGGGCGGAAAGGGAGCACAAAAGGATGTGTGAAATCGTAGGAATCGATGCGATGGAGTTGCTGCCTCGTACCAACACTGCCCAAGCGGACGCATTGCTTCAAAGCGCGCTGTCTCGCCAAAACCATAAAATCGTTGTTTTGGACGACGATCCCACTGGGGTACAGACAGTGCATGGGGTGAATGTGTATACGGACTGGACGCATCACAGCATTGAGGAAGGCTTTGCGGAAGAGAGCACTCTGTTTTTTATCCTCACCAATACACGGAGCATGGGGCGTGAGGAAGCGCGCGAAGTCAATCAGGAGATCGCTCTGAGGATTTTGGACGCTTCTATAAAATATCATAAACCGTTTGTGCTGGTGAGCCGCAGTGATTCCACCCTGAGGGGGCATTATCCGCTGGAGACGGAGACCCTCCGGGATACCATTGAGCATAACAGTGAAATCCGGTATGACGGGGAGATCATCTGCCCCTTTTTCCGTGAGGGTGGGCGTCTTACACTCAAAAACGTTCATTATGTCCGTGAAGGAAAAATGCTAGTTCCTGCGGCCATGACAGAGTTTGCCAAGGACAAAACCTTCGGGTACCATCATTCCCATTTGGGAAAATGGTGTGAAGAGAAGACTGCAAGCGCTTATCAGGCCAAAGATATGGCATATGTTTCGTTGGAATGCTTACGGTCGGGAGACTCGAAGGCTGTTACAGAGCTATTGATGGGTGTGCATGGCTTTCAAAAGGTGATCGTAAACGCCGCAGAGTATGCGGATGTACAAGTGTTTTTGGCCGGATATCTTGGCGCACTGGATAAAGGAAAGCAGTTTATTTTCCGCTCGGCAGCGGCGATTCCCAAACTGTTGGGCGGCATTAGCGACCGGCCTTTGCTGCGGCGGGCAGATATCGTACAGCCGGATTTGAAAAGTGGGGGCATTATTCTGGTAGGCTCCCATGTGCAAAAAACAACGCTTCAACTAAAGCTTTTGCAACAAGCAATGCCGGAGTTGATTGGTTTGGAGTTTGACGTGTGTCAAGCACTGGTTCCCGGTGGGTTGCTTGCACAGGCCCAAAGGGTAGCCCACTTGGCTGAAGATGCCGTCGCCATGGGAAAAACCGCACGGGTGTATACATCGCGAAAAAGGCTGGATTTGGCGGGCGCAGATGAGGAAGAACAACTCCGCGTGTCGGTGCGGATATCTGACGCTGTCACCAGTGTAATAGCAAAGCTGAAAACGCAACCTGCTTTTATCATCGCCAAGGGTGGCATTACCTCCAGCGATGTGGGAACCAAAGCGTTGCGAGTGCGCCGTGCGCTGGTCATGGGACAGGTTGCGCCGGGTGTACCGGTTTGGAAGACCGATGAACAAAGCAAATTTGCAGGCATGCCTTATGTCATTTTCCCGGGGAATGTGGGGGAAACTCGCACGCTGTTGGATGTGGTGAAGGAATTGTGTGGGTAGGCTAGCTCAATTTCAAAGCCTACGTTCATTTTGACTTCGTCTTTTGTGGTGATTTGCTTTTCACTACTGTCCGGTATAGCCTGTACCCCATGTTTCCGGCAGGAAGTAGAAGAAGGTTACCTCATCCCAGCGAGGAGCGTCGTAGTCCCTGGACAGGCCGTAGGTTCCATCACCCAGATCTTTCTCCTGGTCGCGTAAGATCGCCGGATGGAATCGCCCATACTTTATGCGAAACGCGAAAGGTGCTGACAAAGAGGTCCAGTTATTGGATTGGTAAGTCCTGTTAAGATGTAAGAGGACGGGGCTGACCCTCAGGCTTAGCCCCGTCCTCGGCTCTTTTTACTTATTCGTCCTCGAGCAGTGCCAGATCCGGGTCTTCCTCCAGTTCTTCCACGTCGTCGTCCTCGCTTGGGCTTATGGGCCGAACCGGGAGGGTGTCCCCGGCCTTTTTGGCTGCCATCGCCGCCAGGGCTTCGTCACGGATGATCTTGTCAATCTTTGCGGCTATCTCCGGATTGTCCTTGAGAAACTGTCGGGCATTTTCCCGTCCCTGGCCGATGCGCTGATCCTCATAGCTGAACCATGCGCCGCTCTTGTGAATGATATCCCGGTCAACGGCCATGTCCAGCAACGTTCCCATCTTGCTGATGCCCTCGCCGTATATGATGTCAAACTCACTCACTCTGAAGGGGGGAGCTACCTTGTTTTTAACAACCTTCACTTTGGTGCGGTTGCCAATTACTTCGGCGCCGTTTTTGAGCTGCTCTCCCCTGCGTACATCAAGCCGCACGGAGGCATAGAACTTCAGGGCCCGGCCGCCGGGTGTGGTCTCAGGGCTGCCGTACATCACGCCCACCTTCTCCCGAAGCTGGTTGATGAAAATCGCCACAGCGTTGGTTTTACTGATGACCCCCGCAAGCTTCCGCAGGGCTTGGCTCATCAGCCGGGCCTGTAGGCCAACAAAGCTGTCACCCATTTCTCCCTCAATCTCCGCTCTGGGTACAAGTGCCGCCACGGAATCGATAACCACCATGTCCACAGCGCCGCTGCGCACCAGAGCTTCGCAGATCTCCAAAGCCTGCTCACCGGTGTCTGGCTGAGAGATATACAACTCGTCAATATTCACACCCAGTTTACGTGCATAGACGGGATCCAGGGCGTGCTCCGCGTCGATGAAGGCTGCTACGCCGCCCAAGCGCTGGGTCTCGGCAACGGCATGAAGGGCTACGGTGGTTTTACCGCTGCTCTCCGGTCCAAAAATCTCTATCACGCGGCCACGGGGGAATCCGCCCACCCCCAAGGCAATGTCCAGATCCAGGCAGCCTGTGGAGATAACCTGGAGGTTGCTATCAGCGGCGGCATCACTGAACTTCATCACCGCGCCTTTTCCATAGGTCTTGTTGAGCTGTGCCAGGGCGCTTTCCAGGGCCCTCATCTTCTCCTCGCGTATTTGGCTTTGATCTGTTCCGACTTTTTGGACAGTCTCCTTCTTGGTGGCTTCCTTCTTGGCCATGGTATTTCCGCCTTTCCTTTGTAAGACTTTTCTATCGTTGCATCAATTCTTCCAGAAGCATATGAAGGGCTTTGAGGGTAGCAGCCTTGCGCACCTCTTGCCGGTTGCCGGAAAAATGGAGTTCTTCCACCCTGGAACTGCCCTGTCCGCAAACACATATAAACACCGTGCCCACGGGGATTTCGGGGGTTCCACCGCCGGGACCCGCCAGCCCCGTGGCACTGACAGCCAGGTCCACCCCGAGTTTCTCCCGGGCACCCAGAGCCATCTGCAACGCGCAGGGTGCGCTTACCACCCCGGGATGATCAATGATCTCCTGGGATACCCCCAGCAGTTCGCGCTTGATGCGCGGATCATAGCTGACGATACCGCCCATGAGAACCTGGGAGGCACCAGACACTGCGGCCAGGCTTGAAGCAATCATGCCCCCTGTGAGGCTTTCCGCCGTGCCCAGCGTCTGACCCTTCCTGGCAGCCAGGTTAACGACCTCCCGGCACAGGGGCATAAGAGCGGACGTCATAGCGCTTTCTCCTCAGACCCTGCCAATACGGCTCGATTGCGGACAAAGTAATCCACACCGGATATCAAGGTCATCATCATGGTAATGACCAGCAGGACCTGGTCCATGGGGAAGGGGGAAAAGGGCCGGTTCTTCATCAGAAACACCACCAAAGTAACCAGTTGCAGGGTAGTTTTTATTTTTCCCAGTGGCCCAGCGGCAATCACATGGCCCTGTTGGATGGCCACCAGCCGCAACCCGTCCACAGCCAGATCCCGGAAGAGCACGATTACACAGGCCCAGGCGGGGAATCGGCCCAAGCCGCAAAGGGCAATCATCACGGAGAGGACCAGCATCTTGTCCGCTACCGGATCCAGGAACTTGCCAAAACTGGTCACCAGATGATACCGCCGGGCCAGATATCCGTCCAGCCAGTCGGTCATGGCGGCCAGTATCAGCACGATCAGCGCCAGGAGTTGGCATAGGTCGGTTTCGATGGAGAGCAACACCAGGCAGACCGGAATCAGCAAAACCCGCAGCAGGGTGAGGCGGTTGGGCCAGTTCATACCATCACTCCTATAAGATCGTAGGGCTTTGCATCAATGATATCCGCAGTGATGAACTCTCCCAGGGCTGCGTTTGTTGCACCGGTCACCTCTACCAGGCCATCGGTCTCGGGAGCCTCGGCTGCAGTGCGGCCAATGGCCCTGCCTCCCTGACGAAGCTCTTCCACCAGTACACGCTCCCGGGTGCCTATTCTCAGGCGGTTTCGCTCCAGGGAGATGGTCTGCTGGGTCTGCATCAAGGTATCGAACCGCTGCTTTGCTACCTCCTCAGGCACCTGAGAGGGCATGGCAGCGGCGGCAGTATCCTCCTCGGGAGAGAAGGCAAAAGCTCCCAGCCGGTCAAAGCGGATCTCCCGCACAAAATCCATGAGTGTTTCAAACTGCTCCTGGGTTTCGCCGGGGAAGCCTGTGATGAAGGTCGTGCGAAGGGTGAAGCCCATTTCCCGGGCTTCCTTCAGTAGACGACGAACGGAGGCCATGTCGCCCCGGCGGTTCATTCTCCGCAGCAGTTCCGGATCTGCATGCTGCAGGGGCAGATCCAGATATTTGCAGATGTTGGGCTTGGCGGCCATCGCATCCAGCAGCCGCCTGTCCACCTCGTCGGGATAGCAGTACAGCACCCGCAGCCAGTCCACACCGGGAATATCGGCGGCTTGGGTCACAAGATCCGGCAGAAGGGAACGGCCTGCCCAATCTATGCCAAAGCGGGATGTATCCTGGGCGACCAGCACATGCTCCTTGACCCCGGCTTCTGCCAGAGAACGAATTTCATTCAAAACGCTGTCCATGGAGCGGGAGCGGAAACCACCCCGGATCAGGGGGATGGCACAGTAGGCGCAGCGGTTGTCGCAACCGTCAGCGATGCGAATATAGGCGGTGTAGGGCGCGGTGGTCAGCACCCGTGCGCCGGAAAGCACTCCGCCATCCCTGGCGCAATAAGAGGCGCGTTTGCCCTTGAGAGCCTCTGCGATGGCTTGCGGTAGCAGGGGATACTGGTTGACCCCCAGCAGCAGGTCAACCTCCGGAAGATCCTGCATCAGGGCCTGTTCATAGCGCTGGGCCAGACAGCCCGTAGCCACCAGAAGTTTGAGCTTTCCCTTCTTCTTGTATTCAGCCAGGGAGAGCAGGGTATCCACGGATTCCTGCTTGGCAGGCTCGATAAACCCGCAGGTATTGACAATCAGGATATCGGCATCCGCCTCATCGGTGACCACCCGATAACCGTTTTCACTGAGGATGCTGAGCATCAGCTCGGTATCCACCCTGTTTTTGCTGCAGCCTAGGGACACCACGCCCACGTTCATCATCCAATCGTTCCCTCCAAATACCTTCCATAAGAACGGGTGAATTGCCGGGAGGTAAACACCCTTCGTGTGATTGTATCATATTTTATTGCTTGTGGAAAGAGGGTGAAACAGGTGTTCGCCAAACACAAGCAAGGCGGTAGACAAAGAGGGCACCCCCTTGCCATGGCCAGTTTTTTTTGCTATGCTGGGGTCACTGGAGGGAGCCCATTGAGCCCTCCGTCAGGGAGGGACGGCCTTTGGAACGGCCCATGTTCCGGATGTTGCGGCGGGGAGCCAGGCGCGTTTCCCTTCATATGCCTGCCACAGGGGGGCGCGCTCCTTTTAAGCGTTTTGATCCCTACGGGCTGGACACCACGGAGCTGGCCGTAACAGACGACTTGTTCCGGTCCAGGGGAGCCATCGCCCATGCACAGGCATTGGCTGCAAGAAGTGCCGGTGCCGCCCGTTCTTTTATGCTTCATGGAGGAAGTACCTCTGGCATTCACGCCATGCTGCTCTATGCCGCCAGGCGGGGGGAGGAGGTTATCCTTCCCAGAAATTGCCATATCAGTGCCCTGAACCTATGCGCTTTGGCAGGTTTTGAGCCTGTCTTTGCCGATGTTGCCTATACCGTCCAGGGAAGGCCATATACATCCATGGAGGCTTATGAGAGGGCCATGGATGCTCACCCCCGAGCCAAAGCTGTTTTTGCCGTCCGCCCGGATTACTATGGACTGATGCCGGATCTTCGGCCTTTGGCAAAAGCGGTCCATGCCCGCCATATGCTCTTGCTGTGTGACGAGGCCCACGGGGCCACTTTCAACTGGCGGCATGATATACAAAATGCCCTTGCCCAGGGGGCGGATTTGGTTGCCCAGAGCGCGCACAAGACATTGCCCGCTCTGACCCCGGGGGCTTGGCTCCATGCTGCCGGGCCCATTGACATGCACCGGCTTCTCAGTCTGCTGCCCATGGTGCAGACGAGCAGCCCCTCTTTTCTGAACCTGCTGTCCCTGGATGAGGCCAGAGCCTGGATGGATCGATATGGGGCGCCGGCCTGCCGGGAACTGGGAGAGGCATTGTCCCGTTTCTATCGGAAGGCCAGGCATTTGGGTTATGTTCGAGCACAGGAGGACGCGCCGCCCGGATTTGCCTATGACCCGTTAAGGCTGGTATTGGCAGGGCCTCAGGGTGGATATGCTTTGGGACAGACGTTGGAGAATGCGGGCATTGACATGGAAATGTGCGATGAATGCTGTGTGGTGGGGATCTTGCCTTTGAGAGGTTATCAGAGGCCCCTGAAAAGACTTCTGGCGGAACTGCAAAGAAATGCGGAGGGTCTTCCTTTGTCGGCGCGAAGCGCGAGTGCAGATGAGCCCAAGAGCTGGATACCTGGCAAGAGTATGCGGGTCCTCCCCTTGGCGGAGGCGACATTTGCCTCCAGGGAATTGCTGGCCGTAGGGAAGGCTGTGGGGCGGGTAAGCGCTGTAACATGCGGTTTGTATCCCCCAGGGATTGCCCTTGTTACAGCAGGTGAGGTTGTGAGCGAGGAAATGGCGGAGTTTCTGAGCAGGCAGGATTTGGGCAGGCTGTTTGGCTTGACGGAGGAAGGGCTTCTTCCCTGTGTGGCCGGAATGCCATTGATGAAGGAGATAGAGGCGTGAATCAACTTCCATACGACACGGTGATCTTTGATCTGGACGGTACCCTATGCAACGCGGAACAGGGCATTGTTTCCTCAGCGATGTATGCCCTGGAGGAACTGGGCTATCAACTGCCGGAGGGGGTTGATCCCCGGGAGATGATCGGGCCGCCGCTGGTTCATGGTTTTGAGCAGGTGCTTGGGCTCCCGCCGGAACAGACGGCCAGGGCGATGGAACTGTATAGCCGTTATTTTGACCGGGAGGGAATGTACAAATACACTGTTTATCCACACATCAGGTCGATCCTGCGGGCCCTGCGGGCTGCGGGGGCATACCTGGCCGTTGCCACCAGCAAGTCGGAGAAGCCTTGCAGAGCGGTTTTGGAGCACTTTGCCCTGACCCGCTATTTTGACAAGATTGTAACAGCGGACAGCAGCCATAGCATTGCCGGGAAAGCAGAGCTCATCCGCCGGGCGTTGCCGGAGCGTTATCATCGTGCGGCCATGGTGGGGGACCGTCGCTATGATATGGAGGGGGCCAAAGCCAACGGTATCGACGGCATCGGGGCGGGCTACGGCTATGGCAGTGATCAGGAGTTGCGGGACGCCGGAGCGGAGCACATTGTGCCGGACACAGAGGCGCTGCGGGCTCTTCTGTGCCAGGGTGTAGACATCCCCAGGGGCTTCTTCCTGACCGTGGAGGGCCCGGATGGAAGCGGCAAGACTACCCAGGTCAATCTGTTGGAAAAGAGCTTGCGGGAGTACGGATTCAGCGTACTGCGTACCCGTGAGCCCGGTGGCTGTCCCATTAGCGAGGACATCCGTCAGATCATCCTGGACACAAAGAATATGGAGATGTCCCCTGCCTGTGAAGCGTTGCTCTACGCGGCGGCCAGGGCCCAACATGTGGTTCAGGTGATCCGTCCGGCGGTGGAAACGGGGATGCTTGTTCTTTGCGACCGGTTTGTGGACAGCTCCATTGCCTACCAAGGCGGAGGGCGGGAACTTGGCATGGAAACCGTTCAACAGATGAACGCCCCCGCCGTGGGGGACATGATGCCTGACGCCACGCTCTATTTGGACATCGACTATCGCCTGGCCCTCCAGCGTCGCATGGGTGCCAGCGCACCGGACCGGCTGGAACTGGAGGCTTTTGACTTTCATGAGCGGGTGCAAAAGACTTATGAGCGGCTTGTGCATGATTCCCGCAAACGCTTCATGACGGTCAACGCCGACCGGGATCCCATGGCGGTTGCCAAGGACGCGCTGGCGATGGTGTTGGCCCGGTTGGAACAGGAGGAGTAAGGTGGAGCGGATTGTGGTGGGCATGTCCGGGGGGGTGGACTCCTCTGTCGCGGCGTTGCTTCTGAAACGTCAGGGCTACGATGTAGTAGGCGTATTCATGAAAAACTGGGACGAGCAGAACGACAACGGGGAGTGTACAGCAGCCCAGGACTGGCGGGATGTGGAAGAGGTTTGCGGCCTGCTGGACATCCCCTGCTACGCAGTGAACTTTGAAAAGGAATACCGGGAGCGCGTGTTTGCGCAGTTTCTCGCTGAGTATAAGCGGGGCCGCACCCCCAACCCGGATGTGCTGTGCAACCGGGAAATTAAGTTCAAGGCCTTTTTGGAGTTTGCCATGAAGCTGGGTGCCGAAAAAATGGCCACCGGCCATTTTGTGCGCATAGGGGAATCAGAGGGGCGTCCATTGCTGCTGCGAGGCAGGGACCCGGGCAAGGACCAGAGCTATTTCCTGTATATGCTCAGGGAGGCCCAGCTTCACAAAGCCCATTTTCCCGTTGGGGAAGTAACCAAGGCCCAGGTGCGGGAGATTGCCCGGGAGGCTGGTCTGCCGGTGAGCCAGAAGAAGGATTCCACCGGAATCTGCTTTATCGGTGAGAGAAACTTTCGCAAGTTTCTGCAAGGGTATCTGCCCTTGCAGGGAGGGGAGATGCAGACCCCCCAAGGTCAGGTCGTAGGCAGGCATATGGGTCTGGCTTACTACACGCTGGGCCAGCGGCGGGGCTTGGGCATCGGCGGCGGTGGGGATGGCCGGAGCTGGTTTGTGATCGGCAAGGATTTGGAACGAAATGTGCTGCTGGTGGCTCAGGGTGAGAATCACCCTGCACTATTCAGCCGATACGTGCGGGTCTCCCAACTGACCTGGATCGGGGACCCCCCTGCCAGGGAAGGGGAGCCCTTCCGTTGCACCGCCAAATTCCGGTATCGTCAGAATGATCAGGCAGTATGGGCTCTTCTTTGCGGGAAGGATCTGTTTTTGCGGTCTGTAGACTTCCAGCGGGCGGTGACCCCCGGACAAAGTGCTGTGCTCTACCAGGGGGAGGTCTGCCTGGGTGGCGGCATCATTGAGGAAGCAGGGCGGACACCCATGGCGGATTTGGATCTGCTGATCCCAGATGCCCATAACTGCATATAAATACAGTGGAAATACAATCTATCGCCCGTAAAACCGATAAAAATGCTTGCCTTGGGCAGAGACATGCCGATATAATGGGTCAAGCATTTCTGTATGCATCACGCAGAAACGGAAGCGCGAAAAAGAAGGAGGATGGGATGAATGAAAACAAACAAATTTATCGCTGCAATGCTGGTTCTGGTGATGGCGGTTGGCCTTCTGATTCCCGCGCTTGCGGAGGATACGATTAAAATTGGCGGCATCGGCTGCCTCACCGGCGCCTATGCCATGTACGGCGAAGGCGTGCGCAACGGCATCGACCTGTACATCCAGGAGCTCAACGCTGCCGGAGGCATCGACGGCAAGCAGGTTGAAGTGATCTGGGAAGACGACGAGGGCGATCCTGCCAAGGCCACCAACGCTTTTAACAAACTCGTGCAAAACGACGGCGTTGTTGCCATCCTGGGCTCTGTGCTCACGGCCGCCACGGACAGCGTTGCGGAGTTTGCTGCGGAAGAGGGCATCCCCATGATTACGGCTTCCGCCACCGCTTACCACATCACCACCGATCGGCCTAATGTGTTCCGCACCTGTTTCCTGGATCCCTTCCAGGGAGTCTCCATGGCTAACTTCGCCAAGGAAGAGTTCGGCGCTACCAAGTTGGCCGTCCTTTATGAAAACGGCAACGAATACTCCACCGGTTTGAAGGATACATTTGTCGCCCAGGCGGAGAAGAACGGCCAGACGATCGTCGGTTTGGAAGCCACTGTCAAGGACGAGATGGACTTCAAAGCCCAGCTCACCAAAATCAAAGACGCTGCTCCCGAAGTGGTGTTCCTACCTTACTATGGCCGCGAGGCGGCTCTGATCCTCACCCAGGCCAAAGAGTTGGGTTTGGACGTGAAGTTCATCGGTGGCGATGGGATTTCCGACATCGTAGGTGCCATTGGTGACAAGAGTCTGCTCACCAACATGTATTACTCCGACCATTTCACCAACAGTGCGGACAGCGAAATGGTGAAAGCCTTCCTGTCCGGATACCAGGCCAAGTATGGCGAGATGCCCAAGATTTCCTTCTCGGCCACCGGATATGATGCCGCCCTGGTGCTCACCAACGCGATTAAATCCGCTGGAACCACCGACTATGCCGCTGTGGTGGATGCCATTAAGTCCAGCCAGGTGGAGGGTGTGTCCGGTGTGATCACCTTTGACGATCACAACGACCCCATCAAGAGCGCCTTCATCCTCACTTTTGATGAGACCGGCTCTCAGGTATTCGTCAAGCAACAGAACCCGTAACCGGTGATCGCGTTTCATGTGATCATGGGGGAGCATACGGTGTTTGGCGCAAACGCAGCATAGTAGGCCCTTGTGTTCACCTTGTCAATGTTTGAAAGAGGAAGGGGCTTTCCCCTCCCTCTTTCAGCCTTTCAATCCATTGTGAAACAGGGAGTTCAATCCGCACCTCCGCCGGGGAGGTGAAGCCAACGAGAAGGGGTGAAAGCGTTGCTGCTCTTGCTGGTGAACCAGATCATCAACGGCTTGGGCACAGGGGCGATTTATGCCTTGATCGCCCTGGGCTATACCATGGTTTATGGCATTGTGCGACTGATCAACTTTGCCCATGGGGATATCCTGATGGTGGGTTCCTACACGTCAGTGCTGCTGATGGTGAACCTTGGAGTACCCTTTCCGGTCGCTTTGGTAGCCTCCATGCTGGTGTGCGTCGTCTTCGGTGTGGTCATCGAGCGGGTAGCCTACAAGCCCCTGCGAGGAGCGCCGCGCATCTGCTCCCTCATCACGGCCATTGGTGTGAGCTACCTGCTTCAAAACAGCGCCCAGCTCATCTATAGCGCCAATCCCCGTCCCGTCCCCACTGTGTTTCAAGTGGCCCCTCTGGCCATCGGCAAGTTAAATATTAGCTTTGTAACGCTGATCACCGTGGCCGTAGCCATTACGCTGATGATTCTGCTGACGCTGTTTGTCCAGAAGAGCCGCATGGGGAAGGCCATGCGGGCGGTCAGCGAGGATCAGGGCGCAGCCCAGCTGATGGGCATCAATGTAAACGTTACCATCTCTGTTACCTTCGCAATTGGGTGCGCCTTGGCCGGAGTGGGAGCATTCCTGTACAGTATGGCATATCCCCTGGTTTTTCCCACCATGGGATCCATGCCGGGGCTAAAGGCCTTCATAGCCGCGGTGCTGGGTGGTATCGGCGTGATGCCCGGGGCTATGCTGGGCGGCTTCATCATGGGTGTGGCCGAAAGCCTAACCAAGGGTTTTATATCCACCCAGCTTTCCGACGCTGTGGTTTACGGTATTTTAATCGTGGTGCTGCTGGTAAAGCCTTCTGGGCTTTTGGGCAGTGCTGTGGGCGAGAAAGTGTGAGGTGGTGGGGATGACCAGGAAATTCAAGTCCTACGTGCTCAACTTATCTGCCATTGTACTTATTTTTCTGATTCTCTCTGCACTGATGAACGCCAACGTCATCAACAAATATTATACCGGCGTCCTGATTCTGGTGGGCATTAATGTCATTATGACTGTTAGCTTGAATCTCACCACAGGGTTTTTGGGCGAGCTGGCATTGGGCCACGCGGGCTTTATGAGCGTGGGCGCGTTTACCGCCGGCATCATCACCAAAGCCATTGTGGCCAACTGGGGCTGGGAGAGCACCGCCGCACTGCCTTTGGCTCTGTTGGCCGGTGGCTTTCTGGCAGCAGTGATGGGTCTTCTTATCGGTATTCCCGCCCTTCGCTTGAAGGGCGATTACCTGGCTATTATTACCCTGGGCTTTGGGGAGATCATCCGCGTGATGATACAAAACCTGGAAATAACCGGCGGTGCGTCGGGTATCAGCCGCATTCCCCGCGTGAACACCTTTCCTGTCACCTATTTCATCATGGTGGCCATCGTCATCGTCATGTTCACCTTGGGCCGCTCCCGTCATGGCCGGGCCATCCTCTCCATCCGGGAGAACGCTGTGGCCGCTGAGGCTACGGGCATTTCCACCACATATTACAAGATCTTCGCCTTCACTTTGGCGGCTTTCTTTGCCGGAATCGCGGGAGGGCTGTATGCCCACTATGTCAGCCGCCTTTCCGCAGCCGCCTTTGACTTTAACAAATCCATCGAGTACCTGGTAATGGTGGTGCTGGGCGGTATGGGCTCCATCACCGGCAGCATCATCTCCGCCACTGTGCTCACCCTGTTGCCGGAGCTTTTGCGCGAATTTGCTGATTACCGGTTGCTGCTTTACAGTGTCCTGCTGATTCTGATGATGCTTTTCCGGCCGGCGGGCCTCATGGGCACAGGAGAGTTCTCGCTGGTAGCGCTCTGGGATGCCATTGTCAAAAAGATCGGTTTCAAGAAGAAAGAAAAGCTGCCTCTTTTACCCAACATTCCCCGTTACGATGTCAACGAGGATGCCCCTGTGCTGGAAACCCAAGGCCTGGGCATCCGCTTTGGCGGACTGACTGCTGCCCAGGATGTGAATATCACCCTGCGGGACAATGAAATCGTGGGCCTCATTGGTCCCAATGGTGCCGGCAAAACCACGATCTTTAATCTGCTTACCGGGGTCTATCAGCCTACCTGGGGCCAGATCGAACTGCTGGGGCAATCCATCGGGGGCAAAAAGACCTACGAGATTGTCACTGCAGGCATTGCCCGTACCTTTCAGAATATTCGGTTGTTCAAATCCATGACCGTACTGGAGAACATCAAGGTGGCCTTCCACAGCCGTATGCGCTATTCAGCCGCCAGCGGCATCTTCCGCCTGCCCGGATATGCACGGGAGGAGCGGGGTATTGAAATTCGCGCCAGGGAGTTGCTTCGGGTTTTCCACATGGAGGATACCGCAGACCTGCCCGCCGACGGCCTGCCCTACGGTCAGCAGCGCAAGCTGGAAATCTGCCGTGCCTTGGCCACCAACCCAAAGGTTCTGCTGTTGGATGAGCCTGCGGCGGGTATGAATCCTATTGAAACCAAAGAGCTCATGGAGACCATCCGCCTGATCCGCGATCAGTTTTCTGTAGCCGTGCTGCTGATTGAACATGATATGAAGCTGGTCATGGGCATTTGTGAGCGCATCTATGTGCTCAATTACGGCAGCATCATTGCCGAAGGCACTCCGGCTCAGATCGGCAAGAATCCAAAGGTAATCGCGGCCTATCTGGGCAAGAGCCAGGAAAAGGAGGCAGATGCCAATGCTTGAGGTACAGGACCTGAATTTGTTTTACGGCTCCATTCACGCATTGTTTGACATCAGCTTTTCCGTGCAAAAGGGAGAGATCGTAACTTTAATCGGTGCCAATGGAGCAGGAAAGACCAGCGTCCTCAATGCCATCTCCCGCATGCTCCCCCTGAAAAGCGGAACGATCGTCTTTGACGGTAAGGATATCACCCGAACCGAAGCCTTCCACCTGCCTGCCATGGGCCTTTCTCAAGTGCCGGAGGGTCGTCGGGTGTTTTCCCGCATGAGCGTGCTGGAAAACCTGGAAATGGGGGCCTACACCCGCCGCAGCAAGGGGGAGATCCAGGCCGATCTCCAGATGGTTTTCGACCACTTCCCCCGGCTTAAGGAACGAATTCGTCAGGTAGCGGGTACCCTTTCGGGCGGTGAGCAGCAGATGCTGGCCACCGCGCGGGCCCTTATGAGCCACCCCACGCTCCTCATGATGGATGAGCCATCCATGGGTCTCTCGCCCATGTTGGTGGAGGAAATTTTCGGCATTATCCACGACATCAACCGTAATGGCACCACCATTCTGCTTGTAGAACAAAATGCTCATATGGCCTTGAGTATTGCCAACCGGGCTTACGTCCTGGAAACCGGGCACATTGTCATGGAAGGCAATGCCAAGGAGTTGCTCGACAATGAAAAGGTACGGGAGGCGTACCTGGGGACGTAAAACAGATCAAACCCACTCGTATGAAGGCTGCTGCGTCAAAGGCGTGGCAGCCTTCTTTCTTCAGCGCTCACCTATTTCCTTTGGAATCACGAGTTCTTCAGCCCCGCCAGACGGAGGGGCTTTTCCGGTTCTCAGACGCATATGCTGTGCTGATCTTCAAAACACGCGCCAGGAGGGACAAAAATGTCCACGCAGCCCATGAAACGACAGTATATCATGCTAAAGCCAATGGTGTTAGGGGCTAACGGGTTTGCCCGCTTGGAAATGGAGGGCGGCGGGTTGCTTCTGCAATTGACAGGGAAGAACCTGACCGGCCATGCCCGGGGCCTTCGGGTATTTTTGTATGCAGGGGAGGGAGCCGTCCAGGAGTTGGGCGGAACCAGGGTCAATCCCCAGGGGCAGGCCACTCTGCTGGCGGAAATCGGTCCTCGCCAGGGGGGCTTCTCTCCCACCCGGCTTCAGGCTGTATTGGTGACCACAGATGACCCAAAACCGGAACCCCTTTTCATCGGGCTATGTGTGCCCCAAAGTTCGGGAAGCCTCCTGGATGCAAAAAATGCACTGCTGGCACTCTGCACTAAGCTAAAGGAAAGCCGCGCCAGGGAGGCAGCAGCCCGGAAACGGGAAGAAACAGAGGCAAAAACGGAGCAAGATTTGGGGCAAAGGATAGGCTTAAGGGAAGATATGGGCCAAGATCCATCCATAAAATATTCCGTAGAAGATACAGCAGAAAAAACGGGAGAGCAAAACGGGGAGGATGCAAAAAGCCAAGGTGTTACACCCTCTGCCGCCAAGGCTCACTTTGCCCTCAGGGCTTCTACCGCGATGCCCAGGGAGTTCCCGCCCAAGGAGGTGTTTCTCTCCGCCATTGATCCTTCCGTTTATGTGGAAGCGGATGTATATGCCACTCGAACACCGAAAAGAAGCGTACGAGCACAGGAAGTTGGGGACAAGATCCTGGAATCGGAGGCTGTGGTGAACCTACGGAGAGTGGACCCGCCATCCCCCAGGGAGGGGGAGGATACTGGCTTTCAGGGCGATATCGGAGACAACCACTTCCAGCCGCAAACGCATGGGGCAGGCCTGGGAGAGGTTTCCCCCCAGAATGATGCTTTCTTTCATAGGCCCCGCACCCCAGGAGCGGCACCTGTAGACCGGCTCAGGCCTGTCCGATGGCCTGCTCAGTGGCGGGAACTCAGCCATTACTTTGACGAGTATCCTTCCTTTGCGCCCTTTGACATGCCCGGATGGCGCTTTGTGCGGGTACCCATGAAAAGGAGTGGCAGCTTTGTATTGGGTCGCATGTGTCTGGATGGCAAGGTTCAGCGGGTGATCTATGCCGTGCCGGGCCGGCGCAACCAGCCGCCCCCTAAGGAGTTTGCCCGCTATCGATGGCAGCAGGGGCGGGATGGGCAAGGCTACTGGACCCTTTGGCAGCAGGTGAAAGGCGCTGCGGGGAGTTAAGGGAATCCCGCATTTCCACCATGTTTTCCCAATAACGCATGGGCAGGAGGTTTCTTCGGCAGATGGGGTTTTCCCGTTCCCGGATGGCAATGGTCTGATAAAACCGGCTCCAAAGTGCCTGGTAGAAAAGCTCTTCCTGGGAATATTGCGGTAGGTCGATGGTCTCGCAGGCCAGCAGCTCCCAGCGGCTCTGCGTGCAAAGAAGGACCACCCGATGGGTGCGATCATAAATCAGCAAGGTTTCCTGGGAATAACGATCCATGAAATGGGGGGCCAGCCGGGGCAGGACGAAGTTCTTGGGACTGATCGTGGCCAGGAGTGTTCCTTCATGGTCGGCAAAGCGGATAAAGCCACACAGCAGATGGGCCTCCCTCAGCAGATACTTTTCCGCTTTTAGCAGCGGTGACACCAGGGGGTCCGCATAGGATTCGGCGATCTGTGGTCCCTGAGCGAAGCTCAGACGCAAAAACTGGAGCAGTGCCAGCTCTTTTTTCTCCATACAGGATAGAAATACATGTTCGCAAAGCTCCAACGCTCTGGGGCAGACTTCCCGTATGATCGCCTCCCGGACACGCAGAGCCTGATCGCGGTTTGTAGGAATGCGGCGTGATGGCAGCAGACTCTGCTGTGCTTCCTCTTGAGGCTGAATGGCTGTGGGCATGGCATGATCATAGACGCAGGTATGGACGCAACAATAGAAGCCGGCCAGGGAGCCATCATACAGGTACACCTCGTCCCGTGGTTCCATCACAAGTTTGAAACCAGGCATGACACCGCCTCCTCCAGTGCTTGTTCCAGCGGGGTTCCAGCTTCGATGGCCGGGATAGAAGGAGCAGGTGAAAACAGGCTAAGCTGTTCCATACCAAATTGAATGGCTTTTGGGTCCACCAAGGCACGGACCACTCTCTCCCGGCCCATAGGGGACAGGCCCGTGCTGCCGCGTACAGTAATGAAATACTGTGCCCGTTTGAGTACCACGCCCAGGCGCTTGAGCCCTTCCAGGGTGAGGGCGCAGGAGCGCCTTGCCGTAATGATCCGCCTGGCGCTGATTGGACCGATCCCCGGCACTCTCAGCAGGACTTCGAGGGGGGCCTTGTTTACGTCCACAGGAAAAAAATCCATGTGGTTGACAGCCCAGTTGCACTTGGGGTCCAGAAAGGGATTGAAGTTGGGTGTGTCCTTGCTGAGAATTTCCTCAGCCTGGAACTGATATTGACGCATCAAGAAGTCCGCTTGGTAAAGCCGATGTTCCCTCAGCAGCGGCGGCTTGGTGTCCAGAGCGGGCAGCAGGGTATCACTGGCGGTGGGAATATAGGCCGAGAAAAAGACCCGCTTTAAGCTGTACTTGCGGTACAGGCTCGAGGCCAAGCGCAGGATCTGGTAATCCGTCTCCGGGGAGGCACCGATGATCATTTGGGTGGACTGGCCTGCCGGAACAAAGCGTGGTGCATGGCGGTAGAGGGTCAGGGCACGCTGGTTTTCGACCATCCCCTTGGCCACCTGGTCCATGGGGGACAGGATGGCCTCCTTGGTTTTATTGGGCGCAAGTCTCATCAGGCTATCTTCACTGGGAAGTTCAATGTTGATACTCATCCGGTCTGCCAGCAGCCCCAGTTTTTCCACCAAGGCGGGAGATGCGCCGGGGATCGCCTTTGCATGGATGTAGCCGTTGAATTGGTGCTGATGGCGGAGAATCTCCAAAGCGCGGATCATTAACTCCATGGTGTGGTCCGGGGAGCCCAGCACGCCGCTGGAGAGGAACAGGCCCTCGATGTAATTGCGACGATAAAATTGGAGTGTGATTTCCGCGAGTTCCTGGGGGGTGAAGGCCGCCCTGGGCACGTCGTTGGAAACCCTGTTCACGCAATAGCGGCAGTTGTAGATGCATTGGTTGGATAACAACACCTTCAGCAAAGAGATGCATCGCCCGTCTGCAGCAAAGCTGTGACAGATGCCTGCGGCCACTGCATTTCCCAAGCCTTTGCCACCGGGTCGATCCACTCCGGAGGAGGTGCAGGCCACGTCATATTTGGCGCTATCCGCAAGCAGGGTGAGCTTTTCCATCAGATCCACAGGGATACCTCCAGACGATAGAACGTGTGTTCCCGTTCATTATACAGGATCTACGTTGTGATGTAAAGGGCCTGTATAGGTCCGAGTTGGTGGAATGCAATTTTCAGGGAGAGATGATGCGAATAAGGGCTGCCACGCAGGAAGCGTGGCAGCCCAGTACAGATGACAGGATGACCGATAAGCCTCAGTGCGTCTCCCACAGCCCATCCCCAGCCTCCTCCGGGAGTGCATCCGCAGGCAACCGGGAGATTCCTGTAGACTAATTCCCGAAGGTATCAAAGTCCTGGGGCGTTTCTTCAAGAGAAGAATCCTGGTGCTGCCAGGCCAGGTTCCGATTCCACAGAGCCAACTGCCATTGCAAATCCTGCTGACCAAGGTCGTAACTAAATGGGACCAGTTCGCCGGAATCAAAGTTCAGCGTCATGGGCACATACAAAAGCACGGTATCTGCGCCGGAAATATCGATGGACTGGCCTACGCCGTAAGCAGGCTCTCCAATTCTCCTTGGATCGGCTGTGGTCAGGGAACCTACATCACGGATGCAGAACACCTGGCAGGAGGCAACCTCCACATTGGCATTGGAGAGGAAGGCCAAATCAACCCGAAGGGTGTCCCCAGTAACGGTTACCGTGGCCTGGCCCACCAGATAGTTGTTGCTTGCGCACAAAGGAATGGTTATGCTGCCCTGGGAGCGCAAGCTGTCAATCTCCAGCATGGTGCCCATCAGCCAGTCCTGGGTGAGAGCGGCGTTGAAATCCCGCATGCGCACACCGTAGGTACAGGCGCTGTTTTGCTCCAGCCTGGGCGGCAAATGTATAAAGGGCAGGGCATAAACCCAATCCCCAACATAAAGGGTCACCAGGAAGGGAATCGTCTGATTTCCCCCAAAGGGCAGGTAGATGTCTCCACTGTCAAAGGTACCGCTTTTGTAATCGTAGTATTTATCAAAGATAAGGGTCTGGGTGTCCATCTGAACCAAAGTAAGCCGCACCGGGGCCGCCAGCTCGTTGCTGTTGCTGATATATTTTCGAATCCGGATGCCGGCATTGTTGGAAGAAAGAACCTGGCCGATATAGTCCGTATCCTTGAGCCTGTTCATATCCAGGCTGTCCACATCAATGAGAAAACTGCTCTCTGCCAGCGCGGGATGAATCCCCAAAACAACGAGAACAACCAACAGGAATACAGTGGCAAGGGCAAGAGTTCCTTTGCTACCCATGAGAAAAACTCCTTCATTGGCCGCCTGGGCCGTGACATTGAGGGGAATTCACCATTCAAACGTTGTTCAAATCCCAATCCATGCATTTCTCTGAAATGATGGATTGCCGGTTTTTGGTAGTTCGTGTCGTTGGAGGGTTTTACCTCTTGATTCA
>Ga0123335_1003752_pt1 | contig 20634 bp, 13 predicted proteins | sample BiotimSIPDNA_2_FD_89707 | JGI IMG/M metagenome (GOLD analysis project Ga0123335, IMG submission 89707) | Anaerobic biogas reactor microbial communites from Washington, USA - Biogas_R2 time_0 SIP DNA | ecosystem: Engineered > Bioreactor > Anaerobic > Unclassified | place: Washington, USA...
AGTTGGATGCGGCGTATTAGCGCAACCTGTTGATTGCTAAGCCATTCAGGCGTCTTGGCCTTATCACCTTGTCGATAAAGCCTGCGCCACCTTCATGTCTTATCAATTCAACATGTTGCGCTAATTCAACCACCCCAACTGCGGAAATTAGGTTAAACTATACACCTGCAGCACCTCGGTCGGGGGGCTCATCGAGGGCAAGAGGATTTAGAGCGTTCTCTGCTTCAATCTCCACTATGGAAGCTCCCCTGACAGGGTGAATGACCACTTTCTGCCATCTTCCGGACCTGTAATAAAAGAGGCTTGCTGTCATAATCACCGCAAAGCCTATGGTGAAAGAGAGCCAGATTCCGGTGATCCCCAGTGGACTTCTTGATAGTATGGCAGCAGACGGGACCCGGATTCCCCAGAGCGCAAGAAGTGTAAACATCAAGGTCACCATTGTGTGCCCTGCGCCATTAATCACTCCATTTGAAACGAACATTACAGCAAACATCAATGATGACGGGCCCACTATCCGCAGATAGGTTGAACCGATGCTGATTACCTCCTGATCAGTCGTAAACATTGACATCATGGTTTCCGGGATGATAAGAAAAAAAACAGAAAAAAATGCAGATATGCAGAGTGTCATCAGAAGCCCCCAGCGGAATGTATCAAATACCCGCTCCTTTTTCCCTGCCCCCAGATTCTGGCCCGCAATCACCGACACAGCCATCCCAATTGACATCGCAGGAAGAAACGCCATTGAATCGACCCGTCCAGCGGCTCCAAAAGCAGCTGTGGCCTTTTCACCGAAGTTATTCACAAATGATGTCACTGCCGCCATTCCCAGCGAAACCGCGGACTGCTGAACCATGGATGGGAATCCGATTTTAAAAATCAAACTGGTAATCTTCCGGTTAAAAGAGATTATCCCTCTGATATTGAGAGTTACAATGCTTTTTTTACGGTTCAGGTAAACAATACCCGTTAATAGAGACACGCCAGATGAAATGATTGAGGCAAATGCGGCACCTTTGAGCCCAAGAGGTGGAAACGGCCAGATACCGATTATCATAAAGGGATCTAAAATTGCGTTTACAACCACTCCGGCAGCCATAAAAAACAAAGGGGTTTTAGTATCTCCTACCCCGCGGAGAATCGATGTAACAAGGAAACTCAGATAAATGATCGTAAATCCCATATAGGATATTTTCAAATAGGAAGACGCCAGCGGCAGAATCGTCCCGGGAGTTCCCATCAGCTTTAAAATGCTGTCAGCAGATAAAAATCCTGCTACAGAGAGAATTACTCCCAGTATGATTGAGAGGCCAAATGAGGTGCCTACAGTCTTTGAGACCTCTTCATAATTTTTTGCACCATAATATTGCGAAATAAGAATTGTAGATGCCATTGTCGCACCTGATGCTACACCGACAAAGAGAAAAGTTATCGGGAAACTCACCGCAACTGCACCAATAGCCTCGGTTCCTATTATCCTGCCTATCCAGATCGCATCAACAATACTGTAGCTTGTATTTAATAGATTCCCCAAAAGCATAGGCATTGCTACAGCAAGCAAATGCCTCGGAATGCTGCCTTCGGAAAGATCTCTTCCAATTGACGGCTTGCTCATTTTTCCCTTTCATACACTCTCTTAGACCAGAAACAAGTCGTATGAAAATACTCCTATTACGGTTATTAATCCAGTTTCAGTTCGTTTTTTTATAACAGTTCACGACTATTTGTCAAATATTCTGCTGTTTTGGGATTTCCAGCCTTTGCAAGCAACAGTTTTTGTAAATGGGATCTGAGTGCTGGCTTTGCATCCTTTGCCTTTTTATTTTTTTAAGGCAACAGTGTTTGCAAATGGGTTCTGTGTGGCACGGTCGCCCTCGACCGTGTCTTAAATTAACCGTGGTACATGAAAACACGCTTCTGGTGATGATACGAAGGACACAAAGCGTTTTTTACTTTGCGATCTTACCTTTGCGCACCGTACTCTGCACACTGCGTTTTATTTTTTTTGATAAAGGGCACCATTGGTGAAAATCGTAACTGTCAATATTGGTGCTCTTTTAAACGCAAAGCGTTTACCCTTTTACTGATTTGCATCCTTTGCATTTTTATCCGGCCGAGAATACAAAAGGAAATACTATTTCCGTAATATCACCCGGTTTATCAATCTTATCAAAACGCCACCTGCGTATTTTCTCGAGTATCGCAGCCTCCAGCGCCAGATCCTCAATGGTTGAATTGACTAAATCGCAGTGGAGCACATTTCCGAATTCATCGATCGCAAAACGAACTGTTATTCTGCCCTTTAATCCCGGTTTCGAATGCAACCTTTTGTTATACGCATGCCGCAAGGCTGGCAGATGCTGCATCACCACTGTTATGATGCTGTTTCTGCTTCTTCCGCTGGACATTATTTTACCCGATTCATCTTCCAGTTCAATCTCAAAATTCTTCTTTAAGACTGATTCAGATTTTTTGAGCTCAAACACATCTGTTTCTTCACTTCCTATAAGGTCCTCAATACCGGCCAGATCTCCTCCGGGACCGTATCCCCCACTGAACCCAATCCCCTGCACACCCTTTCTTCCGCTGCCGGTACTTCCTCCCTGTTTAAGACCGCCAAGCCCCAGAATAACGGCATCGATCTGATCGGTAAACCCGCCTTTTCCAATCCCCTGCCCCGCATCGATTCCCTTTACCTGCTGAGAAAGAGCGAGAAAAAGCCCCTTCCTGGCCACTCTCTCACTCGGGCTTCCCGACGGGGCAGACCGCCCCGACTGAACGATCTTCGATGACGCACTTTTGATCGGCCGTTTAACGGTTTTTTCTGTTGTGGAAACAGATGGTCTACTTACCGGCCTGTCAATTACTTTTTGAGCATTCTGTGATGCTTTCACAGGTGCCGCAGGCCCGATGAAATCCGGATCAACAGCGGGCCCCAATTCCGTTGAGCTGATCCAGATGCCTGTAATTACTGAAAGCACAAGGCAGATCATCTCTATCTTGCTTATTTCATCATCCTTGTCATTACAAAAAATATCGCGTCTGGAGAGGAGTTTCTGCATGAACTCCTGTACAGTTAATATTCTCCCGCCCTCTTCTTCAGATTCCGTTCCACTGCAGTTTTGATATGCCATTGTTGCATCCATAATATGCTCCTGATAAGGAGAGTGATTGTCCTGTATTTGAGATGACCGGTTTCTCATTAATAAGAACGGACAGTCCGGAAGAATTGTTACAGATAATAAATGAATCAAACGGGGTCCGTTAAAGGGCCCTTGCCAGGTAAGGATGTAATCAGGCTGGAACGTAAGATTTTGAGAATTCCCGGTAATCCCTGAGGTTCTCTTTCAGAAGTTCAGGAGTGTTTAGACCATAAGGGCATCTGGAGCTGCACTGTCCGCAATTTGTGCATTGGTCAATCCGGGTCATTTTCTCGAGCCAGTCGGTGGTGAGGAAATTCTGAGATGGTGCCCTTCGCAGAAGAAGCGACATTCGTGCAGCCATGTTTATCTGTATTCCCTGAGGACAGGGCAAACAGTAGCCGCATCCGCGACAAAACTGTGATGCAAGTTCGGCACGATCTTTTTCTATTATTGCCAGTAATTTTCCATCAAGTTCCGGAGGGCTCTTTTCAAGAGAGAGGAACTGATCAAGTTCTGTTTCTCTCTGCATTCCCCAGACCGGAATCAAGTTATCAAATTGACGAAGGAAGGCAAATGCAGCCGCAGCATTTGTTATAAGTCCTCCACCCATCGCTTTCATGGCAATGAGCCCGCAATCGGCCTCTTTACATATATCAACAAGACAGAGCTCTTCTTCTGTGGAAAGGATACTGACTGGAAACTGAATAGTATCATAAAGACCGGAAAGAGCCGCAGCGGTTGCATTCTGCAGACTATGGTTTGTGAACCCTGCAAAACGAACCATTCCGCCCTTTATTGCCTCTTTCAGTCCGGCAAAAGTGCTTTGCGGGTCATGCGGGTCAGGGAGTACGGAAGGATTGTGAAGCTGGAGAATATCAACGTAGTCGGTGCGCAGATTCTTAAGACTCGTCGAAAGATCCCTGAGCAGCTCGTCTCTGTTTTTTGCACTCGATTTGGTGGCTATAATGATCTCATGACGAACATCACTGAGAGCGGCTCCGATCTTTTCCTCGCTGTCAGAATAGTTCCGGGCGGTATCGAAAAAATCGAATCCGTTGTGATATGCTTTACGGAGTATACGGGCGGACTCTTCAAACGATATTCTCTGAATGGGCAGGGCGCCAAAACCGCTCCGCCCGACTGAAAGCCCGGTTCTGCCCAGGCGCATTTTTTCCATGAAAAGTGTTTCTTTCGCTTAATCAGGGAGAAAAATACTTTCCGCGAGGCCTCAAGAGCTGAAGAAAAGCCTGAATTAACTGAAACTAAATAGTGTCTGAGTTTTTATTCTCAGGCCCCGATTCCAGCGAATCTTCCCGTGGTGCGGTTTCCATTATTGTCATACTCCCGAAAACCACATCTGCCTTTATTACCCTGTATGGCGCAGTCTTATTGAAGGCTTTATTCTTATAGGTATAATCGCCGAAACTGACAAGATTGCCATCAGGCATTCTAACTCCCGAGAAAGCCGCGCCTACCTTTACAATCGTAGGGACATCAGGGGATATCACAAGCACACTTGAACCAAATATCGTATTCACCTCAATTTTTTCATTTTCTTTTGTCAGCTTAGCGGTAGCATCGATCCGGGATGAGCCGAAGATCACATTGTATTCCCGGGCATCTTCTGTGATTGCCATGTCACTGCTCTGAAACACTGCGGAGTTCTTTGTGCTTCCTGTCCACGGTCCGCCAATGAGAACCCTTATGCCCAGATAGATCAAAACCACCGCAAATACAATTCTGAGCACTGGGATATTAACATTGAATACTATTCTGATTATAATTGCCGCACCTATAAGGATAAGTATTATACCCCAGAATACTCCCGAAAAAAGAAATCCCATTTTCAATTTTCTCCTCCGTTAAAATAAGCTGCATGTGTCAGAATTAGATGAATGCGCAACAAGCATTACAGATTAAATACTAGTATATTATTTGTGCAGTTTATCTCAAAGGATTCTTTTTACCGGAGCTTCTGAAATGAGAACAATTCTTGATGAGATCCGCACTGTACTGAATAACAGCAGTGATCCTGAAAATCGTGAATCGGGTCGGCGCTTTTTCAAAGAAGAAGTGAAACTTTATGGAGTAAAGACCGCAGAGGTGGGAAAAATCTCCAGACAGTACTTTAAAACGCTCAATGGCTCTAACAAAAGTGATATTTTCAACTTATGCGATGAGCTCTGGAAGTCCGGTTACATGGAAGAATCCTTCATTGCGTGTGACTGGGCCTATAACCTCAACAAAGAATATGAACCCGGAGATTTTTCAATCTTTGAGAGCTGGGTCAGTCTCTACGTTAACAACTGGGCCTCCTGTGATACTCTCTGCAACCATACTATAGGCACTTTTATCGAAATGTATCCAAAATACCTTTCTTCGCTTAAAAAATGGGCAAAATCAGAGAACCGCTGGATGCGCCGCGCTTCTGCTGTCTCACTTATCATTCCGGCAAGAAGAGGCAAATTTCTGGATGAGATCTTCTCTATTGCCGATATTCTTCTACTCGATAATGATGATCTGGTACAGAAAGGTTACGGGTGGATGCTGAAAGCGGCAAGCGAGGCCCATCAGAAAAAGGTTTTTGATTTTGTCATGGAGAAAAGAGACAAAATGCCCAGAACTGCATTGAGATATGCAATTGAGAAAATGCCTGTGGGAATGAAGAAAATGGCCATGGAAAAAGGTTAGACGCAATAAACCGGGCCAGAATGAAATTATAGCCGCCGCCGAAAACAATGAAAAAGACATGGCGCACGTCGCGAAACTGAAAGATGGAATTGAACGGATAGCAAATGGTTTGAAAAAATATCAGAAGTAAAAACTTGAATTAAACGGAAAGACGCAAAGGTGAAAAGAATACAGGAATATGAATACTGATTTTTTGAAGAGGGTGCTCCCTCTTTTGCTCCAGCCCGTCGAAGACGCCGGTCTTCCGCTATCACCCCGTGTTGTCCACCAGTTGTAAAGTCAGGTAATTTCATCACATTTTCAACCGCACTTGCGGCCGCACTGACGAACTGTAGGTAGATTAAAACGGGTTGTAGCCTCTCGGAAATCAGATAAGTAAAGCCGGTGAATATAACGTGTCAGGATTGTAAATGAGAACAATGTTAAGTACATGCTCAATTCCCCGGCTTCATGTTAAAAACAGGTCGTATAAACGCTCCGTTTTTACAGGATGGAATATAGTATTAACCACTAATAAATGGAACCGGGATTCTTCTAAACGCGAAGCGTTTACCCTTTGCGGCCTTTGCGTTTTAAATTCCGTTCTTTGATTATGAGAAATGATTTTTGAACCGGATTGATACAAGGAATTTAATTAAAGGGGACCTCTAAAAATTCATTTTCCGCTGCGGCCGGCTGCGAATTCTACTGCGCTTTGTTGCACTCAATCGACGAATCACATCGGATTCGCCTCTTTCGTGCGCCTGGCGCAGCGAATTCTCGCCCGGCCTCGCTTGAAAACTGAATATTTAGAGGTACCCTAAAGAAAACAGTATGTCCATAGTGCAACCATGCACATAAAACACCCGATTGAAAAACAGACCGCCAGCAAGCCAAAAACGTAATCCAACTGTAAAGCACTGAGTACAGTAGATTACAGCAGCGCTATAGCTTTTAGCCGATCTGTCTTGATTTTGTGCAAAATACCAGCGCCGATATATTTTAAAGGCAGAGAGGAAAAGGCCATTGGCCCATCAAACCTTTCACCGTCCATGGCGAATAGAAAATCAAAAACTACAATAGCCAATCATACTCCGGGAGGTTTCAGTGATTCCCTTAAAAGCTATTTCTACTGTCAGTTTGAAAGCTTCAATACGTATCACATATTATAACTGTCTGTGTTTTATAGTCATAATTACATCTCTTATGTTTACCTTTTGTACAGGTACAGACACAGGCACAAACACAGGTACAGACACAGGCACAATAACCGACATCGATGGCAATATTTATACAACTGTAAAAATAGGCAACCAGGAATGGACAGTAGAAAACCTTAAAACCACAAAGTACAATGACGGGACAGCCATTCCCAATGTAACTGAATCCGGAGTAGCAGGAGGGACAACTGGATGGTGGAATCTTTCTACCGGTGCATACTGCTACTACGATAATAATCCAGATTACAAAGCTAAATATGGTGCATTATATAACTGGTATGCGGTAAACACAGGCAAGCTCGCGCCGGAAGGATGGCGGGTACCAACGGATGCGGATTGGACAACTCTTGGGAATTACCTCATATCGAACGGATATAACTGGGATGGTACAACGACTGGCAATAAGACCGGGAAATCACTGGCGGCTCGGACGAATTGGAGCAACGATTCCGAAGCTGGCACAATAGGTAACGACCCGAGCAAAAACAACGCCAGCGGCTTCTCGGCCCTTCCGGGCGGTTGCCGTAACGTCGATGGTGATTTCCTCAATGTTGGCAACTACGGTTACTGGTGGAGTTCAATAGAGGGCGGAGCGGCACTCGCATGGCTCCGTCGCCTCGACTACAACAGCGAGCACCTGGGCAGATTTACCAACGACAAGGGTTGCGGGTTTTCTGTTCGTCTTTTGCGAGATTGACTATTTGTCCCTTTGGCTATTTTCCTTTATTTTCCCGCGACCCCGGAGCGAAGCGGAGAAGCGGCGCAAGCCAACCGGGTCGCGATTTTTTAAAAAAACACAGTGAACTACCGGTATACAAAGCGACATACGACTTATTACTTGCTATATTCCAATTCTCAAAGAACTTCTGCAAAGAGTACCAGTACACTGTCGGTGAAAGCCCGAAAACTCTTGTATTTTATAAAACCATTGGGGATTCTCTTTTATGGTGAACAGGGCGCTAAGTTTTCCCGCCCTGCAGAGCCCTTGAAGAATTAAGTACTGCAACCAGCGCCATACCCATGTCGGCAAAAACCGCTTCCCACATTCCCGCCAGCCCCACAGCCCCGAACCCTATAAACAAAGCCTTTACAGATAATGCAAGAATGATGTTCTGCCATACAATGGCCCTGGTCCTTTTTCCTGCGTTTATGGCTTCGGCTACCTTTGACGGGTGATCGGTCATAAGAACCACATCGGCGGTTTCAATCGCGGCATCAGAACCAAGCGCGCCCATGGCGATCCCGACATCTGCACGGGCGATCACCGGAGAATCATTGATTCCGTCACCCACAAATGCAACTTTCCCGCTCTGTTTTTGGGCGGCAGAGATCTCTTCAAAACGGCTCACTTTCTCCTCCGGAAGAAGCCCTGCATAGAATGAGTCAAGACCAAGAGCCCCGGCAACCGCACCGGCCGAGGCCTTATTATCTCCTGTTAACATGGAAACAGTCTGCACCCCGGCTTTTCTGAGCATCTGAACAGCTTGTAACGAGTCCTCTTTAAGTTCATCACCAATAATAATATATCCTGCATAAGTGCCATCGATTACCACATGCACCACCGTGCCTTCTACGTTGCAGCAGTCATGCGCTATTCCCTCGCGGTGCAGAAGAGCATCATTTCCAGCGATAATTGCATACTTTTCTGTACGCACCTTGACGCCAAATCCGGATATTTCCTGATGATCTAGAATCTGCTCCGTCACATCCCCCCTCCTGTGTCCGGCAGCCTCGATAATTGATCCTGCGATCGGGTGGTTTGAAAAAGTCTCCGCAATCGCCGCGAACTTTAGAATATCAGAAGCAGAGTGTCCATTGCGTGTCACAGTTTCTTTTACTTTGAAAACGCCTTTCGTAAGAGTTCCCGTTTTGTCAAACACGACAGTTTTCACTCCGGCAAGCACATCGATAAAAGTAGACCCCTTTACAAGTATTCCTCTTTTTGAGGCCCCGCCTATTCCGCCGAAATAACCAAGTGGAATGGAGATTACAAGGGCACATGGACAGGAGATGACTAATAGCACAAGTGCACGGTAAACCCAGGTTTCAAATGTCTGACCGGGTACAAGAAGCGGAGGCAACAGTGCGATGCACAGAGACAGAAAGACTACTGCAGGAGTGTAATACCTGGCAAACCCGGTAATAAACTGTTCTGTCCTTGTCTTCTTTGCGTTTGCGTTTTCGACAAGGTCTAATATCTTTGCCATAGAAGAGTCTGCAAAAGCTTTTGTGACTTTGATGGTAAGAAGAGCGCTGATGTTAACCTCACCTGCAAGCACAATATCACCGGGATTGACAGTTGATGGAACAGGCTCTCCGGTAAGAGCGGAAGTATTAACAAGAGAAGAGCCTTCTTTTACCACACCATCAAGCGGTATTTTCTCTCCCGCCTTTACCAGTATTACCTCTCCGGGCCTCACGGTTTCCGGAGAAATCTTCTTTGTCAAATCACCCTGTTTCACTACCGCATAATCTGGCCTGATTTGAAGAAGAGCTGTAATTGACCTGCGGGAACGTGATACGGCCAGATTCTGAAGAAACTCCCCGATTTTGAAGAAAATCATCACACCAATGGCTTCTGATATGGCATGAACAGCAAATGCCCCGAGTGTTGCAATGGCCATGAGCACATTTTCATCGAAAAACCCGCCCCTGGTAACAGTGCGGAAAGCGCTTTTTAGCACATTATATCCCGCCAGAAAATAGGCAGCAAGCGCGATTGCGTACTCGACAACACCCCAGCCACGGGCATGAAATGTGCCCTCAAAGAAGAGCACAATGAGAAAGAGTACGAGCGCTATAGAGATGGTTAATATCTCTTTTTTTGGCCTGAACCCGGGTTTCTCTTCTTTCAGCGGTTCCGGAACAGAAATATCAACTTCAGGCTCGATCTTTTTAATCTCCCTGCGGACAGTCTCAATATCGGTAGTATCGATATGCAGAGTAAGTGATGCATAATCCAGAGAGACCTCGCTGACCACCGGGAGTTTCCTGAGGTGATCTTCAATCCTGGATGCGCAGTCAGCGCAGTCCAGCCCTTTAACGTTGAATTTTTTCATAGTTTTATAGACCTACTCTTCTACATGCTCCATCCCAAGCTTCATTATACCCTCAACATGCTCATCCGCGAGCCTGAAATACACGATTTTTCCCTCCCTGCGGTAAGTCACAAGACGAGCCTGCTTAAGAACCCTCATCTGATGAGAAACTGCGGACTGGGTCATGTTGAGAAGCGCGCTGATATCGCATCCGCACATCTCACTTTTACTGAGCGCATAAAGTATGCTCATCCTTGTGCTGTCCCCCAGAACGCTGAAAAAATCGGCGGTATCCATGATCGATTCTGAAGATGGCAGGTCTTTTCTGACTTTCTGAACGATATCCTGATGGATTATTCTTGAATCGCAGGCAGCAAGCTTTTTCCGATGGTTCAGCATAGTGTCCTCATAGAGATTACGATTTATCACTTGAATAAGTGTTCAATTGAACTATAAACCGCACAAGAGAAGATCAAGTCACCCGGGGTGAAACAGTGACTTGAATTGTTAAACCTGAAAATCACCTTAACTGCACTGTCCAGATATAGAGGGCAGTTTATCCCTTACACTCCAGAAGATTCCATCTCTATGTTTTCTGTCTGAAGCAGCCCCGTGCTGAAATACCTCTCGGCGCGGTCCGGAAGAACGGTCGCCACAACAATCCCGGGATATTTCTTTATTATCTGACGAGCCGCCCATACATTTGCTCCTGATGAGGTCCCCACAAGAAGAGAATTGAAGCGGGCAAGTTCCCGGGTTGTCATTATGGCCTCTTCATCGGTAACTTCAACGATTTCGTCTATCAGGGTAACATCCAGAATATCAGGGATGAACCCGTCACCAATTCCCTGTATCTGGTGCAACCCGGGTTCATGTCCCAGCAAAGCACTCCGCATTGCCGGTTCTACGGCTATAATTTTAATATCAGGATTATGTTCTTTGAGAAACTTCCCTATCCCCTGCAATGTTCCGCCGCTTCCGATACCTGCAGCAAAAGCATCGACCCTGCCGCCGCACTGACGCCACAGTTCAGGGCCTGTAAACTCATAATGCGCCCTGGGGTTGTCGGGGTTTTTGAACTGCTGAAGCATATACGCGCCTTTTTGCTTCACGATCTCTTCGGCTTTGGCTACAGCACCGGCCACCCCGTCTTCATCGCAAGTTTGAATGAGATTTCCCCCGAAGGCCCGGATTATGTCTTTTCGTTCGCGGCTCATCCCTTCCGGCATCACTATGTAAACATCGTAGCCTTTTGCGACTCCCACCATTGTGACACCGATACCGGTATTACCTGAAGTAGGCTCAACGATACTCATGCCTGGCTTCAGATGACCGTCTCTTTCCGCGGCCTCGATCATGGAGAGCGCAATTCTGTCCTTGATGCTTCCACCGGGGTTGAGAAACTCGGCTTTAGCTACAATTGATTCGCCCCTGAGTGAAACAAGAGGGGTGTTTCCTATCAGATCCAGAATATCACTTGATTTCATAATGCCTGCTTTTTTGTGTGAAATAAAATCAGAAAATAGATTTTGCAGACCATTGCTGGATAATGTATCCTCCGTCGTAGAGGTCACTTGAAGAGAAGAAAGGAAACCGATGATACAGCAGGACACGGTCGGGGGGCGACCGTGGCACACGGAAACTGGCTTTGGGTGAACACTCGGGCATGAAAATTATCTAAGATGATTGAAAAATTGCGATGGTTTAATTCCCTTCAGTTTTTTCCGAACTCAATTTTTCTTCTCTGTACTGTGGTGGCAATTCCCCTCCCCTCTTCTCTCCTGTCCCTCCAATCCCCTCTCCGCTCTCCCCGCGCCTCCGGCACATAATTCGCTCCCTAAACTCTATTCGACAGGGACATTACATGAAAAGCGGAAGACTACTGTGGCCTGATATACTTAAAATTCTCTCCATCTATGGTGTTGTCCTGATCCACAGCGCAGCCCCGATGCTTACCAGATACGACTCTGTCGGGATGCAGAACTGGTGGGTTGCCAACATTTACGATTCACTGGTCAGATGGTGTATCCCGGTTTTTTTCATGGCCAGCGGAGCATTTCTGATTGCAAAAGCAGGCAAAGAATCCCCGGGGCAATTCTTTATGAGACGCTCCCGGAAAATAATTGTTCCTTTTTTAATCTGGAGCGCTGTTTATTTCCTCTGGAGAATCTATCTCAACGGAGAGGATCTCCAATGGACAAGCTTTTTTTCGATGCTTTTCAGGGAGCCTATCTACTACCACCTGTGGTTTATCTACATTCTCATCGAGCTTTATCTGCTTGCACCGGTGCTGGGGGTATATGTCAAGAGTGCCGGGATGAAAAACCAGCTCTATCTCTTATCTTTATGGTTCATATTCTGCTCTATTCTGCCCATGCTTGAAATCATCTGTGGTTTTCAAACCATTCTCTCAATCGGGAGCACAGTTTCATTTATCAACTATGCAGGTTACTTTTTCCTGGGATATTTTCTGCATGACATTAAGCTCAAACCGGTGTACCTGCCTTTTCTTTTCCTGCTCTTTGCGCTTGGATTTCTGGCAACAGCCTACGGGACATTTTATCTATCGATTATCAAAGGAAATGGAACTTTCTCGGGAGTTTTCTATGAATACTACACAGTAAATGTACTTGCGATGTCGGTTTCAGTGTTTCTTATCATAAAGAGTATTCCAGTTTTTCAGGTTTCCTCAAGGGGCATTCTAACAGGAATTATTGCGGCATGTGTGCCCGGGATCTACTTTGTCCATGCTATTGTCATTGCAGTTTTTAAACGCAATCTTCTCGGGTTCACTCTTTCAGAAAGCTCCCTGAGACCTTCTATCGGTATCCCTGTTTTTGCGCTGGCAGTTTTTGGTATATCCCTTGTCATAACTCAAATTATCAAAATTATCCCCGGGATAAGATGTGCAATACCATGAAAAACAAACTGCATGTTATAGTCGTGTTATTCCTGAATTCCGGCCTGTTCCAGACATCTCCGGCACAACCTTCTCCAGACCTCTTTCTTATTGACGATTACGACTACAAGACATTCTACCGTATCGCAAGATCGCCAGTAAACAAGATGAACAAGTTTGCGGCCTGGGAAAAGGCTGCACCCGAGGTAAAGACTGTTCTTATAAAATCAACCCTTGACAGTTCAGAGCAGAAAGCTCTCTTTTACAATTCAGGGACAGCGAGAAAAAAGCCTCTTCTACTTGCGCTCCATTCATGGAGCGAGGATTACATACAGCATTTCAGCATCCCTTATGGAATCTTTGCGGTAAAAAATGACTGGGTGCTTATTCACCCGGACTACAGGGGCGCATTTACAAATCCCATGTCAACACTATCTGAATATGCCGTAGCAGATATACTTGATGCTCTTGAATATGCCAGGAAAAATGCAGATATCGACCAGTCACGCATTTATGTAACCGGTTTTTCAGGCGGTGGGATGGCCACGCTGATCATGGCAGGACGTTACCCGCACCTTTTTTCAGCTGCAGCGGCCTGGGTTCCGATTTACGATCTGGTGCAATGGTATGGCACAACCAAAAATGCAAAACACAATTATTCAAGGCACATCACGAATTCCTGTGGCGGAGCGCCTATTGCGGGCAGCAAGGCTCATGCTGAGTGTCTCAAAAGAAGTGTCAGCTCCTATCTCAAAAACGCCAGGAAAACCAATTTACCGATTTATATCGCAACAGGAGTAAAAGACGAATTTGTGCCTCCCAGTCATTCTATCCAGGCTTTTAACGACCTGGCCGATAAAACCGACCGGATTTCCGCGGAGGATATCCGCTATATTGACAAAAAGCGCAGACTTCCAACCCATCTAAAGGGTGAATTTTTTGACAGTCTCTTTACCGATGCCGGTCTGAGGCTTATTTTTGAACGAAAATCGGAAAAGGTGATTTTAAAAATTTTTGATGGTACACATGATGTCATCTATAATGCCGGACTCTACTGGCTCAGCAATCAAAAGAGGAAAACCCGTTAAGTCGCAATTTTCCCGATCCCTGCATCTATTCGGCAATTCACTGCTGTTCATCCTGTCTCTCTTCAGTTTGCACATTTACGGGCTGTCCTCAGGCATTGAGGAATCGCTTCTTGAGAGGGGGCTTATTGATGTAAAGAGTCTGGATTCCACAATTGAAGTAGAGCTTAAATACGCCGACAGCACCAACTTCATGGGTAAAGCAGTTTACGGCAACCTGAAAAGATGTTTTCTGAGACCTGGGGCGGCCATGAAGCTGGCTGAGGCAAACAGGTTTCTTAAAAGGCTCCGCCCGGAGCTTTCACTCCTTGTTGTTGACGGGTTACGGCCCAGGGCAATCCAGAAAATAATGTGGGATCATGTTAAAGACACACCTATGCAGAGGTATGTTGCGAATCCACAATGGGGTTCGATGCACAACTATGGATGTGCGGTCGATATAACCATTGTCGATTCCAACGGAAATCGTCTTGACATGGGTACTCCGGTGGATCATTTCGGTCCTCTGGCCCAGATACAGCTTGAGGGGTACCATCTAAAGACCGGTAAACTCACCAGAAAACAGTTTGTCAACCGTCTTCTTCTACGCAAGGTAATGACAGAAGCAGGTTTTTCAACTATCCCGATTGAGTGGTGGCATTTTGAGGCGTTCAGCAGGAAACATATAAGGGAAACTTATTCCATCGTGGAGTAAGGGAGGTGCAAAAAGGCGGGATAAAACGGATTTCTTTACGCTCACGAAATATCATAAACATTTTCTTCAAGTAATAAGCCAGTAGTTTTCCAGAAAAAAGTTAAGCGATACAGAGTTTTTTCACTTTACAGAAACCTCTTCTGTTTGGCAGGCTGCCGGTTCTCTTCTGGGTGTACCATTTTTTTAAAAGTTAAACTTATAAATGTTGCACTTGTAATTAACACAAAGATTCCAGCGGTTAAATACGGAGGCACCCCCAGAGTTGTCTCCTGGCTTTCCAGAGCCCTTGTATGAGATCAACATGGGCCGCAGCTATCTGCGCTATTATCAAAAATTTCTGGAAACCGGTTCTATTGGCTGTTAAAATCACATTCTGTAACTTTAGAATTCCGGCTTCTTTGATTTTTTACTGAAATGTGATACATATCACATACTGATTAGAATCTGGAATTTAATATATATTATCTAATTAAATACAGTTGTTCGAAACTCGATTCTGCAGAGGGAAGGCTATGAAAAAATTATTAATTGCATGCCTGTTGATTTTTTTGCCTGTTTCCGCAAAAATAATCTACGTCAGTCCAACAGGATCGGGAACCGCTGACGGGAGTTCTTTTGAAAACTCCATTGGTACAATACCGTCCGGACTTAATGCCGCGGTCTCCGGCGATACACTGCTCCTGAATAGTGGATATTACCTGGAATCATTTACAATTAGTTCATCATTAACACGCATTACAATATCATCTCAGTATCTCTCAACTGGTGACTCCAGTCATATCGCCGCAACAGTCATTGACTGTCAGAACAGAAATAACGGGGACATGATTCGTTCATATGCCTCCCTTGATACCACCTCTGCATTTATAGGAATCACCTTTCAGGATCTTCCCGATGCGGGCAATAATACTTCCGTTTACAATAATAATCTAAGTACCCTCACCGGTGGACCGAAATTTCGAAGATGCCATTTTCTTCACAATATCCAATGTTTTGGCAATGGTGATTTTGTTGTAGACAGTTGTTTTTTCAGCTATAATACCAAAGTTATATTGTCAAACGAAGGTTCATTGCATTTAAGGAATTCCATCATTGAAAATAATACCGGCATTATTAGTGCTACCAAACGGCTGGACGTATATAAATGTGAATTCCGAGATAATAAGCCTGCCCTCTATATGTTTCTCATTGGTTCAGGTCAGTACAAATTCTTCAATGAAACGATTTTTACCGGAAACGGAAGCAGTTCAACCCTTTCTACGATTGCCTACAGTGAGGGCGCGCCTTTTGATACCACCGTTTTCCAAAACTGCGTCTTCAGCAATGACACGGCACAGACTGCGTTATTTCTTAAATGCTTCGGCGTGACTTTCATAGGATGTCAATTTTACAACAACATTACCGGGGACGATGGAGGCATTTTTTACACTTGCAGGGATATTCAGCTGCGGAATTGTTTATTATACGCTAACTCAGGGTTGATTATTAATAATCAGTTTAATAGTTATCTCGCGACTATTTCCGGCACAACTATCGCCGACAACGATCCATCTGGAATAATCAGAAATTCTTCGGGAACATTGAATATAACCAATTCAATAATTACCGATCCTATTTCATCAAGCACCGAAGCCTATTACAGTCTTCTGACAATCAACCCGGAGCACCTTACCCCGTCTTCGAGCAATTGCATCATTAACCGCGATCCACTATTTGTAAATGCCACGGCCGGAGATTATCATTTAATGGGTTACTCACCGGCAATAGACGCTGGAAGCACTGATTCTTCGAACCTGAAAGAGGATCTGAGTTGTTACTACGTTAACGATAACAAGATTATCGATATGGGTTATTATGGCAATACACCAGAAGCCACATGCAAAAAGAAATCCACCGCTGACATGACGGTAATCGGTGAAATGCGACCAAATCTGTATCTTGACGAAGTTGTCTATGATACCTTGATTGTCAAGAACACCCATTCAACCGATACTATAATAACTTATGACAACGATTCTGTGACTTCCAACATTGGGGGCCTGACTTGCACAGGCGTTGTGCCCAACTACACGGCGTTAAAGCCTGGTGACTCCTGTTTTGCTTATTTCAGGCACGAAGGCATATCTGGAGGAAATGGGGGGGGAACTGTCACATTTGGTTTTAATGCTGACCAGAACAGCCGCTATTACTATTATTCCGGCACTGTTTCCAGCAAAAATTTCGACAATATCTTTTCAAACGATTGGATATGTCCCCCAACAGTAGTAGGATCTTCAACCACCAGCACCTTTCCTTTTTTAAACCTGGGGAACAATCCGATAACGATTACCAATATCACATTTTCCAGCTCGGTTCTGAGCCAGTTTGAGGTTGTCGGGAAAACCTATCCGTTTACGATACAACCTGGCGATTCGGTGACATTCTCTGTGACATTTTCTCCAACTGCACCGGTCTCCTATTTGATACCTATTGTGATATCCACCCCAAATATCGTCGGCGGAATCGACAACAGCCTCCAGTTCAGCAGCACCGGGATTCAAACAGGTATTACTGTCAGCCCTGATGCATTCACCTTTGGTTCGGTACTTCTGGGCGAAACTGATTCAACCAAGGTTCTTACCATTAAAAATGAAAACCCGGTTACGATCTCTATCACCGATATTACTTTCGACGATCCACAGTTTTCAGTTTCCGGAAGCACCTCGTTTTCTCTCTCCGCAGGGGATCTAAAAACTTTAAAAGTCAAGTTTACTCCCGACACTCTGGGGGTGACAATGGGAATACTTACGGTTCACAACACATCAGTACTCGACTCGACCTCAAAGGTTTCCCTGTCGGGCATCGGAGTTGAGGCCGGCATATCACTGAGCAAGACAGAAATAGACTTCGGCAATACTCCTGCTGGAACATTCAGGGATGATTCCATTTCGGTTACAAACAACGGTTCCGGAGTACTCAAAATCGATACAATCATTTCCAGCAATTCGAATTTTCTGGTTCTTGGTAATGCAGGTAAACGTCAGGTTGAGCCCAACGCGAATTTCTGGCTCAAGATCAGGTTCTATCCCGGTAATAGTACTGAGGCGCTATCTGAAAATATCAGCATTGTTTCCAATGCACAGCAATCTCCGCATCTTATCACGGTTACCGGCACCGGTACAAGGAGCTCGCTCAGCGCCGCGCTCTCCATAATCAATTTCGGCAAGCGCTCTCTAACATCCACCTCAGACACCACTATCTCCATTTCCAATAACGGCAACGCAACGGTTACAATTACAGATACGAATACGACAAGTGCGGCATTCTCTATCGTTACATTTCCAGAAACCATTGCCGCAGGAGAAAACGAGGATATCACCATTCGTTTTAAATCCCCGGTCGCCGATGGCGGAGATTTTCATGGAGCGGCAGTCAGCCTCGCCTATACCGACGGTTCCGAAAACGGATCGATCTCTGTCACAGTATCCGGAACTGCTGCCGCAAAGCCATATTGCGACACAATAAAAATCTCTCCCGCGACTGTCACCTGGGATACAATCGGCCAGGTTGTGTTCCAGGCATCCGCCGACGACTCAGATGACGCGGGCACAGGTGCACGCATTGCAAAGTATCTCTGGTCCTCCTCCATCGACGGAAAGCTTTCATCCTCAACGTCAAGTTTTACCCTCCAACCATCGGATCTTTCCATAGGCACGCATTCGATCACTTGCCGGGTAATCGACAATGAAGGCGATACATCCTCAACTGTAACGAATTCAATTACAGTCACAGACCGTCCTCCTTGTGCAATGATAAGCTCCATCACTCCCGACGGCTTGATCATCAAGGGCAGCGGCGATGTTATTTTCTCCGGCAGAGGCTGGGATCAGGACCAGTTTGCCAAAAACAGCTACGACAGCTTGAAAAGCTTTCAATGGTACTCGACTGCCCAGGGACTCCTGGGAGCGGGGAAAACCTTGACAATCAGCTCCTCGACACTTCAGCTGGGCAACCACGGGTTTTATATCAAGGTGGTGGACAATGAAAATTCGACCGCCTACTCTGACACTCTTCTGGTACCGGTACAGGCGGGTATCGGGCGCGCTTTAATCGTTGCCGGAACCGCGTTTGACGATCACACTTATTTCACCAAAAACATCGCACCCAACTGCAACTGGGCATATACTAAACTGCTTGATCGTGGTTTCACCCATGAGCAGATTTATTACATGAACCCGATAGGGTGGCAGTCGCTTAAAGAGCCCTACACCAACTCAAAGATCGTCGACACTACCAGCGTGACACTTGATGTATTACGCTCATTTCTGCTGAAAAAGGCAGTGAAAAACGATGTGCAGAACTCGGTACCACTGGTTCTTTATTTATTGGGGCACGGTTCATCAGCTCTCAATAACGGCAGATTTTATCTTAATAAAACTGAGTACCTGACACCCGATACCCTTTCCGCCTGGCTTAACAGCTACGGCGATCTGCCCTCCACATCGCAGATCATTGTTATCCTCGATTTCTGTTACAGCGGCAGCTATCAGTCAAAACTGCGCACCTCCTTTACTCAGAATCGTATAATCATTTCCTCGTCGGACGCCTCAACAGCTGCTTATTTCAGTAACGGAAAATGTTTCGGGTGGAACATCTGGAACAACGTCTACCAGGGCAAAAACCTCGCGACGGCATTTACTAATGCCCTCAACTGGTCCAATGCTAACGCACCCGGGGAAAACAAAGCCAATCCGCTCCTTAACTGCGACAACAACGGCACCAATAATGCTGCCAATGATTATGAAATAGCCGGAACAGTTTTCATCGGCGGCAGCCAGCAATTGCAGGCATTGACTTCAGAGATCGATTCCGTGACAGCAGCCGCATCCGAAGAAGGAATAACGATATCTGCACACCTACACGGGACGTTCAGCGCGGTATGGAGCCGTCTTTACGCCCCGGGTTTTGATCCCTCAGCACAGCAGAACGCTCCTTCAGTTGAGTTGACAAAGGTGAACGACACGCTTTGGAGCGGGGTCTATACCGGAAGTCGCATCCTGGGAACCTATCTCATCGTGACCGAAGGCAGTGACGGCGATGAGAAGTACGTGATGGGATTGCCTTGTGAGGTGGTCAATGATATTGCTGTTGACACTGAAAACCATCCATCTATTTCCAGACTTCCGTCAGTCGTTTTTCTCGGAACCGCATATCCCAACCCTGTCGCAGGCAAGGCTCTCATATCTTACGGATTGCCCAAAGCGATGAAAGTACAGATCTCGCTGTATGATCTGCGTGGGAGACTGGTCGCGACGCTGGTTGACGCAAACAAAATCGCAGGATACCATCAGGCACTCTGGGATCTGCAGTCAAATAGCCGGCAGGTAGGAAGCGGGAATTATATCTGCAGACTCGTGGCCGGCAGGAAGGTGATCACAAGGCATCTGATGGTAGGAAAATAGTTTACTGTTTCCCGGACGATTGGGACAAAGAATGTTCCAGTCGTCCCGGGAATATGCTGAGAGATAATACACTGAAACGGGGAATCAACATCTCTGAGAGCCTCAGCTGACGGGTATGTAGCGATTCAGGGATATGGCCCAACCGGGTCATATCCCTGAATCTTATGGGTACCTCTAAAAATTCATTCTCCGCTGCGGCCGGAAGCGAATTCTACTGCGCTACCGTTGGTGTCCATTATCCCACATTTGTGAGCACTCATCGTGAGCGCGAAGCGGAATAAAAATAAAATGGAAAATAATCATAAATAAAGACCGGAATTTAAAACGGTAGAGTAGACGCGGGTTTTGACGCCGCGCCCCTCGTCGAACCGTACATACAGATTTCCCGTATACGGCTCTCCCATAGACTTCACATACGGTACACGCAACAAGCTCACGAGA
>Ga0123335_1003755_pt1 | contig 20623 bp, 20 predicted proteins | sample BiotimSIPDNA_2_FD_89707 | JGI IMG/M metagenome (GOLD analysis project Ga0123335, IMG submission 89707) | Anaerobic biogas reactor microbial communites from Washington, USA - Biogas_R2 time_0 SIP DNA | ecosystem: Engineered > Bioreactor > Anaerobic > Unclassified | place: Washington, USA...
ACCACAAACACCGTCATGTGAACTAGTCCTTTTGCCTTGACCACGCCTTCTTCTTCAACTACCTCCACCATCTGCTCGCCATTTTCTTCTTTCTCAACCTTGCTCACTTTTTCTTCTACTAAAAGATCTGCTGTTGTATCGGCGTAAACCACCTCAACCTCTTCAGGATTTTCTAAATTTTTAGGCTGGGGTAAGTGTAAATCAAACTCAAAAGTACCATTCTCCATGGTGGTTGTCACGTCAAAAGCTATACTGGTGCCAAACTTCTGGGCCAATTCCTCATCCAACTCAAGCTGAGTGATTGTTAGAGTTCCAGACTCCTCTGGCAACTTGGTAAAGGTAACGGAAACCTTATCATTAAAAGGATAAAGATACTCCTGACCCTCAACCACGTTCTCAATCGTGGTTGCAGCCTTGTTCTCTACATCGGTTAGCCAACTAATCCACTGAGTGTCATCACTGGAGAATTCAAGCGAGTCGGTTATAAACGTTCTGCCAACTAGCTCACCTTCAGTCTGTTTTTCTAAATAGTAACTTCTTACTTCATCGCCTAGCTGCACCTTAAAAACCATCTTTTGCCAGTCATGGCTCATAAAATCATCATTCGACTGTGTACCAATAAAAAGCACATTTTCAGAATTAGCCACCAACTCTCCCTTGAGAGCTTGAGTGGTGTGATCATTAAGATAGTAGAGCGCATAAGGCAACTCTACAGAATCTTCTAAATTTGATTTAACAACTAGCTGATTAGATGAATCAGTCTCTTCTACTGAAAATGATAAAAATGTGTCAGAGTTTATAGATGCTTGAGCATCATCGCTGGCAAATGCCTGAGGAATCAAGTGAGCCAATGGAGCAAAGGGGGCAAAGAGAGAAAAGGCAAGTTGGATAACTAATAAGAAGGTGGCAATTTGACGCTTAACTCTTTTTGTCATAATGGCTTTAGATATTTTTTTAGTTTTGTTGGAAATTTTTTGTTGATAATTGAAGAAAATGACCAGTTTTTCACTAGTTAATATGTAATATATCAGTATCAAAATACGAAGGCAATCACTAAAAATAATTGTTAATATATCAATAAAATCATCAATGCTCATAATTTGAATTCATATCAATTCCATATTTTTGACTATAATTTTGTTTAGATAAGACTTATACTTAACTCTGGTTTTTATTAAATCAAATAAATTATGACTCTTACTGAAAAACACCAAGAAACTAAAGAACCACATGATCATGGATTGGCAGATTTATTAAAAAGCCGTCTACATTACGAGATATTAACACCGTCGTTAATGCCTCAAGACGAAAAAAAAATATCCATATTTGTAAAAGGAAAACCTCCATCTAGAAGATTGGCTCTTTCTTATCCTCAAATATTATCTAGACAATACCAGAAACCAGATGAAAATTCATTGAAATCTTCAGCAATTAGAAGAGCTGAAGATATAATTGCGCGAGTTTGTCCATTTATTTCAGTTATTACCACTGAAAAACAGCAAGAATTAATAAGGGTTTTTTCTGAGTTCATAAATAATGATGAATTGATCGTGGAAGTTCCAGGAGTAGTAGTTAAAGAAAATTACACCGGCAACTTGGTTGCTGATTCCTTAGGACTAATGAGTCCAGAGTTAAGGTATCCTACAATTTCTATTCATATCTATGACAGAAAAACTGGAATATTTGTTAGAGAGATAGAGATCAAATTTATCGATCCAAATGAAGAAAGAAGAATTGGAAAAGTCCAAAGATATTTAGACTCTCTTTCAGCGGACGAGTTAAATAGACACGCGGCAGAAATTCAATTACTACATGATTCTTTTCAAGATGATGGTCTCATGAAAAGATTGATTACTAATCCAAAATCTATTGGGCTAATTGCCAATAGAATGGGTTATTCAACCATTGATTTACATGAAATAATAATGCAATATAAAACTGTAACAGAGTTTTTTAAAAAAATTCTAGCTCAGCCATCACTGATGCCAGCTTTGTTACAGCCTTTATCCGAACCTCAAAAAACAATTTTAATACAAAAAATTGTAAAATTTTATGTGAGTAATAAACTTGAAAAGATTACTCCCTCACCTTCAGCCGTTATTCAAACAGCTATTTCCATTGCAACTCAGGAAAAAGCTGATCAAGCCATAATCGATTCATTACAAAGAATTAAAGATGATCTAGATCAAGGATTACAAAGATACCAGCACAACATCAGTCGAGGAGGATTTCTATCAAAGATATCTCGCCAAGGACTAATTGATATATTTAGAGGGAAAAAATTAACACATTGGGAATTATTCAAAAAAATTCTAGACTCTGGAAAACTCCTTCCCGCTAGAGGCGGTTATACAAAAGGCACATATCTGCAAACCGCAAAGTTAGGACACGATTCAGCATTTGAGCTATATGGATTTACTTTAGAAGAGATAATTGAAAGAGATGGAATAAATACTGCGGCTTCACCATTTATTGAATATGCAAAGTATTTTGGCAATGAACGAATTATATATGAAATAGCTACTGAGCCACTTCCAAGATTCAAACATCAAAACTGTAGCGTCCGGTATGTACCTACACAGTTACCAAGAGAATTAAGAAGAATAATTGTAGAAAAAGATGAGGACGTTAAGAGAGTAAAACAACTACTTAGAACATGCACTGATACGGAAAGACAAGCTTTTTATCAAGATGTCCAAGTTTATACAATTGAGCAATGGAAACAAGAAATCAGATTAATTGAAAAAGCTGAAAGAAAGTTATCCCATGATACTTTTTTATCAGCTTAAGAAGTTTAATATTTCCCCAATAAAATTCCTTTCCATAAAACAACAAGCAATTGCTGTGATTTGGATTTACTGCGTATTTGTTATACAATAACTATATATAAATATGCTATAGGCTATCAAAACTCTTTTTAATAAAAAGGCCTTCATCTCCAAAACAATTATTTAATCATATGAGTGGTTTAACTCAGACAGAACAAAACTCTAGCAGAAAGAAAGGCACACTTAGCCGAAGAAGATTCTTGCAAGCTGGTGGAGTACTTCTTGCTTGGTTACTTGCTGGCTGTGGAACCCCCCCCATCAGAATCTGACCCTAGTGGCAATGGTTCTGGTCTTGAAACAACTCTAAAACTCATGCGGGGAGAGATGCCTTCAGCTAAAGAAACAGTCGACATGATTCGACAACTAGGAATCCAAAAAGAGTCACAGTTAGCTGGCATCATGATTGATTTAGTGAGACTTCAACCTAGAATAAATGTCGATGAACTTTTAAATGAGATTGGTAACAACAACGAAAATATTAATCAAAGAATCTCTGATTTATTAAAACGTTTATCTCAAGAAGTTAGCCTTTTCCATTACGATCACCCGATCAATCATCGGATGGCTTTTGCTCAAGCTAGAGCCAGAGAGCAAGGGGTTGGAGTTAATGAGTATTTGGCTAAAGAACTTTTCGAGAGAGTAAAAACTCTAATTGCTAAATCTCCTGATTTGGTAGGTTTATTTCCCGCTACTTGCCCCTGGGCAACTTGTGTGCAAATGGGAACAATTCCTGCTGATGTATTCCCAAGCGTTCAATTAGCTCTTTATTATTATGAGATGATGCAACCCTTTTTTATAAGCGGACATACACCTGATGGATCTGATCATCTTTTTATAGGAGGCACAATAGCGCAAAAGGTTGAACAGGCTGGGTGGCGTGATAAACAAGACATTATTGATGCTGCTCATGAAGCAATGCTTGTTGCTTTATTTCCAATGATACCCGAGGAGTTTATTCTTCAAAATGATGAGAAACGCCTTGGAGATAGATCAAGCACTATTGCTCTATTTGGAGAACAGCTCACCGATATCTGCTTATATCTACTTCGCCAAAGTCTAAATAATGAGATAATCTTTCAAAAAATTCAGACTCTTTTTAGTCAACTACAACAACAGATAGATTCAACCAGAATTGTTTCTCCAGATGAAGTTAGGTTATTATTGTCAGACCCAGCCAATGAAAAAAGAGTAAGGGATGCCATCTCCGGCAGTATTAGCAGAATGGCTATTGAACGAGGAATCAACTTAACAGAACAGTTCAAACCAATTGTTAAACTAATGACGGTTATTACTTTTAAAGGAGGTGGCCAACAAATTGTGATTCCTGAAGAAACATTCCCTACAGGTAACGTTTTACATCAAACAGCCAAGCTTTTTGTTCCTTCACATCACCAAGATACGGATGGGATAACAAAAGTTTTTCATGAATATGTGCCCCTACTCAAAACAAACCCTCAAGACTTTGTCTCAACACAAGGATTAAAGGGATTACAATTTTTTTATGTTGACAATGAAGTTATTGCCGTATCAGGCCAAAATGTTAATATTTTCTCACAGATTTATCCCGGTGCTAGAGCCCTTACTATCCAGAGCATCACTCATAAAAAACGAGGTGAGCTGGGAGCTGCCATCGATAATGCTGAAGACTGGGTTGATCAAGGATTAGCTGAACTTGGAGAGCTTTTTGGAATAGAGAGCAAAAACTCTCTTCAAGGACATCGCGTTATCGGTACACTCGCTGTTTGTAAAACAAATCCAAAAGAGTACATAGATATAGCTACCCCACTCGAGCACCCAGCCGACTCTCTCTTTTGGATCACCATCACCCAAGGACCGGATAATTTATATTATGCTCATAATGCTGATTACTTACCAAGAGATAAGGGGCCATATTACGCGTCTGTTCAAAATGGAATCTTAGCCATTCAGACTGGAACAGCAAGCGATGCCAGTAAAATGCAACAGTACAGGGTATTAGACGAAATGAATCCCGGTTACTACGCCGCCACTCTAGATCAAATTCCTCAAACACTCTTTGAACAATTTTTACGCCAAGTGCAGCCCGAAGAAACTACAAAAAAGATTGCCTTGCTTCAAAGACAAGCAGTACTAACCACTAATTCTGGAGGAACTCATAAAAAGCAGTATGTTGTAGTACCAAAGAATACTGCAACAGCATACTTAATAACTCGCGCTGCCATTACTGGAGATATCATCTCTCAAACCGAAATTGGGTCTTTTTCGAGAGATCCTCAACCAATCTTAGGTTCAAATTTAACCACAACTGTTAATACTCAAGGTGAGCTCTGCCTACGACTAGCAACCATTCGAAGGAATGGCCTTGGTAATGGTTCTCCAGAAACAATAGTAATGGTACCAAAAAACCAGGTTGACGTGATAGAGGTCCCAACTTTAGAAGATGAACTTCAACACCATGCCTACAGTCAATTTACAGTTTTTGCCGCATTCTCAGTGGTATCAAAATTTCTTAACACACACCTTGGAGGAGAGTTTGATCTTGGCTATGCTTTATATGGAGCTCTTCAGGAGATGGTAAGAATGAATAGTGGCGTTGGTACTGATATTAATCCGTAATATTTTTAACATGGAAAGAAAAAGAAGAACATTATCTAGAAGAGATTTTTTACAGGTGTCGGGACTGACAGCACTGTTAGCAGGCTTATCTGCTCTTTGTGGATGCAATGCATTTCCAACACCAGAACCATCCAGTGATAGTGGCACTGAAACTTTAAAGATACCAGAAAACACACCATTTATAACTTTTTCTCAAGAACTCGCCGATTACATCACTCAGCCGGAACTTCGAGCCACAATCTTTACGATTGATGAAAGTCTTGCTCATAGTACCTCTCCCGATAGACTCGCAGAGGTGTATAAATCGGTCGTACTAAAACAAGGCGGAACTATCAATGAAACAGAAAAAAATGATTTATCTTCTTTTGTAAGTGTTACTAACAGTAGATTCATCGTTTTAGGCTCTCAACTTGAGACCCAACTTCATAACACCAATTCATTTGAGCAATTTGCTTTTCTAAGTAATCAGGTTCAAGAGCATTTAATTAGAGGTTTGATTGATGTTTCTTTTCAGCATCTACATGCTGAACATACTAATAATTTTGATCTTCTCTGTGCACAGATTAATCGCAAGATAGAGTTGATGTTACTTGCTAATCACTGGGCAAGTTGGTTTGAGCTTAAAAGAGTTGAAATTAACCAAATATCACCACTCACTCAAGAGCAAGACAAAACAACTAGCCGATGGATCAACGAGTGGAGAAAAATCGGTAAATTAATTCACAGACAACTGCTTAGTGAATATGAGTTTTTTAAGAGTAGGGGTTGGCAAGCTCATTGGGACGGTCAACCAAGTGAATTAAAAGAGTTGGTCGCAGATCAAACACATTGGTTAGAATTAGCCAACAATGTTTCCTCAATTAGTGAGTGGCAATCCCTAATAAATCAATACTTTGCTACTAGAATTGAAACTGAGCCAGAATTTGCAGCAGTTTATCAACAACAGCATGCATTACTTAGCCAGAATTCAGAAGCAATGCCTATTAGCGAAGTAGCTAAAACTCTTAATCCCGACGGCATCTTTTTTACTCAGACTCAAATGGTAGCTATTGAAAATGGAATGTTAAAGATTCAATACTCTAATCAAAAATGTTCATTCAACTATACCGAGTCAGTACCATTGAGTGCGCTTGGCTTAAAAGACAATACTCCCCTTGATAAACTTTTTTTATACGTAGATCAGATTAGTCCTCTTTATGTAGAACTTAACGGAAAACCATCGCTCACACTATTAATTTCTTTACACAAAGAATTAATACCAGCTGAGTATCAAGCAGATAATTTTTATTTAGTCGCTAGTGAAATAATTATTCTAACTACCGCTGACTACACTGACAAATCAATTGATACAAAAATCAATAGTCAGCCCTCATCCCAAAAAGTATTTAATACTTTAGATCAACTAAACACACTCACCGAGCTTCAGTTTACAAAAGGAACCACTCTGGAAATTAGCAAGCTTCATCTTGAACCCACTCAAATGATGAGCCTTATTCTTTCTGAAGATGATACCAACACAGCAATTCAGGGAATAGATCAGGCAATTAGTGAGTTTGGAGGCAATTTTCATTACCGCCAACTAGCGTTGGCCTCTCCAGAAACTGCTTTGTATAGAAAGACAGATGATACAACCTTTAGTGCTGTCGGTTCACTCAAACAACTCGCAGGTTATGAAAATGGCTTAGTCTTACCAGTTATTCCAGACAAGTTGCTTAATACCGATGCAATCAATCGAGTTCTTGGAGTTTTAAACCAAACTGGAAAAAATGTATTTTTGCCAGTCCCAAATACAGATCTCTACATTGCTTTAGATGATATCTCGGTAAAAATCATTGGGCAAAAATCATCAGCCTCTTATTATGCCAATCGATATAAATTAGCCAATCTACTCATAGCACTTAATAGAATCAGATTTCCTGATACAAAACCTAAAAAATATCGTTCACCTCCCTCATCACCAAAACCAACCCTTACTTTATTGGAAGAATTACAAGATTTTTTCAGCATGAGAACTGTAGCAGCTATCACCAGCAATCCTCAAAATCATCCCTTAGTTGGTATACCAGCTATTATGAGCTATGGATCCAGAGATAATAAAGAGTCATACTTACCTTATATTCCCGGGTTATCCCAGTACTATCAACAACTTGTTGAAATGGAACAGAACGAGCGACTGTTTCTTGATGGATCAAGTTTGCCCAATAAAAAAACGATCTCACTAGATAATTAAAAAAGCTTTAATCTACTCTTCAACCTGTTTTTTTATAAACCGAACTTCTTTCATAATTTGAGTTGCTACAATTAACCTGACAGGGGATAAATACAAAAAGAGTGTCGATAAAACTCTCAAAAGAAAGTTCTTCGTTTCATTAAACACCATCAGCTTAAGTATTGTTTGTGATTTCGAGACTGGTACAAGTAAGAATTTTCCTTTTATACCCATTTTCATCAACCACTTTGGAGCCATTACCTCAAACTCAAACTGGGTATTTGTAACTTTTGTCACTCTAAACTTTAAATGAATAATTACTCCAAAAAATGTCTCTCTGGTGACAAAAATTGATTCCTTTTTAGCTAATGAACCAAACAATACTTCAATACCCTGATGAGTATTAAACCGATACTTTTTGGGGTTTTTTTCTAGAAACTTAAACCAAGCTACAACTTTTTCGACAGAGGCATCGATTACTTCCCTAGCTTGAATCTGACTAAATCTGTACAAACCCCGTTGTTCTTCTAAGGCTGACTTTTCAAGAAAAAATAAATAAATAAACAACCCATAAAAAGACAAGATTGTCCAACACTCAAAAGCCCACAGTCTACGTTCAAACATTTGAGTAGTTCTTGGAGATCTTATATAAAAATAAAATGCATATAAAAACCCAAAAATATAGTTTATATTAATAAAAATCTTAAAGTAACGTTTAATCTGATATGAGCGCATTTCCCCAAAAGAAATTGGGGTGGTGACTTTATCAAGAAAATGATTAAGATTAAGTGACATAATGTTATTATAACCCGTAAGATTTTTATGCTTCATTATTCTCTGGGCACGATCTACATCACCAAAAAAACTCATCAATATATTGATAAAGTTTTGCAAACAAAAAGATTAAGCTATGGACCATTTTGTAAAAAATTTGAAAAAGATTTTGCAAAGTTGCATCAATCTACTGAAGGAATTGTTTGTAGCAGCGGAACCAATGCCCTGAGAGTAATCTTTGAAGCACTAAAGATTAAGTATCGATGGCCTGATAATAGTGAAATAATCGTACCTGCCACCACTTTTGTGGCTAGCATCAACGCCATTATTCATTCAAATCTAAAACCTGTTTTGGTTGATGTGGAAAAAGATTCTTTTAATATCAATCCTAAGTTGATCGAGGCAAAGATTTCCAAAAAAAGTAAGGCTATTATGCCCGTCCATTTATTTGGCAAACCTTCAAACATGTCGGCCATTAATAAGATCTCAAAAAAACTTAACTTAGTAGTTGTTGAAGATTGTTGCGAAACCGTTGCTTCACACCACCAAAAAAGAGCGGTGGGGAGTTGGGGAGTAGCTGGAGCATTTTCAACTAACTCAGCGCATATTCTTGCAACCGGCATTGGTGGGGTTATCACCCACCAGTGATAGCGAGTTAGCTTTGTTAATGAGAGGTCTAATTAATCATGGGAGAAGTTCAAACTACCTGTCAATTGATGATGATGACAAAATTGAGTCGTCAAAAAAATTTAATCAGTTAGTTGATTCACGCTTTATTTTCCCAAACATTGGCTTTAGTTTCAGACTTAGTGAACTTGAAGCAGCCGTTGGACTAGTTCAACTTGAAGATATAAAAATTCTCATACAAAAGAGAATAGAAAATGTTATGTATCTTAATAAAAAACTCGCACATTTAGAAAAATGGCTAAAATTACCTCGGCAAGATAAAGATAACAGTCATGTTTATATGGCTTATCCATTAGTTTTAACTACTCAAGCTCAAAAATTGCAACGTGACTGTCTAAAAAATCTAATCTACTTTTTAGAGAGTAAACAGATTGAAACTAGACCACTGATGCCAGTTATCAACCAGCCCGCATACAAAAAACTTAAGTTTAAACAAACTGATTTTCCTGTTTCCTCTTGCCTACTTAACTCTGGATTTTATGTCGGCTGCCATCAAGATTTAACGAAAAAAGAGCTTGATTACTTTATTAAGACCATTACATCATTTTTCAATAATCTAAGTTCTCAATAATGAAAAATCCGCAAATAGCCATCGTTGTGCCCACCTATAACGAAAAAGATAATATTCCAGTCTTAATTGAGAGCATTAATAAACAGCAAAAAAATGCAACAATATTTATAGTTGATGATCAATCCCCAGATGGTACCGCAAAGGTTATTAGAAAGTTACAAAAAAAATACTCAAATCTTAAGCTAATTAGCAACTCCTTAAAAATGGGTAGAGGCAATGCCGTAATTGTGGGTTTTAAAAAAGCCCTTAAAGATAAAAACTTCAAAATATTTATTGAGATGGATGCTGATTTATCTCATCAACCTACTGAGCTTAATCAACTAATAAAAATTGTTAAAAAATCAAATAAAAATGTAGCCATTGCCTCACGTTATACTAAAGGCGGCAAAACATTAAACTGGCCAATCTATCGAAAAGTTTCAAGTTTCATTGCTAATCATCTTCTTGGAATACTACTTGATTTAAAGCTATCTGATTACACCAATGGATTTCGAGCATACTCCAGAATTGCTATTAAAGAGATCTGTCAACAGCAACTTGTCACTACTAGTTACTTTACTCTGACAGAAGTAGCTCTGATTTTAAAAAAAGCTGACTTTGTTTTTGTAGAAACACCTTGTGTTTTTCCAAATCGTACTAAAGGCAAATCAAATACATCAGTTCGTGAGATTCTAAATAACCTAAAAGATTTTTATAAAGTAAAAGTTCGTTATCACTAAACCGTTTTGGAGAGAAAATGAGTCAGCTTCAAAATAATCAGCCATCAGTTCAAAAAGAACAGCTATTTGATATAAAATTTAACACCAAAATAATCAGTGCAATTATTATTTTGGTGTTTTTTATATTACTTTTATTTTTGCTTCATTCCAAGTTTCCAATATTTATGGATGAGGCCTTATATTCTGACATCACCAACAATTTTATCAGGGGCAACGGCTTTGGCACCTCGCTTTTTAAAGATTTCATTCCTTACGTCGAGAGATACTCGTATTGGTATCCACCAGTGTATTTTTTAGTATTAGCTACAACATATTTACTATTTGGAGTTAGTATTACCACCGCTAGATTATTGAGTTTATTGTGTGGATCTTTGGTGTTAACTTCTATTTATTTTTTAACTAAGCATTGGTATCGATCAGATAAAACAATAATTATCACCTTAATTGTTTTAGCTACCGATCACTATTTTCAAGACGGCTCAATTGTCGCTAGAATGGAAATTCTAACTTTATTGTTTGGAGTATTTGCCCTACATCATCACTTGAATTTTCTATCAAAAAAGACTACCTCACATAACTTGGCAAGTGGAGTTTTTTCAGCACTTTCATTGTTAACTCATCCTACTGCAGCAATTATTTTGATTCCTATTATCATCAGCCTAACTTTTCAAAAAAAACTAATCTGGAAAAAGAGGATAACCAACCTTGCCATCTACGGATTACCCATCGTTTTTTGTTTATCTATATGGATAGTTAGTTTTTGGAAAAATAAAGAAATATTTCTAGTCCAAAACATCGTTCAGCTACATCGTAAACAATATAGTTCTTCATTTGTTATTGAAACCTTTAAATACAAATATTTACACAGAATAGTACTTTCAGTTTATTATCTTTCTAATCTATATTTCGTTATTTCTTTGTTAATTAAAAAAGAGTTAAGAAGCTTAAAAAGATTTTTATTAGCTTGCTTAGTTCTTACCTCCAGTATATTGCCCATATTATTTAAAGAGATGTGGTACTTAATCTATACTTCATTTTTTGGAGCAATTGTTTTGTCATTAAACATAGAAAATTTTTTAACTTCAAAAAAAATAAAATTATTAGCAATATTAGCGATTATTGTTCCTGTTATTAACAGCGCCATCTTTTTTAACAGAGTTAACGAGATCAACAACTCTCATGATTATTTTGAGTTATCACAAAAACTAGCTAGCTATCTACCTGCTAAAGCCAAGGTTTTATCGGCCAGTTATCCCGACCCATTCTTTTATATTGAAAAGGAAAGACCAGATGTCCAAATGAGAGTCACTCCCAATAATCCCGAAAGTGAACCAATAGATGTTGATGTTTATAATAAAATTTTTAATGATGTTGATTACATTATCGCTTCATATTTTTTAAACAACTACATATATCAATATATTGAGATGAATCAAGAAGAAATTTTATATGATAATTATGCCGAAACAGGAAAAGAAAGAATCTGGGTATTAAAACTTAAAAATAAAGAACTTAGAAAACCGATACAAAGCGAGTTGACATGGACGTACCCACAGTTACAGTAAGATTTTAATATTTAATAAAAAATTATTTGAAAAGAATTAAGTTAATCATCATAATCGTATTAGTTTGGATAATAGCCATATTTTTTAGTTTATATCCTCACTATTATGCCTCTAAAAATACTCCAGATGGCTATGTTTTTTCTGGACAAGCAAGCTGGTTTGATCCTTGGGATATCAATGTTTACGTTTCAGCAATAAATTGGGGTCAAAACCATGACTTTTTAATGGAAAATGTTTATGATTCTACTCCCAATAAACCAATCTTTTACTATCCGCTATACAGTTTAACGGGAAATCTACTTAAAAATATTAACCCATTTATTTTGTTCTATTGTCTATCAATAATCACCAGCTTAATCCTGGTTATTACCATAATCTTTTTTCTAAAAAAAATTTATAAAAGAAATTCAACTGTATTTATCTCAACTCTAATTGTTTTATTTGCAGGGGGATTAGGATTTTTAACGTATCCTTTTCATGATTCACTCGATAGCAGTATGACCTCATTCTCTTTTCATAGTGCCATTCAAAGACCTCATGAGGGCATGGCTGTTTCAGCATATATTTTTTTATTAATGAGTCATTACTACTATTTAAATCACCAAGATCAGAAAAAACAAAAAAAGTGGTTATTTAGTCTTTTCTTTTTTTTGTTAATCACCTGTTTATTTTATCCTTATTATTTATTAAGTTTTATTTTAATTGGTTCTTCTTTATTTATACTAACGCCAACCAAAATTAAGAAGGATAAAATCATCTGTTGGTTTATCTTAATACTTCTAGGAACTGCTGAAGTTTTGCTAATGCAAAAGAACTTGGCCTCCAACCCAAGTTTTTCTGGAGTAATTAAACAAAAGTTATCAAACCCAACAGTCAGTTCACTTTTTTTTGGTTACGGATTATTGCTGATTCCTCTTTTCCTTAATCTGTTCCGTTTTAATAAGCTAAGCAATCTTCAAAAGTATTTATTTACTTGGTCAATGATAAGCATCACTCTCTCATTTTTACCAATTGGGTTTGCCCGTTTTTATTTACGAAGTTCTCTTTTTCCCGTAATCTTGCTAATGATTGATTTACTTAAAGAAATTTCTAAAAAGGTAAATCAAGAATCTACTGAAAAGTTTTTTTTTACTCTTCTACTAACATTGTTTGTCATTACCTCAATGACTTCTGGGAGTATTTTCTTTAAACGTATCCTTGAAACTAAAACCTTAAATCCTTGGTATTTTACCAATATTAATGACTACAAAATAATTGAGTATCTAAAAAACTCAACAAAAACTCTCGACGGAGTTTTGAGCAATTATTATTTAGGAAATTTGATTCCCGCTTATTCAAACAATAGAGTCTATCTTGGACATTCCCTACAAACACCTGATTTTACAAATAGAACTACACTTGCCCAACAGTTTTATTCCTGCTCGTTAAGTCAAGAGGAAACAAAAAAATTTCTTATATCAAACAACATTGAGTTTGTAGTATTTTCTAAACAAGAAATGGATAAAACTAATAATATAGCTGATAATTGTGAATATTCATTTTTAAAGAAAGTCTATTCAACAAAATCTGGCGACATTTATCAACTTTCTTATTAAGTATTCTTTCTATGTCTAAACATTTCAAATGATTGTCATAGTTATTTCTTTATATCAATCTCTATTGACAAATAAATATGTATAAGTATTTAATAGACTTATATTATTAATGTGTATAGGATGAGTGCTAAACTGCCATTAGCCAAGTTTAACCTCCTGCCCTATAGAAAGAATCTTTATGAATAAGAAAAAAATACTGGCGAGTAGCCTGATTATTGCCGTCGTAGGCACCGCAGGATACTTCGGATCTCAAGCTCTGTTTACTGATACCGAGACATCAACAACAGCTAACTTTACAGTTGGAACCTTAGATCTAGATGTTGATGGTAATAATGGCCAAGCTTTTGATAACTTTCAAGTCAGTAATATTGGCGCAGATGGCACTGTTGAAGGTGGTAGAACTTGGACAATTAATAACACAGGTTCACTTCCAGGTCGCCTAACTTTTTCATTGGCAAGTCTTGAAAATTATGACAATGGATGTAATGAACCAGAAGAGTTAGTCGATACAACCTGTGCAAATCCCGGCCCAGGAGAAGGAGAGTTAGGAGGTTATCTAAATAGTGTAGTAAAACTCAACGAAGAATCGATCGTTAATACAACTCTAGCTAATGCAAATATTGATGAGTTCCAAACTCAGTGGTTAGCAAACACAATCCCAGGTCAAAGAGTAATTCCTGCTGGTGGTAGTGTTACCGTGACGATGGACTGGAATATTGATCATGACGCTTACGGAAATGAAATTCAGAGTGATAGCTTAGATTTTGATGTGGTTTTCACACTGGAACAAATGGCTCCTGCTAGATAGTATTTAAGATCATTAGCGCGCTCAATAGCTTACTAAGCTATTTGAGCGCGCTTCTCTTTTCAAAAAATTCTCTATGTCAAAAAAAAATTCACCAAGACAGATATTCTTCACGATTATTTTTTACATAGCGATTTCGTTTGTAATTGTATTGTTAATTTTGGGTTGGATATTATCTAATAGAAGCCCCTTTCCATATCAGACATATGTAATTCAATCAGGCTCAATGGAGCCATCAATCATGACCGGAGATATTATCGGTGTCAAACAAGAAAATGAGTATAAACAAAAGGATGTCATAACTTTTTCTGACAGTTCAGAAAGAGTTATAACCCATAGAATCATTGAAATAAATGAAGAAGTTCATCAATATGTTACTCAGGGAGATGCCAATCAAACCCCTGACCCACATCCAATCAAACAAGATCAAATCATTGGTAAAGTCGCATTCGTAATTCCCAAGCTTGGATTCGCTGTCGCTTTTGCTCAATCAAAAACCGGTATAGCAATTCTGATAGGAATCCCAGCGGTACTGATCATATATGACGAGCTTCGAAAGATCTTTGTTGAAGTAAAAAAATAGTCACGATCATGTTAACAAAGCGCTGGCCAAAACTACTCGTGCTGGCGATCGGCTTAATCCTCATCCAATCAAAATTTACAGATGCAGATTTTATTGTTAAAAAGTTTTTAACTGACAATTTTTTTAGAGCTAGTACGCTAGATTTTTCAAATCGGCAAACGGCAAACGAGTTACCAACCTCTACTCTTTTTAATATCACTGGCATCATACCAGGCGGATTTGAGACTTCCTCAGCAAGAATTAAAAAAGAGGGTGAGATGCAGTTTTCATATATCATCTCACCACAATTCACAAATAGCAGTGTTCTTTGTGAACAACTAAAGATGTCTGTATATAACAGACAACTCCAGCAACTTTACTCAGGAGATTTAATTTCATTATATATTCAATCAAAAGTCGAAGATAACTACAGTGATCTAATTTTTATTTTGTCCTTAGATTCTGATGTAGGAAAAAATAAACGCTGCGACTTCAATCTAATTATTGAAACTTTAGATATTAATAACAACTTAAAAAAAGGTTTTTGGGATGAAGAAATCTTACAAAATTTTATTTCAAGCTAAAAGGCTTTATACTAAAACTATGAAAATGGTTGTTAAAACAAGAATATACTGGACTAAATCTCTTTCGTTAATAAACAATAACTTTTGGGTAATTAAAAAGACTGCCTATGTATCTTTATTATTTTTTTTCATTCTTATCTCACTTTCAGGCTATTTTTTAGGAAAAGAGTTGCCAGGAAATCAACGTTTTTTAAGAGTTACCACCAGCTCAATGGAACCGTCAATAAAAAAAGATTCCATTATTTTGATTAAAAAAATGGACAATTACCTTGAAAATGAAGTTGTTACCTTTCGTCCTGAGTCATTAACTGTTGGTCCAGAATTACCAAACAGCATTACCCATCGAATAATTAACAAACAGAAATTTAGTCAAGAGCAGTGGTACTACCAAACCAAAGGAGATCATAACTTCATTGCTGACGGTTGGATAAAACATTCTCAAGTAATAGGAAAAGTTATCTTCAAAGTACCTCAGTTAATAAGCAAGTTAATATTTCGCTTTCTCGAACCTCGATGGTTAAGAGTAGCAACATTATGGATTTCTCTTGTATATATAATGATCACTGAAGGTAAAAAAGTCACAAATGAACTTAAAAAACCTTCCAAAAAAAATCTTCATAAACAAGTAAAAAAAAGAGTTAGCCTATAAAAGGACGCTCACCATTTTGATTTGCAGGACCATCAGCTTTTTCTCCTCTTACTTTATCTCCACTCGCTTTAACAGGTTGGAACAAAACAAGCAATGAAACTAAACAAATAAAAATTGATAAAATGATCTTTTTCATATCTTTATAAAATATTTATTAACGAAAATACTCCTCAATAATAATGATCGGTCTTCTGGGATTAGTGCAGCCGTAAATAAAATCCATCGAATCAAAGGGATATCGAGTTAAATCACATCTCGCATATGGATCACTGACGCAGTACTCTTCTCTAGTTTCTTTATAATGACTTAGGCACAACTCAAAATCTCCGCTTTCTTGTGTAGCATAATAAAATTTTACCAACTTTCTCTGACCCTCAGGACAAGGAGTACAACCATGATTTTGTAAACATAGACTACCACAACCCCAATCAGTTGTTGAAAAATGTGTACATCCCCATTTAGCAAAGGTGTCAGACTCTCCAAAAGTCCAAGCAAAATTTGGCCATTGAGGATCAAAATCTCCACAAACATCAGCTTCTTCTTCTACTGTTGGAGTGACTGTAGGAGACGGCGTTGAAATTAACTCAATCCCTCCAGATATATCATAAGCTGAGGGATCGATCTCCGCCATCACCGACGAAAAACACAGATAACAGCCTCCCTGTGGACATTCCTCAAGCTTTTCACCGCTAACTGAATATATGCTAAGGTAATGGTCTCTAAATGATTTTGATTTTGGCAAGAAACAGACAGCTTTATTTTGAAAAGAATCAACAACAGTCAGAAAAATATTTGGTAAATCCTTTTGATGTCCGTAAATAAATGAAGGCTTGATCTCAGCAAAATCCATCAATTGATAAAGAGTTGTTATCCCAAAATTTGAATCCAGGGGTGCAGCAACCACATCACTTAAAATCGGGACCGACTCGCTTCTAGCTTCTACACGATCAATGGCATTGTAAAGTTCAGCACTAAAGGTTAATGACTTTGTGTCTCGACCACGGTTTATCTGTTCTATTGGATCTAGAGCAATTAAAACAGTAATCGATAAAATTGCGAAGATTACAATCACAATCAAGATTTCGATTAAGGTAAAACCCAAACGATGGTGATTTTTTTGCATACTGTTGGAGTTCAGTTAAGTGGTATTTCTTAATAGATTATGGGTTTATACACAAACTATGATATAATATTCAATCTAACAAAGGAACAGCCAATAGTTCAAGTTCGCTCAGGTTTTTTGATTCTTCAAAAAATTGTCTCAAACCTCCAACTTTTTTCATTTTGTCTTAAATTCCTTTAATTAATTAAAAGGAAGTATGTCTAGTTCAAGAAGCAGTTATTATAGAAAAAGACCAACAAGAAGACTTGGTGGTTCAAGACGAATCAAGATTTTTGATCCCACTAATTTGATTAATAGATCAGAGATTTCTCACACAGATGCAAGCAAAAATTCAGATTATCAAATAAATAATCAGTTTAATGATTTTTCAATTTGTGATCAGTTAAAGAGAAACATCGCCGACTGTGGCTACGTAACTCCAACTCCAATTCAAGATCAAGCTATACCTCATATTCTTGAGGGAAAAGATTTAATTGGACTTGCAAATACTGGTACCGGAAAAACAGCAGCTTTCCTAATTCCTCTAATTCATCAGGTGGCAAATGATAATCAAAAAAGAGTGCTGATAATGACTCCTACTAGAGAACTTGCTATTCAAATCGAGTCAGAATTTAGAATCTTTGCTAAAAATTTAAGAGTTTTTTCAGCTTTATTTATCGGAGGAACATCAATGAGTTCTCAGATAAGAAACTTAAAAAGGTCTCCACATTTTATAATCGGCACACCAGGTAGATTAATTGATTTAACCAAAAGAAAAAAACTTGATTTAAATTCATTTTCTACACTTATTTTGGATGAAGTTGATCGTATGCTAGACATGGGTTTTATTAATGATATGGAGTATGTAATCAAACTGATGCCAGCTCAAAGACAGACCCTCTTTTTCTCAGCAACATTGCCAACTCAGCTAAACACGATAATCTCTCGTTTTTCAAACAACCCAATTAAGGTCGAAGTAAAAAGCCAAGAGACAACCGAAAATGTTGAACAAGGTATCGTTAAAGTCAATGGTCAATCAAAAGTAGAAATTCTAAATAAACTTCTTAGAAGAGAGGGCTTTGATAAAGTCTTAGTTTTTGGCAGAACTAAACATGGATTAAACAAGTTAGCCAAAGAGTTATTTGGTAGAGGTTTTAGAGTAGCCACTATTCATGGTAATAAATCTCAATCTCAACGACAAAAAGCATTAACTCAATTTAAAACTGAAAGAGTCCAAATTCTTTTAGCTACTGACGTGGCTTCACGAGGATTGGATATTAATGATGTTACCCATGTAATCAATTATGATTTGCCAGAATCACAAGAAGCTTATATTCATCGTATTGGCAGAACTGGGAGAGCTAATAAATCTGGGATAGCATTGAGTTTTGTTGATTAGTCATTGAGTTTTGGCACTTTTTTTAGAATAATAAAGTCGCTAATGATCATTGCTGCACGAATTCATCCAAACTCAAAAAAATCCGAAGTAGTCAAAGATGAATCTGGAAAACTTGATGTTTATGTTGTCGAGCCAGCAATCAACAACAAAGCCAACCTTGCTTGCATAAAAGTTCTATCTAAATTCCTTAAAATTAAAAAGTCTCAGCTGATATTGATTAAAGGTGAGAAGTCAAAAGAGAAAGTTTTTTCTACACTATAAAAAATTCTTTTAACACAAATAGCTATACTTAAATAAATTTTTGAATGTATCAAAAGCTATCGACCAATACCTCTCCTTCTACCAGCATTTTTTAGCCATCCTCTCCAACTTTCAATGTCTTCTCCTGACCTTGTTTGTTCACGAGTTTTTTCCTTTTGAGGCTGTGGAGTCTTTATTCTGTTCATAAAATCATATTCTGATAATCCCACACTATGACCCAAAGTTCCTTGATCTAACCAGTGCATTGCTAATAAAGAAGAATAGTCCATTTTTGATCCATCAGTCTCATATCTATCTTTCAACTCATTAAGAAATCCTTTTCTAACTTGCTCAACATAATCACCTCTATACCCCTCAACTGTTTGAGCAATGGGACCATCAAGTCCAGACAAACCACCAAAACCCAAATATTTTGAACTCATAAACTCTTTTTGACCATTCTTTCCAATCCTAAAATTAACTACATATTTTCCTAAAAAAGTAGCTTCTGGATTTCGATCTGTCATCATTCTACCTCCAACACTTGTAACAACAAAAGGAGGCACTTTAAAAATTTGATAAATTTTTTCAATATTACCTGCAAATTGTCCCACAGATTCAGGATCACCCATCTCAGAATTTTCTGACTCAGAGTATTCCTCAGCGTAGACCTTAGTCCCGTCAGGTAACTCGATTTCAGTAAATGACTTAAATCCTTCGGGAGTCTTCATCATAATCATTACTGTTTCCCTAATAAACATTGCCTCATCAACAGCACTCAAGTCTTTATCAACTACAGAAAAGTCTTTCCAAGCAACCATTCTTGATTCTACTGGTAACCCATATCTATTTGCTTGCTCGGCTAGTAGTGAGCAAACTTCGACGTAATTAGCTAACTCTACCTGCAATTGTGGATACTCTTTGGCTACTTCCCAAAGATAATCAAATACTGTACTAAATTCCTCGTCTCTTGAACCTAGCTCTACCTGTTGAACAGTTATAGAAGTTTCTCCCCAAGGTTTTAAGACTGTTCTCCATAAATTTTCATCTAAAGGCAAATTTTTAATCACCTCGATGAGTCTTCTCTCACTTTCTTCTAACAACTCATAATCAACAGACCAAGTATCACTATCGTAACTAATAGCACCACTTTCCGGTCTTGGTCCAACTATTGCTGCAACAGGAGCCGATAACGTTGGATCTAGATAATTGATAGGCGTGGCTAATTCAGGAGTTTGTGTCATAAGAAATCTAATTTTTAAATATTAGTAATTAATTAACAAAATAACTAGTATATTTTATTACAATGCACTTCATAAGTAAATTTATTGAAAATAAATCACATTTTAGACAAAAAACATTCCTTGTTTTATAGTAGGAATGTGAAGAAAAATTTTTCCAAAAAAACTTATTTATCTTCAGGATTTACTATAATTGAGATTATTATCATAATGGTTATTGTTTCAACTCTGGTAGTTATTGTTTTATCAGCCCTAAATCCTCTTGAACAGATTAACCGTGGGCGTGATAGTTCATCGTTATTACTTGCTAGCGAGTTTATTAAAACAACCGATCGTTTTCAAGCAATTAATCAACCACATCCTTGGCAAGAAGATCTTTCAGCTGAACCACTCAGTAGTGACCTTTCTAAAGAAATAATTGAAAAATTTATTTCAGCAAATGAGTTAAAAAACTCCTACATTAACCAGAATACTCAAAAACTAGAAAAGATTTTTATA
>Ga0123335_1003757_pt1 | contig 20622 bp, 13 predicted proteins | sample BiotimSIPDNA_2_FD_89707 | JGI IMG/M metagenome (GOLD analysis project Ga0123335, IMG submission 89707) | Anaerobic biogas reactor microbial communites from Washington, USA - Biogas_R2 time_0 SIP DNA | ecosystem: Engineered > Bioreactor > Anaerobic > Unclassified | place: Washington, USA...
GACTGGTACACAATCCTGGCCAAAAACCACGTGAAGCCCATATCTCACCATCATTAACCCTTGAATTGTGATTGGAACCAATGGTTGCACCAGCAGCAATATTACATTGTCCGCCAATTGCAGATGCAATGAGAAAGGAATTGTTATGATGCTGTGCATGAGATGGAAATAAAAGGCAATGAGCAATTTCACAACAGGAGATAGCAGAATTATCTCCAATATAAGAGTGCATTATCCTTGCACATTGAGATGTCGATACATTGTTGCCGGTAACAACTGAATTTAACTGTGTACCAGAGTCAATACTGTTACCAAAACCGATCAATGTATTCCGCAATTGAACGCCAGCTCCAATAAATGATGATTCGATATCATCACTGCGTATAGTAGTGTTAAGTATAACCTCAGCACTGTCTATGATGGCGTTTTTACCAATTTTGCTGTCACGAATACTTTTTATATTGCGTAATACCGATTCGCTTCCGATTTGGGCGTTTAAACCGTAATAAACAGAACAGGTTGTATCTGTTATCTGTTCAAGACGTTTAATAAAATCTTTGTTTTCCCTATATTTTGCCCATAAGAACGCATCCGGACAAATTATTCCATCAAAAGGAATTATTGCACGTCCTCCATTTTCATTAATGAGATCAATACAGGAATAATCACCGCATTTTGAAATCCCGTTTCCGAATTTTGCAGAAGAAGAGGATACAAGCTCTCCTACATTATGAATAAGAACTTCATGACCTATTTCATAATGTGAACAATATTGAAGGTTATTTATTGCAACAAAATGACCTATTGTACAATCTACGAAGGTGCTGTTGTATAAACCTAAAGGTATCGAAAAGCCAGATCGATCCAAAAAACCCTTTTTAATTGCTCCAATTTTAATATTTCCAAAAAAACGACAATTGGAAACATGATCAGGGATAAATTCATCTGCAACCATGATAGAATCCCACGACTGAGCATAATTACCCTGTTTTATCAGAATCGATTTTTCTTCTGAAGAAAGGTGTCTGTAACGATCATTGTTATGAGGTGATTCAATTTTTTCCATTAATTTCTCCATATTGGCTGGAAAACACAGAGATTGGTTAAATAATCCTTCTAAAATTTGCGTTTATGCTTTGACCGCATCTGTTTTGCCAGATTAAAAAGATAAAGTTTTTCCCACTGATGCCACTCGTTGTAGAACTGAAACTTTCTTTCAGCCATTTTATACTCAGGTCCATGTATAACATTTCTTCCATTCTTTTTATAGGGTGGTATTTTTATATGAAGCATTTCATGATACATAACAGCTTCAATGGCAAATCCGGGAACATCCGGATGATTATATACACCCGCAATAGTTATAAGATGAAATTTAGAGCCATTATTGTCTGTTTTTGTTGTTTGATAAGAAGTTGTTGAAGCATAAGAACCCCATCGGACGATTGCTTTTATCGTATTCTCAAAATACTGAGAATTGATTTTATTAAAAACTTTTGTTAGATCATATCGGTTACCTTTGGTTTTGAATTGAAGAGATTGAGGATTAATAGTTGATGTTTTTTGAGTTACAAAGAGCTGGCTGCTTATGTATTGATGAATAATGTTTTCAAGGCGTGATCTTAATGGTTGAATTTTTTTTTTCTTTTTTCCAAATTTACATAAAGGCAAAAGTGCCCATTCTATAAGAGCTTTTTTAATTTCATCCGGAGCTTTTTCCATAAAGGCAGGGACATTTAGTATCCGTGAACCTGTAAGATTACTGATTTTTACATTCCAGCTTTTCATCATGCGTGGATTAAGTCTTATTGACAGCTTTCTGATCCCTTTGGTAGACAGAAGATCATCAAAAGAAGAGTTTCCAAAAAGCTGCAAACTGGTTTGATTGTATTTATCCATGTTTTCAGGTTTATAAAATACTCTTTGGAAAAAGTTTTACCGCAATTAATTCATTAGATCCAGATAGTAATATTTCAAACCGCAAAAAAAACGATTAGCATGAATTTCAAATGAAATCTCTTGGTCTGATTAAATAAAAAGTGTCAAATTCGACATTTTATAATGCAAGTAATGTTCCAATTGTGTAGAATCATTAATAAACGTCTGTTTATTATTAAATCAATACAACACCTGATTAAGCAGACGGTTTTTTCCACGCGACAGTTCCAGAATCTCTATTTCCATCTTTTTTTCTGTAACTTTCTCGTATTTAAGAGTTCTTAGGATAAATCCGAGCTCTTTGGCACGCATTTTAAAAGGATCCCAGTACCGCCTGCAAGGATCTGCAATCCATGCTTTACCATCAGGCAACAACATTGAATTTATACATGAAAGAACAGGTTCTATCCATCTGGATTCGTATATAATGTCTGAAGCCGCAATAAGATCAAACCTTTTATTTAATCCGATGTTGCGCCAGTCACTGCACAGTACTTTAGGAATACAACCATTTAACATTATGTTTTGATGTGAATATCTGCAGGCATGATGGGAGATATCAATAGAAAAAGTTTTGCATTTACGAATCATGAAAGCTGTCGATAGTACACCCAGCCCGCATCCCAGTTCGCACACCTCAATATCTGTTTTGAAAGGATACTGTAAGATATAGGATAGAAACTGTTGTGCTGAAGGCCAGTGTTGAGCCCAGTATGGAAGAAACTGATCTTTGTTATAATCGCTATCACTTATACTATCAAGTACAATATCCGGATTTTCAGGACAAAAAAATTGAAGCGAATATCCTTCAGAAGAAAAAGCAAGTTTTTTGGGAGAAAAGGGGAGATCGTTGAAATCTGCAATTTTATTCATAAAAACTAAAAATACATATATACAGGAAAAGATGAAAAATAAAAACGCTTCAGATAACCATATTGACCATTCTGTTATATGCAAGTATAATTTAGCACATAAAGGGATGTTGAAGAAAAAAATATAAATAGTTATAATACTGTGGGATAAAAAACTATCTGATAAGGCCATTTATTGATAAATTATTCATTTTATCGTGGAATATGCAGGTTTAAAACAAAGAAAAAGGGGGAATGTTAGATAAAACAGATTTAATGGAATATTAATGTGATGAAAATTTTTGGCTGAATAAATATTACTGGAAATAGATTAAATCTTCCGTAAACGAAAAGGATGATCATGGGAAGTAAACATTGCAGATTATATGACGAGAATCTTGTACATAGCATAATAATATCGACAGGTTTATCTGTTCTTGAATATTATAAAAATAATGGAGAAATTGATATTGATGAGATTTGTGAATACCTTGAAAATAATGCTAACTGTATAATCGAAGAAACTATAGAACAATTGAACTCTCGTGAGAATTCAAAACAAAATACAGAAGATTTTTCAGATAATTCTGAATCAGAAGATGAATCGTGGTCTTTTCCAGATCCGGAAAACGATATATAATCTGTCAGATATTTAGTTTGTATTGCTATTTTGCAGGATAAATATTAATTTAGGTTTTTTTAAGCCGAAGTGGCGGAACTGGTAGACGCACCAGACTCAAAATCTGGCGGTGGCAACACTGTCCCGGTTCGATTCCGGGCTTCGGCAAATAAAATCCTTCTTGAATATTTCCTAATATGGTATTGTAAATAAATTCCATATGTTTTTATCCTCTTATTCCAGCCATTTCGTTGGTTTTAATAATTAATAATTCAGATAAGGACTTAATAATTGAAGAAATGATGGTCCATAGTAGCGCTTTATTAGTTACAATATTAGTTTTTTTTAAATTATCCACTTGTTGAGGTTTAGAATATATTTTTTGTAATGTGTAGTGTATTACAAATCCTGCAAAAAAACCGGCCAGAGCTATGTACGTTGTTGAGTAATTATGGTATCTTCTCATAAACTCTCTTTCGTTCCTTTTAGCGGATAATTAAAATACACATGCAAAAAGCAGAGCATATTTTTGTACAATGGGATGAATTTTTAAATACCTTCAAAAGGTCCTTTATTATGAATTTCAAAACCAGCAAAATTACCTCAAAATCAAGTTTTATTTTCACTACGCTGATTATGGATTCTAAACCAGTTAAGAGGTACCACTTGGAATTATTTTTTTTCGGATATAATTGACATATTATCCGATTTTTTAATTTGATAATGTACATTAAACTTTTTTTAAATCTTTCTTTTTGTAAGCCGGGGAGAAAAACATCTATCAGTTTGCATCAGATCAAGAATCAATACTGTATCAAGGTTTGTTAAAGTTTAAGCAGCAAATTAGGTGCTTCAAGAAGTCGGCAATTATAATCTCATGGATTTAATTGGAACTGTAACAAATAAACACACCACATAATCATTGAAATAACATTTCTAAACGGTGGAATAGGTATGAGTAAAGATACATGTGAAAAACTGCTTATCGAACTGCAAAAAGCACAAAATAAAATATGTGAACTGAAAGATTCACTTGACTACCAAAAAGTCAGGCATTTACGTGAAAGTGAACGGAAATATCGTAAACTTTTTGAAGAATCAACAGATTACATATTTACAATATCTTTTGATGGTTATTTTATTTCTGCCAATAAGTCTGCTTTGACTAAATTCGGGTATTCTTCAGAAGAAATTTCCAGAATACATTTTCTGGATCTGATCGATTCGTCATTCCATTCCCTGATTACTGAAATCAGTAATAAAAAACAGCCTGTTCATACATATTCTGAACCTTATGAATTACTTACCCACACACTCAATGGGGAAAATGTGTGGATAGAGGTAAGAACACGTATGATCAGGGAAAATAACCAGTTATCAGGTATTCAGGTAGTAGCTCATAACATAACGGAAAGAAAAAAGGGTGATGAAGAACTGCGCGAAAGTCGTCAAAGGTTTATGGAAATTGCAGAACTGCTTCCTGGAATTATATGCGAAATGGATCTTTCTTTCAGACTAACGTATGTCAATAAGATGGGGCTGAAAACTTTCGGTTTTACAGAAGAAGATTACAAAAGAGGAATTAATGTCAGTGAACTGATACCTGACGATATGCTGGAAAAAAAAGAAGTTGACATGTACAATCTTTGTCACGGCGATTATGGAAATCCTGTTTTATATACATTGCGAAAAAAAGACAAAACACCCATCTATGTAATTATTAATTCATCACCTATGGTCAAGGATAATAATATCGTTGGAATGCGAACCTGTATTATAGATATCTCCGACAGGGTCATTGCAGAAAAAAAACTGCGGTTAAGTGAGGAACGGTTCAGGACAATTTATGCTGAATCCCCCATAGGAATTGCCCTTTTCAGCTCAGAAGGTAATATGATTGACAAAAACCGGTCTTTCAAAAACATGTTTGATATTAAAAATGATACTGAAATTCACTTGTTTAAAAATGTAAATATTCCTGTTGAAAAAAGAGAAATGTTACTTAATGGTCAAGGAATCAGTCTGGAGCAGCAGGTAAAATCTGATAACGGAATCGACTTCAGGTATTACGACTGGGCTGTGACTCCAATTGGACTTCAGGAACTGGGGCCATCAATATTTCTGGCACAGGTTCAGGATATTACCGAGAAGAAACTTGCTCAGGAATTAAGAATTAAAAAAGAACGGGAAGCTACAGCTAGAGCTGAGGCCATGGTTGCTGGATTGCGTCGCGAATTACTTCAAAAAGCAACATTCAACAATATGGTAAGCAGAAGTCCGCAAATGAAAAAAATATTTGAAATTCTTCCACAGATTGCTAATGCTGCAGCAAATGTTCTGGTCTGTGGAGAAAGTGGTACTGGTAAAGAATTGATAGCAAAATCGCTTCATGAAATGAGCAGTCGAAAAAATAAGCCGTTCATTGCGATTAACTGCAGTGCACTCCCTGATAATCTCCTCGAATCTGAACTGTTCGGTTATAAAAGCGGCGCTTTTACAGATGCTAAACGGGACAAGCCGGGGAAATTTGCACTGGCTGAAGAAGGTACAATTTTTCTGGATGAAATAGGTGATATCTCTTCGGCAATGCAGGTAAAATTGTTACGTGTCATTCAGGAAAAAACTTATGAACCTCTTGGTGGTATTTCTACTATAACTGCAAATGTTAGAATAATTGCTGCTACCAATAAAGATTTGTCTTCAATGGTAAAAAGTGGAGAATTCCGGGAAGATCTCTATTATCGTATAAATGTTGTTACGATTACTCTTCCTGCACTTAAAAACAGAAGGTGTGATATACCACTACTCGTTGAGCACTTCATTTCCATTTTTAATGCAAGATATGGTAAGTCTATCCAGGGAATAGCAGATTCAACTTTGGAGAGGCTTCTTTCATACGATTTTCCAGGTAATATCCGTGAACTTCAAAATATCATTGAACATGCCTTTATTTTTTGCAAGGGGCCTGTAATTGAACAATCACACCTGCCTGGAGTTTTGAAAGATACAAAGACCGATGAAATAAATGCTGTTTCGAAAATAAAAAACCTTAATGAACTTGAATGTATCTATATAAAAAGTATATTGGAAGAAAGTGGCGGAAATAAGGTTAAAGCGGCTCAACGCCTTGGTATTCATAAAGCTACGCTATTTAGAAAAATGAAACAACTGGGTTTGAGTGAAAACTTTTCACGTCAAGGTACAAAATCTTAATTATTTTTTATCTAAAGTGATGGATCATTCAAACCTGAACATTCAGAAACTTTTTGCAAAATGTGGTTGTCTCTGGCTGCTTGGAATCATTTTTTTACTTGCAGCGGGTGGGTATATTCTGTATAGTCTTATCTGGGTAATACGTTTAATGCATACAAAAATAAAAATTTTTCTGGTTTTTTTGGGAGTTTGCTGCCTTATTCTGGGTGGTGGAGCTGTTTATTATTTGTTCTTTCCTTTGGAATCTGAGGATTCGTTTGAGTTACTTATCCCGGAAAATGCATCATTGTATGCCGTTGCAGATTCTTTAGTAAACAGAAAGGTTATTACAAATAAAAAAGCTTTTCTTTTCTGGCTTAGAATAAGTGGTATAGAACGAAAAGTTCAAGCTGGTAAAGTCAGTTTTGTAAAAGGAGAAGGGGCTTTGAGGGCTGCAGAAAAGCTGTTGAACGCAGTTCCTGTTGAAATATTATTAACTATTCCCGAAGGTCTTACTATTCATCAGATCGCACAACTTATAGCAGAACAAACAGATATAGATACTGCAGAATTCATCGAACTTTGTCATGATACTGCTTTTATTCATTCTCAAAATATTGATGCGTTATCACTGGAGGGTTATCTTTTTCCCGATACATACCGTTTGGGACAAAAAGAAAATGCTTATGAAATAATCAAAAAAATGGTATTTCAGTTTGAAAAAATTTATAGTGAGCTTCAAATCGACGAAAAAATAGGGTCAAAATATTCCAGACACGAACTGCTTACGCTGGCTTCAATTGTAGAAAAGGAAGCGACACTGGCCTCTGAAAGGACTCGAATCGCAGGGGTTTTCCATAACAGATTAAGGCTTGGGTATCCGCTTGGTGCAGATCCAACGGTAAGATATGCACTGCGTAAATTCAGTGGACCTTTAAGAGTTTCTGAACTGAACAGTTCCTCACCGTATAACACAAGGAAATATTCCGGACTACCTCCCGGACCGATCTGTTCTCCTGGCAAAGGAGCTCTTCAGGCAGCAGTTGCTCCCATGGACACCAAAGAGCTGTATTTTGTAGCTAAATGGGACGGAACTGGTGCTCACGACTTTTCTCTGACAAATGAGGAACACACAAGAAAAAAACTTGCTATAAGACGGCAAAATAAATTGCGTAAAAAACAGAAGGAAAAGGTGGTTAATTGCAAAGAAGATTCTCCAAATTAAGCTGTGTTGTTCTCTTTCTGATAATTTCAACGTGTCTAAAAGCTTTTCCGGAAACTATGTTACAACCCCGACGTCTGGTTGATTCACATACAGCAGGTGTAATTCCCAGAGCACACTTTGATTTTGAATGCCGAGTCTATCCTGCAGGTAATCCTGAATATGGGTCAGGTATACTTTTGGGAATGGCAGTTGGAATCTCAGACAGGTTTATGCTTGGTTTAAGCTATGGGGGAGAAGGATGGGTTGGACGAGGGAGAAATGCAATAGCCAATCCTCTTCCAGGGTGGCTCATAAAGTACAGGGTTTTTGAAGAAAGTTATGCATTTCCTGGAGTAGCAATAGGTTATGATCATCAGGGGTATGGTGGTCTTGCAGAAAAAGCTGGTTTTGGTTATAAAGGTTATATCTTTAAATCTCCAGGATTCTTTTTGTCTTTAAGTAAAAACTATCTTGTTTTCTCAAAAGCTCAGCTTGGGTTACATGGAATGATTAATTACTCTATGGAAGAGTATAAAACTGTTACATGGCCTAATTGTTATGCAGGCATAGACTTTGGAATCAATGAAGAACTTTATTTCGTTATGGAGTATAATATGGGTTTCAATCAAAAAGATCCTGATCCTCCAAATCGTGCTTTATATGCCAGAATTAATGAGGGATATCTGAATCTGGGAATAAGATGGGCTTTTTCACCAAGTTTCAATATAGAATTTGATGCCAAAGACGTATTTGAGAACAGAAGACGTCTTAATGGATCCACTCTGGGATGGGGCAGGGAGCTAAAACTTGTCTACATTGCTTCTTTCTAAGAGGAAAAACTTATGCACAAACTGCTTTTATCATTTTATGTATTACTGTTAACAACAGTTTATTCTTTGCATGCGAGCGATTCACATGTTTTGGATTCTTCACAACTTATTGCCGACAAAATTATTAAATCTGAAGTCCCTGTACTGGTCGATTTCTGGGCTCAATGGTGTGCACCGTGTCGTATACTGAATCCTTTGATAGAAGAACTTGAAAAAGATTTTAAAAATAAAGTCACGTTTATCAAAGTAAATGTTGATATCAATAAAGCTTTGGCTAAATATTTTGGAATCACAAAAATTCCTGAAGTTTTTATTTTGAACAATAAAACTGTTGTCAGAAAGATTTCTGGTGTCCAGCCAAAAGAAACTTATGTAAAAACTCTTAATGAAGTAATCGATTCTGTTTCCAGTTTTATAATCGAAACACCGGATCACAAATGAATAAAATTCAGCTTCTTTCTCCTGCAGGAAGTTTCGATATTGCAGAAGCAGCATTTCAGTATGGTGCTGATGCTATTTATGTTGGTGTGGGGCAGTATAATTTACGTGCTCACTCTCCGAATTTTCTTCCGCAAGATTTGCCGGAACTTATGAATCTAGCTAAAAATCATGGAAAACTGGTTTATGTTGCAGTGAATATTATGCCCGATCAGAATCAATTTTCAAAAATGGAACAGATGTTTGCCTCAATTGCAGAGAATAAAGCTATACCGGATGCCTTTATTATCAGTGATCCAGGTGTATTGCTTCTTTGTAAAAAATATTTTCCGGAAACAGCTCTGCATTTGAGTACACAAACAGGTACTTTTAATGATTACGCAATAAGATTCTGGAAAAATCAGGGTGTAAAAAGGATCATTTTTCCAAGAGAATTGTCGCTTAAACAGATAAGTGAATTATGTTCATTAAAAATTGTCGAAACTGAAGTCTTCATTCATGGAGCAATGTGTATGTCGATATCTGGCCGATGCCTTATGGGTGCATACATTGCTCAAAGACATCCTAATCTGGGAGATTGCAATCAACCGTGCAGATTCAAATATCGTATTTCACCATCTGAAACGAATTGCAAGAAAAACGGAGAATGGTTTGATGTTGAAGAGTGTGAAAACGAAAGTTATATACTCAATTCCAGAGATCTTTGTACTTTGGATATTTTACCGGAAATTATAAATAGCGGAGTAAATTCTCTCAAAATTGAAGGACGTAATAAAAGTATCCATTATGTTGCTTCTGTAGTAAAAACATACCGTGCTGCAATTGATTCCTGTTTGAAAAATCCTTCACAGTATAAGGTCTTACAAGAATGGAAAACATGTTTGGACAGGGTTGAACATCGTCCTTATACAACCGGGTTTTTTTGCGGTGAATTGCTGCTTCAGGAAGTATTTACATCTAAAGCTTCATCCAATGCCAGAATCGTTGGCGTTGTTAAAGCATTCCTTGATGGATTGCCTGTAATTGATGTAAAAAACAGTTTTTCTGCAAATGAAATGCTGGAGGTTTTGCCAGTTCAGTCTTCACTTTCATCTTACAAAATCGAATTATCCCAAATTACTGATTTAAATGGAAATACCATTAACATTGCTCCATCAAATCGTCTGATCAAAGCTTGTTGCAAAAGTAATCTTCGTCCTGGAGATATGCTAAGAAAAGTTATTTAGAAAAATCAATTCTTGTTAAATAATATTGAAAACTGAACTAATTCTAAACAGGCATGGTTTTGGATATAATTATAACCGTTTAACATAAATCTGATGACCTGATAAAAATCAGTGAACGATGACTTTGAATAATTGATTATAGGCGGTGTATAGAGCTGAAGGTTTGCTTTATATTTTATTTTCAACAGAAGTGGCTTGGGCATATTAATTGAGATCAATTATTATATTAATCCTTGTAAAAAAAATAAAATTAGATATAATTTTTTATAGCCGCAGCTTTAGATATGTTGCATTTTCCTGAAAAATACCAGATTCTTTGAGAAAATGATATGAAAATGAGAGCATTTTTAACAATACTGTTTTGTACTCTGATATTATTCTTTTTTTCATGCTATCATGGATACATTAAGCGATCTAATGATACAGAAAGTGCTGTTTTTTTACTTTGTAGTGTTCGCAAATCGGAACTGCCATACACAAATTCACAAAGATTTGGTTTTTTTTCAAGCAGATTGTGGCAAAATTACAAAGAAAACCTGAAACAGGAAATTGATGTATTTGGTGCAGTTCCGGGGTACATATTATGGTATCTACAAATGGGTGATGATTTTCCGATTAAAATTGCAGAACACAATAAAAGCCTTGGAATCTACACGGTTATCAATCAGGATTTGCGATCAGATGCGTTATCACCAGATGAAAATGAAATAGTCTTAAAAGAAATTGTAAACGGTAAGTGGGATTCTTATTTCAAAAGATTTGCTGCAATGGCAAGGGACATGGAGGTCAAAGTCTATTACAGGTTTGGATATGAAATGAACGGAAACTGGTTTCCATGGGGAAAAAAAGAAAAGCAATTTGTAAATGCATGGAAACACGTATGGAAAATTTTTCAAAAAGAGGGAGCTGATTCAGTAATGTGGGTGTTTAGCCCGGGAGTTGTATGGGGACCTCATACCTTTGAAAAAGATATTCTTCCTTATTATCCCGGAGATCAGTATGTTGATATCGTTGCACTTGATGGATATAATTTTGGAGATAATCATGATCAATATCATCAGTGGGAATCTTTTTTTAAAGTATATGCAAATTCAATTACCGGTTTAATGAGTTTTGGTAAACCTATGTGGATTGCAGAAATAGGATGTCCTTCCGATCCAAGGAGATACCAGTGGCTACGGGATTTTCTCGAGTTTTTTGATTCAAATACCTGTTTTGAAGCTTTTTTCTGGTTTAATGAACACAAACAGGGTGAACCTAATTTTCGTATTGATGCAGATCTTGAATCGTGGTCTCTTTTCAGGGAATGGGCACAGCGAATAAACTGGAAATCCAGACCCAATGACAATATGGCTGCCAATACCAAATAACAATTTGATTCTTGCGGTGCGCTATCTATTTTTCCTGTTTATTTACTAATCTCCAATAACTTGTTTCTGTGGCACTTTTTACCGACGAAGAAATCAGGAAGTACGCATTTTCAGCTGTTATAGATGATGGCCGGGGATGTTATAGTAAAGGAAATGTATCCGGACTTCATTTTATCGGAAATGATATAATTGCTTCAGTCCGTTGCGATTCTGTTAAACACAAGGTTGCTATTCGTAAAGAAAATAATGAAACACGGTTTGATTGTTCATGTAATTTTTCTTTTGGGGGCGCGTGTGAACATGTAGTGGCAGTCATGATGGCAGCTAATGCATATCAGGCAATTCAGGTAGGAATAGATTGGGATATTGATGAATCCAATGATGAAAACAAGCTTGCCAGGATCGAAACTAATGAAACCATAGCTGGTGAACCTGATACAAAGATTCCGGATGAGAATATCGAACCAGACCCGCAGTTAATAATAGAAATCCCTCCACAAAAACCGATTCCTCGTTTATATCTTTCTGAATGTGAAACAATGTTGTTAGTGGAATTAAGGTTTTCGTATTATAACGGAGATGTAGAATTTACCCGCCTCGACAGTAATATGAATCGCCTGGTTCCCTCCGAAGACGGGAAATTTTATAAAATATTTCGGTCCAAAGCAAGAGAAACTGCCGTAACTGCTTTACTCGCACAATACGAATTAATGCAATATCAAACCGGATATTATACGCCATGTTGTGATCCGCGTATCTGGACTCTTCATGAGCTTCCTCTGTTGGCTAAAGAGGGGTTCGAGATTTATGGGGAGGATGATCTTCGCTCTGCCAATGCTAGAAAATCTGCACCCAAATTGAGTGTTTCAATAAACTCTGAAGAAAATCTATTTGACTGCTCTCTTGATTTGAGTTTTGATGGTATTTCTGCTACTTTGGCATCATTGATTATGGCTGTTCAACAGAGAAACCGTTTTGTCCTTCTGAATGATGGGAGTTCAGGGATTTTATCTCAGGATTGGCTTGAGAAATTTGCTGGTCTTTTTGCCGCAATGGAGATTGATTCTTCACAAAAAACCATTAAAATCCGATCCACACACATATCGCTTGCGAATATGCTGTTAGATATGGCTGATGAACAGTATTGTGATTCGGAATTTAAAAGAAAAAGGGAAGAACTCTACAGGAATTTTTCTGGTCTGGAAACGATACCTCTTCCAGAAACGTTTACTGCACGAATGCGGCCATATCAGATTGCCGGGTATGAATGGTTCTATTTTTTGAAAAAGCATCGATTTGGGGGATGTCTGGCAGATGATATGGGATTAGGTAAAACGGTTCAGACTCTGGCTCTTCTTCTAAATGAAAAGCAGTTAGGGGAGGGACAGCCTTCTATCGTTGTGGTACCAACATCCTTGCTTTTTAACTGGCAGCGTGAAGCTCAGAAATTCGCACCATCACTGAATTTGCTTCTTTATCATGGTTCAGGACGTCACCGATACCTGGATATCATGCATATGGCTGATGTAGTTTTAACAACTTATGGTACTGTGTTACGTGATATTGAGTCACTCGAAAGAATCGATTTTCACTATGTTATTCTTGATGAAGCTCAGGCGATAAAAAATCCAGGCTCACAGATCAGTAGTACACTTAGAAAAATGAATTGCAGGTATCGGCTTGCATTAAGTGGTACACCTGTAGAAAATAACCTTTCAGAACTTTGGTCATTATTCTCGTTTATAAATCCTGGAATGCTGGGTCCATATCGGAATTTCAGCAGAAATTTCATAAAACCCATAGAACGGGAAGCTAACGAAAAAACTGCTGAACTCCTTCGAAAGCTTATTTTCCCATTTGTATTAAGGCGAAAAAAAGAACAGGTAGCAACAGATCTGCCACCAAAAAACGAAATAACAATCTTTGCAGAAATGCTTTCGAGGCAACGCACATTTTATGAAATTATGCGGGAAACATACAGAGGCAAGGTAATCAAATCAATAAATGAGCAGGGAATGGAGCAATCACGATTTCAGATTCTTGAAGGACTGCTTAGATTACGCCAGATATGCTGTCATCCTGACCTTGTTGATAAATCAATGTGCAGTGATAGCGGGAAATTCCGGCTTATTGAAGAATTAATTGAAGAAGTTGTTTCTGAAGGGCACAGGGTACTTGTATTTTCGCAGTTTGTTAAAGCTCTGGAACTTTTCAGAACACGTTTATCAGAAAAAAATATTACAAGTGAGATACTTACAGGTGCAACAAGGGATCGTCAGTCTGTTGTCGAACGGTTTCAGAAGGAGGATGGTGCCGCCGTTTTCTTCATAAGTCTAAAAGCAGGTGGAACCGGGCTTAACCTTACATGTGCAGATTATGTGATTCATGTTGATCCGTGGTGGAATCCCAGCGCAGAAAATCAGGCTTCAGACAGAGCTTACAGAATAGGGCAGACAAAGACGGTGTTTGTTTACAAGGTAATAACGAAAGATTCTATTGAAGAACAGGTACTTAAACTTCAGGAAAAAAAACGTAATCTTACAGACAGCGTAATACAGACTGAAATGTCATTTTTTAAAAAGCTTACACAGAACGATATAATGGAACTGTTTAAATAAGTTGAGGCTTGAAATTATCTTTCTGACCTTATAAATAATCATGCTCGCCGGGCGCACACGATCCCCGCGCGATAGCTATTAAAAATTCGAAATAGAACAATCAGAAAACCGAAAATCGAAACAGGAAGAGAACAATAAATTGATATTGGCGTTGCGTTTTTTTTCAACTGTTACCTTCCTGTAATAACAGTTTTTTTGACACTTTTTACTCCGTCAACATCTATCACAGTTATGTAACACCCTGGAGAATGGTGTTTGAACTGTTTCATTATTTTATTATAGTCGCCAATACTTCTCTTGATCGCTCGCCCTGAATAATCATACTGGATAACGGTTGCATGTTTAATACCAGATACTTTTTTAGATGTAAAATGAGAACGAGGTTTTACAGAAGTAAATGGATCAAGTTCAATGAATTCTGTAAGTGTGATGTCATCAATTATCCATCCGGCATCGGCTGTTCCTGAAGTAAATTCGATACGGTCTGAAGAGGTTGGTTCTGATCGCATCGAAAAAGTATATTTATAATTCTTTTCTTCAGAAGTCAGTTTGACATCTTTACGCAAGTAGCTGTCATAAGGTTCTTCTCCCATTCCAATCAAGGCGATTATGGTTGCATTTTCTTGTGAAGATGCATTGAATGAAAGCTGGTATTTGGTACCCTTTTTCAAATTAATATCCTCTTGCATGAGCTGAATCTGCCAATCCTCTGTTCCTTTATTCATTATATCGACCTGGAATTTTCCTTCCTCAACAACGCCCTCAGCTTCTGCACTTTCATATGCACCGAAAGCCCATTGAGCATCTCCATCCGAAAAATCACCATTTTCAACAAGATTTTCAATGGAAATATCATTACCAGAAAAAGAAGCGTTGATCTGTTTGTGACCATCAATAACAATGCTTTCTTGCTGGTTTATTCCTGAGAGATCACCACTCCATGATATAAATTCAGCACCATTTATTGTTCGTGCTGTGAGGGTTACAGACGATCCGCTATCAAATTCGGTTTGTTTTGGTTCAATCTCAACAATACCAGATCCATTTGTACTGATTGTAAGAATAAATTTGGTTTTAGCATTGATATCAACAAACGAAGCAGTAACATTTTTATCATCATCCATTTTTAACGAAACAGTTTCATCTGTTCCATTTACATCGTCATCCCAGGATAAAAATCTGTAACCGGAACCGGGTTGAGCTGTAAGTGTTACCGTTGTTCCAGAATCAAATGCAGACTCATTTGGTGTCATCAAGACATTACCTTCACCCTTAATGGTGACTTTAATGGAATACTTTGGTGACGGGAACTCAAAATTGCATTTTGTATTTTCTGAACTCAGACTAGATTTAAGACTGTTTATTGTTGAACCCCAGTTTGAATTGGGTGATTTTTGTGTGATTGCAGCAACCCCATCCCGAATTCGGTTTCTAAGGTTATTTATATCATCCCAGGTTGGATCATGACCAATATCTACTCCTTTTGCACCGTATCCATCATCAGCAATTATACATTTGCCTGTGATATTATTTACACTGCTCCAGGTTACATTGTTGTTATTATCGTATCTGATTCTGTCACTTCCGGCTTCTGTACGCCCTCCACTGGTACTCATAAAAGTAAACTCAGACATATCAAAATGGTTAAGATATGAAGCCTGGTCATTATTCCAGGGAGAAATATCCATAGAAAACACTGCATTAGGCAGATACTTTTTTACACAATCAATCATTTCATGCATGTAACCTGCCGCTTCCTGCATACTTATATCGTTGCCGTAACCATTGCAATACTGATAATAATCAGGTTCCATAAGCCAGATAATAGGACGCGATATCCCAAAGCATTTTGCGGTTTCTTCTGCATATTCTTCATATTTTTTTTTGACCAGATTAATATTATTTCTAAGCCAATAACCGCCCTCTTCATTTAAACGGCCATCATCATCACTATCACCAAGTCCTGAAGCTTTTGCAACTATATATGCATAGAATACAGGTGTTTTTTTGTTTTCTTTACAGAATTTTAACATATCACTATATCGTGAATTATAGGACAAGTCTACCAACCATATGGTAACATAATCTACAGCTTGCGCTACTGATCCTTTATCATTATTGTCTTTACCAAGAAAATCCCAGTCTGTTCCGAAATTGAATCGGGTTGGATCAAAATAACCCCAACATAGTTGTGCAAAAACAGTAGTAATAATTAATGTAATTTTAAGGAGCATAAAAATCCTCATTTTCATAAAAATTCAATTAAAAATGCAGTTCAGTTCTAAAAATTGATTATAAGTATCAGTTAAAACCCTGATTTATAATATTGTAGCAAAAACAAGTATTAGAGTTTGGATCAGGTTATCAAAACCAGAATTCAAAACGGGGTTTGTTACGCGCGCATAAAGTGCCACAGGTTTAATTTTCTATTCTTCTGGTATGTCTAAGCAACTTTTTACATGTTCTGTTAAAACAGATTTGCAGTTCACAATCTATTCATTTTCTATCAATATCTGAATAGATATGTTTTCCCGTTATGTTGGCCATACGCGAACATAGTGCCATCTGCAGCTCTAAAAATCTTTTTAATATATCTATCATTATTTTCAATTAATGCAAAATCTTTGTGAGTTGTTTTAAAACCATTATTTGTATAATGTATTTCGCCATTATTGTTGACCAACCATCCAACTTCACCAGAAAACATAACAATTTGATTTATGGAAATATTATGTCTGTCAATGCCTGAAGGCCCATCAAAAATATATTGTGATAATGAACTACTGTCATAAGCGTATATGGTATCACCGTCATTTCCGTCATTTGCTATTCCAGTAACTGTTGACCTGGAATGTAATGGTTTAAAACCACAAAGAGAATCATCAAGTTGCAAATTTTCCATACAATAAAGATCTGAAGATTTGTGTCCCCATGCATACTTATTCCCGACAGATAAACAACCGGGCAAATAAGTGGATAAATAATGTGTCGTATCAATACTGCCATTTTCATAATAAATTGTAAATGTTCGGCTAACACCATAATGAACTCCCATAATGGTACTACCATCGGGAGATACACAAAATGAGGGAAAGTATGAAAAGAAAGTCCGTTTTTTGAATATGCTGCCTGATTCATTTATATAGGATAGGTAGTAAGCAGATTTACCCAGATGTTCCCAAAGTAAAAACAGTGTGGATTGTGATGCTTCGAACACAGTTCTATCATTTTGATTCATCAATTCAATTGTACTAATCATGTTCCAGGATTTGCCGTTATCGTTTGATTTGTAAATTATTCCATTTGGATCACTATGCTCAAGTTTAAATATTGTTGAGCGGTTTTTGGCAGCAAAAAGTGCATTGATATCTGTCGAATAAGTTAATAGTTCCCATTCGTGATTTTGAAACAAAATTGAAAATGTTGTGTCAGAGTAGTCTGTTTCATCACTGATTCTTAAGGAAACAACTTTTGAATCATCCGGACAGTATTTATCATGAGGAATAAACCATACGAATCTGTTATAAACAATATTCATTCCATTTTCAGGATTGTTTATTGAGAATGTGAAGTCATCTCCGTCTGGATCGGTCCCCGACAATTCAATTTCAACCGTATCCCCAACCGGACAGTTCACCGATTCCGGTAAATCCCTGAATATTGGTGCTCTGTTTTCATTTTCTACAACCACTTTTATTTTTGTAAAAGTACTATCAGTACCATCAAATGCTTTTATCGAGAAATAATGATTTATATATTCGATTGCATTTGAAGCAATTGAATGATCAGGTTTCAATATAACCGTTATCTGGTCTACAGATTCTGAAGCAGTTATCCAATCCGGTATCTCTATACCTTCCTGAGCAGGTGCAAGACCAAGAAATGGAATATCTCCATCTTTATCAAATGCTTCATATGTAATCATTTTTGTCTCATTTTCTTTAATTTCAATTACCGTTACGGGATCAACCAGTTCCGGAGCATCATTAACAGATTCAATCTTGAAGTGTATGGTTAATTTTCCAGAGTTTTCGTTATCAGTATATTCTATTTCAAGGGAATCAACACCATTTGAATCCGGTTTCAGTGTATAGGAAAACAGAGGCTTTTTTGATAATGTTGTACCACTGTCTGAAGAAACCGTTCCTTTAACAGGAGTTTCTATGATTTTCCAGAATACAGTATCATTATCCGGATCCAATATATCCAGTTCTATTTCAATAGTTTCAGACTGATCTTCAACCAGTTTAAACGTATCCGGTTGTGATATTACAAACGGTTTGCGATTTTCTAATTTTATCATGTATACATTACTGGTATCGCTGCCTGCAACGTTTGTCACAATACAGTAATATTCACCTTCCGCATCTGTGGACAGGTTTTCAAGAGTTAATTGTTGTTCTGTTGATAACACGGTTTCAGAACCTTCTTTATACCAGGAATAACTGAGTGGTTCTGTTCCGGATGCACTTATTGAAAGTGTTACTGTTGAATCCTTTAAAAGAGGTCCGGAAGCAACAATTTCTTTATTATTCTGAATAATCGGCTTTACGTTTTCGAAAACTTCAATCGTGTATTCAAGACTCGTATCGGAACCATATTCGTTTGTTACAACACATTTGTACACACCATTGTCATCAACCGAAAGGGAACTGAAAACAAGAGTATCGGATGTTTCATTTATAATAACATTATTATCCTTATACCATTGATAAGTTAGTTTTTGCGAATCTGATGTTGTTATGTACAGAAAACATCTTGAATCTATCTTCATTTCTCCTTCAGAGAATATTTTTCTTTCATTCTGTATAACAGGAGGCAGATATTCATCAAGTGAAAGTTTGTAAGAGAAGCTGGTGTCTGAACCATAGAAATTATTGACAATACAAAAATATTCACCTGTATCTGTTTCGGTGAGAGAATCAATGGTATATACTGAATCATCCGATTTGAAAATTAATGAAGTGTCTTTATACCATGAATATTCAATATTTTCACTACCATTGGCAGAAACAGACAATTTGACTCCTTTATTTACAAAATCAGGGATTCGGGAAACGGTTATCTCTTTTTCAATCAGTTTAGCCGGTTTAACAACGATTGCAGTAATGGTAGAGGTTTTTGGCTTTGCTGTTTCTGTATATATGGTTGCTTCAATGACTTTTTTACCGGTAGAATTGTACAAGTGTTTTAAAGTAAGCAGAGTATCCCATTCTCCAGGCATAATAACAGTATCATTCCCGTCATCAAGATCAACAGTCAATGAATCTATGCGGTATACAAGCATAAGGGAAAGTTTAATATCAAATTCTTTATCAATTAAAACAATATTGCTGTCAGGACTGCTGATAAAGATATTTTCCAGACTGATATCTTTAACTTTCGCGTTATCATCCCGGTTTGGATCTGGCGGCATTACACACAAAAGGTTTATCAGTGCGGTTAAAGAGAAAACAGCTACTGTTGTGATGATGATTTGGCGAAGCATGGAAACTCCTTTTGGTTGAAACATTGTAATATAGACTAAAAGTATTATAAATAGACGCAAGAATAATATAATATATTCAGGCATAATTGAGGATATTAAAATTCTTAGACGTTTGAACGTAAAAAATTGAAAGTTCAAATTTCTACTAAGTAAAATACTTTATTTTGTAATGATTTTTCTTTTATGCTACATTTCCTGAGATAATGACACTTCATAATGGATATTTAATAAACGGATGTAATCATTGCATATATTATTTTGAATATAAATTCAGTTAATTATTCAATATTTGGAAAAGGGAAAAAATGAAAACTATATCAATTTTTCTGCTTTCGGTTTTTTTTCTTGCAGGATGCCAAAGCGAGTTTAAACAACAGCTCAAAGCTGTTGAGGAGATTTTAATTGCAAACGGTAAAAATCCAGAACTTGCAAGACCTATTTCTGGAACTATTGATAAAAAAAATGTTTTCTCCATTAATCTCAATAACGATTCTATTCGTGTTATTCCTGATGCAATAGGAAGGCTTCCAGAAATTAAGCGTCTGCTTCTCAATTTTAATGAAATCGAACATATTTCAGAAGAGATCGGAAACTGCACTGCACTTGTGATGATCGAACTTGTAGGAAACAAACTCAAACGTCTTCCGGAATCATTTGGAAATCTTCGAAATCTTGAGACACTTGAACTCAGGGCAAACCAACTGGAATATCTGCCGCAATCTATTGGAAAACTTCAAAAACTTAAAAAACTTACACTTCAGCGTAACCGTCTCAAAGAGTTGCCAGAGAGTTTTGGAGATCTGAGGATCGGTACAGTCTCGTTGGATGAAAATGAGCTTGAAACACTA